>Ga0247839_1000696_pt1 | contig 58815 bp, 49 predicted proteins | sample LaCruzMarch2015__6_FD_192405 | JGI IMG/M metagenome (GOLD analysis project Ga0247839, IMG submission 192405) | Freshwater microbial communities from meromictic Lake La Cruz, Castile-La Mancha, Spain - LaCruzMarch2015_16m | ecosystem: Environmental > Aquatic > Freshwater > Lake | place: Spain...
AATACCTTTGTGCCATGAAATGGTACGAAGACCTGCCGCCTGATTGCCCGCCTACGGAAGCAAGCGCGCCAAATGACACTTACTTCCGTTTAGGCAGCATTCCGCCCGACGACAGCGATTTTTGGTCGCACAGGCGGCGGTTTCCACATAAAAAATTTCACGTCAGCGAATGCGTGGCACAGTCGTTATCTGTCTTTGATAATCAGCATGCCGCGGAAAGTCTAAGACGACTGTTGCCAACAATGCGATCAAAGCCAATTTTTCAATTAAATTTAAATGAAAAAGATGGCTTAATCCAGCAAACAGGCAACGATACACACCATTTTTCATGGTGGCGAAGCACAGATTTTGACTTGGCAACCATTAATATTTTAGAACAATGAACATCGAACTTACTGTTCAAGAAACCCTAATTTGGCACGATTACCCGCAGTTGTTTGTGGCAAAAGATAAAATCGGCGGGCTGCAATTGTGTCTTGCCATTGACGATACACCTCAATACATCTCCGTCGCTATATCGGTTGGCCGATTACAGGATTTGAAATTGAGTAAAATAGACCTCCACAGTGTTTTTGCTCAACCTGAATTGAATGGCTGGTTTCGAGTAAGGCTGACCAATACAGATATGGTCTCTGCTGAATCAATGCCCTTCACTGAAAAAATCCGTTCCGAATGGCTACCGCTACCCGATGAATTTTTACCCTACAAACCGCTGCTCCGTCCGGAATCGTTTGAACTGGTAAAAGTCGGTGCTGTCGCTAAAGAAGCCGGGATGAATCCCAATTTATTGCGGCAGTACTTGTCGGGCGTGAAGCAACCTTCTCGCGAGCAAGCCTTACGGGTACAAGATGCTTTGCATCGCGTAGCAAAAAGATTGCTGGAGGTACAATTTATTTAAATGGGTATCGCCGCTATTTCGCAGGCACCTCCTTCGCATCATCGTTGCTCATGTCCCGGATGGTGAGCCATTTTCCATTGCGTTTTTCCCATACGGCCATGTATTTGCCCGTATAGATCACCTTTTGGGTGCTGTCGGTGACGGTGGTTTTTCCGACTTCCGTCACCCGGTTTTCGTCGCCGTACAAGTCCAAGGTTTCAAAGACCACTGTTGCTTTATCCTTGTGTTTTGCCATTTCTTCCTCTATGGCTTTTTGGATGGCGGCTTTGCCTACAAGCATCGGTTGGTCGTCAATCATGCTGATGGCGTCGTCGGCGTAAAAGCCCACAATCGTGGCGACATCTTTTGCATTGGAAGCGGCTGCCCAGGCATCTTCTACGGCTTTGATTTCGGCAAGGCTGTGAAAAAAAGATTGTTTAACATAGTGTTCGATTTGGCTTGGAAAAAATTGTTTGTTTGAATGATACAAAGGTCAGGACAATAGGAAGGTCGGACAACCACATGAGCATGGGGGGGCTCGTGTGGTTGTCGCATAAAAAATCCTGAAATCTGTTTGGCAGATCTCAGGATTTTCAACATTGGCTTTTCGCTAATTCAGGACTAATTGTTGGTGATTTTACGCTTTTAGTTTTTTACACGCTCTTCCTTATCCCACCCGCAATACCACACAATACCACGCCGCTTCCCGGCCAATTTCCAGGGTACCGCCAATCTTTTTGGCCCGCATCTGCATATTGGACGTACCGGAACCGGTGGTTTTGTAATTTTTTTCAGCGCTGGTACCGTTGTCGCAAATGCGCATTTCTTGGCCGCCGGTGGGTGTTTTTTTCAGGAGGACGCGCATGGTATCGCCGTTGGAGTGTTTGGCGGCGTTGGTAATCGCTTCTTTATAAATGAGATATAGGTTTTGGCGAAGCTCGACAGGGATACTATGTTGGAGGGTAATGTTTTCCACGGTAAGATCGAAGCGTATATCCCGGGGTACGAGGGTTTCTTCGGCGTGCTCGCGCATGCGGTCGAGCAGGTTTTCCCATTTGTCTTTGCGGGCATCAATGGCCCAAACGGTATCGCGCATGTGGGCCATGGCATTGCGGCTGATTTCGCTGATACGCTGAAGTTTGCCCTTGTCTTTTTCGGGCGCAGTAATGGCCAAAGCCTCCGATTGCATGGCAAGGCCGGCCAGCAGGGTGCCCACATCGTCGTGCAGGTCGCTCGATATTTTCACGCGCAGGCGCTCGAGGCGCAAGGCCTGTTGCAGGCGCAACCAAAATCCGCCATAAATCAGCCCACCCGCCGTGATGATGCAAATCAGGTAAAACCACCAAGTCTGCCACCAGGGCGTCAGTACGCGGATGCGCAATTCTGTGGGGGTATCATTCCATACACCGTCGGAATTAGCGGCTTTTACCTTAAAGGTGTAATTCCCGGGCGGCAGGTTGGCATATCGGGCAAATCCGTTTACGCCGGCATCTACCCAGCCTTTGTCGTAATTTTCTAATTGGTAGCGGAAGATATTGGCACCGGGATCGCTGAACTCCAGGGCTACAAAATCGAAAGAAAAGGTGTTTTCGCGGTACTTGAGCGTCAGTTCGCGCAGTTCGCCCACCTGCACCGGCGTTTCAAACGGTTCGTCGTTGACCAACAGGCGGGTGAGTTGCACCTTGGGCAAGTTAGACAGGGCTTGTATTTGATCGGGATCAAATACGTTCATACCCTGATTGCCGCCCATCCAGATGCGCCCGTTGGATTGGAGCAGGAAAGCATTGGTATTGAACTCGTTGTCCTGCAGGCCGTCGGCAAGTGTATAACGGTGAAACGTCTTTTTTTCAGAATGGTAGCGGATGATACCCCGGTTGCAACTCAACCAAAAATAGCCTTGCCGGTCGGGCACGATGCTGTAATAGTTTTCTGCGGGCGCGCCATGTTCCGCCGTATTGAGTTTTTCGAAACGGAGGTCGTCGGTATTGATTTTCAAAATGCCCGTGGAAGTGGCTACCCATAAGGTATTGCCTTGTTCGCAAAAAGCCCGGGCATAACCGATGTCTTCCAGGACGCCCACTTGTTCGTAACGCGCCTGTTTTTTTTCCAAAATGGCGATACGGCTGGCATCCAGGGCCAAATAAATGCGTTTTTGCCGATCTTCGAACAAAGCCGTCGCCGCTTCGGACTGGTATTGACCCAAAAAGTCGGCTTTTTCAAAAAATGGGCCTTTGTCGTCGCGTCGGACCGTATAAATGCCGCTATACGTGGAAATTAACAGTGGGCCACTTGGCAATTGAAACACCTGCAATACATAATCCGGCAGCAGGCCAAAGTATTGAAAAACGCGTCTGGAGGGGTTCCAGCGGAACAAAAATTGCTGATGGCAGGCCCACAAATCGCCCCGGGAATCTTCAAAAAAATATTCGACTCTACCGGGCAGAACATCATTTTTTGGGTATTCCAGGGCAAATCGCTCCGAACGCAGACCGTCGGGTGAAAAGCGGAACACCGTGTCTGCCGGGCCATTGCACCACACTGCGCCGTCTTTTGTCTGAAAAACGGAGGTCATGGGCATGCCTTGTAGCACTTCCATTTTTTCAAATTTTTGTTTGCGCAATTGGGTAAAATTCACACCATTGCGCGGACTGGAAACCCAAAGATTTTCCTGTTTGTCTACATAAAAAGCGCTGATGTTGCGCAGGCCCAAGCCTAATTTTCGATCGGGTGCAGCCGGTATTTGCCGGATAAACCGTTGTTGGCTTTTGTCAAACAGTAAAAAACCTTTCAGAGATGTCGATACCAATAATATGGAATCGCGCAGGGGCGCAACCGCCCAAACCTCTCCAATGGGCTGATTATCATACTGTTCGTAGCAAACCGCTTTGCCACTTTGCGGGTAAAAGACTGTAAGGCCCGTTGTCATGGCCACCCACCAACGATCGGCACTTTCGCAATACACGCCAAAAGACCGCCCAGCGATGTCTGTCAAAAAAGAAGTAGCCTGGCCCTGGTTGGCCATGTCGAGTACCAGGATGCCGGGCTGTGTGGGCGGAATGTTAGCCGACACTACTTTGGTTACAACACCTTGTGTATCACATATCACATATTGCCTGCGCCCGCTGAGGGGGCAGATTTGTTTGCCCTGCCGCGTGCGCAAGTCGAACAAATACAGGTACCCGCTTACCCGCACCCACAACTGTTGCTGTTTGTCCAAATAAAAGACAAAATACTCCTGTTCGATCGTTTTCCCTTGTGTGTCCAAGAGTTGAAAATGTTCAAAACGATCTTTTTCGCGCACATAACAATGAATTCCTTCGTGGGTAGCAAACCACAAGTTGGCGGAGGCATCTTCAAAAAAATTGCCCGTGATGATGTTGCCTGACAGTCCGTTTTGCCCATCGGCTTTATAGGTTTTCACCGATTTACCGTCGAAACGGTTCAATCCATCAATGGAACTGAGCCATACAAAACCCCTCGAATCCTGAAAAACAAAGGCATTGGTGCCTTGCGACAAGCCTTCATTGGGCGATAGCCGATGAAAAAACTGAAACGACTGGCCGTAGCAGATGCCGTGAAGCATCGCCAGGAACCCAAGCATAGTCCAGCATCGGGAAAAGGATGTTTTGCGCAGGTTCACGGTTCGAAAAAAAGTGTACAGGCTCTTAGCTATTTCTGGAGAGATCATTGATATAACCGCCGCCGGCACAATGCGGTGGGCAGGGCAAGGTACTGATCAGGGCCTCTCCACTTTCATTGCCCGAACCATCTACCCCCACTGCTGCCAAAGTACTAACAGATTGGCTGCCATCGTTCAGAATAATTCTGGTGGAGTAAAAAAGAATCCCTACAGCGCCCGAATTCAAGATGCCGTTGATATCCGCGCCGTTGAAAGCCACCTTCGCGTACGAGGCGCCCTCTGCGCCCGAGGCGGCAAACAGCGGCATCGAATTACCCCGACCTTCCCGTGCAGCCTGTGTCATTGCCCTGTTTAATTCGCTCAACATCCCCCCCGCCTGCTGCCCCGTCATTTGATTGGCCCCTCCTTGTCCGTCTGCCACAAAACAATTGGAAGCCATGTCGCTCCGACTGGAGTCCGTAGCGATTGCCAGCAGCGAAAACTGTCCGGCACGGTCAAACGCCGGGTATATGCGCAGCCCCATACTACCTGGCTGGGCCAGTAAGTTAGCTAAGTATTCGCGCCCAAAAAAGGCCGATAACAGCGCGGTTGACTTAATTTGTTGCACGTGTTGACCGCCTACCTGGACAGCACGTCCAAATGAGCCTTCGCCCGAGCCAAGCTTATATGAAACTTCTGACATATTGTATAAGGTTTGTTGTTGAATCAAATTTTCTTTTCGAGCGACATTCGGATTACCTCCGCTTTGCTGTTGACCTCTAAAGCCCTGTAAATGTGTTTGATGTGGTCGCGCACCGTGTCAATGGAAATGCTCAGTTTGTCGGCGATCATTTTATAACTCAGGCCGTCCACCAAGCCTTGTACAATCTGTTGTTGGCGGGGCGAAAGAATATCATCCGCTTTGGGTGCTTTGGGCATAAAATGCTGCACCACCTTGCGCGCAATCGACGGTGACATATACGAACCTCCTCGATGAATGGTAAAAACGGCCTCCTGAATGGTGTTGAGGGGGGTACGCTTGGTGATGTACGAACAAGCCCCGGAACACAGCGCCTTGAATATTTTGTCGTCATCTTCAAAGGTAGTCAGCATCACAATGTCCATATCAGGGCATTTTTGCCGAATATGGCGGATACCCTCTAAGCCCGTCATACCAGGAAGACCAATATCGAGCAAGAGTAGATCGGGCTGCAAGGACCGGGATGCTGGTTGCACTTGCTCCAAAAACTGCTCCACACTGTCGGCCACTGCGTTGATTTCAATGGCCGGGTGGGCGCCTAAGTAAGTGACTAAACTTTCCCGAATGACGGGATCATCCTCAATGAGGGCGACGTGAATAAGTTCCATGCGGGCAAATATAGTGATTCGGTTTGATGTTTGGTGTAAAGTAATTGTACACCAACCTCAATCTATATCCCCCAAAAGTCCTACTGAACAACCAATATCAAAAAACTCATATTGGGCCGATTTGCCACTTTAATCGTCAAATAATATGCCCCGGGTGCAATATTGTTTTCAACCATCGATAAGGTGTAAACAGGGTTGTCTGAAAAAATTTGAACCTCTTTATCCAATAAATTTCGACCTGCAACATCGGAGAGAGAAATGGAAACATGGTTATCCTTCAATAAAGTACCCGGATTTATTGAAATTTGTACCTGGCCAGAGTTTGGATTCGGATAAACTTGAATGCTGAACGGATCTTTATTGTTTGAGCGACTACCAGAAGACTCCGTCCTCTCTGCTGGTCTTGCATAGTCGACACATGCTTCTGCACCAGAGCCTACGCAATTGCTATCATAGTCTATATAAAATGCATTACAGGATTGTCCGGTATTCCCTTGAAACATTTCACATTTGTAAGCCATGTAACAACCGGTGAGAGTACTGCATCGGCAAACAATCACGTTTTCTTGTATTTGATTTACTATATGTCCTGTTGAAAGACATTTATAATACAAAACACAATTCTCTGTTACACCATTTGGGTCTGGCCCAATAATGCCTCCCGGACATTCAGAATATGGAGGCGTTATCTCATCTTCGTAATTACAAGGTGGTTGCGCACCTTCAATAATTTTACCGAAAGGATGCTCAACTAATACAGGTAAGTTTACTCCAGGGAAATAGTCAATTGTGCCAGGAGCAAATAAACACCAAGTTGGATTTACACAATATGTTTGACCATCTAAAATGCGTGTTTCTACCTTTTCATAATTCACAATTTCTGTACCTTCGATTTGATCTTGAATTTCCCAAGGCTTTGTAGGGTCAGGTGGGTTATTCCTGCAATTAATTGAACCGCCTCTACAAGGTTTTTCATCCGTTGGATCGTTATCAGTGTAACTTAAGTAATCAAATTCAAAATCATTTTCACAGTCACCATTAATTACATTGGTTGCACCACGCATTCCGCAGCCTCCTTCACAAGTGACGCACCGAGTAATAGCATGAAGATTTTTATCAAAAAATTCAAAACCTCTAATTCTGTTATCAAAACGCGTGAAAAAATCATTGACATTATGTGTCCAAAACCCCGAATATGGATCTTGATTAGGCCCAAAATAATCGCAACGGGTGGCAGAGCAACCACATTGGTCTGTAATTGTAACACAGTAAAGTACATCTCCGTATGATGGAGGAACTGCTTTATGAGATATTCCCTCCCAATTCCCCGTATTGTCATTAAATGTAACGGTATTGGTGGTACCATCTGTCCAACTTAAAGTATAGGATTTAGCACAATTTTGATCAAAAGGAGTGTTAGGTAATTTTACTTCGAAATGGCCGTCGTGATCCTGTTTAATCCATCCAAAAATTTCTGCTCTCCAATAATAGCAATTATAATCGGAAAAGACGTTTGGTAGTTTTTTAGGATCACAGCACTTTAACTCCATACAATCAGTTGCTGTCCTGCCACAACGATCCGTAACGGTCACACAATAATTACCAAAGGGAAGGTTGGTCAAATTTTGTTGAGTTGAAGTGTAGCCATTTGGTCCGGTCCATTGATATTGTAAAGGTTTGAAATCAGAAACAGCCGTTAAATCAATCCTGTTGTCGTTATATCCGGGGCGGGTACATCTTTCTGTAATGGAATTGAGGGATAAACGAATTGGTGAAAAGGTGTTGCAATCCTTGACTGTAAAAGTTTTACTCTGTTCATAACATCCATTGGTAACCAAAACAGTGTAAGTTCCACCTGGGATATTGACTAAATCTTGTGTAGTTGCAACTACTAGACCATTTGCATCTGTCCATTTGTACACATAATTTTTGTACGCAGTATTATTGATAATATTGATATCAATTTTACCGTCGTTTGCATTGGGTAAGGTTACATCTAAAACCGTAACCGTTTGTATCTCAAACCCTGGATATCCGTACCCACAGATACCCACGCTGGCAGAAAGCACAAAGGTGCAGCCATTTTGCGTAGACACCGTTACACTATAGGTGCCAGGCGTTAAATTGGTAATTTTGCTGGAAGTAGCGTTGTTTGTTTGAATGCCATTGCTCCATTGAAAATTAAATGGACCTGCGTTGCCATTGGCTACAGCCTCCATTTGCCCATCACTAGCACTTGTGCTGGAACAGTTTTTGACATAGGTAATTTCTATAATTGCTGATAGTCTGAAACTTAGCAGCATGCAGCATAAAATTAAAAATAAAGTTGCGTTTTTCATGTAATTATATTTTTAAAGAAATCTTTTGAACGTTCGGGGAAACATATTTGAAAATTTAATCGGCACATCGGGTTGAAAAACGTGCCTTGCTCCGAAGCAATGGAATATTAGATGACATGATCATACTTCTATTGGCTTGAATAATTAATTGGTTGCTTTGGTTGGTTTTTTGTCCTTCACGGTAACCAGCACAAAGGAAATCTGAATAATGCAATGCACACATCGTGGCAATGGCCGAATTAGGAAAATGTTGTATGCAATATTGGTAAATAGGTATTATATCCTGCCAGGATTCATCAATAGAAGAAGACAAAAGACTTATGGCTGTCAATGTGTCCTTTCTTGCCATTATATAATCGAATGCTGCAATGTCATCCTGGTTTGCAGGTGGTATATTTAGGGTAATGGGAGCAGAAACGACTCTCTTTAGGTTGGTAAATGAAGGATCCGCGATATCTATGGAATATCTAAAAAGAATTTGTTTCCCAGTATTCATAATGGATTGAAAACTTAGAGAATCATGAAAATATAAACTGTATAAATCAACAAAATATCGAATTGTATCTCGATTGGATCTTTGTGAATATCGATGCCTAAATGACGGGTAGTCAATATAATATTTGGGGCTTTGGATAGGTATCCAGGTAGAATTGTTCATATTTACTTCAAAAACACCCGACTCACCCCTTACTAACACACTTGTAGAATCTGTTAAATTAGTCATTGTGATTTGAACCCTGTTTAAACCGAATATTGTTTGTGTAGAGTCCAAAATAACCACGAACGGTACATGATTCAGATTTTGACTGGACATCTTTGGAGAGAGCATTAATAGAAATGAGAACAAAAAATAAATGTTTTTCATGGTTGCAAATCTGTTTGTTGTTGAAACTTGTATAAATTTTGAAAGATCATATTTCTATTTTTCTATTCCAGGACTTTTGACTCTACATCTTAAAAAATTCAAATGCTTTGAAATGAATTTTTCAAATGGGCTTGCGATACCATTAAGATTCATCAATCCCATGTGATCAGGGCATTCAGGTAGCACACAGAGTGAACAGGTCGTTCCCGAACTGTCATCTGAACCATGACTTAAACCGAATTGATGACCAAGTTCATGCGCTGTCGCAACCTCAACATCTAAGTTTAAATCTCGAATTGATTCGTGAAACAAGACAGTTCCTGGTTTTCCGATCAAGATTTCACAGTCTCTTGTTATAATTTTCCCATAAGTAATTGCGGCAAAGATAAGTTCAATACTAGGGTCTGCGTCTAAATTGGTTGAAGCCTGCCATCCAGAAAGTAGATACGTGCACCAATATGAGTCTTTGTCATAATAGCGGGATTTACAATTGGCTAAATGTATCGCCTCTAAAGAAGTCGAAGATGAATATTCATCAGATTCTCCCGGCAGGTTAATATTTCTAATAAAAGGCACATCCGCTTCATTGTTCTCAACCTTACCTCCCCCATCCACGCAGACATCAATATAAGCTTCTGCGAAAGCGGTTTTAGCTTTGGTGAAACCAACCGGTTGAATCAAGTTTGACGTTCCCCCTAAAGGAATTGCATCATCGTCAATGATCTCTATAGGAATTTTCAGGTTGGATGCTCCTGCGGTACTGGAAATCGTAAAATGCAGCTTATCGCTGACTGAGGATACCTCTACGCAATTAGCACAAAATTCGCCGCCGGCAATACTAAGTTGCTTGCCATTAAACGGCATTAAATTTATGCCAGTCGGGTTTTTCAAGGTGACATAAAATCTTGAACCCGACAGTTTCTCAATCTCACTTATCATAAAATTCTGATTCCCTGCACCACCTGTTGCCGGGTCTTTGAGGGTACAGGGCAAATTTCCTCCGAAGGTTAAGTCAAAAATACCGCTATTGGTTTCGAGCCAGTTGCTACCGTGTTTGCCTATACATGATGCAGTGGGTGCGCATAATGGCAACAGGCCTGATCCAATGCGTATTCCACCATTCACAAACCGACCCAAGTCGGTAAGCGTAGCACCTCCTGGTCCGGGGTATGTATAGGTTGTAGTTGAATTATCCTTCAATGGCTCATTCGGGTTAAGGACACCAGGGGATGTAGAAACGATACTCGATACTCTTTTGGTCTTACTTAATTTAGAGTCAATCCCGGAAAAATCGCTAAAAGTACCATTAATCATTAAATTGTCTGTCCAGTCTGGATTTTTCATTTTATCGTATTCTACATGGAGCGTTCTCCATACTGTCAGAACCTGGGATTTAAGGCTATTATCAATTGGAATGCCATTATTACTAATGACATTGGACGCAAATACAATATGTTCTTTATCGTATTTGTCATTGTTACGGAATTTATTCACAAAATCTAAATCGCAGTACAAAGCCACCTGGTAATTGTCGCCAGGGAAAAGGGAAGTAAAAAAACGGGGATCAATGAAATCCTCCGAAAAAACGAATTTATATATTGCTTTATCTGCCACGATTGCCGTAAGCGTTTCGCCACTCTCAGATTTTAATATCCCAGTCTTTGTATTCGAGGGAATAGATCTGTTGTCATTCATTTCGTCCCATGTATTATTTAGTCCACCAGCATATATTCCATTAATGCTTCCGACATTGTCATTTGGATCAACGTTCGAATCTTCAGAGGGATCATCGGCATCAAATAGTCTTAGATACAGAGGAATTTCTTCTATTGGTTTTACAGTAAGATTGACTTTAAGAATAACGTATCGCCAAGTTGAACCAGGCTTCTCACCATCAAATTTGCTTTCAGCAAATACTCAAACATGATCTGGGTACCCATTTTCTGAAGTGTGCAAATCCAGTACATCGGAATTATTAAGTCCATCTCCACCAGTATAACCATTAGTTTGTCCAATCCATTTTATCTCCTTTACCCCAAGTATTGTAATGGACGCCTTAATGCTTTCACAGGTTGTGCTACTGCCCGTACCATCTTCAAACGTTGCATAAATTTGAGACTGCCGCTGTATTGTGTGTCCCAAAAGACCTTCTATCCATAAGGATTTTGTGTAATTGGTGCCCGCGGGAGTTGTTTTTAAAAGCGTTAATTTCTCTCACAAGGTGAAACTGCCTTCGCTTTTATCTTCTGATTTCCAGAGTTTTATAGCGGCGACATCTGTTCCCGGTACGTTATTTACTGTAATTTTTACAGGCTTTGTAGGCGGTGGCAAAGTGCCCAAATCAACAAGATCAAAAAGGAATTCAATCCTGATAAATTCATCATCGCCACCAAAAGCTACTTTATTGTCTGTATTGTCGAATGTGTTATCATTGTCATCACTATCCAAATTTACAAACGTCTGCGCACCGAGTGATTCCTCTTCCCCTTTCGGTACCTGGTGTTCCATGCCATCCACGAACTTGGGCTTGTACAAATTCAGGTCAAGTTTGCACACGTAAACGATTACTTTATCATTTTCAACGATATCGCCGTTGGTATTTACAATTGCTAAGGAATACTCCGTTGAAGCACTCAGGTTTTCTACTGTAGGGGTTGGCGATTTAGGGTCGCTTAGTCCAGTAGTGGGCGTCCATTTAACACAACAACCTGAACAAATAGTTAAATTGGTTCCAATCGTAGTGGAACCGCCCAGGCATATCAATTTATCTTCTCCAGCTTTTTGCTGTGCTATTAAATTAGATGATAGGCAAAGAATTAACAGGAATGCTTTTGAATGCTTTTGAATGCTTTTGAATGCTTTTGAATGCTTTTGAATGCTTTTGAATGCTTTTGAATGCTTTTGAATGTGTAATAACGCTTCATAAATCCTCGTTTTTTTATAGTATATTTTAGATTCAGTTCAAAGATACTGGGATGTAAAATACCTTGCAAGAGCATCTTTTTCCAAACCTTTGTTTTTTTGCAAAAAATGTAATTTTTAACCCTAATTCAGCCAGATTTAAGGGTTAAAATAAAATACTTAACAAAAACCTAATCTGTGTGTACCACTTGCGTGAAAAATATCGTCCAACAGTACACCCTGAAAATCCACATCTTTGCTTCATAAACATTCCTTTCGTTACTTATGGCCATCACATCGCTCGATCAACTTGATCCTAATGGCACTTACTCGTACCCCGATAACCTGCTTTAGCAATTCACAGAGCGTAGTACAACCCGACCTTTGCGTCATCTGTGACCCTTCCAAACTGGACGAACGCGGTTGCGCTGGCGCACCCGACCTTATCATTGAAATCCTCTCTCTTGGTAACAGCCGCACCGAGATGAGGGACAAGTTTGAACTCTATCAGGAAGCCGGTGTCCTCGAATATTGGATCGTCAACCCAAGCGAAAAAATGATCCAAATATTTCAACTCAATGAACAAAGTCGCTATATTGGCCTGCCGCCTGTGGTCGAGGGCGATATCCTTACCACGCCCATCGTGCCCAATCTGGAAGTAGATGTGACGGAAGTATTTGCCGATTGATGTCAATGGCTGGATAATGATCAATTAGAGCATTTTAATGAAACCATTTTTCATTTCTCAACTAAAAAAATAACCATTTTAGGCTCTAAACGACCCTTTCAAACCTGAAATCTAACCTATCCCAAAAACCGCGCACGAAGGTGCCGGGGAGGTACTGAACATTGCGCCTGCGCACCAAACCAACGGTAACGGTTTAGCGCCACCCAATCATACACGCCATCCCGTAATACAAGCGGGAATACGCTGGCCAACGCAGCAAATAGGGGCCAAGGCTGGCGCAGGTGGCTTAAAATGCGCAATATCGCCGCGCTTTTCTGATATACAACCCCGTTTTCAACAAAAAATATGGTCGAAAGATTGGAAGGTACCCCGTAATCGGAAAGCAGGGCCCGGCCGATGTCCGATTGCTGGGAGGCAAACTGAACGAAACCTTTCGGGTCGCGCTCGGCAATAAATCGAACCGTTCGGTTGCAAAAACTGCACGTGCCGTCGAACAGCGCAATGCCTGCTGGCACTTGCATCGCCCCGGATTGGTCGACCTGACCACTGGTTTGTTGCAATTTCCGACGCAACCATGGCCACCATTTTTCCACATCAAAAAATGGCGCAAAAATGAGCCCGCTCATCTGATAACGAAATGTAATGCCCATCACAAAGTAGATACCAATGTGCAACAACCAGGTCAATCCAGCCCAAATCATGCCCAAACGGCGATGCGCCAGCACAAATGGAGCACCCAGTTCCAATACCATCGTACCCAAACCCATGATCAGAAACAAGGTGGTATTGGGATATAAAAATGCAAAAAACGGGTTCGCTTCACCCCCAAACACGTCTTTCCGCAGGGCGTCTACGGCTACTTGTGCGCGCATTGCCGAGCCATCCACCCAATCCCAGGCCAGATCGCCGTACACTTTTGCCAAACCCGACAAAAAGTAGGTGGCCAGCGTGGCAGCGCATAGCAAGCGAACCGGCCAACCATATTGCCAATGTGGTGTGGCTTTCTCTTTTTTATAATAAGCATCTATCGAAAGCGCAGCAGCGGCTGGAGCAAAGGCAATAACCAGGATATGCAACACCACGGCGATATTGTCGTGGTAAATCATGGACCAGGAATAGCGGTAACTGAACAAGAATAGACTCGCTACCGCAAAAACAGGCCCCGAAAAGCGGAATTTCCAACCCAAGAGGTACGCCAAATTGAACGCAATGGTGGCCCAGTAAATACCCATGAATACCCCGGATGAAAGCGGCTCGGTCAACCAAAAAGCCAACCCCACAGGCTCAAAATCGCTCGCTTCAGACTTCGCCGTTTGGCTGAAAAGCGCATAACGGCTCAGCAAGTACCAAAGTGTAAATGCCCCGGAAAACACCCGCAACCACGCTAAACGCTCGGCGGGCATGGGCGTAAACCAATATTGATCCAATGCATGGAGGAAACGTTTCATGATCGTTCTATTGTTTTAGTAAAAATTACTTTTTCATGCTGCGGCATTTTTATGCCTTTTTGGAAATAGTTGTTCAAATCAAAATCACCGCGTACCAAGGCAATCCTGACCAGGTGGCAATACGGGACTTCTTGACACTTTGCCACCTTTTTGGCCACTTTTTGCGTTATTTTTTCTACATTCTCGCTTCTTACTTTTTTATTAACCTGCCGGCGCACCTGGTTGAAGCCACCAGCACCCACCAGCGCATGGGGGATATAGTACCGATTGCCCAAGGTGTCGTAGCCCACAAAGTAATTGACGGTGCAAATGCTGTCACGTTTACTGGAAAACATGGGAAAGTACGACAATGGAAAACTGTCTTTGGGTTTTTCTTTCCAGTTTTCCCTGACTGGCAACAGGATAGCAAACAAGACTGCTACACTAAAAAAAAGGGCGAATGGCTTACTCAAATGCATGGTATATTGTCATGTTTTATTCAGCCATATATCGCATTTAAATGAAAATGTTACCGGGATCGTCGTATAAATATTTTTCAGGAGCTGGTTGCACAACCCGGCCAAATCCCCAAAAAAAACCGCTTGCCCCTTTCACAAGAAGCAAGCGGTCTGATCCGCAATCCAACAATACGCTTAATCCTGCTTTACAAACGTCCCTTTCCAAGTTGGGAACGCACTCGTTTTAACAACATATAAACCACCTGACAGGGCAGCGATATCTAATTCCATTTGGTCATTGCCCATACCCCAGGTAACGCGTTGAACCAATTGACCTTGCATATTATAGACCTCCAAGGTGGCATCTTTCGAAACCGTAGATTGTGCCTTGACAAAAATACGCGCACTTGACACGGAAGGGCTCAGCAACACAGCTGCCTGATCGTTGATGGTTGTGGTACTTACGGTACCGTCGGACGTTAACAACACACCATCGGGAAGGTATTGCAACGTAAAGTTTGGGGGCATATTAACCTGCGAAAATGTACCGGTAAAAGCACCTGTGGTCTGAATCACTTTGATGCTGCCATTCAAACTTGCTCCTTGTGGTACCAATACATTCAACACCGCGCCTGCTTGCATATTGCCATTCACGATTAATTGGTCATATTCACCTGTATTATTTCCCATTACCTCGATTTCAACGACCGCCGGTGCAATCAGGTTGTCTTCGATGGTCAACACACCAGGGGAACAACCCGGAGCAATGGCGCCCTCATTGGTAAAACCTGCGTTAAATAAATAACTCCCCTCCCCTTTAAACACACCAGTTGGTTTGTTGATGAAAGGCACATTGAACGCAATTTTAATGGGCTGATTTCCACAAATGGAAAAAGTACCTTCATTGGTAAAGGACGTGTAGCCATCCATTATGACGTCTTGATCTGAAATAACGTTCCAATTACCCGCATTTTTAAAGAAACCTGTGTTGATTTCTACAATGCCACCACTCAAGGTGACATTTCCTTCATTGATAAACGGCGCAGAAATAATCGGTCGCGTATTCTTTTCCTGGATATACAATTGTGCTGTTTCGAACACACGTAACGGAACATCCATGATACCGCCGTTCCAGTTCATCGCATAACCGATTCTAATATTGCCACTACCTTCAAAATCAGTGTCTTCCACTTCCAATACCGTGGCTGGTTGAAAAGTCGTATTCAATCGAACCAACGAGGCTTTAAATACATATTGGGCAGCAGGTGGCAACACAATAAACGTTTCCAAGGCGCCTTGTACGACGCTGAATTTTGAAATATTATTCAAAATCGTACCCTGCTGAAAGGTTGTTTTACCATAAAGAACGGATAACTGCTCCAACCCTGTGGTTTGAGCGCCATTTCTAAAGGTGGCGTTAGACAAACCCAATTTACTACCAATCTGGCCGATTATGGTGTTTTTTTGCACAAAATCACCCGTTATCTCCACGGTATTCCCGGCATCAATATTAATAATACCATTGTTCTCCATGATGGCGTTGATGGTAGCCAAACTGGATTTTAAATTCAACGTACCGTTATTGGTAACATTCACATCAACAACAGGATAGTTGTTATAACCCAAGATGTTCACCGAGTCTCCCGTAATATTCCAGGTTCCATTGTTGAAGATACCCGGAGCAGCAGTACTGATCAGACCTCCTTTTTGCGTAAAATTGATGGTTCCGTTGTTGATTAAATTGGAAACGCCCAGGCTTTTTACAGATAAAATGGTACTAGGACTGAGCGTAACTTCCACAAATCCTCCAAAATATCCTGAATTAGCCGTCAAATTGGGTGTATTGAACAATATCTTGCAGTTTCCATCGAAGGAACCGCCCTCCAAAAGAAAGGTTCCAGTGAAACTTTGATCTATATTGGTTTGTACGGCTGCCCGTATTTCGTAGTTAGCGGTCGGCGGCAAAACAATACCTAAATCGATGACGCCCGAATTGAATATAAAATTTTGTACCGTCGAAACATTACACCCCGCTTTCAAAGCCAAACTGCTGGTATTCGTTGTTTGCAAGGTCGGTACATCAACCAACGAGCCGGGGTAAAACGTGGAGCCCGTGCTGAAATAGTACCCGGACACTTCCAACACTGCACCGGAAGGGCCACTTATGGTGCCATAATGGTCCAATGCCAGCAAGGAAATTTTTGAAGGCCCATTCAGTTTAATCGTTCCGGTATTGAGCATTTTTTTAGTCATACCAATACTGACCACATTGGGCGCCAATTCAATAGTACCGGCATTTAAAACCACCGAGTCCTGAAAATAACCATTAAAATTTAAGACTTCATTTACGGCACTGATGTTCCAAATTCCTTCGTTGATCATCGAGCTGCCATTAGACGAAAGATTACCTTTTTGCCAATTAAACGTTCCTTTATTTACGAGCCTTCCAAGATTTACGGGAAAGTTTGGGCTGTTAATATTGAGCACGGCACCTGGATTAATATATAAAGAGCCGAGCAGGTCCCCTTCTTTTTGCGTGAGTACCCCATTTACAATGACATTCACGCCTGAGAAATCCTGCGCTGCCATGGTGAGGTTCCCATTGACTATCAAATCCTGGTAAAAATAAATCCCCGTGTAGGGATTGGAAAAATTATCATCCGTCATGGTAGCATTTGCACCAGCAGCAATCACCAAACGCATTTGCCAAGACATGGGGTAACGGACATCTAAATTTTCAGTGACCGTCAACGTTCCTGCTCCAAAAATATAGGCTAAACCATTGACGGTAAAGGACTTAACCGTAATATCGCCTCCTGTATTCAAGGAAGTGGTTTCGGAACCATTGATAATTACCGAATCATTCGCTCCGGGTACGCCATTGGGCGTCCAAATAGAAGCATCTGACCAATTGAGGGAAGCATAGGCGCCCGCATTGAGGGTGTATGTGGTGGCATGGGCGCGTGTTTGGGCACACAAGAGGAGGGACAAAAAAGCCAGGTACTTCAACATGTTTCTGTTAGATAGCATAATAAGCATTGTTTTGTTTCGATTTGAACGCACCAACCGCTATCTGGTTTTGATTTTTAACCTTTTAAAGTACTTTTCTTTGCTTTGGCTATTTTTAGTCAAATCCTTAGACTGTAGTAGACATTTATAAATAGCAAGCCGCCACAGCTTCCCCAACCCATCTATCCAATAATTTTTCTTGCTCCAAACGTTTTGTATGCACACGCAGCCACTGAAACGCCTCCGCTTCTGAATCGGTCAGGTGCATGGGTTGCGCGCCACGGAAGGGCTTCCCCGCCCCCTGTTGGGCCTCATGAGCCTGCAAGGTTTGCATATCCATCATCACGGATCGGGTATGCGGAAACACCGACCGTACCAAACTCAGGATCGACAAACCATGCGTGTCCAAATCGCCCCAATAAAACAAGGGAATTTGTTGCAACCACGCAGCCTGTTTGAGTAAAGCAACCCCGTACCCGCCGCCAAAAACCACGATGGCATCCGGCAACGCTATTTGCAAAAGTTGCAACACACTATGCCGGTTTTCGACGATAAACACGCGTTTTATAGGCAAAACTTGCGCTGCGAATTGGGCTGCTGGAAAGGCCAGGGCCGTAAAACCATGAAAATACTGCACTAAAATTGGGTCGTTCCAGTAACAGGCAACAAAAGGATCCTGCTCGGGCAAACGGTAGCGCCGGGTAAAGGTTTTATATTGAGGGTCAATCAACGCCGAAGGGAGGGTCGCGTCTATCAATTTACATAAAATAGGGTTGTGTTGTTCGATAAACTTGGTATCAACCTGCTCAAGGGGCCATAAACGCACAGGAATACCGGGCTGCGGATTATCCTGCAGAAAACGCACCACCGCGAGTAATTGCGGCCAAACTGCATGATTCTGGATAATTTCTTTTACATGGGTAACGCACCAGGCGCGTAAATGGGGCGTCGTTGCACGGATCAAGGCAAGCGATTCCTGAAACTGCCGGAAGTTTTCCTCCTGTTCCGTATATTGCAACAAATCATTTTGGGTATCAAATACAATGGCTTTGATGCGACTTTGTTGCTTTGCACTGCGCGCACCAGGCGCCTCCAGTTCAATCCGATAACCAAACCCTTTTTTGTCTTTTGCGTTACTGGCTAATTCTTTTAAATAGTCCCAGCGCTCCGCATTGACGTCCTTGCTATCTCCAATGCGCGGGATTACAAAGGATTGATAAGGCGCATCTGCTTCGGCGATAGCTTCTAGCCAACGGTAAAAGTAGCGCAAGGCTTTCTTTTGAATATCGGCGGGCGTAATCATTTCAGCGGGGTCTGCATCAGTTCTTTTACGGAATAAACATGGACCACCGAACGCGGCGGCATCTCTGATTCTTTTTGCACATAAATCAGGTGGCTCATTTGTTTTTCACCTATTTTAATGCTGGTATTCGGCGTAATAATGAGCATCTGGAAATGCAAATTACCCAGCAAATTGAGCAAATAAGCGCTGTTTTCAGGGTCTAATTTGCTAAATGCTTCATCGACCACGATAAAACGAAAAGAACGGGCATTGCGGTTGTCGGCACTGATGTTAAACTGATAAGTGAGCGCGGCTGCCAATACGGTATAAGTAAGCTTGGCCTGCTCCCCACCCGACTTCCCACTGGTGCTGTCTTGCAACGAACCGCTCACGGGCGTGTCGTCGATCTGATAAACTTGTTGTGTTTTGAAATTCAGCCAGTTACGCACATCAGTCACTTCTTTGCGCCAATCCGGATGATCCTCTAAACGCTTGATCAGGGCCCCTATTTTTTGAACAGTTTCACGCCATATTTCAAATTGTTCGGCTGGAGAGGCCATTTGAAATGCCGCCCGGTCGTAATCCCAATGATGGAGGTGATGAAAAAACTCCCCTATACGCCCTTTTTTGGTACCTTCTTCCATGACCACCTGGAGGTAGGTATTGCGGGTATAAGGCAGCGCACGCAAGGAGCGATTGATGTTAAGAATATTGTCTTTATGGTCGAGCAATTGTTCTTCCAGTTGCTGTTGAAATACCTGCATGGCATTTCCAATGTCCTGGCTTGCCCGCGCCCGATAACGTTCCCGCAGTTCGGGCAATTGGTCGGTTTGAATACGTTCCAGCAAGGCGGTATAATCGCCAATATTGTCAATATGGGGGTCACCAAGGCCATCGGTATCATTGGGCCAGGCAGGATATTGATCGAGTATTGCCTTGCTTGGATTTTTAAAGGCCTGCATCAACCGTTCCAGAGCGTTTTTTAATTCCGCCTTTTTGTCTTTTAGCTGGTCAATCTGTTTTTGCACTTCACTTCTATGCCCGCGTTCGATGGCGGCGATTGTATCCAACTGCAATGCAGGCACGTCAGCAAAGTATTGGGCTAGCGTGCTGTATGTAGGGTGTTGTTCGTCAAATTGCGCGGCATCTGTGCGTTTCAGGATGCGTTCTGCTTCGAATTTGCGGACATCGCTTCGAATATTTTCCTGTTGTTGCAACACCCCATCGCGTTTTGCGCTGGTAGTTTTGATGGCCGCTTTTACCTTATTTTCCTGCTCTTTTAAAACATCCAGTTCGGAAGAGGCTTTACGGAGTGCTTCCATTTGAACAATAAGTTCCTGAATATCCACCTCCACACTGCGTACATCGATGCTTGAAAAATCGGCAATATCTTTCAGACGCCCCAGTTCGGTTATTTTTTGATCTAATGCCTGGATGTTATTTTCGATCGGAAGTATTCTATCCGCAATTTGCGCACGTTCATGTTGTTGTGTGCGCAATTCCGTTTCTAAGCGACGTATTTTATCGGCATTGTCCCAACCCAGTACGGTCGAAAATCGCTGTTTCCGGTCATCTTTTTGGTGTTGTTTGCCGTTTTTATACAGTCCTTCCGGGGTAAGTGCCTTCGGTTTGCGTTCATATTCAGCGTTGTCTTCGGTGCAATAATGCGGGTAACGGGCATTCAGTTCGCCACGCAACCAGTTGGCAAACGCCGATTGTGGCTGCACTTCTAATTTGTTGGCAGCCAAGCGGCTGCTTTCGTCATTGCTCAACGCTTCACCCGCCTGATCGTCGGCTTCGATGAAACGCAACAACACGCGCAAATCATTAGAGCGCACCCATTTAACCACTTGGCGCAAGTGGCGTGGCGGCACCAGCAAATACAGGGAGAACGGTGTCAGCAGTTTTTCGAGCGCCTGCTCCCAGGTGTCGCGTTCGGATGCACGCACCTGTACGAGTTCGCCGACGAAAGGCAATTCATTTTCCGGTATTTGGGCACCTTGCGACAAGCGGGTGCGCATGTTAATGAGTTCGGCGGGTAGATTGTTCCGTCGTTTTCGGAGCGACGTAAGTTCTTCTTCTAGATGGTCCGCCTGTTGGGTGCGGGCGTGTTTTTCACCGACCAAATCATCCCGCAACTTATTTTGCTTGTCTTTTTGGGCAATATAATCCTTAGCATTTTCACCTAACTGGGCTTGTTGAGCAAAAAACAAAGCGGCGTCGGGTTCGGGCTGCAGTTCGAGTGCGCGCGCGAGGGATGCATATCGGTCGGCTATTTTACGCCGGTCCTGGAGTTTTGCTTCTGCGTTTTTTTTATCGTTTTCTAATTCTTTCAGGCGTCGCCCCTGGTCATTATTTTGAATTTTAGCGCCAATTTCCCGATCGTCATCGCGTAATTTTTCTAATTGTACATCCAGGTTTTCCAGTTCGATTTCGGCCTGTGATTGCCTTTGCTTTAAGGTATCCACATGCGCATCGAGCAGTTGTACATGCTGTTGCGCAAACCAGGGCCCCAGGATGCTGCGCAAGGTTTCGAAGCGCTGAAGGTCATCGATTGCGGTAATCCAGTCTGTATTTTTGGCCAGTATAGGCATCAACATGCGTTCCTGTTCGGTCGCTTTATCCAGCGTTTGTTGCGTTTCGGCAATATCGGCGTATTCTTTTTTCAGTTGGTCAAAATACTGATCCATATTGGCCTCATCCAGCATGTGTTCGCGGATAAAAGCATCCAGGTTGCCCAACACTTTAATGCCCGCAGTTTTGGCCAGCAAGTGCAGGGGTTTGGTACGTCCGGTCGGGCTGTTGCTGCGTTCTGGTTGTCGCATACCCAATTTAGACTGAAAATCCTGGGCAAATTCCGAAAAAGCATCATAGCTACGCGCCTGCACCGATTTCGTAATTTTGCTATTGAAAGCGCGTATATCCCCTTGAAAGAGAAAATGTGTTAGAATATTTAAGGAAACAGGGGCTGTGTAATAGCGTTTCTGCAATTCATTTCCTTTAAACCAGTATAAATGCGCCAGGGTGTACACCTGCTCCAGGTTGCGGTTGCGAAATACCCCTAAAAGTACGGTATAATGCTCTTTCGAATCACCGCCGCCGCGGAGTTGTTCCCGGCCGCTTGCCGAATGCCCGTACACCCCGCGCACGTAATCCTCCAGTTTGCGGGTACGTTTGCGGTCTTCAGAACCAGCGGATTGGTTGTAATAACGATCCGGACTGGGATTGAGCAAAGTAATGAGGGCATCTACCAGGGTTGTTTTGCCAGCGCCATTGGCCCCGGTAAGCAAAGCATTTTCGCCAGCCAGGGGTAATTCATATACTTTCTCGTGAAATGCCCCCCAATTGAACACTTCAAAACGGTCGAGGCGGAAACCGGCGGCATCCGCATCACTGGAAAAAAGGGTAAATTCGGGTTGGTTCATGCAAGGTTGGCAGTAATGGTTTGCTGTAAATTGAGCAGCTCGTCTGCATCAATAAAGGCTTTCAGGATACGCTTGATTCGATAGCGACTTTCATCTTCATTCATGTTCGTGTTTTCGCCGATTGTCTCCAAAAAACCCATTTCTTTCACTTCTTTTACCGTCTTTTTTACGTCTTTTAGAAATTTTTGTTGCGTGTTGCGTTCTTTAAAAAACAAGACAACCAGTTCGCTGATTTCGCGTAAACTTAAGATGGGTTCTCGGCTAGCCGAATCATGGATGGCATGCTCTTCCAGGCGCTCGCGCAACAACACACATAAAATGGATTGATCGAGGCTAAGGGTTCGCCGCATCATCAAGCGGGGTAAAGCCGTGGCATTTGCCTCATTGCTGATTACGGGTTGACGCAAAAAAGCAAAGCCTTCGTTGCGGTTTACGATCAGTTGCAACCCAATTTGGGCAAAATAACGACGCAAAGGCAGTTCCTGCACTTTAACCAATTCTGCCCAAAAGCGGGTTTCCTCCTCATAGATTACGCCTTTCAACAAGCGAATCGCAAGCGGCGCAAAACGATCATGGGTTGCGCCCAAGTCATCCATCAACTCTTCCTGCATGTTCTAAATTTTTATCCTGTACAAAAATTACCCGGGGGCCTTCTAAAAAGCGTTCAAGGTCTTTATATAACCGAAAAACATCATAGACCTCCATTGGTTCTTCCGTTGATTTTTGCTTTTGCGTTTGAATAAAATGCCGATTATCGGGTTCCGAGACAATATTCAAATAGGTAAGAAATTCATCCAAGCCATCTTGCAACGGAAACTGATCCACCAATTGAGCAAGGGTAATTTGTTCATTTTCAGCAAGTAATCGCTCTATTTGTGCGATGATGCGCAACGAAATAGACGCTTCTGTATCCAAACTTAATTCGGGTTTTTCCTGATTGGTTTGATTCGGCAGCGCAAAACCCGATTTTCGTTCATCGGCCTGGGTCTTGAGATTTTTCTCCAGTGGCATTTGAACCATCGCCCGATCGCTGTCTATCTCCCAAAACGGCGCAGCAGAATTTATATTTTGGTTGTAAAAATCGGGATGAACCAGCGCGGCCTTTACTTCCGAGATCCGCCGACGCAACAATTGCCGATCTTGTGCTGCATTTTCTGCCACTATACGGGTAATACGGTCTGCTATACGTCGGTTGGCTTCCAATACAGGCTGTACCTCACCTAATAAATGGCGGTAAAGGCGCACCAGCAACTGCTCCTGGTCGTGCGCAATCTGACGGGTTTCCAGCACCGTCAGCAGTTCCTGTACATTGTCCGCAAACTGCCGTTGTCGTTGAGGGTCCCGCAATTCATCAAAAAAACTGTTGAAACTCAAGCCCTGGGGCGTCCGGTCCAGCGCATCCCGCGCATCCAAAGTGGCACCCAGCAACATACCCTTGCTGCCCTGTTGTGCCGCTTGCTGGCGTAACATATCGGTGCGGATACGTTCAAAATGGCCCTCTACCGACTTAAAATCGGTGGAAAGTGCGCGTATGAGCTCCAATAGTCCGTCATATTCTTCCCGGAGGCGCACATTATCAAAAGGTTTGTACGGCGATTTTCCGGCGCGGATGGCCATGATTTCGGCTTCGAGGTCGCGCTGTTTTTGTTCCAAATCGGCAATTCGTTCCGAATCGGTTTTTTCCCGACTGTTCTCTACAACGCGCCGTATTTTCTCAAAAATATCATCCAAACGGGAGCGCGTTCCTGTAAATTCACGATTTTCAAGGCTTTCAATCCATTGCCAGGCGCGTACTACATGTTCTGTTAAACTGTATTCGTACACGCCTTCCGCATTATTATCTCCCCGGAGATACCGTTTTTTAACGCTTTCCCAATCGCGCAACAGATTACGCGCACGGTTGCGGTAACGATCAAACAGATCTGCCGACATCTGCGTTTCGTCCGCGTCCGAAAAGGCATCCTGTTCCGCGATATTTTGCAGAAAATCAATCAATAATTGCGTCAACGCATCCTGCCCAATGCTTTTCCGACCATTTGAAAAAGTTTGTTTTAAAAAAGAAAGGATCAAGGTTGCATTGGGCTCACGCAACAGTTGAAGGGTATTCGCCTGCCTGAAAAGTAGTTCGATGTAATCGGTTTGCACGGCGTAAAGGTATTACAAAATATTTAGCGCAAAAAACGCCGCAATCCTTTGCCTTGCTATTTTACAAGTATTTTGAAGTTCAACGCTGGTTACTGAGATCAACTAACCTTTTGTTTATTTCATCAACATTTAAATATTTCGGATCAAATTTTCTGCCAACCCATGCTATTATTGCTTTATGTTCATCATGCTTGGGATTAGCAATCACTTCCAGTAAATGCATATACCTCCAAACGCCACCGCAATCCTCAGGTGGGCAAGCATTCTTACCTGCAATGCAAATCGGAATCGTTCCAGCATCAATTGGCGGCAATATTTTTTCAAGCAAAATTTGATGCTCCCAACCATCCCCAAAATCATATTCATACACCATCTTCGCCCCCTCTTGTTGAAGTAATTTGCTGATTTTGACGTTCCGGTAATCTCGGGAAGGCAATGCATCCCATTCATCCGGAGATGGCATAGCATACAGGATGCCTCCACAAGTAAACTGATGCAAGTGGCAATTATTCCACCCCATGGTCACTTGCAATATTTTATGTACATCCGGCATTAAGGTATCTGGGTAAATCAGTATCCTGCGCCAAATAGGTGGTTTTACGCCTTTAAGCGTTACCTTCAATTGGTAAATTTGGCTTTTTTCCATTTTTTATATCCTATTTACGAATCACTTTCATCGCTTCAATACTCGTTTTATAGAGCGAAAACACCGTCCCCTTACGATGTGCCATCTGCTCCAAAAGGATATCCATAAATGGCTTAAACTGGATAAACCCACGTCGATCCATCAAAGCAACGCGTTTTTCGATGATTTGCTGTGCCAGTTCCTTGTCGTAAGTCTCCGTAACATACAGGCAAAACAGGGCATGGGTCATGTATTCATTGAAAATAGCAAACGTATTGGCGTAGTTTTTCTGGGCAGCTGGCGTGGCCCAAAAGTTTTTGTCGGTCATCAACGCATGCACCGCATCGATATGTTGGCGGGTAGCATCGTTTACGTAATTATGGTCAATTTCGGTAAAAACAATGCCCGACATCAAGCCTTCCTTTAGTTTTTCGGGATATTCCGTACGCGCATCCATTGCCTCGGTCGAATTGATAAACATCACACATTCCTGAAAACTGGGGTTCTGAAAAGAACCTTTGTGAAATTGCTGGGTACTGTGCGAACCATCGATCAGCGGCGAAAACACAATTTTATAGGCATCCTTGCGCTGCGGGAACGCTGTTTCCAGCCATTTCCACATCACTTCAACCGGCAACAAGGCGGCTTCGCGTTTTTCCAACTGTGTGTAATAAGCATGGTGCGCCGCATAAAAATCCCGGAATCCGGATTGATCGGCAAAATCCTGCACCAGGAACAGCAGGTTTCGAAATTGACCGCCCAAGACGTCCGTATTATCCCAGTAGACTTGTTTATAAGGGGTATTAAACGACAATAAAGCGCCCTCAAAATCAAAGCAAATGCTGTTTTCCCGAAAACCATAATAGGTGCTCCAATAATCGTCTTCGAGGCATTTTTTATTGAGCAAGCGGATCAATGGATGGTTTTTATACGGACTAAAATGCGCGCGTACTTCCTGGGAATAGGCGGTTTGGGTTGGGTAATTCCCTGTTTTGGGCGCCAAATCAGTCATATACAGGATAATATTCGCCAATTCATACACTGCAGGAATGGTGTATACGACCTTACCCTTCCGCTGCTGTATATAGGCATCCGGATAAGCCGATGCTTGCTCGTTGAATCGAAGCCGGTACACGGTCGTATCCCGCGCAGACGCTATTTTGAGGTAAAGCCACTGCTCATAAGGTGCGTTGACATAAGGCACCAGCAGGGTGTCGGATGTGGTCCAGACCTTCATGTTTTGGCCCGGAAAACCATCCGTTCCAAGGTCGATGGTATCTTTTTGGGTGGTGGTAAATGCCCAGGTTTTCTCCCAATTACCACCTTTTACATAAAAGGTATCGTTGGGCGACCAGAGTACACCGTCATAAGCGAGGTGGGCGGGGGTATTTTGCGCTTGTATGCCGAAAAAAGGCAACAGCAGGAAGGCGATCAATGTGGGTCGGCGGTTTGACATATTTTATTCATTGTTATCTTGAATAGGCAATTACACCTTAACCCCAAAGAAATAGCCCACCAGTGCGGATATGCCCATGGCAATGGTTCCCCAAATGGTAATGCGCAAAATGGCTTTGGACACACTGGAACCGCCCGTTTTTGCCGCCGTTGTTCCCAATAGAACTAGAAAAACAATGGTGAAGCCATACAGCCAATATTCCATTCCTTTTAGGGGTGCAAAAAGTACAACCAACAACGGCAATACGCCTCCCACGGTAAATGCAGCGCCTGAAGCCATCGCAGCCTGTATGGGGTTCGCCTGGCTAATTTCGTTGATGCCTAATTCATCCCTGATATGAGCACCCAGGGCATCTTTTTCGGTCAATTCAAGGGCCACTTGCATGGCAGTTTCCTTTTTCAATCCGCGCTGCTCATAAATTAGAGCCAATATATTCAACTCCTCTTCCGGCATTTCTTCCAGTTCCTGTTTTTCTCTTTCAATATCGGCCTTTTCAGTGTCGGTTTGAGAACTCACCGAAACATATTCTCCCGCAGCCATGGATAAGGCCCCCGCAACAAGTCCCGCAACAGTCGCTAACACAATCGGTTCTCTGGTTGCACTTGCCGCCGCAACCCCAATTGCAAGACTGGAAACAGAGATGATTCCATCGTTTGCGCCCAAAACAGCGGCTCTTAACCAATTACTTCGGTGTATGTAGTGGTTGTCTAAATAGTTGTCTATGGTCAGCATTTTCGGTTCGTTTTTTTAAAAATTGTTGTATTTGATTGCCAAAGATAGCGCAATTGCTCGATAATCTAAAGTGCTTTCGGTTTTGTATTACCCGATGTTTATCTTGTCTATAATCCCAACTCAAATGCGCCAAATAAATTATCAGGGTTTCTGTATTTGGCTTTATTAATCAAGGAAGTTGCTTTTGATTCAGGGTATACGATTTCAATAGCCTGCATATCCCCTAAATACCAATTTTCCAATTCTTTACATGCAATACGAACCACCACCGGAATATTTGATGCTGACTCACAGAGATTCAATAAATCACTTTTCAATTGTACACAATCATTTGAATCTTGGTCATGAATGATAAGTACTTTTACAGGGTAGCCAAAATTTGGATAGGCTTTAAATTTTTTAGGAATAGATTTCTTGAGGTCGCTTTTACCTTCGTGGGGTCTGATAAAACAATTAACATCCACTTGATAATCTTCCGGTAATACATGGGGCAATATTCCTCTAAGAAAATTTTCCATAGAAGGCTCCTCGGTTAAAATTTCAATTACTTGCTCGTTCATACCTACCTTGGATTACTGCCTTCTTATTGCTTTTCAGGCAACGCAACAATCGGCCTATTTGCAAACCACTCCATACTCAAACCTAAAAAAAACTAATTGTTTTTAAAAAAGGTTTTTTCGCGAAAAAACCCTACATTTGACACAAATAATACTCCCCCACCCCGCCGCCGAAAAACATAAAAACCACATTCCATTGATTTTCAAGCTAATATTATGTTTGATCGCGCCATCCTCCACCTAGACCTCGACGCTTTTTTCGCGTCCGTCGAATGTTTAAAAAACAGCCAGTTGAAGGGTATTCCCCTCATCATTGGCGGTAGTTCGGGCCGGGGCGTGGTGGCCTCCTGCAGCTACGAGGCCCGGGCCTTTGGCGTGCGCTCGGCTATGCCTATGAAACAAGCACTGCAACTCTGCCCCAATGCTACGGTGCTGCGCGGCGACATGGACAGTTACAGCAAATACTCTGATCTGGTGCGGGATGTGATTGAAGACCAGGCCCCCGTGTTCGAACAGGCCTCTATTGATGAGTTTTACCTCGATTTGAGCGGGATGGACCGTTACATCGGCTGCTGGAAATGGGCGGGCGAACTGCGCAGCCGCATTATTCAAGAAACCGGCCTGCCACTGTCGATCGGACTTTCAGTGAATAAAACGGTTTCTAAGGTGGGTACCAGCGAAGCCAAACCCAATGGCAGCAAAATGGTGCCCGCCGGTGCCGAAAAACCCTTCCTCGCACCCCTGCGCGTGGGAAAACTGCCTTCAGTGGGCTTCGAAACCGAGCGCCGCCTGCAATCCATGGGCGTGCGCCTGATCAAAACCCTGAGCGAAATACCGCCGCAACTGCTCGAACGCGAGTTTGGCAAACCCGGCATCGGTATGTGGAAAAAAGCCAATGGCATCGACCATACCCCCCTCCAGCCTTACCGCGACCAGGAATCGATTTCTACCGAAACGACGTTTCAGGTGGATAGTATTGATCCGCGTTTTTTACAGGAAACCCTGCGCCGACAAGTGGCCCAACTCGCCTTCGAATTGCGCAACAAAAACAAACTTTGCGCCTGTATTACCGTCAAATTGCGCTATACCGACTTTAATACCTACACCCGACAAGTGCAAATTCCGTACACCGCCCACGATGGCGTCCTGGTACAACATGCGCTCGATCTGCTCGAACGCCTGCACGAACGCCGCCAATTGGTGCGTTTAGTAGGGGTAAAGTTCAGCAAACTGGTACAAGGACAACTGCAACTCAACCTGTTCGACGATACCGAAAAATCAGCGCGACTGCTGGCGGCCATGGACAAAATCAGGACGCGGTTTGGCAAAAATGCGGTCGCGCAGGGAGGATAATCGGTCGAATTTTCAATTTTAATGCCCCCAAATCCCTACTTTTTTATCCGCCACAACGGGTGTTGCTTTCCGGGTTGATTTTTCAGGTGATAAATTTTGCCATATGTTGATAGGGAGACCCCAAATCCAATGCCGAATGTAACGCCCGCTGCGATGTCGCTTACTTTGCGTGCAGAAGGGGGAATAAATGGCCCAATCGCAAGCGCGTATCCCATTGAAATGAGCATCATCGCAAATCCTGCATTTCGACGGTTGTCGGATTTATGCATTTTGAAAATAGAAGTAGCGCCCGACAAGGGTACAACCGTGCCGATAATTGGACCGCCGTAGTGGTATTCTGACACGACTCGGCGTGCAAGTTCGTGCCCGTCTGTGTAACGCAATTCATCTTTATCCAGTTTAAGGGTGGCACTGTCTGCGCTGTTGCTGATAAGTACGCCTTCAAAACGATGGAAACATTCGCAGTCGGGTCGTTCGGTGGGGGCCGGAAGCGTAATGGCGATTTTATCGCCAGGTTTCAGGGTTTTCCGGCTTGATCCGTCTAATCTTTCGAGCGTAATTTGCGCAAAGGAAGGCGTGGCAAGCATCAACAGCAAACCAGCGATCAGGAGGTTTATTTGCTTCATAAAGCGTTGATTTTAAATTTATTAAAATGTTTTTATACCTATTAAAGATGCTTCTTTTACGGCTGTTTTTACTTCCTCCAGCACCGCTTCTTCCTCGTTTTTGACTGGCCAAAAATGAAAACCGCCGCCGCCGAATCTCCGAATGTTCCACATACCCCAAATGCCGTTTTCATCTACATACCCGTCGTATTCCACCGTATGGGTAATATAAAACTTGGTCAGGTGACAACGCAAGGTCTGGGTGTCATAAACGCCTTTCCACCGAAACGCGCCCACATCATCGGAGCCGCGGCCTATCACCACGTTGTCGCGAAATTCCAGGGTGAATTGTTTCATGTGCCGATGTGCATCAGGGCCCTGATGGTAGGTGTAAAATCCCTCCCAATCCCCACTGGGGAACAAGGGATGCGTTTCCTGGATGTTGGTTGACGCTGACATGCTTTGCCAAACGGTGATTTCAGGCCAAAAGTTCTGTTTGAAGCATATTTTTCCCAAAAACTGCCCGTAAAAAAGCACCTACCTTTTGGGCCTGAATACCCGCGCTGCTTTTACCGCCAATTGCCAGCCTTTATACAGTCCGCGCGCTGCCGCACGATCCATTTTGGGTTTAAATGCCTGGTCTAACTGCCAGTTTTGACCAATATCCTGGGTATCTTTCCAAAAACCCGTGGCCAAACCCGCCAAATAAGCCGCGCCCAATGCCGTGGTTTCCTGCACCACCGGGCGCTCTACTTTGGTACCCAATATATCGCTTTGAAATTGCATCAAAAAGCCGTTGCCCACCATGCCGCCATCTACCCGCAAAGCTTTCAAACGAATGCCGGAATCTTTTTCCATCACCGAAAGCACATCTTTGGTTTGGTAAGCAATGCTTTCCAAGGTAGCCCGAATGAGCTGCGCCTTGCCCGAACCACGCGTAAGGCCAAATACCGCCCCGCGCACCTCCGAATCCCAATAAGGCGTACCCAAACCCACAAAAGCGGGCACCACGTACACCCCATCGCTCGAATCAATGCTTTTTGCGTACGCTTCCGTATCTGCCGCTTCTTTGACCAATTCTACGGCATCGCGCAGCCATTTTACCGCCGAACCAGCCACAAAAATAGAGCCTTCCAACGCGTACGATACTTTTCCATTAATCCCCCAGGCAATGGTCGTCAACAACCCGCCCTTCGAGTTTACGGCCTTTTCTCCCGTATTCATGAGCATAAAACAGCCCGTTCCATAGGTATTTTTGGCCTCTCCGGGCTGAAAACAGGCCTGTCCAAACAACGCCGCCTGTTGGTCGCCCGCCATCCCGCTTACCGGAATATCGCCGCGTCCCAGCAAATCGGCGCGCGCCTGCCCGTACACCGCGCTGCTGTCGAGTACACGAGGCAACATCGCCGCAGGCACCTCCAAAGCCGCACACAGTTCCGCATCCCATTCCAGGCGGTGGATGTTGTACAGCATGGTCCGGGAAGCATTGGTATAGTCGGTGGCATGTACTTTGCCTTCCGTAAGGTTCCACAAAAGCCAGGTATCAATGGTGCCAAACAACAAATGCCCGGCTTCCGCGTCTGCGCGGGCACCCGGCGTGTGGTCCAACAGCCATTTTATTTTGGAGCCCGAAAAATAGGCGTCAATCACCAAGCCCGTTTTTTCGCGCACCGCAGGTTCAAACCCGCGGCGCTTCAAATCGTCACAAATATCCATCGTTTGCCGACTCTGCCAAACAATGGCCGGGTGGATGGGTTTGCCGGTGCGCTGGTCCCATACCACGGTCGTTTCACGCTGGTTGGTAATCCCAATGGCATCAATATCCGAGGCATTTACTTCCCGCAGCACCTTGCGCACCACTTGTTGCACCGATTCCCAAATTTCCAGCGCATCGTGCTCTACCCAGCCTGGCTGTGGGAAAAATTGCGTAAACTCCTGTTGTGCCGAGGCAATACCATTGCCTTTTTTGTCGAAAACAATAGCCCGACTGCTGGTCGTGCCCTGGTCAATCGCGAGGATATATTTGCCCATAAAATTGGTCTTGAATTCTATACTTCGCGCTGTATCGTTTTGCACAAGGCCTTCGGCCTAAAACATTGACAATCAGCGCTCAGCATGACAATGAATGCTGCCTTTCAGGCGGCGTTTAGTATAATTAAGGTAAAAACGTTTTGTACACCAAAGCGCCGCAAATTCCCCCGGCAATAGGCGCAAGCACCGGAATCCAGGCATACCCCCAGTCGGAGCCGCCTTTTCCCGGTATGGGCAACAAGGCATGCACCAATCGCGGACCCAAATCGCGGGCCGGATTAATCGCATAACCGGTGGTGCCGCCCAACGAATGCCCGATGGCCAACACCAGCGCACCCACGACCAATGGCTTGAGCCCATCGGCAAAATTCGTGGCGCCCAAGGCCATCAAGCCAAACAACAAAACAAATGTGCCCAGAAATTCGCTGATAAAATTACTCGTTGTATGCCGAATGGCTGGCGCCGTACAAAATACGGCCAACTTCGCCCCGGGATCTTCGGTGCGTACCCAATGGGGCAAATAATGCAAATACACCAACACTGCACCCACCATCGCACCCAATAGTTGCGCCAGTAGGTAAACAGGCACCAACGCCCAATCCAACGCACCCGTCGCCGCCAAAGCCAGCGTAACCGCCGGATTCAAATGCGCCCCACTAATACGCCCCACCGCAAATACCGCAAAGGTGACAGCCAGCGCCCAGCCAATGGTAATCACCAACCAGCCGCTGTTTTCGTTTTTGGTGCCCTTGAGCACCACCCCACCTACTACACCATTTCCTAAGAGGATTAGTAAGGCGGTACCTATGAATTCGCTTTGGAACATTTATTTAATGATGAATGATGAATGATGAATTTTCGGAATTGCTCCAATATTTCGGTTGGGTTTTATAAAGAATTCAACCTTTTACATACATGCTGCGATTTACACCTATTTAAAATCTAAGCAAATGGCTTAAAAGTTCGGCAACATAGATGAAACCCTCAAATATTGAAAACATTTTATGAAAAAAACTTATGCTGAATTTTGGAAAAGTTGCTCCAATAAAAAAAATTCATCATTCATCATTCATCATTCATCATTCATCATTCATCATTCATCATTCATCATTCATCATTCATCATTCATCATTCATCATTCATCATTCATCATTCATCATTCATCATTCATCATTCATCATTCCCCTACATCCACTTCACCGCAAAACGGTTAAATTCCCGTTTCATCTCCTGGTACAACTCAACAAAACGCTCCATGTCTTCGCGCAACCGGGTATGGTCGGTAAAATGCACGTGGTCAATGGCAATCGGATGACTTTCGGCGTAGTCTACCAGATGCGCCTCGTGTTTTTTGATCCGGTGTTTCAGTTCGCTGAGGTGCTCGCGCTGTAAATCGAAGCGGTTTTGAAAAGATTCAACGCCTGCAACGGCTTCATGATTGGTGTTTTTGGAAACAATTTCCTTCAAACGACCTTCCAAAATTTCCACTTCTTCTTTGTAAAAAGCCAATTCATTGCGCCACAAATTGTGCTCATAGTGGAGATCGGACAAATAAACATACTTTTCGCTATTCGAAGCTGCCATGGTGTTCTTTTTTTATTGGTTAAGAATGATTTTTCTCCTGCAATGGTACTTGTAATAAAACCAAGCCTCGTATGATCTGGATCAGGAGTGGAAGTGACTCCTGTCTTGCGCACCGATAGCATGCGTTTTAAATTGAGCAATTAATGTACGATAAGCGGCTATTTCCTGCCCTTGTTTTTCGATCGACCAGCCTAATTCAACGCCCAGCAGTTGAGCCGCTTTTTCAATAACGGCCTCCGTAGCATCCCAATCGATGATCTCCAGGCGCAGACGCCGGGCCAGCGCATCCCGCAAGGTACAAGCCATTTCAAAACGCGCACTGTACACCAATTCGCCGCACAAATATGGATAATCTGGATGTAATCGCTGTATAAATAGACTAGATTCTTTACACAAAATCGCCACTTCCCGGGCTTGTCCACCATATTGTTGCGCAAAATGCCGACTTGTGGCCGCATCCAGGCCAAATTCGGCTTGTAACACATCCGCCAGGCCTTCGTGATAACCCGCAGCACCAGCCAGCAGATGATCCTGGGTGCGGCAAGCGGCATGCACGCCCAACAATTGACAAGCAGCATCGACCGCATCCCGGGCCATGAGGCGGTAAGTGGTCCATTTCCCGCCCAACAAACTAAGCAAACCTGAGGTGGCATCATATTCTACCTCATGGTCGCGCAAAAGGGATTGGGTTTTTCGGCCTGCATATAAAGCATCATTGTGCACTGCCGGTGCAGATTTCCCTACCAACGGGCGATACCCGCCGTAGCCCGCCCGTACTTGATCGGCCTGTAGGGGCGCCTGTATATACGGTTGAAGTGTTTCCAGTAAATACGCCAACTCATCGGCCTCCAGCATGGCCTCTTGTTCACTGTCTGGTACTTCTTCATCCGTGGTGCCCAACAAAAGCCGCCCTTCAAACGGAATCGCAAATACAACCCGGCCATCGGGTGTTTTAGGGATCAACAAGGCGGCAGAGGAGGATAAAACAGCACCGGGCAAAATCGCGTGCACCCCTTTGGATGGCCGAATACGCGGCGCTTGGGCAGGATTGGCCATTAACCGAATCTTGTCGGCTGCCGGACCCGTGCAATTCAGAAATTGTCGCGCGCGTACGTGTACAGGGGCGCCCGTGCAATGGTCAATGGCCGTAAGACTAGACAGTTTATTTGCTGTATTATGCTCAAAACCAAGCACTTCTACATGATTGACCACTACCGCGCCTGCTTCAGCGGCACTTTGCACCAAAGCCAGGGCATACCGCGCATCATTCAGTTGCCCGTCGTAATAGAGTACAGCGCTGTGCAGTTTATCTGATAAAGTAGGAATAAGTTGCAGGGTTTCTTTTTTACTCAACCACCTGCTCGGGGGCAAAGTGTCTTTCCCGGAGGCAAACCACCCGTATAGTTTAAGTCCGATGGTAAAATACAACCCTTCGATCCAGCTAAACACTGGCGTAATCAAAGCCAGGGGATGCGCCAAATGGGGCGCATTGTGCAGCACAATATACCGCTCTTCCAGACCATGCCGCACCTGCCGCAGTTGAGAAAAATCGAGTTTTTTAAAAGCCTGTTCGAGGTAACGCACCCCGCCATGGATCAATTTGGTGCTTTTAGAAGAGGTTTCGGCGGCAAAATCGGTCTTTTCAATCAGCGCGACTTTCAAGCCGCGCAACGCTGCATCCAGGGCGCACCCCGCGCCGGAAGCGCCGCCGCCAATGATGCAGAGGTCAAACTCCTCCGTTTGCAGACGTTCAAGATGGCTCGATCGGTTCATGGAGTAAAGATAGCAGGTTTGGTGTAAGATCTACACCAACTTTTTCCGAAAAATGATGTGCTATAACCGGTAAACCAAATTTTATCCACCCCGTATGCCCCGAATCCCTTAATCTGTTCTAATTTTGACGCACACCTTTTTACCACTAAACAATTGAAACGATGGCCGCAATTTCTTATGTTCAGCTGAATCATGTCAGCATCATAGTCCCCGATTTGGATGCTGCATGTGCTTTTTTTACTGATTTCCTTGGCTTTAACCACTTACAAAACATTGGACCCATCTCGGCCAGTGATGATACCATCAATCGTGTATATGGTTTATCAGAAAATGCAGTAGGCCGCATGGCCATTTTAGAGCAGAATGGCCAGCGTATTCAATTGGAAACCTGGGAAAGCTGGGGGCAGCCCCTCAACCCATTGCGCGAAAGTTCGGTACCAGGCGTGCATATTTCAATCCGGGTAGCCGACCTGGATGCGGCGATCAATACCCTGTCTACGATCCCGCGCATGCGTTTTTTGGAGCGCAGTCCAAACGGATTTGTGTACTGTGCCACACCATACGGCTTTCAATTGCGTCTAGAAAGTGGAAATTATAACGCCTAAATGCACCAAAATGATAAAACGCACCTTGTTCCTACTCACTGCACTTGCCTTTGTTTGCTCCATGGATGCCCAGGATTTTTCAGGACAATACACCGGAACCTACAACAATGATCCCGTTGTGTTGCTGCTTTCTACTACGGCCGCCAATACCTATGCTGGCACCATGTCAGATGGCACCCTCAACTACCAGGTAAGCGCGACCGGTGCAGGAAATACATTGAAAGGAACTTGTACCGAGCCTACTTTAGGCATGAACCTCGACTTGACCGGCATTTTATCGGGCAATAACCTGCAGCTCTCCCTGAGCATTTTGGGCTCTACCATTCAAGTGGCACTGGTAAAAGCAGGCAGCCCAGCCACCACCAAACCTGCATCCAAACCCGCCGCTGCCGCAAAACCCCTTGCCGCCAATGCTAGCCACGACCCTGCTTTGGTCGGACGGTGGACCAAACAAACCAACTACAACAGCGGATACGGCCAGTCTGGCTCTATGTCGACCGAAGAACAGATGATTTTTTATGAAGATGGCCGCCTCGCAGATGGGGGCAGCCGTACAGTAACAAGCGGCTCTGATTGGAGCGGCTCGAATAGTTCGGAAGGCGCTGGCGTATTGCCGGGCGTGTTTTGGTATTCCAAACAACAACAAATTTATTTGGAAGTCACCGAAAACGGCAAAACCCAAACCGTGCTCTTAGGCAAGTATTATATTGAAAACACCAACATGCTGATTACTGGCCAGAATGGCACGAAAATGCTGTTTTACAAAGGGTAAGTTGCCACACTACTGGACATTTTTGTTTCGCGCAGATGTTACACTGAAAAAGGGCAGATTTTACGCAGAAAAATCTGCGTAAAATCTGCGAAAATGCATCTGTGTTGCATCTGCGTGAAAAATATCCAGTAGTGCGGTAAGTTGCAACAAATATTTGACCTCCGATTGAGGTCCGTGCCCTGCCTTTGAGATTCCAGGTATCTTTTTTAAGGAGATGGTTTTAAGGTAACGCGACCGACCTCGCTAGAGGTCGAACATTTGTAGAAAAGATACAATGCCCGATCCCGCTCACGACTTCGGAGAAGTCGAACATTTGTAGATCGAACATTTGTAGATCGAACATTTGTAGATCCAGCATTTGAAGGTTGATATAGCAGAAAATCGGGACTAGCGCCTCCCAATTTCCATGTAAATGCCTAAAATGAGTCATCCCGAATGCTGGCTTTCACCAAAACTCGGGATGACTCATTTCAATTCCTGCTGTTTATGTTATGCGCCCAAATAACCTTTCAGCAATTTGCTGCGGCTGGTAGCACGTAATTTATTGATTGCTTTGTCTTTAATCTGGCGCACGCGCTCGCGGGTAAGGCCAAATTTGTCGCCAATATCTTCCAAAGACATTGGATGTTCTACCCCAATACCAAAGTACAATTTGATCACGTCGCACTGGCGATCGGTCAAAGTACCCAAAGAGCGCTCAATTTCGCGGCGCAAAGAGTCGGCATATTCCAGATGGGTATCGGTGCCCGGCATGGAGTTATTTTCCAATACATCCAGCAGCGAATTGTCTTCGCCTTCCACAAACGGCGCATCCATCGATACGTGGCGTGCAGCAACACCGAGGGTCGTTTCTACTTCGTCGGTGGTGATTTCGAGCAGTTCGGCCAGCTCTTCCGGGCTTGGTTCGCGCTCATACGTTTGTTCGAGTTCAGAAAACGCTTTATTGATTTTATTGAGCGAGCCTACTTTGTTCAAGGGCAGGCGCACGATCCGGCTTTGTTCAGCCAATGCTTGCAAAATGCTTTGACGAATCCACCATACGGCATACGAAATGAACTTAAAACCACGGGTTTCGTCAAAACGTTGTGCCGCTTTGATCAAACCCAGGTTGCCCTCGTTGATCAAATCGGAAAGACTTAAACCCTGATTTTGGTATTGTTTTGCTACAGAAACAACGAAACGAAGGTTGGCTTTAGTCAGTTTTTCGAGTGCTATCTGGTCGCCTTGTTTGATGCGCTTGGCGAGATCTACTTCTTCTTCTGGAGTAAGGAGGTCCACCTTACCAATCTCCTGGAGATACTTTTCGAGCGACTGACTTTCGCGGTTGGTAATGGACTTCGTAATCTTTAGTTGCCTCATGTATGGACGGTCATTAAAATTTTGGCTGCAAAGGTACGACTTTCATCGCGCCTTTGTCAATATTTTTTCTATAAAAGCATTGCCGACCAACTATTTTTTGTGAAATAATTGGTCGGCTGTATATTAAACACCTGAAATTTAATTTTGTTCCCTCAAGGTAAAGGCCTTTTCCTTGGAATTTTATTCGCTCTGAATGCCTAAAACTACCGAATCACTATTTTTCTCATCGTGGTTTGGTCGTTGGTTCGCATCTGTATGAAGTAGGTACCAGGTGCAAAAGTGTCGGCATTGAAGAAATAATTCGCCTTACCTGCGCTGAACGTGCCTTCAAATATGGTAGCCACCTGTTTTCCCAGGGCATCAAAGAGACAAATGCTGCCTTTTGTGCTTTTGTTGCTCATGACCGGGATGCAGGTGATGGCAGCGGCCGGATTCGGGAACACTTCCAACAAGGTGGTTGCGGGCACTTCTGTGGTCGCGCTTGTTTCTGTTACGCAAAACTTCCAATAACCCGCTGGTGCCGGCATCGGTCTGCGCTGTATTTTGCCGTTGTTGGCATTTGCTTCAACATAATAATACACCGTTGCGCCCGCATTTTGCTGTGGGATGTCGGCATTCCACACGTTGGCAGTATCCCCAACTACTTTTACCATATCCACACTGTTCCAAGGCAAGGCAAGGTCGGTAGTGTACCAAACTTTTGCATTGTTGATGCCGGTGCGGTGCTGCAAGGTGGCATAAACCGGATAGGTATTCAACAGGGCATTATCGACACAACTCAGGGGTTGGTGTACGATGTGCAGGGGGGCTTCTACCCCAACCTCTTTGGTAATGCAATGGATCGCGCCCAAAGAAGGGATGATGCTGTTGCAATCAATGCCCACAATTTTATATCCTGGCAAGGCAGTTTCCCAAATACGTTGTGCGGTTGTGTCGTATTTTGTCTCGTAAAAAGGCACAATCACGGTTTTATTTACAAAAACGGCATTCGCGTAGGTGCGATAATCGCCGCCATTGTCGGGATAAGCGCTGTTTTTCGGGGGCATCGGAATGCGTATTACTTTATAAGGTGTGCCAAAAACCGTTTTATAATTGCTCAGCACGTACTGAATATTCGCCTCAATTTGTGGTCCATCAGCCACGCCTTCCGGGTATTCGCCCACCAACAAGGTTTCTTCATCCAGCAATTTCATGTGCATATCAATGTGGTGGATCACATCGTAAGGCAGGGGCTCCATCTTTACATAGCGGTATATCCCCATAAAATCCTGCATAATTTGATTGATTTCCACCTCCGTTTGGCCGCTTGTGCCATAAGGATTGTTCGGTTCGTTTTCATTCACGATCAAACTGGAAGAAAAGGCCGTGTGCATACCGTCCGACATAAAATTCCCGCCCGTGTGCACCATTTCGTAAGGCGCTGCGCTGGTGGCATAAATTGGAATGTTCAGGTAGTCCGCAATTTTTTCCGGCACTGCATTGTCCAGCGGGCGGCTTGGGCGGTTATAAATCCAGTCGATGATGTACAACGAATCGACATCATCCGAATAAACGGAATTGGGGCCATAGTCGCGCACCCAAATGCTGTTATTGGGCGTTACCAGAAAGTCGACATTTGTGCTATAGTTTACCCCCATGCTGGTCAGGGTACTTTTAGCGCTGCTTACAGTAGCCTGGTCGTTGCAACAAATAATCACTTTGCATTCCAGGCGGGCAGCCCGCACGATTTCACCGAGGATTGCCGATTGGCCGCGCCAGGTAATGACCAAAGCCTGCAATTCTTCCCATTCAGCCATGGCGCGCACGGGTTTGCCGGGTGGTGTGGTGATACTTCCAGATACAGGCGCTTGTTTGGGGGCGGTAAACTGCATATCCCATTGCTCTTGCGGGGTCAGAAAACGCGGAAGTTGCGGATCTGTTTGGGCAAAAACCTGGTGACAGAACAGACAAAGCAGGCAAAAGGTAAGGCGAAAATTCATGGATTCGATGTTTTTAAAAGCAAATATAAGGATAAAATAGACTTGTTGCGGTGGAAAGTAACCCGCTTAAATTTTAATAAAAAAAAGCGGCGTGCCATTGCACACCGCCAGAACAAAACCCATTCTATCGTATGAAGCAAAACTGTTATTCTAAATTCAATTCAAGACACGGTAGATATTAAACCGCAATCGGGAGTGCGTTCAAATCGCGGAACAGTATCTTTTTGCGGTTAAAATACAACACATTCGAACGTTTGAGTTGATTTAACACGGCAGTCACCATTTGTCGACTCGTACCGGTGAGGTCTGCAATATCCTGGTGGGTCATGTTGTGTTTCACCAGTGTTTCAAAGCCCACACGACGCCCTTGTTCCATGCCCATTTGGTGCAAAAACTCCAGGATTCTGCTTTTAGAATCTTTCAACACGACTTTTTCCAGCTGTGTTTCGGTGTAACGCAAACGTTCGCCGAGAAAATGCAGGAGCGATTGCGCAAAAGCAAAATTGGTTTTCATCACGTTCAACACCACAGATGCATCCATTTCCATCACTTCCACTTGGTCGTCCATGGCGTAGGCAAAATCGCGCCGTTGTAAATCGCCCGTAAGATACGACTCACCAAACAGGTTGCCCTGACGCACCACGTACTTGATAATGTCCTTCTTCTCGGCGTGGATGGCAATTTTTACAATCCCTTTCAACAAAAAGTACACCTTGCTCGACGTTTGAGCGGGTTTGTACAAAACCTGGTGTTTACTGTAGGTTTGAACGATTGCGTGCCGTTGAAGAATAATGCGTTCTTCGGGGGTAAGCACTGCAAAGAGGGGGCTACTCTCCAGCACAAGTAAAGCAGTTTTTGTGTCCATGTTCGGCGTAGTTCGTGTTAATTCAAAAAGGTTAATCAGGTCGTCGTAGTTTGTAACGAAAAGACAATGGGCGACAGAAAATCCCCTATGGATTCAGCATTCTTTTTTTTTGGCAAGAACGCGTCAATTCGTGCTTATTCCGACAAATTACAGCGTTTTTGGAATTATATTTTGACTTATCCGTTTTTACAAAATAAAAATACAGATGATGGATTTTAATTTACTGTTAATCCAAATTTAATTTTTTTAATCAAATGTTAATATTCAATGTAAAACCAGCATTCTTTCTTTGTGGTAAATTTGCTTTGCTTGCTTTACTTTACCTTCGCGGTGTAGGGGGTCTGCATATAACCCCCTGCTTTCTTCGAATATGACCCATTTGAATGATCCTGCCGAGCAATCCTGGCTCACTGCACTCGCTGCTAGTGATGAAGCTGCGTTACGGCATATATTCGACCGTTATTATGCAACGTTGCTGGGCGATGTGGACAGAATCATTCCGGATGAAGATACTGCCAAAGACATTGTACAGGAAGTATTTGTGGAATTGTGGCGCAAACGCGCCGCGTTGGAGATCCATACTTCTTTGCGGGCTTATTTGCGGCGTGCGGCGGTGAATCGCGCACTCAATTTTTTGAAATCGAAACAGCGTTTTCTCTTTTCTGAACAGGAGGACGGGCTCATCGCCGACCAAGACCCCATTGTTGAGGCACTGTTTCAATCCAGTTCAACGCCCGAAAATATGGAAGCGGCTTTGCATGAAGCGATTCGGAATTTGCCCGAAAAATGCCGCATCGTTTTTACCCTGAGTAAGTTTGAGCAAATGTCCCATCGAGAAATTGCTGCCCAACTTGATATTTCGGTAAAGACCATTGAAAACCAGATTACCAAAGCCATGAAAATGTTGCGCGTGTACATGATTGAATACCGCAATTTGTCGCAGATTGTCATTTTGTGGTTATATTGGTGGGGGCATCCATAGGGGAATCAACGCAAGCAATTGTCTAGTGGGCAACAAAAGACCAATTGAAATCGATCAAAAAACAAATAATAATGCACACACCCGACGATTTTATTCTGTTGATCAACAAATCACTTACCGGCGAAATTCAACCAGCCGAGCTTGATTTGTTGCGTAAATGGATTGCACAATCGCCAGAAAATCAGCAGATTGAGCAGGATTTTCGCCAAATTTGGTTACAAAGTAAACCCTTACAAAAAACATTTACTCCCAACCTGGATCAGGATTTTGCACAGGTAATGGGAAAAATTCGGGCAGAAGCGCAGCCTGTACGCAGGTCTTATTTATCCCCTATGCTGTTGCGCATCGCCGCAGCCATGGTGTTGCTGCTTGCCAGCATGTATACCTGGAGCTTGTTTAACACCAATTCGGTGGCTCTGCAAACCGTTGTGGCGTTGCAGACCGAAAAACAATACCTGGAATTGCCGGATGGATCAAAAGTTTGGTTGCGGAAAAACGCCAAACTGCAATATCCTGCAAAATTTAGCACAAAGGACCGTCAAGTAGAACTCGAAGGTGAAGCCTATTTTGAAGTAGCCCATGATCCGAAGCACCCTTTTAAAGTAATGGTGCACGGCGGCGGCATGATTGAGGTACTCGGTACATCGTTTGATGTAAATGTAACACCCCAGGCCGACGAACACGCCGTTTATGTACGCACCGGAAAAGTGCGCTACATGCCTGAAAACAACACGAAAAGCGTCCTGCTGCTGCCCGGTAACAAAGCAACCTACAGCCACGCTACCGCACAAATTCAGGTTAAGGATCAAGTTTCCGCGAATGAATTGTCCTGGCAAACAGGCGTACTGGAATTTGTAAACACCCCACTTCACTTGGTTATTACAGATTTGCAGCAATATTTTAATGTAAAAATCACCCTGCAGAACACCGCCCTGCGCAACTGCTCCTTTACTGCCCCCATCACCAATCAATCGGTTGAAAAGGTATTGGAAGGACTTGCCGTGGTGTTTGATATGAAACTGGAAAAATCCGCACAAGGAACATTTATCCTTGCAGGAGGCTCTTGTAAATAAAGCTATTTACAGCAGCGTTGCGGTTTTAACGTTTATTTTTTAAGAAGTACCTTAACTTGCGCCATTCTTTCCCAATCTATGGCAATGCGGGTTAAGGTATTTTTTATTTTACTCCTTCTGGGAGGCACACAAACTACTTGGGCGCAACAACTCACGCTTCCCGATGTAGATTTTGTTTGCTCAAATTGCCGCCCCGCTGATGCCCTCGTACAATTGAGCCGCCAAACGGGCATTAACATCGCATTCAACGATCGCATTTTTGCCAATTGTCCGCCGATCAGCATTCAAGTTACCCAGGCTGTTTTTACCGATTTGCTCAATCGCATTGCGGCTTGCTCGAAGGCGAGTTACAAGGTGGATGGCAATCAGGTGTTGTTTTACCGAAAAAACAACCGATTGCCCGTGGGGGGATATATTGAGGACGCCGAAACGGGCGAACGATTAATTGGTGCCAGCATTCGATGGGTCTCGGAACAAAAACTGGGCACTGCTTCCAACGAATTTGGCTTTTTTAGCATGAAAATCGATGAAGGCGTACAAACGCTGTTGGTCAGTTACATTGGTTACCAGGCCCAAGCCGTAAATGTGCAGGTTGAAACTGCACAAATGATCAAGGTGCGTTTGCAACCCGACAACCGTTTGCCAGAAGTACTCGTACAAGGGCGCACCGGTGCAACCATCCGCGAACAGGTCATTGGCGCCCCGAAAGAACTGGCACTGGAAAACCTTAAGTTTTTGCCCATGCCTGGCGGTGAAGCCGATATTTTGCGCCTGGTAGCCTTCCAGCCAGGGGTGCAAACGGGGGTAGACGGCCTCGGAGGATTACATATTCGTGGGGGCAATGCCGATCAAAATCTATTTTTACTGGATGACGTACCGGTGTATAGTCCAGGACATGCATTGGGCCTGTTTTCCATTTATAATCCAGCAACTGTGAGCAATGCCCGGTTGTGGAAGGGCGATTTTCCGGCGCGTTATGGTGGACGGGTTTCTTCTGTGCTCGACGTGCGCACCCGCGATGGCAATTTTAAAAAATATGAAACGACCTTAAACGTCGGCTTATTTGCCTCCACCCTGGCAACAGAAGGCCCTTTGATTAAAAACAAATGTTCGTTTTTATTGGGGCTGCGTACCACTTATTTTGAGCCCTGGATAAACCTTTTTAGCAAAAGAGGCAACCTGCTGACGACCGTGGGCGATCGAATCAAGTACCGTTTTTACGATACAAATTTGAAAATAAACTACATATTTTCGGAAAAAGACCGGGTGTACCTGAGTCTGTACCGAGGAGGCGATGCGTTCCAAAATACCTACAACCAGGATTACAACAATGCGCGTGGCTTGATCAATGAAAAATACAAACTGCGCTCAAACTGGGGGAATGAAATTGCGGCCCTGCGTTGGAACCATGTCTTGCATAAAAACCTGTTTACCAATACCACCTTGCGGTATAGTAAATATGTGTATCAAAGTCAGTTGGGTTTTAATTCTACCATTTATTATACGACCGGAAAGGAGGCTGTTTTGGCCGATTATGCCCAATTGTATCAAACCCTGATACAGGATGGTTCCTTAAAAACAGATTTTACCTATTATATCTCGCCTGCGTTTACCCTGCGTTGGGGCGGCGCTTATACCAGCCATACCTTTCAACCGGGCGCGCTTTCGGCCAACCTGCAACAAACCGGCCAGGAACCTGGCGTGATCGACTCCTTAGAAACGGTGCTCGTAAACAACGAGATAATCAAAGCCGGTGAATCGGAGGCCTACCTGGACGCTGAATTTGAGCCCGCACCATATATACGCATCGAAACAGGCCTCAATGCGGCTTTGTTTTCCAGTGCAGGCATTACCTATAAAGCATTGCAACCGCGCTTCAAAATACAGCGCAGAGGCCCTAAAGGATGGAATTTCTGGGGCGGTTTTTATAAAAACACCCAGTTTTTGCATCAAATTGGCACTTTTAATATTAGTTTGCCCTTCGAATTGTGGGTGCCGAGTACCAAAACGGTAAAACCCGAACAGGTTTGGCAAATTTCGACCGGTATTGGATGGCAGCGCAATGGTTGGGGTATTCAGTTGGAGGGTTACTACAAACGGTTGGGCCGGGTGTTGTCCTTTATTTCCAACAACGAGGCCTTGTACACGGGTGGTGCGGAAGATGCCAGTGGCTGGGAAGACCGAATTGCCGAAGGAACGGGTAACAGCAAAGGCCTGGAGTTTTTAATGGAAAAAAACAAGGGAAATACCACGGGTTCGATTGCCTATACCCTCTCCAAGTCGGATCGGTTGTTTCCGGATATTAATTCGGGCCGCGTGTTTCCTTTCCGATACGACCGTCGGCATGATTTGAAACTCACGGTACAGCAGCGCCTCAGTCATTGGTGTACGGTTACAGGCATTTGGTCGTTTTCCACCGGCAATCCAATTACATTAGCGGGCGTAAAATTCAGGCATGAATCGGTGGAAGGACAAGTACAACGCGATGTATATGCTTACACAGAGGTAAATGGCTATCGTTTGCCCAGTTACCACCGATTTGACCTCGCCTTGAATGGATTGTTTAAAAAAGGCGCATTAAGCCATCAAATTCAATTGGGCGTTTACAATACATACAACCGTTCGAACCCATTTTTCATCTATGTAGATGCGGGTGGTAATGTTAAAGGGAAAGCAATTCAATACACCTTATTGCCTGTTTTGCCGTCCTTTCGGTATCAAATCAAATTTTAATCGGCTGCATTGGTATCCGAAGGGCTTACTTTTAATTTTATCGTTATGCAGAGGTCTTTTCGTTGCTTTCATTTGCTCGGCATCGCTTTCGTGGCGGTCTTGCATGGGCGTTGTGCGCGTGAAATAACCATCGACCTGCCGGAGGAGGACCCGAAACTAGTCGCTGTATGCCATTTTTCACCAACAGAACCGTTCCGGGTGAAAATTACCGTTAGCCAGCCAGTGTATGGAAATGCCATACCTACCACCCCGGAAGTTGCCGATGTGACCATTTCAAAAAATGGTTTATTTGTAGACAAGTTGTTTTCCACCTTTACCCCCCAGGGGAGTTTGTACTGGGAAAGTCGTGAAAACCCCGTTCCTGGGCAGCAATATGCCATGGTGGTACGTGTTCCGGGCTACCCTACCCTCGAAACCACCAGCGTTTCGCCTGTTTTTGTGGGCCTGGAACCCATCAACCTGTCAGCCAAAGAAATTGACACCATCAAATACAATGAAACCCGGTATGAATTGCGGATTCCATTGCAGTTGCAGGTAAAAAACTTGCCCACGACCAATCAATTTTTTGCTTTCAAACTTTCGCACGAAATTGGGGTGTACGATTATTCGGAAGCCCCGCCGGAACTTTTGTTTACCAGTACATCTGATTCGACCTTCTTTTTGGCCGATGGGCGCACCCTTTCCTTGCTCTACAACATTGCAGAACCGGCCGTTTTGATCAACGAAAACTTTTGGAATGAAGATCGCAGCGTGCTAAGTTTGATCGTCCGGATCGCCTACAACCCCAAAGAAGAGCAACCGCGCCAGTTTTTTGTGGAATGGCGTACCTTGTCGGAAGATTTTTACCGCTATCATTTGTCGATTGCCCGCCAGGGTAGCAGTGTTCCTTTGAGCGAACCGGATGCTGTTTACAACAATATTAAGGGTGGATACGGCAATTTTGGAGGTTTTTCGAGTAAAACATATACCGTTGAACTGGCGAAGTAATCTTTTGTTTTGTAAAAATTCACAGACAAAATGATTCGGAGTCGGAATAGCATTTGTAGGGAGGGAAAAATACCTACTTTTGCAAACACTTAAAATTTCAATGCCTTAACGAATGAGCAAAATTACCGTAGTAGGCGCCGGTAACGTAGGCGCAACCTGTGCGAACGTTCTCGCCCATGCAGACATCTTCAATGAAGTTGTATTGATTGATATTCAGGGAAATATGGCAAAAGGGAAAGCCCTTGATACCTGGCAGCAAGCCCCCATTGATCATTATTCTACCCGGATCACGGGCGGCGATGATTATGCGCTTACTGCCGATTCTGATATCGTTGTAATCACCGCAGGCATCCCGCGTAAACCGGGCATGAGCCGCGACGATTTGATCGCTACCAACGCTAAAATCGTTGTATCTGTTACCAAAAGTATCCTGCAGTACACACCAAACCCAATTATCATTGTGGTTTCCAATCCGTTGGATGTGATGACCTATGCTTGCTGGAAAGCGTCCGGTTTGCCAGAAAATCGCGTAATGGGTATGGCGGGTGTATTGGATACCGCACGGTACCGCGCATTTTTAGCAGAAGCACTGGATGTATCTCCAAAAGATATTCAGGCCATGTTGATGGGTGGTCATGGCGACACCATGGTGCCACTGCCGCGTTTCACCACCGTGAGTGGTATTCCAGTGAGCGAACTGATCGATGCGGCAGCCTTGGATGCCATCATTGAACGCACCAAATTTGGCGGCGGCGAATTGGTGAACCTGATGGGTACTTCTGCCTGGTATGCACCCGGTGCAGCAGCAGCGCAAATGGCCATTTCGATTATCAAAGACGAAAAGCGGGTAGTACCGGCCTGCGTGCGCTTAACCGGTCAATATGGCGTAAATGACGTATTTGTTGGTGCTCCGGTTAAACTAGGACGCCAAGGAATTGTTAATATCATTGAATTGAAACTGGACGAAGCAGAAACAGCCTTGTTGCACCAGTCCGCTGGCGCAGTAAAGGAAATCGTGGACGTTTTGGACACCATGAATTTGATATAGTTGCATAGTCGTACCGTTGGCGACGCTTGCAAAATGACGTCGCCAACGGTATTCACCTAAATTATTAATATGCAAGAAACGCATACCCCTTCTTACCCGATGTTCTGGGAAGAGATGATCACAGTGAACTCGGGCGAGACTTTGGCACAACTCGCTAATAAACAACCCGTACTGTTGATTTTTTTGCGTTTTTTCGGTTGCTCTTTTTGCCGAGAAGCCATCAGTGATATTTCAAAACGCAAAAAAAACCTCGAAGCAATGGGGTTTCGCATTGTGTTTGTGCACATGGCGCCGGATAAAGATGTGGCGGAAAAGTTTTTCAAAAAGTACAAGTTGTTTCCCATCGACCATATTGCGGATCCGGAAAAGCAGTTCTACCGCAGTTTTGGACTCGGACGGGGCACTCCGGTGCAACTTTTCGGATTAATGAATTGGATCCGCGGTTTTGAAGCTTCGGTAATAGAAGGACATGGGGCCACGTATCACAGCGAAGAATTGGGCGATGGCTTTCAGATGCCTGGTGTTTTTGTCTTGCATCAGGGCGAAATCCGCAATTCATTCATCCACCGTTACCCGTATGATCGCCCGGATTATGAAGAAATTTGCCAACTTCGGCGCTCAACAGGCGATTAATGTTCGGTGGCGGGACTTTTGGAACCTGAAGTCCTTCTATCATGTTTAAATGGCCTGTTTTCTTTTTGTTGTTTGGGTGCTTTTGTGTTTCCAACCCTGTTTGGAGCCAGGATTCTACGCAGCTGCTGCCCTTGCTCACCATTCGCAGCGCTCGTTTGGAGCAAACCGGGTTTAAACGTTGGCAGGCCGATTCTTTACCTGTTTTAATGCCTGTATCGGGCGCTCAACGTTTGAGTTGGGAAAGTCCATTATCGGTGCGCATCACTGCACCCGGCACCCTGGCCACGGTTTCGGCACGCGGCATGGGCCCCACGCATACCCCTGTTTTTTGGAATGGTATTAATTTACAAAGCCCGATGAATGGCGTTGTGGATGTTTCCCTTTTGCCTGTTTGGCCCGAAGATCAATTGGAATTGCGTTCGGGTGGACAAAGTGCGGCATTGGGCAGCGGTGCCATGGGCGGCGCCGTGTTGCTCGACCATCCTTGGCAATCCAAGCCCGGTTTTTCCGGAAATGCGGGTGTCCAAGTGGGTAGTTTTGATCAGAAAAACTACCAGGGAAAACTGAGCTACCAACGCCAAAACTGGCAGATCAGCCTGCGCGGAAACCACCAAAAAGCCACCAATGATTTCCCATTTCGCAATACGGTTCAAATTGGAAGGCCCTTGGTGCGGCAACAAAATAATGCCCTGGAAAAAACGGATTTTCAACAATTTTTCCAATTTCAACGCCACCCCAAACATACCTTTCGCGCCCTGTTTTGGCAACAGCATGCATTTCGTGGCATTCCGCAGCCCATTACAGCTTCCCCTAAAGAAAGTTGGCAAAAAGACCGCGCGCGCCGAAGCATCCTCTCCTGGATTTATCAACCCGCCCCAAAAACGCAAATCCAAACCAAAATTGCCTGGCTGGATGAGTGGATCGCCTTTCGTTTGTCGGGCGATACCGATACCAGCTATGCCCAAACCTTGTTGTGTACTTCGGAGTTGACCCAATACCTATCGGAAGCCCTTACCATTAAAATCGGCATGCAGGCCTTGCAACAATGGGCACGCGCCGATGGCTATGCCGATAGTGCCAAATTATATCAACAAATCAGGTTGGCCGGTTTCGCACTGGCTGAATGGCGGGTAGGTATGGGCAAACTGAGCGCTTTGGTACGCCAGGAATGGGCGCAAAACCAACAGGCACCCTTTACCTGGTCGTTGGGAGGCGTTTTCAGCCTGGGTCCACATACAGAAATTGCGTTTCACGGCTCCCGCAATTTCAATATGCCCACCTTCAACGATCGGTTTTGGATGGTATATGGTCAAAAAGATCTTGCTTCCGAACGCGGATACAGCACGGATGTCAACTGGAAAAACCATTGGCGCTATTTTAGTGCAGAAATTACGGCATTCCATATCTTGATTGACGACTGGATTTTGTGGCAACCCGGCGACGATGGTGTTTTCAGGCCAGGAAATTTAAAAAAAGTGGCTTCGCGCGGATTGGAACTTGCTTTTACGAGCCCATTTAAACTTAAAAACATATATTTTAAAGCAAAAGCCAGTTATCAATTGAACCGTACCACCAACGTGGCGGTGTACAACAACGCAATCAACAGCCTGGAGCAGCAATTGCTGTATGTCCCGATACATGGTGGTGCTGCGTTGTTTCAAGCCCAATACCGCAGCTGGATGCTTAGTTACACCCAACAATATACCGGGAAACGCTACATTCAATCCGATAACAGCAGCGCCCTGCCCGCATTTCAGCTCGGCACCTTTTGTACCGCTTGGCAGTTTGGAACATCCAAAAAGACCCGGCTTGCCTTCGACTTTCGCATCGAGAATTGCTGGAACAAAGCTTATTCCTTTTTAGCCTACCAACCGATGCCCGGACGCAGTTTCCAGGGCGGCCTGCGTTTTGCCTGGTAATGTTTTGTTATTCCCTTGCAATTCAAACGTTTTATTCAGCACAGCTGCTGGCCTTGCTTATATTTGCCCAAACTTAACATTCACATCATGATCAAAGGCCACTTTTTTTTCCTTATTTGCCTCCTATTCCCTGCTATTGTTTGGTCACAAACGCCTGAAGTTTATAAAAAAGTAAAAATTGACTTGGGAGCAAAAAGTATTCAGGATCTTGCCCGACTGGGCATAGAAGCCGATCATGGTTTGCTCATTCCCGGAAAATCACTCACTACAGAAATCAGCGCCCATGAATTGGAACTGATTCAACAGGCCGGTTTTAATACAACCGTGCTGATTCCAGACCTGGTACAATGGCATACCGCGCAAAAAAACAGTGCTGTTTCGCGTCAAACGCCTTGTATCAACACCGGACTGAAATATAAAACGCCAGAAAATTACACCTATGGCTCGATGAGCGGGTATCAAACCCTGGATGAAATCATGGCCGTGTTGGATGATATGCATGCCAAATTCCCCAATTTGATCTCGGCTCGGGCGGTGGTAAGTGATACCATCACCACCCATGAGGGACGCCCTATTTGGTATGTGCGGATATCGGACAATCCGGAACTGGACGAGCCGGAGCCTGCCGTTTTGTACACTGCCCTGCACCACGCCCGCGAACCCAATAGCATGTCCCAAATGTTGTTTTACATGTGGTATTTGCTGGAGAATTATGGGGTAAACGACCAAATTAAGCAGTTGGTAGACCATGAAGCGCTCTATTTTGTGCCTTGTGTGAATCCCGACGGATATGCCTACAACCAATTCACCAACCCGGATGGTTTTGGTTATTGGCGCAAAAACCGGCGCAAAAACGCGGACGGTACTTTTGGGGTAGATCTTAACCGCAACTACGGGTATTTTTGGGGCAACGATGATATTGGCTCCTCGGGCGATCCGGCTTCTGCGGTTTACCGCGGACCCGCACCCTTTTCGGAGCCAGAAACCCGCATGGTGCGCGATTTTGCCATTCAACACGACTTTGTTTTTGCCCTGCATTACCATACTTTTGGCAACCTATTGATTTATCCTTGGGCATACAGCGATAGTCCGGCCGATTCCGCTTTTGTAAAATGGAGCTTGTGGCTCAAACAAGAAAACAATTACAAATCAGGAACCGCCTCCCAAACCGTTGGGTATCAGGTAAATGGTGATTCCAACGACTGGATACACAGCAATTCGGGCACGTATGCGTACACCCCAGAGGTGGGCACAACCGGATTTTGGCCCCAATTTAACGAAATAGATGGCTTCAACAAAGACAACGTTTGGCAAAACCTGGCCGTGGCGCATGCGGCACTGCGGTATGCGGAAGCCGTCGATAAAGGCCCGGAAAATGTTTCAGAAAAACAGTTTACCCTGCCCCTGGAAATAAAACGTTACGGTCTAATGGATGGGCCATTTAGTGTGGCGTTAAAAGCAATTTCTCCCAATGTGAGTGTTTTAACGTCGGGACAAAATGTTGATTTGGAATTGTTTGCATCTAAAAAACTGCCATTCAATATTCAATTGGAGCCCGGTATTCAAATTGGGGATCCTTTCACCCTGCTCCTTGAAATTGACAATGGATTTTTTATTCATCGGGATACCCTTCGGAAAACATACGGTGGAATGCCGATGGTCGCGCTCAATGATAACGCAAGTACCGTGAATAACTGGGGCGGCACCTGGGGACAGACCAATGTTTATTACCACAGCGCCCCGACCAGTTTCACGGATTCCCCGGTTGGCGATCATATTGATATTGGCAGCACAAGTTGGACCTTAAACAATTTCATCCCCATTCCTGCCAATGCCCAACAGCCGCAACTGCGCTTTTGGGCGCGTTGGGGATTTGGGTATAATGATGGCGTGCGGGTGTTGGGACGTTTTGAAAATAATAATGAGCTTACCCTGTGCGGACAATATACCAAACTTGCCAAATCGTATCAACCCACTCCCGGCGAACAACTGTATGTAGATTTCCAAAATTCCTGGGTGGAAGAATGTATGGACCTTTCTGATTTTATTGGCAGCTCCTTCAAGCCCGTATTTGAATTAATCGCCTTTGAAACAGACATTTATGATGGTTTTTACCTGGATGATGTCCGTATTGAATACGTTGATCCTTTGTTGTTGGGCACACAGTCCATCGAACTGACGGCGTTTGATTTAAACCAAAACCAGCCCAATCCTTCGGGAGGATACACGGTGGTAAGTTGGAGCAAATCTGAACTCCATGGGGAAGGCAAATTGATCATTTACAACCAGTTAGGCGAGCAGGTAGCGCAGTTGCCCGTTCATTTTGATCAAAAAAGTCAAATCCAGCTGAATACCAGTGGTTGGCCAGCCGGTACGTACACCTACCTTGCCCAAACCGCCCAAGGTCAATCGAAGCCTAAAAAGATGGTCGTCGGAAAATAACATTTTATAGTTTTACACCCGATTAAACGATGACCGAAATGAAAATCAACCTTGAACTTTGGGTATATCGGGTGCTGGGACTTGCCTTTGTCGTGTACCTAATATTGCGTGCAAAACTCATTCCGATGACCGTGGATGAGGTATCTACCTGTTTGAACCATGTTCCGCGCAGTTTGCTGGATATCGTGTTTTATCAGAACGATCCCGTACCCAACAACCATGTGCTCAACACCTTGGGAATCAAGATATTGAGTTGGTTTTTCGGAATGTACCACGTAACTGCCCGTATTCCTGCCCTGGTGGGTGGCGTGTTGTTTTTAACGGCTACATGGGCCTTTACCCGCTGGAGTACCCTTTGGTGGATGCGCGCATTTACCTTTGTAATATTGCTTTGCAACCCCTTTGTGGTGGAGTTTTTTGCCCTGGCACGCGGCTATGGCTTGGCTGTTGGCATCATGTTGTTGGCGGTATGGCAAGCAGTCGCTTATTTGAAAGCCCCCAAACCACAGACGATCATAAACGCCGCTTTGCTGGCTTTTTTGGCCGTAGAGGCAAATTTCACGTTGTTAAACTGGTTTGTCCCCTTTATATTTTTCCTGCTTATACTGGTGTATCAGCAGGCCAAAACCGCTTTTTTGCGTTCGGCCTGGCCCATTTTTGGTGCCATCCTCTTGACGGGAGGGTTTGCTTATTGGCCCATTACGCGCATGCGTGCCACGGATCAGTTCCAGTTTTGGGGATCCAGCAGTTTTTTCAAGGACACAATGGTGCCTTTGCTCAAAAGTTCGACACACCGGCATCCTTATTTGGGCGCAGATACCGTGGAGATTTTTGCCTGGATGATTATCGCGTTTTCCCTGGTGGTTTGGGCGCTTGCCGTGTTGCGTTGGGTAAAAAACAAAGGGCAACTCGACGCCATTGTTTTATTATCAGGCATTTATGCAGGCACGATTGTATTTAATTTTGCGCAAGGCATTTTATTTAAAACCCCTTTTTTGGATGCCCGCACATCCATTTTTCTTTACCCTTTATTGGCCTTGCAACTCATTGCCACGGCAAACTGGTTACAATCCAAATGGAATTATTGGGCTTTGTGTTTGGTCCTTCCAATCGGTTTGTTTGGAATTGCCAATTTTAACAACAACCGCAATTTGAACAGCACCACCGAATGGTGGTTCGACAAAGGCACCTTTGCGGTTTTGGAATACATGAAGGAGACCTACGAGGCAGAAGGCAAGCACACCCCGTATAGTATTGACAGTTATTGGGTGAACTACAATTCGCTCGATTTTCACACCAAGCACAGTACGCCCCATTACGATAAATATGCCTTGTTGCCCGACTGGCATCCCCGCCGCACCTTTCCAGAGGATACCGAATTTTATTACACCGAAGAACGCGCGGAAATTGATGCGATCATTACCCGGTACGATATTGTTTTGCGCATTCCGGAAAGTGGCCTGGTGTTGCTGCGCAAAAAAAGAGATGCCGTTCCTCCCAACCAATAAAACCAACGATCATGACACCATTGGCCGAACGTATGCGTCCGCAAACCCTCGCTGAATATGTAGGGCAGCAACATTTAGTCGGCGAAAATGCGGTATTGCGGCAATCCGTTGAAGCCGGTAAAATCCCGTCCTTTATATTGTGGGGACCGCCGGGCGTAGGTAAAACGACCCTCGCGCAATTGATTGCGAAAATGCTCAACAAGCCATTTTTTCAATTATCGGCCATCAATGCCGGGGTAAAAGACATCCGCGACGCCATCGACAGCGCCGAAAAGCAGACCCTGTTCAAATCCAAAGGCGCCATATTATTCATTGATGAAATACACCGGTTCTCCAAAAGTCAGCAAGATGCCTTGTTGGGCGCGGTAGAAAAAGGCACGGTAACCCTCATTGGCGCTACGACCGAAAATCCGTCGTTTGAAGTGATTCCGGCCTTGCTTTCCCGCTGCCAGGTGTACGTGTTGCAGCATTTAAGCAAAGCCGAACTGATTGGACTGGTAGACAGGGCTTTGCAGCAAGACGAACAATTGAAATCGGCCGAAATCATCATCGACGAATACGATGCCTTGTTGTTGTATTCGGGCGGCGACGCACGGCGTTTGTTGAATGCACTGGAGTTGGTGAGTAATTTTCGAAAACCCGGCGTGCCTTTGCACATCACCAATGCAACTGTAAAAGAAGTCATCCAGGAAAATGCCGCTTTGTACGACAAAACCGGCGAGCAGCATTACGATATTATTTCGGCGTTTATTAAAAGCATGCGCGGCAGCGACCCCAATGCCGCCGTGTACTGGCTGGCACGTATGCTGCATGGCGGCGAAGACATTGAGTTTATTGCCCGCCGCATGGTAATCTTGGCCGCCGAAGACATTGGCCTGGCCAATCCCAACGCATTGTTGCTGGCAAGCACTACTATGGATGCCATTCGCATGATCGGGATGCCGGAAGCGCGCATCATCCTTTCGGAATGTGCCATTTACCTCGCTTTATCGCCCAAAAGCAACGCCGGATATGTAGCCATCGATAAAGCCCTGGATTTGATACGCAAAACAGGCGATTTGTCGGTACCGCTTCATTTGCGCAATGCCCCCACCAAATTGATGAAAGAATTGAATTACGGCTCTGGGTACCAGTATGCCCACGATTTTGAAGGCAATTTTGTGCAACAGGATAATTTGCCGGGCGAAATTATGGGTCAGATCTTGTACGAACCGGGGAAGAACCCGGCGGAGGAGAAATATCGGGCGCAGTTGCGGTTGCAGTGGGGGGGGAAGTTTGGGTATTGAGGCATTGATAACACGACGCGACAAGTTTCGCGCAGATGTTACACAGATTCGTTTTCGCAGATGTTACGCGGAATTTTCTGCGTAACATCTGTGTTTTTATTTCTGTGTAACATCTGCGCGAAATAGGAATGTTCCGGGGATCGAGCGTTATTCGCGCAGATGTTACACAGATTCGTTTTCGCAGATGTTACACGGAATTTTCTGCGTAACATCTGCGCTTTTTATTCTGTGTAAAATCTGCGCGAAATAGAAATGTTCCGGGCAGCGAGCACTGCGAGAGCGCTTCGGAGCAAGGCACGTTTTTCAACCCGATGTGCGGATTAAACATTCAAATCCTTTTTTTACGCTATTCTTGTTATAATTCAAGCATTTAGCATCAATCCCAAGCATGAAAAAACTGTATTTAATTATCGCAATAATAATCTTGCCTGTTTTGAAGATGTTCGGGCAAAATCTGAATCATGTACCGCTCATGGTTGTGCTAGACTCGACTCAAACAGTGTTTGGTTTAAACAGGGTTGAAATCACGATTAGTAATTTAACCGATTCTACAAATATTCTGATGAATGGAGAATCTGAAACTTTTGAAATAACCATGAACGATTCTACTTGGGTACCAATTCATACTCCCAAGATTACGTATTCATGGTCAGGAAGGCAAAAGTATAGACCAAAATCCAACAGGGATACAATTAGGCATTTTTTAGATTTATATAATTTATATTTAAAGGACTCCTTTAGTTTTCAATTCATTATGGGTAATGGGAAACAAATTGCTTGTCGATATTCTGTTGATATAGCAGATCCTTCATTTACTACTTTCAAAAGAATCGTTTCCGCACCGATTACGCTAAAAGTACCACCTGCAAATCTTGATGACATTGCCGCATACAATTACCTAACGGCAAGAATAGATACCATGACAGTCTTAGAAGACTTATCTTCTGATTTTGATAATTCTACAGTTGAAACTATTCCAGTTTACGAATATTGCATACAGCATTTTCCTAATTCTGCTATCGCTGCCATGTGTGCGTTGCATTATTCAAAACGGCTTTGTGGAGGTTTCCATGAAGGACAAAAAACTAACCAAAGCAACCAATTAATTATTCAAGCCAACAGAAGTATCATTATGGCATCTACTATTCCATTGCTTCGGAGCAGGGCACGTTTTTCAACCCGATGTGCAGATTAAACATTCAAATCCTTTTTGCGCTGTTCTTGTTATAATTCAAGCATTTAGCACCAACTCCAAGCATGAAAAAACTGTATTTAATTATCGCAATAATAATCTTGCCTGGTTTGAAGATGTTCAGCCAAAATCTAAATCATGTACCGCTCATGGTTGTGCTAGACTCGACTCAAACAGTGTTTGGTTTAAACAGGGTTGATATCACAATTAGTAATTTAACAGATTCTACAAGTGTATTATTAAAAGGGGAATCACAATTATTTGAAGTAAAAATGAACGATTCTACCTGGGTGCCTATCAAAAGTCCCATGACTTTAATTACGCACCATTCAATAAGGCAACAATATTCAAATAGATCCAAGCGGGATACAATTCGGTATTTTGTCGATTTATACAGTTTGTATTTTCATGATTCTTTAAGTTTTCAATCCATTATGAATACTGGAAAACAAATTCTTTTTAGATATTCCTTAGATGCTGCGGATCCTTCATTTACAAACCTTAAAAGAATCGTTTCTGCTCCAATTACCTTAAATATACCACCTGCAAACCAGGATGATATTGCAGCATTTAATTATATCATGGCAAGAAAAGATACCATGATGGTTTTAAGGTATCTGTCTTCTGATATTAATAATTCTACAGAGGAATCAATCCCCGTTTATCAATATTGCATGCAACATTTTCCTAATTCGGCCATTGCTACCATGTGTGCATTGCATTATTCAGATTGGCTTTGTCAGGGCTATGGTTTTGATCATAAAACGAATCAAACTAATCAATTAATTGTTCAAGCCAATAGAAGTATCATCATGGCATCAAATATTCCATTGCTTCGGAACAGGGCACGTTTTTCAACCCGATGTGCCGATTAAATTTTCAAATATGTTTCCTCTAACGATCAAAAGATTTCGTTAAACTATAATTACATGAAAAACGCAACTTTATTTTTAATTTTATGCTGCATGCTGCTAAGTTTCAAACTATCAGCAATTATAGAAATTACCTATGTCAAAAACTGTTCGAGTACAAGTGCATGGAATAGCGCAATGGACGCTGTAGATACCTTAAAGCCCATCCTCAAAATCGATACCGTATTTACAAACCCATATGGATTGGTTCCCGCAACGATTGAATTTGGGTCAACCAGTGCAGATACGATAGAATGGATTATGACCATGACCGATGCGCTTGAAATACGGTTTCCGAATGAAAACTGGGAAAAACTTCCCATCGTTCGGTGGACAACTGCCGATGACAAACCTGAAATTTATTCTTGGGAAAAATCAGATAAGTTTATTTACCCAATTAACTTATTTTACAATTATTTGAACGGATATCCAAATTCTATATCCTATTTCCAGCATGGTACTTCATGTGACATTCGATTTACCGTCTCAAATATTGATAAAACAAACAACAACAATATTGCAGTTTATTCCAATATTATTCATATTCAAGTTTTGCCAGCGGCTTCCGAAGATCGCTTGTCCTATATAGCTTTGCATGATAATTTAGGTGCTTTTCGTGATTTAATATCTATTATTGATTCACCTAATGATATCAATAGCACTTATAAATCTAAATTAGTGGAATTTGCTTCAACTTACCCTAACTCCATCATTGGAAAAATGGCTAAGCTTAATCTTGCAAGGTTCGCATGCGTCATAGCAGGTGGCGTTTCTCGTTCTATAACAGATGCCAATGTACGAACCTACATTCATCAAATATATGATGAATTAAAGGCTTCACCTATTCTTTTTCTTCAAGAAAACGCAGGTAGATTTTTAAAAGTTTGTCTTGACTAAATTCATATATCGTTGGTCTCTTAAGAAAAAAATGGTCAACTTGAAAAAATGATTGGACGCAATTGCAGTGGAGAGGGAAATTTGGGTATTGAGGCTTTGATAACACAACGCGACAAGTTTCGCGGTAGAGTAGAGAGAAGCGGCCCCGCCGCTTCTCCCCCTCGTCAATCCGTACGTGCGGTTTTCCCGCATACGGCTTTCCTATGAACTTCTTCATTGGCTTTCACAAGCGAACTCCGTTAGTAGTGTATTTCGTCGGGTCTATTAGTCCGTACTTTTTGACTAATACCTCAAAGGCATTTTGTCCATATAGCCTGCACTTCCTTTGGCTCTTGCGGTTATAGTAGCGGTTCATGCGCTCTTGCAGATAGTAGCGTAGTGAGGTGGTTCAGTTTTGCCGGACAGTTTGTTAAGAGAGTAATGATTGATTTTTGAAGTTTTTGAGCCCTGGTTTTCCACATTTCAATGCCTTGTCAAAAAAACTTAATATTTTTTTGACAAAAGG
>Ga0247839_1000697_pt1 | contig 58705 bp, 35 predicted proteins | sample LaCruzMarch2015__6_FD_192405 | JGI IMG/M metagenome (GOLD analysis project Ga0247839, IMG submission 192405) | Freshwater microbial communities from meromictic Lake La Cruz, Castile-La Mancha, Spain - LaCruzMarch2015_16m | ecosystem: Environmental > Aquatic > Freshwater > Lake | place: Spain...
GGGTGCGACGGGCGTGCCCTGAGCCGCCATCCTGCGGTCGCTCGCCCAACCGTGGACGTAGGTGCGACTTCAGTCGCATCGACAGAAAGAGAAGAAATCCTCTCACAAAGACACAAAGACACAAAGATAGAGAAGCCTTTCATGGCTTCTTATCTCTCTTTCCTGCTTCGTGGCTTTGTGTCTTTGTGAGAGCATCTTCTTTTTCGGTGAGAGCCGGTAGGTTGGGGTAAGCGAGAGCGAACCCCAACGCTCCCCCTCATTTTCCTGACGTATTTTCCTGACTCATTTTCCTGACTCAGGGCAGCCCGTCGGCAACACGCATCCGCGCCACCTTATCGGCAAAAAACCGCTCGCTCCATAATCTGAGCCCGGCCTGTTGCGCCGCGTCCAGGAATGGCTGGACATCGCGCGCCGCCGCGGGCCAATCGATCGATCCAATCCGTTCGAGCAAGGCCGCTTGCAGCCAAGCCGGGTCGAGGTTCAGCGTCACCCCTTGCCAGGGACCCTGTTGGAACAGGGCAGCCGCGAGGTGCGGCAGATTCGGCGCCACCCCTTGGGCGACATACCAACCAAAATCGAACCAATCCCGCCCTTTGATATAGGGTCGGCACAGCAGCGCGTGAAGCTTCAGCGCCAGATTGCTCGGGAGATCCTGAGCGCACACCTCGAAGTCGAGTGGAAAATCCAGATAGTGATAACTGAACCCCGAGGCGCCCGGCGGACCGGTGTCGACCTCCAGTTTCACCTTGAGCTTGCGCCCGGTATCGCCGCGATAGAAGGACAGATCGAGCTGGCGGCCGATCGAACTATCCTTGATCATCGCCTGGCGCACGGCGCGGTCCATCTTGCCGCGATCGACCAACTCGCAACGCACTCCGAACTCGGCAAGCACATCGACCAGGGTCGTGAAATAGGGCTGCCATGCGAAACCCGCATCCGCCTCACGCAGAATAAAGTCGAGATCCTCCGAGAAGCGGCGCACGCCATGCAGCAGGCGCAGGCTGGTGCCGCCCTGAAGTGCCGCCACCGCGAAAAAGCCGGCGCGCCAGAGCCCGTACAAGGCGAGTTCCTGCAGAATCTCTTTGAGTGCCTGCTCTTCCTGCCGCGCATCGGCTGCCGCATAGCTGTCCAGCCGCCGACGCAGTAGATCAATCATCGCGCCGCCAACTCCTGCTGCATCCTGTCGATCAAGGTGCGCATACGCGCGTGTTGATACACAGACCGAAACGGTTTCAAGGCGTCGGGGCGCAGCGCGGCAAGCGCTTCAGGCGCCAGGCGCATGCCCTCCGCCAGGCCCGCCAAGCCCGGCCACTCCTGTTTATTGAGGCACAACAGATCGAGCAGGCCGCGCAACGGCTGAGCCACCAGCGCCGCTTGCCCATCCAACAGCCGTCGATCGACACCTTCGAGAAAAAAACCGCGATTGAGCGCCAGCGGCAAGAAACGAAACTGACCGAGCCCCGGCACCGTCAGTTCATCACGCCGTCGCCCCGGTATCGTACAGAGGATTGCCGGCACCGCTTCCGGAATCCAGCCGTGGTCACTCAAGGCCGTCTCGAACGACACGTAAGACCCTGGGTGCAGCCCTTGCGCGATCACAAAGGGCTGCGGCAGTCGCCCCGACACCGCGGCGGCGAGTCGATAGCGACCGCGCCGCAGCCGCAGCAACGCGCCCTGCCGCAGGGCGCGATTGACCAGATTGTAGCGCCGCTGTGCCGAGCCGCCGAGCAGCCGGGCCAGTTGCGACTCGGTCAGCACGCGGTCCTGCCAGCCCGCCCCGGTGATGGCTTCAGCGAGTGTTCCCATGAATGTACGATACTTTCACTAAGTGAAAGTATCCAGCATTTTTTGTACGCAGGTCGAGCGCCCACGGTTGCAACCGCCGGGCCGCATTGGTTAGTCTGCCCGCAAACCAACGACGATGGAGCGCGCCCCGGTGACCACGACGCCAGCCGATTCTCCGATCCGCATCCTGCACCTGTCGGATTTCCACTTCAGCACCCGCTCGCAGTGGGACGCCGACCCGATCCTGCGCGCGCTGGCCGGCTTCATCGCCGACGATGCCGCCAAGCACGACCTGTACCCGGACCTGGTGGTCATCACCGGCGACCTCGCCCAATCCGGCAAGTCCACCGAGTACAAACTCGCCCGCCAGTGGCTGGATGAACTCTGGCCGCGCCTGACCCGCGATCCGGCGACGCCCCTGCCGCGGGACCGACTGCTGTTGGTGCCGGGGAATCACGATGTCGACCGGGACCTGATCGAACCGGGCGCCCGTGATGCCCACCAGGCACTGCTCGCCGCCAAGACCCAGGAGGCGGTGACCGAGCGCCTCCAGTCTAGAACGACGCGGGAGCTGCTCTTCAAGCGCCACGCCGCCTACCTCAAATGCTACGGCGACTGGCTCGGCCGGCGCCAGACCCTGCCCTGGTGGCAGCGCCGCATCCGCCTCCACAACCAGGATCTACATGTCGCCGGCCTCGACTCCGCCTGGCTCGCCGACCGCGACGACGACAGCCGACTGCTGCTCGGCACCGATCAAATCAATCAGACCGTCCAGCACCAGGACGGGGAGGGCGACTGCGACTGGCGCATCGCTCTGCTGCACCACCCCTGGGCGTCGCTGGCCGAGTTCGACCGCACCGAGGCCCAACGGACGCTGCACCGCCATCGCGACCTCATCCTGCGCGGTCATCTCCATGAGCCCGACCTGTTCCGTATCGTCCCCGCCGACCCGCGGCGCTCCTGCATCGAGGCCGCCGCCGGCTGCTGCTATTCCGGTAAGCCTTATCCGAATGCGTTCCAGTGGATTGAACTCGCGCGCGATCCGCGCCGGGTGCGGTTCCACTTTCGCTGCTGGAATCAGGGTGACTGGCAGGTGGATCGCAATCAGCCGGGGTGTCCTGAAGGAACGCATACCATTGATCTTTCTGCGGCGGCCGGTGCGGTTCGTGCCTCACCGCACCCTACGGGAGAGGGTGACCGACCGGTGGACCGTCATCAGCCGGGGGGGTCGGAGGGGGCGCAGACCATTGATCTTACAGCGCCCGCTGGAGGCGTGCCCTTCGCCGACGGGCGAGTGCAGATGCCTGCCCTTCAAGACACGGCGCTTGTTGCCAAACCGCGTGCGGCAAGCCCCGGCGGCATCAACTCTGGACTTCAAATGCAATTCAACGATCGTTCCGCCGCCCACAACGAACCCACGTCACCCCTCGCGCCGCGCACCGACCGTCATTGCGACGTGCTGTTACTCTATGTGAACGACAAGGAACGGCAGGCGATCGTCGATGCCTTCACCAGCCGGGACAGACCGCCGGCCCCGGTGAGGCCGGAAGGACTCGCTGGTCTGGACCTGGGCGTGATCGCCGGGCGCCATATCCTGGCAATGAAGACGAACATGGGCAGTGCCACGCCCGGCGGTGCCGCGCCCAAGACCCAGGAGGCCATCACCAGGCTCAAGCCCGAGTGGATCATCGCCGTGGGAGTCGCGTTTGGGATGGACCCGGACAAGACCCCGATCGGCACCATCCTGGTCTCCAACCGGGTGTCCTGTTACGAACCACAGCGGGTCGGTCACTCAGACCCCATTCGGCGCGGCGTCAGTGTCCCTGTCGATGGAACTCTCCATGATTTTCTGCACAACGTCTCGTCCCCACCGTGCTGGGCGGGCGCCAAGGTTCGCTTCGGCGAGATCCTCTCCGGCGAGAAGCTGATTGATGATCCCGACTTCAAGGACCAGCTCCAACAGGCGTATCCCGAGGCCGTCGGCGGCGAGATGGAGGCCGCCGGTATCCTGGTTGCGGCCCATACGGCGGGTGGTGCCTGGATCATCGTGAAGGCCGTCTGCGACTTCGCGGACGGGCAGAAGGGGAAGGACAAGGATGCCAACCAGACTCTCGCCGCGGCGAACGCTGCCCAATTCGTCCGCTATGCCTTGGGTGCCTATCAAGAGGAGGAGGAGCGGGCAGTGCGAACCGTCGCGCCGACAGCCGCAGAGCCCCTCCACATCACCCCCCAGCCGCGGCCGGTATCGCCGATCCGCGCCGATGCCATCGACGGAATCGTCGAATCACTGGAATTGGTGCCGCCGCTACGCGATGCGCTCGCCCTGCGCGTGACCGGCGCTCCGGCGGCCACCGCGCGGGACCTTGCCGAATGGCTCTGTCCACCGCGGGCGGAGGACTTCCGGCGCGTCTTGAGCATCTGCCGGGCGGCGCTGCAGGAGGCGGCAAAGCCGCTGCGCCAGCGGTCGGATGGACTCGCGCTGCTGCGCCGGCACGCCGATGACATCCTGGGCTGGATGGTCGTGACCACGGTCGTCGACGGCTATGATCAGGAGGATGCCCCGCTGGTCAAGCGCTGGTCCGGCGGTGCGGCCTTCCATATCCCGATTGGCCGCAGTCTCTGTCTGGAGGTGCTGTCTGCCCGCTGGCGTCGGCGCCGGGCCGCGTTCGGTGTTGCGCGGCAACCCTGGCAGACCGGGCGCGACGACATCACCCCGCAGCGGCTCAGCGCGATCGGGCTCAACGATCCGACGCGGATCGAACCAGGGCTGGTGGTCGACAAGGTCTGGTGCCTGCTGTGTCAGAGTGTCGATGGCGGCACCGAACCCTTGGCCGTGGACGCCGAGACCAAAGACCGCATTCGTGCCCGACTGGCGATCCAACTCAAAGAGGAAGGCCGTCGGCGCCGTCTGGTGATCGATAGCACGGATCTGAGCAACCAGATGAACAGCCCCCCGGCGCTGCAGGCCATCGGCAGCAACATCCCCGAAATCCACCTGATCGTCATCGGCGCCGCGAGCCCGGGCACCGACAGCGCGATCTTTCTCCTGCCAGCCGGTGAACTGGCGGGAAACATCGAAGAATGCCTCGACCGTATCGACGCCCTCGCCTAAGGCGATTGACTGAAATCGCTGAAGCCCTTCCTGCGAGATAGACCCTGATGATCCAAGACCTCCCCGTCGACCAGCGCATCGAACTGCCCTCCTGCGGCACCTGGCCCGACTCAGTGCATCTGTTCGACGAGCCAAGTGCCGATGCCATCCTCGCCGCGCTGGCCGCGGAGCGCCCGCTCCTGGTGCGTGGCGAGCCGGGCTCCGGCAAGAGCCAGTTGGCGCGGGCCGCGGCGCAAGTGTTGGGGCGGCTGTTCGTCTCCAGCGTGGTGCATGCCCGCAGCGAGGCCCAGGATCTCCTGTGGGAGTACGACGCGGTGGCCCGACTGGGCGAGGCCCAGGTCCTGGCCACGGTCCAGTCGGACCTCGGGCACCGGGAGCGGCTCGACCCGCGCCGCTATCTGATCCCCGGCCCCCTGTGGTGGGTCTTCGACTGGGACTCGGCCCTGTCTCAGAGTGCCGACTTCAGCCTGTGCAAGGTCAATCCGCCGCCCGCACCCGCGGGCTGGACCCCCGCCCAGGGTGCCGTACTGCTGATCGACGAAATCGACAAGGCCGAGGCGGACCTGCCCAACAGCCTGCTGGAGACGCTGGGCAACGGGCGTTTTCCGGTGCCCTGGCTGGATGCGCCGGTGGGCCTGCGGCCCGGCCTGCCCAGGCCGCTGCTGATCATCACCACCAACGAGGAGCGCGAGTTGCCCGCCGCCTTCCTGCGCCGCTGCATGGTGCTGAAGCTCGACCTGCCCACCAACCCGGATGAGCTGATCGCCTGCCTGGTGAAACGCGGCCGGGAGCACTATGGCGACGCGTGCGCCGCGAGCGTGCGCATCCTGGTGGCCGAGCAACTGGTGAAAGACCGTGCGCGCGCGCTGGACCTGGGCCGCCCGCCGCCGGGTCAGGCGGAATATCTGGACATCCTGCGCGCGCTGGTGACCGCCCGCGGGCCTGACGAGGCCGCCCAGACGGCGCTGTTCCGGCGCATCGACCGCTTCGCGCTCGACAAGACCGGGACGCGCGGCGCGTGACCGAGCCGCCGCCCGTTCCGGGGCCGCCGCCCGCGTCGACCGGCCCGGCGACAGGACCCCTGAGCCATGCCGCCGTGGGCCGGGCCGACCTGATCCGCTGGGCGGCCCGCCTGGACGACGCCCGCCTGGTGCGCCTCGCTGGCACCCTGGGTTTTGCGCAGACGTCGGCACACACGCGCCCGCCCCACGTTATTGCGCCGGACGGCATCTCGACCGCGGCCCCCGTGATCGGCGGCGGCACCCTGGCCTACCGGCCGCAACAACGCCGTGAATACGCCCTTACGGAACGCTGTGTCATCGCGCCCATCCCCACGCCATCCCCGCGCCGTCACCAGGACCCGGACGCCGAATCCCCGGCCGAGCGCCTGGGTCCGCCACCCCCGATCATTCCCTGGCCCCGTCTCTGGCCCTTTTTGCACGCGGCCCTGGGGGCGGCGGCCGAGCGCAACCGCGTCGACCTCCCGCGGCTCGTGGCGGCCTGCTCCCGCGTCAGACCCCTGCGCCGGCTCCCGCGCCTCAAGGGCCAGCGCTGGGCCGGGCAGGGCCAGTTGATCCTGGACCTGCATCCCCGGCTGTACCCGTTCCGGGATGATTTCAACACGCTCAAGGCTGCCCTGCCGCGCTTGCGCGGTGCGGCGGGTCTGGCGATTCTGCGCATGGACGAGGGACCGGAGGGTCCGGTGCAGGTCTGGGAGGGCGGCGCCTGGGGACCCTTGCGGCCCTATGCCCCGCCCGCGGCCGAGGTTCCGGTGCTGATTGCCGGTGACCTGGGCTGTCTGGGTACGCCGTCGCAGCGCCAGGCCTGGGTGCGGCTCGGCCGCCGACTCGGCGGTCAGGGGCGGCTGCCGGTCGCACTCACCCCCTGTCCACCCCGCTGGTGGCACCCGGAGTTGGCGGGTCTGTTCTTCCCGGTCTTTCTCGACCGCAACGCTCAGTTGCCGCCGCGCGCCGCCGGTCCGCGCCCCTGGCCGGCCGCGCCGGTGGACCTGGCCGCCGCGCTCCGCGACGACCAGGGTGCGCAGCGGCTCTTGACCCTGCTCAGCGCCTGCATCGCGATCCGCCCGGCCCTGCTGCGTCACCTGCGCCACCAGTTGCCCGCGCACCTGGCGGACGCCGGCAGCGAGGCCGCCGCCTGGCAGCATCCGGCCTTCGTCGCCGGGGATTTTGGGTTGCTGCCCGGCGACCTCAACGCACTCGGCCGCCTGCGCGCGGACTTTCCCGTGACCGGTGATGCGCACCAGCGTGCGCTCGCCTGGACCCTGATCCGCGCCCAGCAGGAGCAGGGCAGTACGCGCTCGCAACGTATGGAAGAGCGGATGCTCCATGCCGCGGCTGACGGTCGCACCGACCTCCAGGCCGAGGCCTTCTTCCACGAGGTTGCGCAGGCCCTAATCGGCGCCGACCTGGCCGAGGATGCCGAGCACGCCCGTTGGCTCGGGGCCTGGATCGACAGCCAGGCCGCACACCTGGACCCCGCCGCCTGGGAACACAGCCCCAACGCCCATCGCCTCTGGCTCCTCGCCCACCCCGAAGCCGAGCGCGCCGGTACCGTGAATCCCGACGGCTTCGACATCCACCGCGCCCTGGCCGCCGCGGGTCGCCCCAGGCAGATCCAATCCTGGCGCCTGATGCAGCGCGGCGACTGGCTGGAATGGGAGCCGGCGGCGGCGCCCGCCGGGTCTATCCTCAGCGGCAGCCCGGTGATCGCGCAACTGCCGACCGGCCGGCCAGTGATCGCGGCGCAGGAGCAGCGGGCCGGTGCGCCCTGGCAGAGTCTGGGGCTGGACCCGGCCGCCGGCGGCGCGGGCGCACTGCCGCTGGGCGAGCACGGCTGGCGGCTGCGCACCGATTTCGAGGAATTGCTCATCACCCCCAAGAAACGGCCCGCCTGGGCGCAGACCCTGGGGCGGGATCAGGACGGTCTGTTCGTCGGCGTCGCGGAAGGTGAGGGCGAGCGGCGCGCCTACTGGTGCGCGCCGCTGGAATGGCTGCGCTGGCCGGGCTCGCCCGTGCGCCCGGCGGTAGACTCGCCCTGGGATGGTCACGGCGCCTTTGTCGACGCGGACCAATTCAAGGCGCTGCGGTCGGTTGGACTGGCCCCGGCGGGCGCCGGTTGGACCCTGAGCCGTGATCAGTACGGGCTGCGTGCGGAGGTCACCATCAAGGGCGTCGCCATCGGGCTGCGCTGGATCTGGTCCGGCGATTTTCAGATGGGCTCGCCGCCGGGTGAGAAGGACCGCTCCCCCAACGAGACGCAGCATGAGGTCATCCTCACCCGCGGCTTCTGGCTGGCGGAGACTGCCTGCACCCAGGCGCTGTGGGAGGCGGTGATGGGTGAGAACCCCAGCTACGCGAAGGGGCCGCAGTTGCCGGTCGAGCAGGTCAGTTGGGAGGACATCCAGGTGTTCATCGAGCGTTTGAATACTGGGCTGGGCGAGTCGGTCGATCGGTCCGTGCGGCGGACCCAAGGGTTCCGCCTCCCGACCGAGGCGGAGTGGGAATATGCCTGTCGGGCGGGGACCAAGACGGCCTATTCTTTCGACGATGCGTTTGATCCCAAGAAGGCGAACAATGGTGGCAAAACGGTGGCTGTCCGTTCACTGCCGCCCAATGACTGGGGGTTTTACGAGATGCATGGCAATGTTTGGGAATGGTGTCAGGATTGGTACGGTGACTATCCCGCCGGGCCGGTAGTCGACCCTGAGGGCGCTGCATCAGGCGAGGGGCGTGTCCTGCGTGGCGGCAGTTGGCTCTTCGAGGCGCGGTACCTGCGCTCCGCGTACCGCCGCCGCCTCGCGCCCGGCTTCCGCGCCCACAACCGCGGTTTCCGGCTTGCCCTAGGTCCCGAGCCCGGCCAGGCAGGAGCAGGCCAGCCGGCAGGGAGCGGGGCCGGACTGCCCGCGCAGGGAGCGAGCGGGAGCGAGCGGAAGGCGCGGGCGGTCAGGCCCCGCGGGGGCAAGGGGAGTAACGGGGTATGAAATATCAATTTTTCCAGATCCCGGCCTTAGAGCCCACGGCCCGGGCCGAGGAACTCAATTGCCTGCTCGGTCAGCACCGCATTCTGTCGGTCGACCGTCATCTGGTCGCCGACGGCGGGCGCAGCTTTTGGGCGGTGGCCGTGTGTTATGCCGATACCGAGACCGCCCCCGGCACGCCGGGTGAGGCGGCCTCCGGCCGCAAGGCCAAGGTGGATTATCGCGAAGTGCTGAACCAAGCGGATTTCGCCGTCTATGCCGCGCTGCGCACTCTGCGCAAGGAACTCTCGGAGCGCGAGGGCGTACCGGCCTATGCGCTCTTCACCAACGAACAGCTCGCCGCCATGGTTCAGACGCGAGTGCGCACCGCCGCGGCCCTGGGCGAGATCGAGGGGGTCGGTAAGGCGCGGGTGGAAAAGTACGGGGCGGCCTTTCTTCAGGTGCTGAATCAGCCGCCGGCCGCCGCGGGCGGGGAGGGCGCGGATGCGCCGGACGCGCATTGACCTGGCCGCGGTCGCGGCCATCCCCAATCTCGCCGAGGCCGCCGCCCGCGCCGCCCGCGGTAAGCGGGAGCGCCCGGCGGTGCGCGCCTTCCTCGCCGACCTGGAGGGCAATCTGGAGGCGTTGGCCGCGGCCATCCGCGACGGCCGGGTGCCGCGCGGCGACTACCGCGTCTTTCGCATCCGCGACCCCAAGCCCCGGCTCATCCACGCCGCCTGCTTTGCGGACCGGGTCTTGCACCACGCCATCATGTGCCTGGCCGGGCCGGTGCTGGAGCAGACCATGACCGCGACCAGCTTTGCCTGCCGACCGGGGAAGGGGACCCTGGCGGCGGTGCAGGCGGCGCGGGCGGCGATCCAGCGTTACCCGTGGTATGTCAAAGTCGACGTGAAGGGCTATTTCGAGCACATCGACCATGAGGTGCTGTTCGCGCTGCTCGCCCGGCGTTTCAAGGGCGAGGCGTTTCTGGATCTGCTGGGCCGGATTGTGCACGGCTACGCGGCCGCACCGGGGCGGGGGCTGCCGATCGGCTCGCTGACCTCCCAGTATTTCGCCAACTATTATCTCGACGGTCTCGACCGCCTGCTGCTGGAGGGGTTGGGCGTGCGGGCGCACATCCGCTATATGGATGACGTGCTGTGGTTCTGCGACGACCGCGATCAGGCGCGGGCGACCCTGGCACAGGTCCGCGACTGGCTGGCCGCGGAGCGCCGGTTGCGCCTCAAGGAGCCGCCCCAGATCAATCGCAGCGCTCACGGAGTCGGCTTTTGCGGCTTCCGGGTGCGCGCCGGGGTGCTGCTGCTCGGCCGGCGTCGGCGGCGGCGCTATGCGGCGCGGCGCGCGCATTGGGAGTCGGGCTGGCAGTCGGGACAGATCACTGCACTCGGGCTGCAGCGCGGGTATGATGCGGTGCATGCCATCGTCGGTCACGCGCACAGTCGCGGCTGGCGGTGCATCGATCTGGCGCGGTCTCCCGCGCCGGAGGTTTGAGGGTGAGGGTCTCATCAGGCGAGAGGCGTGTCCTGCGTGGCGGCAGTTGGCTCAACGAGGCGCAGAACCTGCGCTCCGCGTACCGCAACGACAACGCGCCCGGCAACCGCAACCACAACCGCGGTTTCCGGCTTGCCCTAGCTCGACGGGGTGCCGGCAGTCGCCCCATGGACCAGACGCTCATCCGGTCCTGCCGCCCGGCAGGCGAAAAGCACAGGGCCGGCGGTGTGTTGGTAGGGGGAGCGGATGCCCCCCGAAGGCTCGCCGTCCGGCCGCCCTCCACCGGGTGCGGCGTGCGATGAAGGGTCCGCCGCCCGCGCCTCCGCCCGGCCCGCCTCCCGATCAGTTCCCCGCTCCCTGGGCGAGCGACTGGGGCGAAGACCCGTTCGGCCTCTGGCAAGCGTTCACGTACAAGGGCGCGCGTCAGGGGTTTCGATGGATTCCGCCGACGCCTGAGCCATTTCTCATGGGCTCGCCTGAATCCGAGCATGAGCGGTCAAACGACGAGCGGCAGCACCCGGTGTTGCTCACCCGCGGCTTCTGGCTGGCCGAGACCGCCTGCACCCAGGCGTTGTGGACGGCGGTGTTGGGCGGGAATCCTAGCGACTTCAAAGGCGAGCGGCGGCCGGTGGAAACCGTCTCGTGGGACGATGTGCAGGGGTTCATCGAGCGGTTGAATGCCGAACTGGCTGCCTTTGCGGGTCGGGCTTCAGCGCGGCCTGGGGCGGTGGAGGGTGATCGGTCCGCACAGCGGACCCTACGGCTGCCGACCGAGGCCGAGTGGGAATATGCCTGCCGCGCCGGGACCACCGGCCCTTTCTCCTTTGGCGACGACATCACCCCGGAGCAGGCCAACTACGACGGCAACTCTCCCTATCGTGGTAACCGCAAGGGGTTGTATCGGCAAGAGACCGTCGATGTCGCCTCACTGCCGCCCAACCCTTGGGGTCTGTATGAGATGCACGGTAATGTCTGGGAGTGGTGCCGCGACTGGTATGGCGATTATCCGTCCGGGCTGATCACTGACCCTGTGGGCCCTGACTCAGGCGAGGGGCGTGTCCTGCGTGGCGGCAGTTGGCTCTCCGTGGCGCGGCTCCTGCGCTCCGCGTACCGCTACGGCTACGCGCCCGGCGACCGCCCCCACATCCGCGGTTTCCGGCTTGCCCTAGGTCCCGAGCCCGGCCAGGCCAGCGAGTCAGGGCCGGCCAGTGCGGAGCGGGGCCGGACTGCCCGCGCAGGGAGCGAGCGGTAGCGAGCGGAAGGCGCGGGCGGTCAGGCCCCGCGGGGGGCGAGGAGACGCGGGTTCCATCAGGCGCTGAGATGGATACGCCGGGTAATTGACAACCTATAGCGCATTCGGGCGTGATAACCGGGCGTAGGGGCGGGTTTCAAACCCGCCCCTACACCAAAGGTCTGTCTGGATATCAGGTACGAAGGCTTTATCGAGGAGTCGCTGTATGCTGTCTGAACGCTTGCAGAAACGGCTGTCGAAAGATCGGCCCATGACCACGATCACACTGCGCATCCCGGTGGACGTGGTGGAGTCGCTGAAGGAGATTGCTCCGCTCAAGGGGTTCTCCGGGTATCAAACGCTGTTGAAATATTATCTGAGCGAAGGGCTGCGCCGCGACGAAGCGCAGCTTGGCACGAGTCCGGCGGCGCTGTTGCTCGAGGCGTTGCGTCGGCGCGGCGTTCCTGAGGACGTGCTGGAGGGGGCGGTGCGGGACCTGGCGGCCTGAGTGTCCTGGAGCGCGGCAAGGGCGACCACAAACACTTGGGTGAACAGGAAGTCCCGTACACCTTCATCAGCCTTGATCACTTGGTCGATGACTTCTGGGCCGACGTTGCGCGCTATTGAGGAATCCGCGATGACCTGGGCTGGACGGGGCATTTGCCCCGTCCGAAACGTTTTCCCCGAACCTGCCGGTTCCAATCAATGCTCGGCCACGAAGAATTCGCCACCAGTGTCAGGCACGAACCGCATCATGGCAACTCGGGGACGCCCCCGGCGGTATCGCTCGCTCCCACGCTCCAGCGTGGGAGTGTCGTGCGGGCGCTCCGCGTCCGGTCTGCGCACTGGACGCAGAGCGCCCGCCCGGCATTCCCACGCGGAGCGTGGAACGAGAAGCGGTGCTCGCGGGGTGACGGGGGTCACCGCAAGATTGCGCTCTTCTTGGCGTGCTTGGCGCCTTGGCGTGATAGACGTTCTTTCGCTCGCTCACACGCTGGAGCGCTGGATCGTGGGGGCCAGAGTAGGAATCCGCGATGACTACGCTGACCATTCACGGCCTCACCACCTCAGGGCCCATCGCAACGGGTCTCCTGAAGCGCACAGAGGCGATTGACCCAAGCACGAAAATGACCGGCCGGGAGACCTGCCCGGGCCGCGGGAGCGATAACCGTCAGTTTGGTCATTGCGGCGGATAGCTTGTCTTGCGCAAACTCAACCAGTGCCCAATCGCCTTGACAGGCGATCAGTTGTCCGGCGTGCACCAAGGCGTCGTTGTCCAAACCGGAGCCGTCGCGCAGATGCAGCGCCCTGGCCGCGGTTTCGTCGGGTTGAAGATACCCTTGTTGGGCTTGCGATTTCACCGTCAGTTTGCGGCCGTGCACCCAACCGATGCCCGCGAAAACCGGCCGCGCGGCGTTGCCCGTCAGCGCCGTATTGTCGTGCGCATCGGCAATCCTGAACCAGCCGTGACGCGCGCCCAGAATCGCCACCTCGACCTTTACCGGATACCCGTCGAGCGCATCGCCGGCGATGACCGGCGGCAGTACCCCAATGATTTTCCCGGATAGACCTGGTGTCTGGCGCACATTGAGCCCCGCCGGATCCGACTCCAGTACGAAAGCGCCGAATCGACACTTGGTGGCCCCGGCTGCAGACGACCCGAGTGCGCCGCTGTCGGGGGGCTCGGCTCCCTGCAATCCGCCATCACCGGCACAGTAGAGCAGGAGCGCGGTCATCGCCGCGCGGGATAATGGTTTGTTGCGACTCATGATGGGTGATGATCGCGCTAACCCAGCAGACTTGCGATCCGGGCCGTGAAATGGGCGTGGTTGCACTGAAGCCTAGCACAGGGGCGCAACCATGGGGCTCGCCGGCCGGGTTTTACCGTCGCGCACTGAGAGCAGAGGCGATTCCGTGAAAGGCCGCCCGGAACCTTGCGGGAGCGGCCTGCGGCCGGCACCGGACGCTTGTCCTCGCCGCGCGCGGTGGGTAAGCTCCGGTCCATATCCGAGTCCAGAGCCTGATCACAGCCATGACGATTGAGCGCAACTCAAACATCGATCCGGCCACGGCCCAGGCGCTGTACCTGTTCGCCGAGCGAATCGCGGCCAAATACGATGTGTTGGAGCTGATGCTGTTCGGCAGTCGTGCCCGCGGCGAGCACCGCCACGACAGTGACGCCGATGTCGCCGTGCTGCTGCGCGGAGACCATCAGCGCCTGTTGCCGACCAAGCTCGCCATGGCCGACGAGGCCTTCGATGTCCTGCTGGAGACCGGTATCCGCATCCAACCCCTGCCGATCTGGGAAGACGAGTGGGCACATCCGGATCGATACTCCAACCCCCGCTTGTTGAAGAACATCGCTCGCGAGGGTCTGCGGTTGTGATCCAATCGAAGGACAGTGGGCAACTGATGCAGAAAGCCGATCGGGCTTTGGCATCTGCCCGCCTGTTGCTCCACGCTGGTGACACGGACGGGGCCTGCAATCGCGCCTACTACGCGATGTTCGATGCTGCCTGTGCCGCGCTCTCGTGCGAGGACGCGGCCGAAACGACCAGAACGCACAGCGGGCTCATCGCGGCTTTCGGCCTCCAGCTCGTGAAACCCGGCCGGCTGCCGAGGGATCTGGGACGGATGCTCAATCGCGCGGAAGAGGTCCGACTGCTGGCCGATTATACCGGCGGCTCGATCGAGCACGCCGAGGCGTGCGAAGCACTCTCCCGGGCCGAGGCATTCGTCGAGGCGGTGCATGGCTATTTGGACGGAGCCGCGGTTGACTGAATCACGGGTTCAACTGGTCCCCGATTCCTCACCGCATCGGATGTGAGCAGAACTGATGGGGCCGGGCCTCTCGGTAGGATGGGCAGAGCGAGAGCGATGCCCATCCGCAAGCGTCGAGGTGGCTGAGAGCCCGATCAAGGATTTTCATGAAGACATGGAAGAAAGAGAAGAAATCCTCTCACAAAGACACAAAGATAGAGAAGCCTTTCATGGCTTTTTATCTCTCTTTTTTTCTTCGTGTCTTTGTGTCTTTGTGAGAGCATCTTCTTTTTCGGTGAGAGCCCGTAGGTTGGAGCGCGTAGGATGCGGTGAGTACTCGAACCGCATCCCCGACCGCACGACCTGCGATGCGGTTCGTTCCTCACCGCATCCTACGGTTACACTTGCGACTGACGCCAACCCCCAGCGGAGGACCGCGGCGATGAATCCCCTCGCGCATTTCGACCCCGATGACCCCTATCCGGAGAGCGACGGCGAGCCCATGGCGGAGAACACCGAGCAGTATGAGTGGCTGGTCAAGATCAAAGAGAACCTTGAGATCCTCTTTGCGCAGGACCCGCGGGTCTTCGTTGCCGGGGATCTCTTCTGGTATCCGGTTCCCGACCGGCGGATCGCCGGCCCGGTGGCCCCGGACGTGATGGTCGCCATCGGCCGCCCCAAGGGCCGCCGGGGCTGTTACAAGCAGTGGGAAGAGGGTGGTATCGCCCCCCAGGTGGTGTTCGAGATCCTCTCGCCGGCGAACAGTCTCAAGGAGATGGCCGATAAGCTGGCCTATTATGACACCTACGGGGTCGAGGAATACTACGTCTACGATCCGTCCGTCAACACCCTGGAGATCCGGCTGCGCCAGGAGGGGCGGCTGCGGCGGATGTCGCACCTGAACGGCTGGATCAGCCCGCGGCTGGGAATCCGTTTTGCCTTGAGCGGCGAGACGCTGGAGATTTTCGATCCACAGGGGCAGCCGTTCTTGACCTCGGTCGAACTGGCCGCGCGCTGGCGCGATGAGGCGGCGCGTGCCGAGGAGGAGCGTGCCCGCGCCGAGCAGGAGCGTGCCCGTGCCGAGCAGGAACACGCGCGTGCCGAGCAACTGGCCGAGCGGTTGCGTGCCCTGGGATTCGAGCCTTGAGCCTGCGAGCCCGATCAAGGGTTTTTCACGAAGACACGGAAGTAAAGAGAAGAAATCCTCTCACAAAGACACAAAGACACAAAGATAGAGAAGCCTTTCATGGCTTTTTATCTTTTTTTTTCTTCTTCGTGTCTTTGTGTCTTTGTGAGAGCATCTTCTTTTTCGGTGAGAGCCCGTAGGATGCGGTGAGTACTCGAACCGCATCACCCGCCGCATCACCAACCCATCACCCACCGCGCGACCTGCGATGCGGTTCGTTCCTCACCGCATCCTACGGTTACACTTGCGACTGACGCCAACCCCCAGCGGAGGACCGCGGCGATGAATCCCCTCGCGCATTTCGACCCCGATGACCCCTATCCGGAGAGCGACGGCGAGCCCATGGCGGAGAACACCGAGCAGTATGAGTGGCTGGTCAAGATCAAAGAGAACCTTGAGATCCTCTTTGCGCAGGACCCGCGGGTCTTCGTTGCCGGGGATCTCTTCTGGTATCCGGTTCCCGACCGGCGGATCGCCGGCCCGGTGGCCCCGGACGTGATGGTCGCCATCGGCCGCCCCAAGGGCCGCCGGGGCTGTTACAAGCAGTGGGAAGAGGGTGGTATCGCCCCCCAGGTGGTGTTCGAGATCCTCTCGCCGGCGAACAGTCTCAAGGAGATGGCCGATAAGCTGGCCTATTATGACACCTACGGGGTCGAGGAATACTACGTCTACGATCCGTCCGTCAACACCCTGGAGATCCGGCTGCGCCAGGAGGGGCGGCTGCGGCGGATGTCGCACCTGAACGGCTGGATCAGCCCGCGGCTGGGAATCCGTTTTGCCTTGAGCGGCGAGACGCTGGAGATTTTCGATCCACAGGGGCAGCCGTTCTTGACCTCGGTCGAGCTGGCCGCGCGCTGGCGCGATGAGGCGGCGCGTGCCGAGCAGGAACACGCGCGTGCCGAGCAACTGGCCGAGCGGTTGCGCGCCCTGGGGTTCGAGCCTTGAGCCTGAGGGCCCGATCAAGGGTTTTTCACGAAGACACGGAAGGAAGAGAAGAAATCCTCTCACAAAGACACAAAGACACAAAGACACAAAGACACAAAGATAGAGAAGCCTTTCATGGCTTTTTATCTCTCTTTTCTTCTTCGTGTCTTTGTGTCTTTGTGAGAGCATCTTCTTTTTCGGTGAGAGCCCGTAGGATGCGGTGAGTACTCGAACCGCATCACCCACCGCGCGACCTGCGATGCGGTTCGTGCCTCACCGCATCCTACGGTTACACTTGCGACTGACGCCAACCCCCAGCGGAGGACCGCGGCGATGAATCCCCTCGCGCATTTCGACCCCGATGACCCCTATCCGGAGAGCGACGGCGAGCCCATGGCGGAGAACACCGAGCAGTATGAGTGGCTGGTCAAGATCAAAGAGAACCTTGAGATCCTCTTTGCGCAGGACCCGCGGGTCTTCGTTGCCGGGGATCTCTTCTGGTATCCGGTTCCCGACCGGCGGATCGCCGGCCCGGTGGCCCCGGACGTGATGGTCGCCATCGGCCGCCCCAAGGGCCGCCGGGGCTGTTACAAGCAGTGGGAAGAGGGTGGTATCGCCCCCCAGGTGGTGTTCGAGATCCTCTCGCCGGCGAACAGTCTCAAGGAGATGGCCGATAAGCTGGCCTATTATGACACCTACGGGGTCGAGGAATACTACGTCTACGATCCGTCCGTCAACACCCTGGAGATCCGGCTGCGCCAGGAGGGGCGGCTGCGGCGGATGTCGCACCTGAACGGCTGGATCAGCCCGCGGCTGGGAATCCGTTTTGCCTTGAGCGGCGAGACGCTGGAGATTTTCGATCCACAGGGGCAGCCGTTCTTGACCTCGGTCGAACTGGCCGCGCGCTGGCGCGATGAGGCGGCGCGTGCCGAGGAGGAGCGTGCCCGCGCCGAGCAGGAGCGTGCCCGTGCCGAGCAGGAACACGCGCGTGCCGAGCAACTGGCCGAGCGGTTGCGTGCCCTGGGATTCGAGCCTTGAGCCTGCGAGCCCGATCAAGGGTTTTTCACGAAGACACGGAAGTAAAGAGAAGAAATCCTCTCACAAAGACACAAAGACACAAAGATAGAGAAGCCTTTCATGGCTTTTTATCTTTTTTTTTCTTCTTCGTGTCTTTGTGTCTTTGTGAGAGCATCTTCTTTTTCGGTGAGAGCCCGTAGGATGCGGTGAGTACTCGAACCGCATCACCCGCCGCATCACCAACCCATCACCCACCGCGCGACCTGCGATGCGGTTCGTTCCTCACCGCATCCTACGGTTACACTTGCGACTGACGCCAACCCCCAGCGGAGGACCGCGGCGATGAATCCCCTCGCGCATTTCGACCCCGATGACCCCTATCCGGAGAGCGACGGCGAGCCCATGGCGGAGAACACCGAGCAGTATGAGTGGCTGGTCAAGATCAAAGAGAACCTTGAGATCCTCTTTGCGCAGGACCCGCGGGTCTTCGTTGCCGGGGATCTCTTCTGGTATCCGGTTCCCGACCGGCGGATCGCCGGCCCGGTGGCCCCGGACGTGATGGTCGCCATCGGCCGCCCCAAGGGCCGCCGGGGCTGTTACAAGCAGTGGGAAGAGGGTGGTATCGCCCCCCAGGTGGTGTTCGAGATCCTCTCGCCGGCGAACAGTCTCAAGGAGATGGCCGATAAGCTGGCCTATTATGACACCTACGGGGTCGAGGAATACTACGTCTACGATCCGTCCGTCAACACCCTGGAGATCCGGCTGCGCCAGGAGGGGCGGCTGCGGCGGATGTCGCACCTGAACGGCTGGATCAGCCCGCGGCTGGGAATCCGTTTTGCCTTGAGCGGCGAGACGCTGGAGATCTTCGATCCGCAGGGGCAGCCGTTTCTGACCTCGGTCGAACTGGCCGCGCGCTTGCGCGCTGAGGCGGCGAGTGCCGCGCAGGAGCGTGCGCGTGCCGAGGAGGAGCGCGCGTGCGCCGCGCAGGAGCGCGCGCGTGCCGAGGAGGAGCGTGCGTGCGCCGCGCAGGAGCGTGCCCGTGCCGAGCAGGAACACGCGCGTGCGGAGCAACTGGCCGAGCGGTTGCGTGCCCTGGGGTTCGAACCTTGAGCCTGGGAGCCCGATCAAGGGTTTTCACGAAGACACGGAAGAAAGAGAAGAAATCCTCTCACAAAGACACAAAGACACAAAGATAGAGAAGCCTTTCATGGCTTTTTATCTCTCTTTTCTTCTTCGTGTCTTAGTGTCTTTGTGAGAGCACCTTCTTTCTCGGTGAGAGCCCGTAGGATGCGGTGAGTACTCCGAAAGCGGACCGGAAGGTCCGCCGGAAACAAAAAAAGCGCTGTGTAAACAGCGCTTTTTTTGCTTTTTGATCAGTCTGCCGGCTGATCAGCGATTGGTGCCGAGGAGAGGACTCGAACCTCCACGGGTCGCCCCACTAATACCTGAAACTAGCGCGTCTACCAATTCCGCCACCTCGGCTTATCCCGACAGTTGATCGGCCCGAAGGCTGACTGTGACCGGGAGCGCGCATCTTAGTGAGACAAGGGCGCCGTGTCAACGGTACACTATCAGACCTTAGACAATTTTCAGAGCAGAGTCAGTAACACCACGTGGCAAGACGCAAAACGACCCCCGAGCAGACCGAAACCCCGCCCCCGAGCCGGACCGCCCGCGACAAGGATCCGCATCGCCAACGCGAGGCGAAAAAGTACGAGAACCCGATTCCGAGCCGGGAGTTCATCCTCGAAACCCTCACCGCGCAGGGCACCCCGCTGGAGTTGCCTCAACTGGCCGAGATCCTGGATCTGACCGCCGCCGAGGATCTGGTGGCGCTGGAGCGCCGACTGGGGGCCATGGTCCGCGACGGTCAGCTCCTGCGCAATCGTAAGCACGCTTTCTGCATCGTCAATCACCGCGATCTGATCGTGGGGCGAGTGATCGGACACCCGGACGGCTTCGGCTTCGTGCGTCCCGATGAGGGCGGCGATGATCTCTATCTGTATCCCAAGGACATGAAGGCGCTGTTCCACGGCGACCGGGTGGTGGTGCGGGTGAGCGGGCGCGACCGGCGCGGGCGCCTGGAGGGGTCGCTGGTCGAGACCCTGGAGCGCAACACCCGCACCGTGGTGGGCCGGCTCTATCAGGAGGGCGGGGTGGGCTTCGTGGCGGCGGACAACAAGCGGCTCGCCCACGACATCATCATTCCCAGCGACCGCCTGAGCGGCGCCACCCAGGGCCAGATCGTGGTCGCCGAGATCACCGATCAGCCGACGTTGCGCACCCCGCCGATCGGCCGCATCGCCGAAGTGTTGGGTGACCATATGGCCGCCGGCATGGAAACCGACATCGCCATCCGCGCCCACGATCTGCCGGTGGAATGGCCGGCCGCGGTGGAGGCCGAGATCGCGGCACTGAGCCCGGAGGTGCCGGAGGCGGCAAAGGCCGGCCGCATGGATTTGCGCAAACTCCCGCTGGTGACCATCGACGGGGCCGATGCCCGCGACTTCGACGACGCCGTGTACTGCGAGCGCAAGCCCAAGGGCTGGAAGCTGCTGGTCTCGATTGCCGATGTGTCGGCCTATGTGGTCCCCGGTACGGCCCTCGACCGCGAGGCCTATGCGCGCGGTAATTCGGTCTATTTCCCGGACCGCGTCATCCCCATGCTGCCGGAGATCCTGTCCAACGGGCTCTGCTCGCTGAATCCGGAGGTGGATCGGCTGTGCATGACCGCCGAGTTGTACATCGATTTCGAGGGCAAGGTCACCCGCACCCGGTTCTATGCGGCGGTGATGCGCTCGCAGGCGCGCCTCACCTATGATCAGGTGGCGGCGATGATCGTGGACGGCGACCCGGATCTATGTGTGCAGCATGCCAAACTGCTGCCGCATCTGCACGAACTCTATGCCCTGTATCAGGTGCTGCATACCGCCCGCGCGGCGCGCGGCGCCATCGAATTCGATTCGATCGAGACCAAGTTCGAGTTCAACGACCAGGGGCGCATCGCCGCCGTGGTCCCGGTGATCCGCAACGATGCCCATCGCTTGATCGAGGAGTGCATGTTGGCCGCCAACGTGGCCGCGGCGCGGCTGTTCGAGCGCAAGAAGATCGCGGCCCTCTATCGCATCCATGACCTGCCGAGCGAGGAGAAGCTCAACGATCTGCGCGAGTTTCTGGGTCAGCTCGCGCTCAAACTGCCGGGCGGGGTCAAGCCGACCGCCGCGGATTATGCCCAGTTACTGCTCGAGATCAAGGATCGTCCGGACCGCCAACTCATCCAGACCGTGCTGCTGCGCTCCATGCAGCAGGCCATGTACAGCGCGGATAACCTGGGTCATTTCGGCCTGGCTTATGCGGCCTATACGCATTTCACCTCGCCGATCCGCCGTTATCCGGATCTGATCGTCCACCGCATCATCAAGCACCTGCTCGACGGCGGCGCACCGGCGGATCTGGATTACGCCAAGTCCGATCTTCAGCAGATCGGTGAGCACTGCTCAGGCACCGAGCGGCGCGCCGATGAGGCGACCCGCGACGCCAATGACTGGCTGAAATGCGAGTTTATGCAGGACAAACTGGGCGAGCAGTTCGAGGGGCTGATCACCAGCGTGACCTCCTTCGGGATTTTCGTACAGCTCGATGAGATCCATGTCGATGGCCTGGTGCACATCACCGCGCTGGACAACGATTATTATCACTTCGACCCGATCGGTCACCGGCTGGCCGGCGAGCGCACCGGCACCGTCTATCGCCTGGGTGACCGGCTGCGGATTCAGGTGGCGGCGGTCAATCTGGACGACCGCAAGATCGACTTCGTGTTGGCGCCGCCGCCGGTCGAGGAGACGCGCGCCGCGGGGTCCGGACGGCGGCGGCGCAAGAGCTGACTGGGGGAGCCTTGATCCGCGTTCCGGCCGTAGTTTATGAGAGGGTGGACAAGCGCGAGCCGCAGTCCACCGAATCCCGCGCTGCCGCTGGTGGACTGCGCTGCGCTTGTCCACCCCAGGAGGTCGCGTGGTCGGAACCGTGATCAAGGCCGCGCCGATCAATACCAGCCGGGGCGGGTTTCAAACCCGCCCCTACGCCAAGGCCAGGGCCGGATACCAGGTGCGAAGGCGATATACTGACCACTCTCCCGCGGCGTCATGGCATCCCATTCACGCCACCACCACTCCACTCGAGCGATCCATGCCCGACCACGACACCAGTGACCTGTTTTCCCCCTACCAACTCGGTAGCCTGACGCTCGCCAACCGCATCGTAATGGCGCCGCTGACGCGCAGCCGCGCCGGTGCCGGTGATGTGCCCACGCCTTTGATGGCGGCTTATTACGCCCAGCGCGCGAGTGCCGGGCTGATCATCAGCGAGGCGTCGCAGATCTCACCGCAGGGCAAGGGTTACATCCAGACACCCGGCATCTATAGTGAGGCGCAAGTGGCCGGGTGGCGGCAGGTGACCGCGGCCGTGCATGATCAGGGCGGCAAGATGTTCTGCCAACTCTGGCATGTCGGGCGCATCTCGCATCCCGAGCTGCAGGAGGGCGGTGCGCTGCCGGTCGCGCCTTCGGCGGTCAAGGCGGTGGGGCAGGTGTTCACCGGCCGGGGGATGGTCGACATGGTGACGCCGCGGGCGCTGACGCTCGAGGAGATTCCCGGCATCATCGCCGACTATCGGCAGGCCGCGCGCAATGCCGAAGCGGCCGGCTTCGACGGGGTTGAGATCCACGCGGCCAATGGGTATTTGCTCGACCAGTTCCTGCGCGATAAGACCAATCTGCGCACGGATGCCTATGGCGGCAGCATCGAGAACCGCGCCCGGCTGCTGCTGGAGGTAACCGACGCGCTGTTGGAGGTCTGGGACCAGGATCGCGTCGGCGTGCGCATTGCGCCGCTTTCGCCCGCGAATGACATCGCCGACAGCGACCCCGAGCCGCTCTTCACCTACGTGACGCGGCAGCTTTCAGCCCGCGGTATCGGGTTCTTGGATGTCGTCGAGGGCGCAACCGGCGGCCCGCGCGATACCGGTCACAGTTTTCAGCTCGCCACTCTGCGCCCGCTGTTCAAGGGCACCTACATCGGCAACAACGGCTATTCACGCGAGCTGGCACTGACCACCCGCGCCGCGGACCATGCTGACTTGATCGCGTTCGGCAAGCTGTTCATCGCCAATCCCGACCTGGTGGAGCGTCTGCGCCGCGACACCCCCCTGAACACGCCCGACCAGGCGACCTTCTACGGCGGCGATGAACATGGCTACACCGATTACCCGTTCCTTAGTGGGGACTGACACTGACCGGGATTGGGTCAACGGGCAACCGCGGCCTGCCTTCAGGACGCGGCGGCCCGCCCCGCGGATTACTTCGCGACCATGCCCTCGACCGTGACCTCGACGCGGCGGTTGGGTTGGAAGCATTCGATCAGCGCCTCTCTGGACTTGGCACCGGCGCAGTCGGCGGGTGTGACCTTCAGTTGGCTCTTGCCGAACCCTTGTGCCGAAATCTTGTCCGCGGGAATGCCTTGGCCGACCAGATGGTCGCGGACGGTGTTGGCGCGGCGGTCGGACAAGGCCAGGTTGTAGGCTTCCGAGCCGATCGGGTCCGTGTGACCGGCCACCTGGATGTCGTTGAAATTGACCTGGTTGAGATCGCCGGCAAAGGTGTTCAGCCGGTCCACGCCGGTGGGCTTGAGGGTTGCCTTGTCGAAGGCGAACAGGGCGTCGGCCGAGAGTTCGAAGGTCCGGGTCACCGGCGCCGGCCGGGCGCGGCTGCCCAGCGGGATCACGACGCCGGCCGTGACGATCCAGTCGCCGAAGTCTTCATCGTCGATCAGGCGGGCCGCATTGTCGTCATAGCGGTAGCGGCCGTCGACCCGCAAGGAGGCATATTCGGTGATCGGCACCACGAAGCCCGCGCCGGCCTCGGCCATGAAGCTGTAGCCGCTGCCGGATTTGCAGTTGCCGATGTTCACCTCTGAAAAATTGCACTCGAAATCGTCGTTGATGACGCCGATGCCGGCCAGCAGGAACGGCTGGAAGCGGCCGCGGCTCAGGAAGAACAGACCGTCCACGCCGACGTCGCCGATGCGGAAGTCGCCGCCGGCGTCATCCAGGCTGGCCAGGTCGGTGTAGGTCATCCGCAGTTCCAGATTGAGGCGTTCGTTGAGCGGTTTGCCGACGGCGAACCCGCCGCCGAAGCCGTCTTCGGTGCCCCGATCCTCGTCCGCCCAGGTATAGGAGGCGAAGGGGAGAATGTACCAGCGGTCATCGAACCGCGGCAGGGTGTCGGTCTGGTAATCGGTTTGTGCGATCGCGGCCAGCGGAGCGGCGAGGATGAGAGCAGAGAGAGTGCTGCGATAGAAGGTTTTCATGATCGGTACCCGGATTAAGAGATAGGCGCGGGCGTTGAATGGGGGTTTGGTCGTCCCGGTCCAAGCGCCAGATGCAAAAATAGCACATGTGGCTTTTTTTGCACGATCGTTTCCGGAGCAATCCGGAAATCACCCGATCCGTGGCGGGCAAAGCTATACTGTCGACTCAGATTCCGGGAGGTACTTATGGCACAGGCGACGCGTAGCGGACAGTTGAATTTCAGTGATTATGTCGAACGGGCGCTCCGCGAGGGGGCCATGTGGACACTGATGTGTGTCGCTCTCTACCTGGTGTTGTCGCTGGTGACCTATGTGCCGGATGATCCGGGCTGGTCCTACGTCGGCGAGACCTCGCGGATCAGTAACGCGGGCGGGCGGACCGGCGCCTGGTTCGCCGATGTCAGTCTGTATCTTTTTGGTTATTTTGCCTACCTGGTGCCGCTGATGGTGGCGTTCAGCGCCTGGGTGTTGTTTCGCGGGCGCGAGGAGGAGGGTGCACCGCGGGTCTGGATGCTGGCCCTGCGTTGGATCGGCTTTCTGCTGACGCTGGCCGCGGGTTGCGGCTTTGCGACCATGCACTTCCTCGCGCTGGGGACGGGGCTGCCCAACGGCAGCGGCGGCGGCCTGGGACACGCGGTCAGCGGTCTCATGGCCGAGCGTTTCGGTGCCGGCACCGAGGTGTTGCTGGCCGGCGTGCTCCTGGTCGGATTCACCCTGTTTTCAGGGATCTCCTGGTTCGCGCTGATCGAGTCGCTGGGTGACGGCTTGTTGCAGGGGCTGCGCTCATTGGGCTGCGGTGTGGCGGGTATGGCGTCTGCCCTGGTCAGGCGCCGGGGCGAGTCCGTGCCGACCGAACTCCCCAAGGATCTCCAACTGATCGACGCCGCCGATCTGGCAGCGACCCGGGCTGTGGCCGACGAGTCGGGGGCATGGGATTGGCCGCAAGCTGAGCCGGCGGCCCGGGCGGCCCGACCTCAGCAGCCCGAGTCCGGCTCGGAGCCCTTGTCCGATCGGGACGCCGAGTGGCTGGAGGTGCCCGCACCCGCGGCCGCGGCCGATGGGTCCCACCGCGCGAACACCGCGGTCAGGGAGCCCGAGCCCGAGCCCGAGCCCGAGCCCGAGTCTGAGCCGGTGCCGGTGCCGGTGCTGACCATGACCGATCTGATCAAGGGGCAGCGGCCGGTACCCAAAGAAGCGCCGCGCCTGCAGACGGTGCGCCGCACCCCGGCGGTTGCCGCGAGCCCGGTGGTCCGGTCCGAAGCCGTGCCGACCGGGGAGGGCCGCCGCCCCCCGCTCGACCTGCTGGACCCGGCGCGCAAGACCGGCAAGGGGTATACCGATGAGCAGATCGAGGCGCTGTCGCGCCTGGTGGAGTTGCGGCTCAAGGACTTCGGCGTGCAGGTGGAGGTGGTGGCGGCCTATCCCGGACCGGTGGTGACCCTGCTCGAGTTGCAGTTGGCGCCCGGTACCAAGTCCAGCAAGATTCTGGGCCTTTCCAAGGATCTGGCGCGCGCGCTGTCCAAGATCAGCGTGCGGGTGGTCGAGGTCATCCCCGGCAAATCGGTGATCGGCATCGAGATCCCCAACGAGAAACGGGAGACGGTGTTTCTGAGCGAAATCCTGGGCTCCACCGATTATCTGGAGTCCAAGTCGCCCCTGACGCTCGCCCTGGGTCATAACATCTCCGGTCTGCCGGTCTCGGTCGATCTGGCGCGCATGCCCCATGCCCTGATCGCCGGCACCACCGGCTCGGGCAAGTCGGTTGCCATCAATGCGATGATCCTGAGCCTGGTCTACAAGGCCGGACCCGAGGACGTGCGCCTGATCATGGTGGACCCCAAGATGTTGGAGCTCTCGGTTTATGAGGGCATTCCCCACCTGCTGACCCCGGTGGTGACCGACATGAAGGAGGCGGCCAACGCCCTGCGCTGGTGTGTCGGTGAAATGGAGCGCCGCTATCGGCTGATGGCCGCCCTGGGTGTGCGCAACATCGGCGGTTACAACCGTAAGGTCGCGGATGCCGAGGCCGCCGGGGAACCGCTGCGCGACCCCGTGCTGGCGGCCGAGTTCGCCAAGAATCCGGGGATGGAGGTGGAGGTGGCGGTGCCCACCATCGGCCATCTGCCCTATATCGTGGTCATCATCGACGAACTCGCCGATATGATGATGGTGGTCGGCAAGAAGGTGGAGGAGTTGATCGCCCGCCTGGCCCAGAAGGCGCGCGCCTCCGGCATTCATCTGATGCTCGCCACCCAGCGGCCCTCGGTCGACGTGCTGACCGGCCTGATCAAGGCGAACATCCCGACCCGGATCTCGTTCCAGGTCAGCTCCCGGATCGATTCGCGCACCGTGCTGGATCAAATGGGCGCGGAGCAACTGCTGGGTCATGGCGACATGCTCTACCTGCCGCCGGGCGGCAACATTCCGCAGCGGGTGCACGGGGCTTTCGTCGACGATCATGAGGTGCACCGCGTGGTGGAGTTTCTCAAGACGCAGGGCGCGCCGGACTATATCGAGGATATCCTGCACGAGTCCCAGGAGTCGCTGCCGGGGATCGATCCGGAGCCGCGCGGTGATGTCGAGGACAGCGACCCGCTCTTCGATGAGGCGGTGCAGATCGTTGTAGAGAGCCGACGCGCCTCCATCTCAGGGGTACAGCGCCGGCTCAAGATCGGCTACAACCGTGCCGCGCGCATGATCGAAGAGATGGAGCGCATCGGCATCGTCGGCCCTGCGGAGACCAATGGGAACCGCGAGGTGCTGGCCCCCCCTGTCGTCCACGAGGATTGAAAGCCTATGCGCCATTTGCACCCCCGCACCGCCGCGCGGCGCGGCCCTGCCGCATCCATTGCGTGCGTTCTGACCGCCATCCTCGCCCTGATCTGGCTGCCGGCCGGCGCCGAGGGCACGCAGCGCCTGGACGCCTACCTCAAGGGGCTGACCAGCCTGGAGGCGGATTTCGCCCAGTTCACCTTCAATGCCGACCGCACGCGCATGATGGAGGGGCGCGGCACCTTCTATCTACAGCGCCCCGGACGCTTCCGCTGGCAGTACGAAACCCCCGGCAAACAGGTGATCATCGCCGACGGCAAGCGCGTTTATCTCCACGATCTGGAACTGGATCAGGTCTCCCACCAGTCCGAGGAGAAGGCCCTGCGCGGTACGCCGGCCCTGCTGCTGGCGAACAACGACCCCATCGACCGGCATTTCACCGCCAAAGCCATCGACAGTACGGACGGCCGCGAATGGGTCGAGCTGACACCCAAGGCGGCGGATACCGACGTGCTCCGGATCGAATTGGGGTTCGGCGACACGGGGATCGAAAGCATGATCATGGAAGACAGCTTCGGCCAGACCACCCGGCTGAACTTCACCGAGATCAAGCGCAATCCGGCGCTCGACGCCGCCCTGTTCACGGTCGACGAAACGGCCGGCGGCGACTTCCTGTCGTTCGACTGAAACCGCTGGGTGACGTCTGATGACCACCGCGACGCCAGGCGCCCCCCTGGCCGATCGGATGCGTCCGCACGACCTCGACGGCTTCGTCGGTCAGGACCATCTGCTCGGCGTCGGCAAGCCGCTGCGCCAGGCGATCGACTCGGGTCGGCTGCACTCCATGATCTTCTGGGGGCCGCCGGGGACCGGCAAGACCACCCTGGCGCGGCTGGCGGCGGTGCGCTCGGGCGCGCATTTCATCAATCTGTCGGCGGTGCTGGCCGGGGTCAAGGACATCCGGGAGGCGGTGGTGCAGGCGCAGCAGGTGCGTCGGATCGAGGACCGGGCCACCGTGCTCTTCATCGATGAGGTGCATCGCTTCAACAAGGGTCAGCAGGACGCGTTTCTACCCCATGTCGAAGACGGCACCCTCACCTTCATCGGCGCCACCACCGAAAACCCCTCTTTTGAACTCAACAATGCTCTGCTGTCGCGCGCCCGCGTCTATGTGCTCAAACCACTGGGCTTGGATGCGATCGGTGCTGTGGTCACCCGTGCGCTACAGGATCCGGTCAATGGACTGGGTGCGAGCGGCCTGACACTCCCCGCGGACGCGGCCGGTCTGCTCGCGCAAGCGGCCGACGGCGATGCCCGCCGCGCGCTCAACCTGCTGGAGTTGGCGGCCGAACTGGCTGAGGGCGGGGTCATCGCTGCGGCGGGGGTGGCCGCGGTGGCGGCGGGGCAGGTGCGCCGTTTTGACAAGGGCGGGGATCTGTTCCATGACCAGATCTCGGCCCTGCATAAATCCATCCGCGGTTCAGCGCCGGATGCCGCGCTCTATTGGCTGGCGCGCATGATCGACGGCGGCTGCGACCCGCTTTACATCGCCCGCCGCCTGGTGCGCATGGCCTGCGAGGACATCGGCAATGCCGACCCGCGCGCGCTGGCGCTGGCCATGAATGCCTGGGATGCCCAAGAGCGGCTGGGCTCGCCGGAGGGCGAGTTGGCCCTGGCGCAGGCCGCCGTCTATCTGGCCAGCACGGCCAAGAGCAACGCCGTCTATCTGGCCTGGAACGCGGCCCTGGCCGACGCCCGCCAATTCGGCACCGCGGAAGTCCCCAACCACTTGCGCAATGCGCCCACCCGACTCATGAAGGGCCTGGGCTACGGGCACGCCTACCGCTATGCGCATGACGAACCGGAAGCCTATGCCGCCGGCGAGACCTATTTTCCCGAAGCCTTGGGCGAACGGCGCTATTACCAGCCGACCGACCGCGGTCTGGAGATCCGGATCCGCGAGAAGCTCGAGCGCCTGCGCGCACTGGATCGGGCGGCGCGTGAGCGGGGGGCGTCAGGCGGATCTGACGCTGATGCCGGATAAGGAGTCCTGCATCAGGTCACGCCGCCGATCATCCGGGGGAATTGGCCGTCGTACCGGCTAGGCCTTCCGTCGGGGCCGTGGGGCGGAAAGCTGATCCACAGATGTCATGCGGCGGGACGGGGCATTCGCCCCGTCCCGAACGTTTTACCCGTGACCGAGCGTTGATTGGAACCGGCAGGTTCGGAGAAAACGTTGCGGACGGGGCGGATGCCCCGTCCGGCCCGGTGTTCCGTCGCGAGGTTTCCGCAAACTGGATGTAGGTGCGACTTCAGTCGCACCGACACCAGTCCCGTCGGTCGGGTTACGCGCGAGGGCATGCCCTGTCACCCGGTAGAACACAGACGTTTTTCTTCATCTGTGAACATCTGTGACATCTGTGGATAAATCCGGATCATCGCTGTGGCTGGCCTCATGACAGGCTGCCGCGAACCCGTTACGCTGCACCCCGACGACCCGCGTCCCCGCTTCCGAGGCCCGCCATGCACCGCCGCAGACTGCCGATCGGCATACAGACCTTCGCCAAGATCCGCGCGGACGATCATTACTATGTCGACAAGACCGGCTTCATCCGGCAGTTGACCGACGAGGGCACCCAGTATTTTCTGTCACGTCCGCGCCGCTTCGGCAAATCGCTGCTGCTCGATACCCTGGGGGAACTCTTTGCCGGTAACGAGGCGCTGTTCCGCGGTCTCGCGATCCATCCGCAATGGGACTGGACCACCCGCTATCCGGTCATCCGGATCAGCTTCGGTGGCGGCATTGTGCACAGCCGCGCCGAGTTGGAGCAGAAGATCGGGGAACAACTGCGCATCAATCAGGCCGCGCTAGGGTTGCGCTGCACCGAAACCGGGAGCGGCGCCTGCTTCGCGGAGCTGATGCGGCTGGCCCATGCCGCGACCGGCCACCGCGTGGTGGTGCTGGTCGACGAATACGACAAGCCCATCCTCGACAATCTTACCGATCCCGACACCGCGCGCGCCAACCGCGACGGGCTGCGCAATCTGTATTCGGTCATCAAGGACAACGACGCCCATGTTCGCTTTGTATTCATCACCGGGGTGAGCAAGTTCAGCAAGGTGAGCATCTTCTCGGGGCTGAATAACCTCAAGGACATCACGATCGATGCCCGTTATTCCGCCCTATGCGGTTATACCGAGGCGGATGTGGACACCGTCTTCGCACCCGAACTTCCCGGTTTGGACCGCGACGCGATCCGCCGTTGGTACAACGGTTATAACTGGACTGGCGCGGCGGTCTACAATCCCTTCGATCTGCTGCTGCTGTTCGATGCGCGCGAGTTTCGCACCTGGTGGTTCGAGACCGGCACGCCGACCTTTCTGGTGGAGATCCTTGTTGCGCGCCGTTATTTCACCCCCAATCTGGCCCAACTGCACGCGTCCGAAGCGCTGCTCGCGAGCTTCGATGTGGAGGCCATCGCCTCGGAGGCCTTGCTGTGGCAGACCGGTTATCTCACCTTCACCGGTGCGCGGCGGATCGGCGCACGCACTGAATACCGGCTCGGTTATCCCAATCTCGAGGTGGAGAGCGCTCTGAATGATGCCCTGCTCAAAGGGCTGATGGGCGATCCCATGCAGGCCGAGCGCGCCGTCACCCGCCTCTATGACGTGCTGGCGGCAACGGATTTCGCGGGCTTCAGAGCCCATCTCGACAGCCTGTTCGCCGCCATTCCTTATCAATGGCACACCGGTAATCCCATTGCCCGTTATGAGGGTTATTACGCCAGTGTCTTCTATAGTCATCTGGCCGCGCTGGGCCTGGACTTGACGGCGGAGGACGCCAGCCGCCAGGGCCGGGTCGATTTGACGCTGAAATTCAACGGTCGGATTTGGCTATTCGAGTTCAAGGTGGTGGAGTTGGAGCCCGCGGGGCGGGCGTTGCAACAGCTCAAGGATCGGGGCTACGCGGACAAATACCGGGCGGCGGGCCAACCGATCCATCTCATCGGCATCGAATTCAGCCGCGAACAGCGCGGTGTGGTGGGGTTCGAGGTCGAGACGCTCTAGACCAGCAGTGCATTGTCATGGTCTCAGGGACATCGCGCCAGCCTGGGCACTGCCGCGCACTGCCCATCCTCCGCATTGGCAAAATGCTTCACCCTCCGGCCCCAGCCTTCGTACCTGATCTCCAGATAGACCCTCGTGTTGGAGTGGATATAAACCTGCTCCTTCCGGTTATCGCGTTCGTCGAGTATCCTTCGTCGGGTGCGGTGAGGAACGCAACCGACGGCACCCCGTCCGCTGATCCGGTCCCTCCGTCAGGTGGCAATTGAACACGAAGGCGCCACCATGATTGTGTCCGCCCGCACCGGCTCAACCATTCCCACCAAAAAGAAATGCGCATGATGTTCAAACTATTCCAACACCTTTCGGGGCCGCGCGGCCAACGTGCGGCGCTTGTTCTCTTGGGTTTGATACTGGCGCTGAGTCTGGCCCTGGGCCAGGCCGCGGCCGGGCTGACGGCGCCCGGCGCCGCGGTGCCAACCACTGCCGACGCCCTGCGCGCACAGGTGGCCGCCGCGGACTGGGTGACCGTGCGGTTGGATTTGCGGGCGCTGGGTGCGGCCGCGGGGGTGGGGAGCACCGCGGCGGCGGACGACCTGGAGCAGATGGCGCAGGATGTGCTGTTCACCTTGCCGGCCGGGTCCTATGACACGGTCGAGCGCGCCGCCGGTTCAGCCAGTATGACGCTGCGGGTCGATGCCGCCGGGCTGGATGCGCTACTGGGCTCGCCCTGGGCGGCAGCAGTGACCGCGGGCGGCAATCCGGAGATGCAGCGGCTGGCCGTCGGCTATGGTCACAGCCTGGCTATCAAGCCCGACGGCAGCCTCTGGGCCTGGGGTGGCAACTGGTCCGGCGCGCTCGGCGACGGCACCACCACCGATCGCTATACGCCGGTTCAGGTCCTGACCGGGGTCGCGGCCGTGGCCGCCTCGGCCGGCCGGTATCACTCCCTGGCCATCAAGACCGACGGCAGTCTCTGGGCCTGGGGATTTAATCAAGACGGCGAGGTCGGCGACGGCACCACCACCAATCGCTCAACGCCGGTTCAGGTCCTGACCGGGGTCGCGGCCGTGGCGTCCGGCAATAATCACTCCCTGGCCCTCAAGACCGACGGCAGCCTCTGGGCCTGGGGATCCAACAACTACGGCCAGCTCGGCGACGGCACCACCACCCGTCGGTTAACGCCGGTCCAGGTCCTGACCGGGGTCGCGGCCGTGGCGTCCGGCAATAATCACTCCCTGGCCCTCAAGACCGACGGCAGCCTCTGGGCCTGGGGATACAACGGCGCCGGCACGGTCGGCGACGGCACCACCACCGATCGTTCGACCCCGGTTCAGGTCCTGACCGGGGTCGCGGCCGTGGCGGTCGGCGCTGGTCACAGCCTGGCCCTCAAGCCCGACGGCAGCCTCTGGGCCTGGGGATACAACGGGTCCGGCCAGCTCGGCGACGGCACCACCACCCGGCGCTTAACGCCGGTTCAGGTCCTGACCGGGGTCGCGGCCGTGTCAAACGGCTGGAACAACACCCGGGCCCTCAAGACCGACGGCAGCCTCTGGGCCTGGGGAGACTATCGGTTGTTTACGCCGGTCCAGGTCCTGACCGGGGTCGCGGCCGTGGTGGCCAGCGAGGGTCACAGCCTGGCCATCAAGACCGACGGCAGCCTCTGGGCCTGGGGAGAGAACGACTACGGCGAGCTCGGCGACGGCACCACCACCTATCGTTCGACCCCGGTTCAGGTCCTGACCGGGGTCGCGGCGGTGTCAGTCGGCGTATTTCACACCCTGGCCCGCAAGACCGATGGCAGCCTCTGGGCCTGGGGGTGGAACTGGTCCGGCAGGCTCGGCGACGGCACCACCACCACGAACCGCCTGCGTCCGGTGCCGGTCGTCGGGTTCGGGGGATCGTCCGTCACCGGCGCCGACTTCACCGTCACCAACGTCAACCTGACTCCGAGCGCCCCGCTCGTCGGCGGTACCTTCAGCGCCGTGATCACCGTCAAGAATCGGGGCACCCAAGACGGGACCCCCGGGACCCTGCGCGTTTGGGCCAACCAGCGCGCGACCCAGGACTGCAATGCCCCAGGGGACGCTGACATCCCCTTGGCGAGCCTGGCGGCGGGCGCCAAACAGACGGTGCGGATCCGCCTGCCGGCCGGCACCGCCGGGTACAAGACCCTGCGGGCCTTCATCGACAATCAGTGTGAAACCATGGAACACAATGAGACCAACAACCAAGACAGCAAAAACTACCGGGTCTTCACCCAGCCGATCGCGGACTTCAGAGTCACCGCCATCGACTTGACGCCCACGCGCCCCACCGCCGGCGGTACCTTCAGCGCCGCCGTGACAGTGAAGAACCGCGGCACCGCACCGGGCGACGCCGGCATGCTCGCCCTCTGGGTCGATCAGCCGGGCGTCCCCGCCTGCGGCACCGCGGGCGACGCCGCGGTCGCCGTCGGCTCCTTGGCCGCCGGGGCCAGCCGCACCCTGACGCTCGACGGCCTGCCCGCCGGAACCGCCGGCGCCAAGTCGCTGCGCGCCTTCGTCGATCACACCTGCGTCAGTGCGGAGGCCTACGACGGCAACAACCAATGGGTGAGGCCCTATACCGTCGTGCCCTGAACCGTTCTCCGGCGGTCGTTCGCGCAACCTTGGATGTCGGTGCGACTGAAGTCGCATTGACACCAGTAGGATGCGGTGAGGAACGAACCGCATCGCTGACCGCACCACCGATGATGCGGTTCGTTCCTCACCGCATCCTACGAACTTCAGTCGCCCCGACACGTCGGTAGAACACAGATGTTTTGCTTCATCTGTGGACATCTGTGACATCTGTGGATAAATCCGGATCATCGCTGTGGCTGGCCTCATGACAGGCTGCCGCGAACCCGTTACGCTGCACCCCGACGACCCGCGTCCCCGCTTCCGAGGCCCGCCATGCATCGCCGCAGACTGCCGATCGGCATTCAGACCTTCGCCAAGATCCGTGCGGACGATCATTACTACGTGGACAAGACCGGCTTCATCCGGCAGTTGACCGACGAAGGCACCCACTACTTTCTGTCGCGCCCGCGCCGCTTCGGCAAATCGCTGCTGCTCGATACCCTGGGGGAGCTCTTCGCCGGCAGCGAGGCCCTGTTCCGGGGACTGCTGATCCATCCGCACTGGGACTGGGCCACCCGCTATCCGGTCATCCGGATCAGCTTCGGCGGCGGTCTCGTGCACAGCCGGGCGGAGCTGGACGACAAGATCGGGGAACAACTGCGCATCAATCAGGACGCGCTGGGGGTGCACTGCGCCGAGACCGGGAGCGGCGCCTGCTTCGCGGAGCTGATGCGGCTGGCCCATGCCGCGACCGGTCACCGCGTGGTGGTGCTGGTCGACGAATACGACAAGCCGATCCTCGACAATCTCACCGATCCCGACACCGCGCGCGCCGCGCGCGACGGGCTGCGCGATCTCTATTCGGTCATCAAGGACAATGACGCCCATGTCCGCTTCGTGTTCATCACCGGGGTGAGCAAGTTCAGCAAGGTGAGCATTTTCTCGGGGCTGAATAATCTCAACGACATCACCGTCGATGCCGCCTATTCCGCACTCTGTGGCTATACCGAGACCGATGTGGCGACCGTCTTCGCGCCTGAACTGGAGGGTCTGGACCGGGATGACATCCGGCGCTGGTACAACGGCTACAACTGGACCGGGGAGGCCGTCTACAACCCCTTCGATCTCTTGCTGCTGTTCCAGAAGCGCGAGTTTCGCACCTGGTGGTTCGAAACCGGCACGCCGACCTTTCTGGTAGATCTCCTTCTGCAGCGCGGCTTTTTCACCCCCAGTCTGGCGCGCCTGCGTGCCGACGAAGCGCTGTTGTCGGCCTTCGATGTCGATCATCTGGCCACCGAAGCGCTGCTGTGGCAGACCGGTTATCTCACCTTTACCGGGGCGCGGCGGATCGGCGTCCGGCTCGAATACACCCTGGGTTATCCCAATCTGGAAGTCGAGAGCGCGCTCAACGACAGCCTGATCAAAGCACTGATCGGCCAGCCGGGACGCGCCAGCGAGCTGACCAGTCGGCTCTACGATCTGCTGGCGGCCACCGATTTGGCGGGCCTGCGCGCCCATCTCGACAGCCTGTTCGCCGCCATCCCCTATCACTGGCATACCGGCAACCCCATCGCCCGTTCTGAGGGCTATTACGCCAGCGTCTTCTACAGCCACCTGGCCGCGCTGGGCCTGGACTTGACGGCGGAGGACGCCAGCCGCCAGGGCCGGGTCGATTTGACGCTGAAATTCAACGGTCGGATTTGGCTGTTCGAGTTCAAGGTGGTGGAGTTGGAGCCCGCGGGGCGGGCGTTGCAACAGCTCAAGGATCGGGGCTACGCGGCCAAATACCGGGCGGCAGGCCGGCCGATCCATCTGATCGGCATCGAATTCAGCCGCGAGCAGCGCGGTGTGGTCGAGTTCGAGGTCGAGACGCTTTAGACCAGCAGTGTCATCGTGTCAGGGACATCGCGCCGGCCTGGACACCGCTGCGCTGCCATCCTGCGCACCTGCAAATGCGTCACCCCTTCGTCCGGCGGTGATTGAACACGAATGCGGGTCCATGCTACCGTCCATCCGCACCGCCTCAACCATTCCCATGAAAAGGAAATCCACATGTTTTTCAAAATTCTCCAACGCCATTCGGGCCCGCGCGGCCAACGCGCGGCGCTTTTTGCCTTGTGTTTACTACTGACACTGAGTCTGGCCCTGGGCCAGGCCGCGGCTGGGCTGACGGCGCCCGGCGACGCGGCGGCGACCAACGCCGCGGCCCTGCGCGAACAGGTGGCCGTTGCGGGCTGGGTGACCGTGCGGGTGGACTTGCGCGCGCCGGGTTCGGCCGCGGCGGCGGCCAGCGAGGACGACCTGGAGCAGACGGCCCAGGATTTGCTGTTCACCTTGCCGGCCGGGTCCTACGACGCGGTCGCGCACGCCGCCGGTTCAGCCAGTATGACGCTGCGGGTCGATGCGGCCGGGCTGGATACGCTGCTGGGCTCGCCCTGGGCGGTGAGCGTTGCCGCGGCCGACACTCCGGAGATGCAGCGGCTGGCTGCTGGCGGTTATAACAGCCTGGCGATCAAGCCCGACGGCAGCCTCTGGGCTTGGGGAGACAACAGGTACGGCGCGCTCGGCGACGGCACCACCACCGATCGTCATACGCCGATCCAGGTCCTGACCGGGGTCGCGGCCGTGGCAGCCGGGGGTATTTACACCCTGGCCATCAAGTCCGACGGCAGCCTCTGGGCCTGGGGAAACAACAACGACGGCCAGCTCGGCGACGGCACCACCACCTGGCGCTCAACGCCGGTCCAGGTCCTGACCGGGGTCGCGGCGGTGTCTGCCAACGGGGGTCACAGCCTGGCCCTCAAGCCCGACGGCAGCCTCTGGGCCTGGGGATACAACGGGTTCGGCGAGCTCGGCGACGGCACCACCACCAACCGTCAAACGCCGTTCCAGGTCCTGGCCGGGGTCGCCGCCATGTCAGCCGGCCAAGCTCACAGCCTGGCCCTCAAGACCGACGGCAGCCTCTGGGCCTGGGGTGACAACTACTACGGCCAGCTCGGGGACGGCACCCGAACCGATCGCTCAACGCCGGTTCAGGTCCTGACCGGGGTTGCGGCCATCTCAGCCTCCTATCACAGCCTGGCCCTCAAGACCGACGGCAGCCTCTGGGCCTGGGGAGTCAACTGGGACGGCCAGCTCGGCGACGGCACCACCACCGATCGCTCAAGGCCGGTCCAGGTCCTGACCGGGGTCGCGGCGGTGTCCGCCGGCGGTTTGCACACCCTGGCCCTCAAGACCGACGGCAGCCTCTGGGCCTGGGGAGCCAACTGGGACGGCCAGCTCGGCGACGGCACCACCACCGATCGCTCAAGGCCGGTCCAGGTCCTGACCGGGGTGGCAGCCATGTCAGCCGGCTGGAATCACACCCTGGCCCGCAAGACCGACGACAGCCTCTGGGCCTGGGGATACAACTGGTCTGGCCAGCTCGGCGACGGCACCACCACGGACCGCTGGAGTCCAGTACCGGTTGCCGGGTTCGGGGGGCCGCCCGCGACCTCCGACGCCGACTTCACCGTCACCAACGTCAGCTTGAACCCGAGCGCCCCACTCGCCGGCGGGACCTTCAATGCCTCGATCACCGTCAAGAATCGGGGCACCCAGGCGGGAAACCCAGGACGGCTGCGCGTCTGGACCAATCAACCCCAGACCCAAAGCTGCGATGCCCTAGGGGACACTGAAATCAACCTGGCGGACCTGGCCGCGGGTGCCAACCAGACGGTACGGATCAGCCTGCCGGCCGGCACTGCCGGGTACAAGACCCTGCGGACCTTCATCGACAGCCAGTGTCAGACCGCGGAACCCAATGAGACCAACAACCAGGTCACCAAGGGCTACCGGGTCTTCACCCAGCCGATCGCCGACTTCGCGGTCACCGCCATCGCCCTGACACCCAAGCGCCCCACCGCCGGCGGCACCTTCAGCGCCGCCGTGACGGTAAAGAACCGCGGCACCGCGCCCGGCGACGCCGACATGCTGGCTCTCTGGGTCAATCAGCCGGGCGTTCCCGCCTGCGGCGCCGCGGGCGACGCCGCGCTCGCCGTCGGCACCCTCGCTGCCGGGGCCAGCCGCACCCTGACGCTGGAGGGTCTCCCCGCCGGGGCCGCCGCCGCCAAGTCACTGCGCGCCTTCGTCGATCACACCTGCGTCAGCACGGAGGCCTATGACGGCAACAACCAATGGGTGAAGCCTTACACGGTCTTACCCTGAACGTCCGCCGTGGGAGCGGCCTCCGGCCGCGCTGCGAGGCCGCGGTCACCTGCGACCCAGCGGCAGTTTGCGAGGCCCCGTCGCGGCCGGAGGCCGCTCCCACAAGGGACCGGCCAGGCGTTCACGCTAACCCCTAACCCGATCGACACGGACGGGTTCGGAAACGCTGATCCACATCATGACAGGCTGCCGCGAACCCGTTACCCTGGCCCCCGACGACTCGCGTCCCCCTTTCCGAGGCCCGCCATGCACCGCCGCAGACTGCCGATCGGCATTCAGACCTTCGCCAAGATCCGCGCGGATGATCACTATTACGTGGACAAAACCGACTTCATCCGGCAGTTGACCGACGAGGGCACCCACTATTTTCTGTCACGTCCGCGGCGTTTCGGCAAATCGCTGTTGCTCGATACCCTGGGGGAACTCTTTGCCGGCAACGAGGCGTTGTTTCGGGGACTGCTGATCCATCCGCACTGGGACTGGACGACCCGTTATCCGGTCATTCGGGTCAGTTTTGGCGGCGGTATCGTGCAGGATCGCGCGGCGCTGGAGCAAAAAATCGGGGAGCAACTCCGTATCAATCAGACCGCGCTGGGGCTGCGCTGCACCGAAACCGGGAGCGGCGCCTGCTTCGCGGAGCTGCTGCGGCTGGCCCATGCCGCGACCGGTCACCGCGTGGTGGTGCTGGTCGACGAATACGATAAGCCCATCCTCGATAACCTCACCGATCCTGACACCGCGCGCGCCACCCGCGACGGACTGCGCAATCTATATTCAGTGATCAAGGATAATGACGCTCATGTCCGCTTTGTGTTCATCACCGGGGTGAGCAAGTTCAGCAAGGTGAGCATTTTCTCAGGCCTCAATAACCTGCGTGATATCACGGTCTCTGCCGAGTATTCGGCCCTGTGCGGCTATACCGAGCAGGATGTCGAGACCGTCTTCGCCGCCGAAATTCCGGGGCTCGATCGGGACGAAATCCGCCGCTGGTACAACGGTTACAACTGGACCGGCGCGGCAGTGTATAACCCCTTCGATCTGCTGCTGCTGTTTCAGGAACGCGAATTCAGAACCTGGTGGTTCGAAACCGGCACTCCGACTTTTCTGGTGGATCTGCTCATGCAGCGCGGCTTTTTCACCCCCAGTCTGGCGCGCCTGCGTGCCGACGAAGCGCTGTTGTCGGCCTTCGATGTCGATCATCTGGCCACCGAAGCACTGCTGTGGCAGACCGGCTATCTCACCTTCACCGGCGCGCGGCGGATCGGCGCTCGGCTCGAATACACTCTGGGTTATCCCAATCTGGAAGTCGAGAGCGCGCTGAACGATAGCCTGATCAAAGCACTGATCGGCCAGCCCGGACGCGCCAGCGAGCTGACGAGTCGGCTCTACGATCTGCTGGCGGCAGCGGATTTCGACGGCCTGCGCGCCCATCTCGACAGCCTGTTCGCGGCGATTCCTTATCAATGGCACACCGGTAATCCCATCGCGCGTTACGAGGGGTACTACGCCAGCGTCTTCTACAGCCATCTGGCCGCGTTGGGCCTGGACTTGACGGCGGAGGACGCTAGCCGCCAGGGCCGAGTCGATCTGACGCTGAGGTTCAATGACCGGATTTGGCTGTTCGAGTTCAAGGTGGTGGAGTTGGAGCCGGCGGGCCGGGCGCTGCAACAGCTCAAGGAGCGGGACTATGCGGCGAAATACCGTGCGCTTGGTCAGCCGATCCATCTGATCGGCATCGAATTCAGCCGCGAACAACGCGGTGTGATCGGCTTCGAGGTCGAGACCCTTTAGGCGATTTCCGGGAATAAACATCCCAACTGCGCGTGCCTGCAAGATCCGTAGGGGCTCTAGGGGCGACTAAAGTCGCCCCTACACGGTGGTACAGCTTTTCCAGGAAATCGCCTTAAACCGCGCCAGCTCCAGCAATCGTCGGATCTGCCCAGGCCGATCTCATCCAACAACATCGCATACCGCGCCGGGCGCGGTTTAACTGTCATAGGCCAGATTGGGTCCCAGCCAGCGCTCCACCTCAGCGAGCGGCAGTCCCTTGCGCTCGGCATAGTCGATCACCTGGTCTTTATTGATCTTGCCGACGGCAAAGTAGCGGCTGTCGGGATGGGAGAAATACAGCCCCGAGACCGCCGCGGTAGGGACCATGGCCTTGGACTCGGTGAGCCAGATGCCGGTATGGCGTTCCGCATCCAGCAGTTCCCACAGCAGGTCTTTCTCAGTATGGTCCGGGCAGGCCGGGTAGCCGATGGCCGGGCGGATGCCCTGGTATTGCTCGTCGATCAGTGCCGCGGTGTCGAGATCCTCCTCCTGCGCATACCGCCAGTGCCGGGTGCGGATCCGGTGATGGAGCAACTCGGCCAGGGCCTCGGCCAGCCGGTCGGCGAGCGCCTTCAGCAGCAGGGCCGAGTAGTCGTCGTGATCGGCTTCGAAGCGTTTAACATGGGCATCGATTCCCGCGCCCGCGGTGCAGGCGAAACCACCCAGATAGTCCGGAATCCCGATCTCCGTCGGGGCGATGAAGTCCGCCAGACACTCGTTGGGCCGGCCCGGGGGCTGCTTTCCTTGTTTGCGAAGGAAGTGGAAGCGCAGACGCTCATCACTTCGGGTCTCATCCGTATAGATCACGATGTCGTCGCCGACCGCGTTGGCGGGGAAGAGCCCGATCACGGCTTGTGCCGACAGCCATTGTTCGGTCACGATCTGGTGGAGCATGGCCAGCGCATCGGCGTGCAGCTTGCGCGCTTCCTCGCCCTTCTCGGGGTCGTCCAGGATTTGCGGGAAGCGTCCCTTGAGCTGCCAGGCGTGGAAGAAGAAGGTCCAGTCGATATAGGCGGCGATCTCATCCAGCGGGATATCGCGCAGCACCTGAATACCCGGCTCGGCCGGGGTGGGCGGCTGGTAATGCTCCCAGTCGATCGGCACCCGGTTGGCCTGGGCCTGCGCCAGGGGGATCAGGTCGCGCGCCTCATCGCGGGCGGCGCGGCGGATGCGGATCTCCGCGTACTCGGTGCGGATAGCCGCCACGTAGTTGGGCTTCAGATCCTTGGAGAGCAGGCTGCCGGCCACGCCAACAGCGCGTGAGGCGTCCTTGACGTGCACCACCGGGTGCGGGTACTGGGGCTCGATCTTGACCGCAGTATGGAGCTTGGACGTGGTCGCGCCGCCGATCAGCAGCGGCACGGTGAAGCCCTGGCGCTGCATCTCCTTGGCGACATGGACCATCTCATCGAGCGAGGGGGTGATGAGCCCCGAGAGCCCGATGATGTCGGCATTGACCTCGCGCGCCTTGGCGAGGATGCGGTCGGCCGGGATCATGACGCCCATGTCGATCACGTCATAGTTGTTGCACTGGAGGACGACGCCGACGATGTTCTTGCCGATGTCGTGCACATCGCCCTTGACCGTGGCGAGCAGGATGCGGCCCTGGGTGTCGCCCTCGCACTTCTCCTGTTCCAGATAGGGTTCGAGATAGGCAACGGCTTTCTTCATGACGCGGGCCGATTTCACGACTTGCGGCAGGAACATCTTGCCCTCGCCGAACAGATCGCCGACCACGTTCATGGCCGCCATCAGCGGGCCTTCGATGACGTTGATCGGTTTGCCCAACTGTTGGCGGGCCTCCTCGGTATCGGCCTCGATGAAGTCGGTGATGCCTTTGATCAGGGCATGCTGGATGCGCTTCTCGACCGGCTGTTCACGCCAGGTCAGATCCTGTTTGTTCTCGATGCCGGAACCGTCGCCCTTGTACTTGGGGGCCAGATCGGTCAGACGCTCGGTGGCATCGGGGCGGCGGTTGAGGATCACATCCTCCACCGCGTCGCGCAGCTCGGCCGGCAGGTCGTCATAGACTGCGAGTTGGCCAGCGTTGACGATGCCCATGTCCATGCCGGCACGGATGGCATGGTAGAGAAAAACCGAGTGAATCGCCTCGCGGACCGGATTGTTGCCGCGGAACGAAAAGGACACATTGGAGACACCGCCCGAAACCTTGGCATGGGGCAGGTGAGCCTTGATCCGGCGGGTTGCCTCGATGAAATCCACCGCGTAGTTGTTGTGTTCCTCGATGCCGGTGGCGACCGCGAAGATGTTGGGGTCGAAGCAGATGTCCTCGGGCGGGAAGCCGATCTCGTCGACCAGGATGCGGTAGGCGCGCTGACAGATTTCAAACTTACGCGCTTCGGTGTCGGCCTGACCCTGTTCGTCGAAGGCCATCACGACGACCGCAGCACCATAGCGTCGGCACTTGCGGGCGTGCTCGCGGAAGGCGTCTTCGCCCTCCTTCATGCTGATGGAGTTGACGATGGCCTTGCCCTGGACGCATTTGAGCCCCGCCTCGATCACCTCCCATTTGGAGGAGTCGATCATGATCGGCACCCGCGCAATATCCGGCTCGGCGGCGATCAGGTTCAGAAAGCGGACCATGGCCGCCTTGGAGTCCAGCATCGCCTCGTCCATATTGATATCGATGACCTGGGCGCCGTTCTCCACCTGATTGCGCGCCACGTCCAGGGCGGCATCGAAGTCCCCGTTCAGGATCATCTTCTTGAAGACGGCGGAGCCGGTGACGTTGGTGCGCTCACCGACGTTGATGAAGTTGGCGGTGGATCGGCTTGAAGTGGTCATGGCTGCTTGCGGAAGGAGTGTTCGACCTTGATGCAGTCGCTGTCGCGGCCGTGCTTGCAGGTCTTTAATGTCTATGGATGTGGGTCTTGGCCCGTCGGGTGGTCACGACGTCGTGCGTAGTCCCAAACGGGATCAGTGTATCACGGGGCCGCGTGGTACCCAGCGTTGCGCCCCGCCCCGGGGTGATCTGAATTGCGCGTTGCGCCGCCGGGTGGCGAGGGTTACTCTTTTTGCTTATCGCTCAAAAAGCGCTCTCAAGATGAGCGATAGCCGCTCCCTCTATGCCTCATGGTCTGGAACTGGCAACAACCTGACTGGCCCGCATTCGCCTACGACAGCGTGCGGCTCGCGCCCCTGGAGTCGCGCCTGCTGCACGAATCCGGGTTCTTGTTCGGGGCCTTCGCCCATCTGAGCGATGCCGAGCAACGAGCGCTGACGGTCGAGTTGATCGGCGACGAGGCGCTGATGACCGCCCGGATCGAGGGCGAGTTCCTGGACCGCGACAGTCTTCAGTCCTCGCTGCTGCGCGAATTCGGCCTGGCCGAAGACCGGCGCCGCATCGCCCCGGCCGAAGCGGGGATGGCGGAGTTGATGGTCGATCTGTATCGGCATTTTCAGACCCCCCTGTCGCATGTGCGCCTGTGTTCCTGGCACAGCATGCTGATGGCGGGGCGGCGGGATCTGCGCGAGGTCGGGGGCTATCGCACCCTGGAAGAGCCGATGCAGGTGGTTTCGGGGGCCGTTTATGCGCCACGGGTCCATTTCGAGGCCCCGCCCGCCCGGCGGGTGCCCGCGGAGATGGAGCGCTTTCTCGCCTGGCTGGAGCGTAGCGCCCCGACCGGCGAGCACCCGCTGCCGACCCTGACCCGTGCGGGCATCGCCCATCTGTATTTCGTCACGATCCACCCCTTCGAGGACGGCAACGGCCGAATGGCGCGCGCCATTGCGGAACAGGTTCTGGCGCAGGGTCTCGGGCAACCTACGCTGATCGCCTTGTCGCACACCATCGAACGGCACAAGAAGGCGTATTACAGCGCACTGGAGCGGGCGAACAAGACCAATCGCATCGACGATTGGCTGGACTATTTCGCCCATACCGTCCTGGATGCACTCGACTCCAGCCGCGCGCGGGTGGTCTTTCTTATCAGCAAGGCCAAGCTCTACGACCGCCTGCGGGGTCAATTGAACGCGCGCCAGGACAAGGCGCTGGCACGCCTGTTCCGCGCCGGACCGGAGGGCTTCGTCGGGGGCTTGAGCGCCGAGAACTATCGCGCGATCACCGGCAGCACGCGGGCCACCGCGACCCGCGATCTTCAGGATCTGGTCGCGAAGGGTGCGCTTGTTCGCAGCGGGGAGCGTAAGCATACTCGCTATGCCTTGAATGTCTTGCCGGGTCAGTGACCCAAGAAGATACGATTCTGGTCGAGGGTGCCGGACCTGCCTGCATCGACGGACCGCAACGGAGCGCAAGCGTCGTTTTCGGCAGAACTTGCACAGGAAAGCCGGGGCGCCGTCGTTCAGCGCATCGCCTACAACAATGTCGGTCACGACCTCACGACCTCACGACCTCACGACATCCGATTCGAGCTACAATGGCCCTATGTCCATCAAAGCGCGTCGGCACCAGTCCGCCAGCGGCAGTAACCGACCAAGAACGGTCTCCCATGGCCCGACGGCCAGCACCGCATGACCTTGGATGATCAAACCTGTCCGGAAGGCGAGGTGCGCTGGCGCTATGAGCGCGGTGAGGGACGATATAAGCATCGTTGGGGCAAGGACTACGCGGGCTTCGAGCCGGGCGGCAAGGGTCCTATCGGTAAATGCCCAAGCTCGATCGAGCAGAGGACCGCGGAGGCATTGCTGAACAGTGGTGTTCCATTTTATGAGTCCGCGGATGCCGACTCGCCAGCGCGAATTTACAGCGTGTATCGCGGCGTCATCTATGAATCGGTGCCGACGACACCGGGCGAGTCATACCACGGATATCCATGGCGCGGCGACCTGTCAGGCCGCCCGCCTTTACCGAGATCAATCCTCAAACAGCTTCAACAGCAAGCCGAATCCACCAATGACTTGCAAGGATTCAAGCAATGGCTAAGAAATTACGGAGGGCGGCAGAATTGATCGGCCCTGCCGACGGCCTGCAATTCGAACTGGCCTTGGAGAGCGGTTCGACGATGGACTTGGCCTGGGGTCATGGTGTACTCCGATTTCAGGGAGAGACGATCTGGTCCGGCGAAGACACGGCGGGCCGCGAGACGGCGTTGCGCTGGACCTGGCTCGATCTGTTGGAGTTCCTCGCCCGAAATTGGCCTTGGCTGGTACTGGAGGAATCCTACCCGATCCCTGTGAGCCCGCTGTTCCCCGGATCGCTGCGAGGCGAGGCCGAGCACCGTTGGGAGAGCGGTGATCTGCCGGATGAGACCATCGACCGGGAAGACGAGGCGGTGTATCGGTTCCTCTGCCGACACGACCTCGCGATGGCGTTGAAGGGCCTGTTCGTCCCATCCCTGATCTTGCTGCGCCAAGGTAATCAGTATCTGGTGTCCTACCCGGCCATGCGGCTCAATGCATTGCGACCCTATCGAGAGATCATCGACACCTTTACCGCGCTGGGGGATCGATTGGCGACAGCCGTGGAGAACAGCCAGCACCCGCGCGCCAAACTCGCATCCGATCTCTGGCAAGAGCGCAGGGCGCGCCTGTGGGCGCAAATCGTCCCGCTGCGTACCGGGCTGGAACCCGCATGGCTCGCGCAATTGGCTGGTCATACCCCTGCTAACGACGACTGGGAGATCGACCCCGAGCAACCGGACGCGGACACCGAACTTCTGGCCGCCGCACGCATGAGCACCGGCCATATCAGTATTGACAATCAACGCGCTCTCCTGCAGCGCCTGCGCGCAGTGCCGCCCTCCCGCACTCCCGTACTCGATGCATTCAGTACGCAATTGAACAGCGAGTTCTCCGAGACCGGACGCGCCTTTGAGCAGGGCTACTGGCTGGCCGACTGGCTAAGACGCGCTTTAAACCTGGCGCCTGACGAGCCTGCGCACCCGGCCGAGTTGCTCGCACAATGGGGTATCGCCGTAGAGACAATCTCGCTTCCCCAGTGTGCCTTGGAAGCCATTGCCGCCTGGGGGCCACGACATGGCCCGGTGATCCTTCTCAACCAGGCGGCAAACCAGCATCCCGAGCAGACCGAGCCGGTCAAGCCAGCCAATCTCTATCGCGAGCGCTCGACCCTCGCCCATGAGATTTGCCACCTGCTGATCGACCGCGAGCGCGCCCTCCCGGTGGGCGAGGTGCTGGGCGGCCGCACCCCGGAGTATGCGGAAAAGCGCGCCCGCGCCTTCGCGGCTGAGTTGCTGCTGCCGCGGGAGGTCGCCGCGTCTGCCATCTACACTTCGGCGACGCTCACCGCGGCCATCGCACAATTGCAACAACGATTCCAGGTCAGCCGCGAGTTGACCGCGTGGCAAATGACTAACTCCGGGGCTTTTGCGGCCTTGAGCTCAGAGGAGCAGGCGTTGCTGAGCAAAATTAAGCGGGCTGGCGATTGGCTGCCCCAGATTGCAGCATTGAGCGATTGAAAAGCGACGGTAGCGCGGCGTAATGATCCTGATCGTCAGACTTGACGCACATCGCATCTTGAGACCAAATACGAATTGCCGCACCGCACTTCCTTTTTCAAGCATTGCACTCACTCGGCTAGTCAAGGACATGCGTGCTAATCTTGGGCATTGTGTGGATGGCGTTACTCTACGAACTTTACAACAGTAAAAACCTCTCGGGAGCACGAAACATGGGCAGAGCAAAGGAAGAGTGGATGGAAGCGCAAGAAAAAGGTTTCACTGTCGATGACGATAAAGTTGTTTGTACCAACTGTTTTGAGGATACTGGAATCAAGGCATTTATAGCAGAAATCAACAATAAAGAGGCTTGTTCCTATTGCGCAGAACCTGGCAACGCGTCCTGCTCTTTAGAGCAAGCGATGGAACACATCATGAGCTGCATCAGTTCTGAATGGGGTCATCCCGAAGATGAGGGGCTTCCTTATGAAACTCGCGAAGGTGGATGGCAGGGGCAAGTTTATGACTCATGGGAGTTGCTAGAAAACATCGGACTGGAAACCTCAACGCTGGAACTATACGAGGACATTTGTTCTGGGTTGTTTGACCAAGCATGGTGTGAACGCGATCATCTCTCACTTACCGAAGACCAAACATTACTTTACGGCTGGCGAGCGTTCTCCCGTTTTGTAATCACTGAGGCGCGCTACGTTTTTTTTCGAGCCAGCCCATCGTTTCACGATCCGAACCAGCACGATGAAATGCACCCGGTCGAAATTCTAGACTCTCTTGGTGCGATTGTTAAGGAAATGGGCTTGTTGAATGTGATACTGAAAGGAACCTCAATAAAGCGTGTTCGCATCGTTGAGCGACACGAAGCACCTGCATCAGCGAAAGAACTTGGCTCGCCTTCTCGTAAGCACGCTAAAATGCCGAACCGAATGAGTCCCGCCGGAATACCGATGTTTTATGGAGCATACAGAATCGAAACAGCAATAGCTGAAACATTTGATCCAATGAAAGACTCTGGAAAAAAAGCTGTCTGCGGACATTTTTCAACGTTAAGAGATCTTTCCGTTCTTGATCTTTCAAGTGATATTTGCATACCAAGCTTGTTTGAAGGTCCTCACCGACGGCGAGTGCTTTCTAAGTTCTTACGTGGTTTTCTGGACGACTTCACCCAGCCCATAGACAGAGAAGACCGCTCTCACATCGATTATGTGCCGACACAGATTGTTACAGAGTATTTCCGCCGAGTATTTGTATTAGAAGATGGAAAAAGTCTAGACGGCATCGTTTACCCAAGCTCTAAAGCCAATGGACACGCGGCAGTCGTGTTGTTTGTGACCAATGATCAGTGTGTAGAAAAGAGCGAACAGCAGTCCGTTGATGCAACGCTGTGCTTGGAAGAGGTTACTGAGGTTTTGCTCTATACGTCTTCTATGACGGTTATCGGCTTCAAAAGATTGTAAAATAGTTATATATCATATGTTTGTAATTATAATTTTACCGAAAACTTGTATCCCTTTATTATAAAGCAGCGGCCTTGATCATAAATCCGGCCAAGACTCCGCCTAGAGCTTGGTTAATCGCCTGAGGGGGAGTGGCGGGACCCACGAAATTGCGTACCCTTGGATGTGCAAACAGGCCTTGATCATCGTTCCGGCCAGCGTCGCTCACATGGAGTCCAAGGCTTCAGCCTTGGCCTTCGGCCGGCCGGTGCCTCGGCTCGCCGGAACCATGAGCGTCGCCGGCAAGAGCGCAACCTGGAATGACCATGAGCAAGCACACCGGCAAAGCCCCAGCGTATGTTGTCTGTATCGACAACGCCGATTATCCCGCATCCCTGGAATTGCATATCATGCGCCGAGCGACCTTAGGCGGTCCTGATCCTCACGTTCACGCTCGGCATCCATTTCGGTGGCCAAATCTCGATCAGGTGCCAGGTTCTTGCCCAGGCCGCATAGCCGCCGTGCCAAGACACCGCGATCCGTCACCCGGCGCACCAACACTGCGTCGCTGCCCTCGACCAGGGTCCAGTCCAGCCGATCGCCGGGCTCGATGCCGAGGCGGCGACCGATTTCTTCGGGGATGGAGACGGTTCTTTCATCCGATACTTGGGCCAGCATGGGTTGAGTCCTGTGTTGAGTTAGGGCCCCAGTATATGACCTGGAGTCAGGAAGATCGCTAGATGCGGCGACTCGTGTAGTTCCGACGCTACGACACAAGATCGGTAAAATGTTTGTCCGATATCTCCGTGTCGAAACTTCTTTCCTGGACGCACTCAGACCCGATGTCCATGTGAGGATTTAGCGTTTGAGATTTCGCCCAGGGTGGGGTGTACGGGAGCGAAAAAGGACGGCGTTACGCGTGTTGGCCGAACCCCGATCTACTCACTTAGGAGAACATCTAGAAATTGATCCGGATCGAATGGCAGCAGATCCTCAATGTTCTCGCCCACGCCGATTAAGCGGATCGGGACCCGCAGACGCTCGGCGATGGCGAAAACGATACCGCCATTGGCGGTGCCATCGAGCTTGGTCAAGACGATGCCGGTGAGCGGTACAGCCTGGTGGAACTGGATGGCTTGATCGAGCCCGCACTGACCGGTGGTGGCGTCCACCACCAGCAACACCTCGTGCGGGGCCTTCGAGTCGATCTTCTTCATGGCCCGAGCGATCTTGGACAACTCGTCCATCAGATTGGGCTTGTTGTGTAGCCGACCGGCGGTATCCGCGATCAGCACGTCGATCCCGCGTGCCGTGGCCGCCTGCAAGGCGTCGAAAATCACCGAGGCCGAGTCCGCCCCGCCCTTCTGCGCGATCACCGGCACCCGGTTGCGCTCCCCCCAGGTATGCAACTGCTCCACCGCCGCCGCCCGGAAGGTATCGCCAGCCGCCAGCATGACGCTGTTGCCCTCCGCCTGGAGCAGCTTGGCGAGCTTGCCGATGGTCGTGGTCTTGCCGGCCCCACTGTCCCCAACCATCAAGATTACCAGCGGTCCGTACGGGACCGCCTGGCGCAACGGCATCTCGGTCTCGGTCAGGATCAGACGCAATTCCTCCCGCAGCGCCGTGAACAGCGCGCGCGGATTGGTAAGCGATATGTGCTTGACCCGGCGTGTCAGGCCGCCGACGATCCGGGCGCTCATGTCCACGCCCAGGTCAGCGGTAAGCAGCAGGGTTTCTAGTTCGTCCAATAGATCGTCGCCGATGCTCTCGGAACCCAGGAACGAATGGATGAGCCCGTCGTTACCGCCGAGACGCTGCTGTTGCACCCGCTTCCGGCGCTCTTCTTCCGGCGGCTTCCGTTGCTGGCGCTCCACCGCCGAATTCCCCGTGAGTTCCAACTGGCCCACTGGCTCGGGCCGGTGCAGCCGGCCGATCGCATCGCGCAGCCGGACGAGGAAATCCAGGTCCGCAAATAGTGCCGGACCCGTCCGGCCATTAGCCGCGCCGAACTGGGTACAGAAGTTCTCGATCACCGCGACAGTGAGCAGCAGCGTCTCCAGTTCATCCGGCAGATCCTCGTAGATCATATCGTGACCCGGTAACTGGATGCCGAGCCCGTTACCGAACTGGCAGCGACTGCGCTCAAGTTGCTGCTGGTGCTCCCGCTCTTGTCGCCCTTTTTCGACCCGTTCGCGTTCCTGGCGCTCCCCCTTCAACTGCTGCCGATGACAGCGCTTCTCTGCCACATTCGCGGCGGCCACCAACTTTTCCAGGAGGTCGGACGGGTGCAGAGAACCGATCGCATTGCACAACCCGGCGAGGAAGTCCGGGTCCAAAAGGAGTGCCGGACCCACCGGGCCATCGGTGGTGCCGACCTGGGCGCAGAACCCATCGATTACAGCGGCGCCAGTCCCCGCAACGGACGGAAGTCCGCGCAAGCCCAGCCAGTCTTGAATGGCCTGGCCGACCTGTCCGATAGCCCATACCGGATCAGGCAATGCGGCCAGCGGGGCCGCCAGTTGCAGCGCTAGCTCCGGGCCCCAAGCCGGCCGCTCCGCGGCCACCGCCCGGTAGCTGCGGCAATAGTGGTCGATGAAGGCGTGGGCGACCGCCGGCGGAAAGTCAGGGTGCAGTAGGTCAGGCAACAGCTTGGGCAGGAGCGGCGGGGTCTCCCAATAGGAGAAGTGGTAGAGGTCGCCGATCCAACCCATGACCAGGCAATGCCAGGTGATCAGGAATCGGTGGATCGCCCGCCAATCCTCCTTGACCAGTTGGAAGGGCGGCAGGTCCACCTGGTCGAGCCCGATACCGGCGGCACTCAGGGCTTCCTCCTGCTCCAGCCGCTTGAGGTTGGCGGCGCGGACGCCGCCGAACCGCTGGTCGGCATCCAGGTTGTCCTTGGCGACGCCTTGTTCGATCAGGCGTGCGCGCGCCTGCCGCCATTGTCGCGCTGCGGCGCGGGCGCAATCCTCCACCAGGGGACGATAGGCAATTTTCTCCAGCGTTTGATAGAGGTACTGATCCTGGGCGGGTCCCCAGTAGGCCAGATTGATGTAGAGGTGGTCATCACCCTCCGGCATCTGGGTCTCCAGCACCAGGGTTGGCTCGGAGCGCAACCGCTCGTGCAGGGCCTTGATGCTGGCCGCACCCTGGAACTGGCCGTCTTTCCAGGCTCCGTCCAGGAGTTCGATGGGGCGCACCCCGAGATTGAAGTTGTAGTGGGTGGAGAGGAATTGCTGGAGTGCCTGGCGCACCGGTCCTTCCAGGTCGCGCGGCCCGTTGACGGGTAGGGAGAGGAAGACCCGCAGCGTCGTCGGCCCATCGCAGCGATGCGATTGCAAAATTTGGGAGGGGAAGAGCCGCAGCGGCCAGTGGTCCAGGACTTTCTGGTTCTCCTGTAGTTCCAGGGCGGTCTGGCGCTGCCGGGTCGCCATGGCCCATTCCTGTTCCCGTCGCTCCTTGGCCTGTCGGCGTTGTTCCTCGCGCTGCGCCTCGAATTGCTGCTGCTGGAAGGCGCGTTGCCGGTCGCCTTCCTGGGTTGCGGTCCGCTGTTGCGAGAAGCGGGCAAAGTGGGTGGTGATCGCGTTGAAGGCAAGCAGGGCAGTGTAGGAGGGGTCCATGGCAGGGTTGATTCCTTGGCTGATCCAGATTGCGATTATAGTCCGGTCGCCGTTGCAGGACGATCCGCAACACCGACGGCACCGGGTCGCTCGCGTCGATGTCTCCAGCTAACCAACTAACCGATACAAAACCGTAGGTTGCGAAATGTGTTGTGCTCGACCATGACATCATGGGCGATAGCGAATAAGGCGACAGGCTCGAATGGCACCAAGTTGGCTCTCCCGGAACTGCCGGGGTTGTGATATCTTCTAATTCAGTAACCTGAGATGCGTGCCCAACCCCAGGGCACGCAACCGATCGGCCAGTTGCTCCGCACGCGCGCGCTCCTGCGCGGCACGCGCCGACGCGCTGGTAGTCGGACGCCGCCGTCGGCGCTATCGTGCGCGGATGGAATGCTTCAGCCCCGCCGCCCGTCTCTGGTTCGCGCAGAACTTCGCCGCACCCACCCAAGCGCAGGCGCGCGGCTGGCCGGTGATCGCCGCCGGGCATCATGCCCTGATCACGGCGCCGACCGGCAGCGGTAAGACTCTGGCGGCCTTTCTCTGGGCGATCGACCGGTTGATGCGGGGGGCCCCGTGCGCCAGCCCCCCCGGTATTCAGGTGCTCTATCTCTCGCCCCTGAAGGCCCTGGTCTACGACATCGAACGGAATCTGCGTGCGCCGCTGGCCGGGGTCGCGCGGGCGGCGGAGCGGCTGGGGCAGGCGGTCACGGTGCCGCGGGTGGCGATCCGCACCGGGGATACCCCGGCGCCGGAACGGCGGCGCCAATTGCTGGAGCCGTCCGAGATCCTGGTGACGACGCCGGAGTCGCTGTATCTGTTGCTGGGTTCGGGGGCGGCGGTGCATCTGCGCTCAGTGCATACCGTGATCGTCGATGAGGTCCATGCGTTGGCGCCGACCAAGCGCGGGGCCCATCTGGCCTTGTCGCTGGAGCGTCTGGCCGCCGGCTGCGCGCGGGACCCGCAGCGCATCGGGCTCTCGGCCACGGTGCAGCCGTTGGCTGAAGCGGCGCGCTTTCTGGGCGGCGACCGGCCGGTGGAAATCATCGACGCCGCCGCCCCGCCGCGTCTGGATCTGCAGGTCTGTGTCCCGGTGCCCGAGATGGAGCGTCCGCCGCCGCCGGCCCCGGCGGAACTGCCCAGCGGTTCGATCCTGGGGGCGCTCTATGCCCGTCAAGCCGGCCGCCCGGCCGCGGAGACCGGCCTGTGGTCCGCGGTCTATCCGGCCTTGCTGGCGGCTATCCGTGCCCATCGCTCGACCCTGGTGTTCGTCAACAGCCGCGGCCTGTGCGAGCGTCTGTGCCAACGGCTGAACGAGCTGGCGGCACTGGACGCCGGTCCGGATGCGGAACCGGTCCCGGAGCTGGTGCGGGCGCATCACGGCAGTGTCAGCCATGAACAGCGCGCGCAGATCGAGGAGTCGCTCAAGCGCGGCGAGCTCAAGGCCATCGTCGCCACCAGTTCGCTGGAGTTGGGCATCGACATGGGTGCGCTCGATCAGGTGTTGCTGGTGGAGTCGCCGGGCTCGGTCGCCCGCGGTCTGCAGCGGGTGGGGCGCGCCGGGCACGGCGTGGGCGAGGTGAGCAGCGGGCGCCTGTACCCCAAGTTCCGCGGCGATTTGCTGGAGTGCGCGGTGATCGCCCAGCGCATGCTCAAGGGCGAACTGGAACCCTTCCGGATGCCGCGCAACGCGCTGGACGTGCTGGCCCAGCAACTCGCCGCCATGTGTTCGGCGGCGCCCTGCACGGTGGCGCGATTGCATGCCCTGGTGACGCGCGCCGGTCCTTATCGGGAGCTGTCGCGGGCGGCCCTGGAGGCGGTGCTCGACATGCTCTCCGGCCGCTATCCATCCAGCGATTTCGCTGAACTCAAGCCGCTGCTCGCCTGGGACCGGGCGACCGACACCCTGAGCGCCCGGCGCGGCACCGCACTCATCACCCGGCTCAACGCCGGCACCATCCCCGACCGCGGTCACTACGCCGTGCACCTGGGCGCCGACGGCCCGCGAGTGGGCGAACTGGACGAGGAGATGGTGTTCGAGACCAAGGTCGGTGAGTGCATTCTGCTCGGCGCCTCCACCTGGCGGGTCGAGAGCATCACCCGCGATCGGGTGCAGGTCGCGCCGGCGCCGGGTGAGCCCGGCAAGCTGCCGTTCTGGCGCGGCGACGGCCCTGGCCGGCCGGTCGCCTTGGGGCGGGCGGTCGGCGCCTTCTGCCGCGAACTGGCCGGGCTCAAGGGCGAGCACGCGCTCGCGTGGCTGCGTGCGCACACCCCTTTGGACGACCTGGCGGCGACCAATCTGGCGGCCTATCTGCGCGATCAGCGCGAGGCCACCGGCCAGGTCCCGAGCGACCGCACCATCGTCATCGAGCGCTTCCGCGACGAGCTTGGCGATTGGAGAGTCTGCATTCTCAGCCCCTTCGGTGCACCCATCCATGCCCCCTGGGCCATGGCCCTGCAATGGCGCCTGAGTCGGCGCGAGGGGTTCGAGGTGCAGGTGATGTCGACCGACGACGGGATCGTGCTGCGCCTGGCCGACGGCGAGGACCTGCCGTCACTCACCGATCTGCTGCCCGATCCGGCGGAGGTCGAGGATCAGGTCACCGAGCAGCTTGCCGATACCGCGCTCTTCGCCAGCCTGTTCCGCGAGAACGCAAGCCGCGCGCTCCTGCTGCCGCGCCGCCGTGCCGCGGGCCGCCAGCCCCTGTGGGCGCAGCGGCTGCGGGCCCAGAGCCTGCTGGCCGCGGTGCGCCGTTACCCCGCTTTTCCGATCGTCATCGAGACCTATCGGCAGGCGCTGGGTGATGTCTTCGACCTGCCCGGTTTGCAGGAGATTCTGACCGCGATCCGCAACCGGACCATCCGCGTCCATGAGGTCGAAACGGCCCAGGCTTCTCCTTTCGCCCGCTCGCTGGTCTTCGCCTATGTCGCGGCCTATCTCTACGAGCAGGATGCACCCCTGGCGGAGCGCCGCGCTCAGGCGCTGACCCTGGATCGCGGGCTGCTGGCGGAATTACTGGGCCAGGCCGAGCTGCGCGAGCTGATCGACTCCGCCGTGCTCGCCGAGCTGGAAGCCGAGTTGCAGCACCTGTCCGCCGGCCGTCAGGCGCGCGACCCCGACGAACTGCACGACCTGCTGCGGCGGCTCGGCGACCTCACCGAGTCCGAGATCGCCTGCCGCTGTGAAGCCCCGGTCTTCGTGGGAGCGGCGTCCCGCCGCGAAGCCCTCGCCGCGGCCGAACCAGTTGAGTCCGAAACGCATCCGGCCCCGTCCGCCGCGACCGCCTGGCTTGCCGTCCTCACTCAACAACGCCGCGCCGTCCAAATCCCCGTGGCCGGCGAGCGCCGCTGGATCGCCGCGGACGATGCCGGGTGCTATCGCGATGCCCTGGGCGCAGTGCCGCCCCCCGGCCTGCCCGAGGCCTGTCTCGTCGCCGTCGAGGCCCCCCTGGAGTCGCTGCTGCGGCGCTATGCCGCCACCCACGGCCCCTTCCTCACCCGCGAGCCGGCCGCCCGCCTGGGTCTGCAGCCGGCCCAGGTCGAGCCGGTGCTGCGACTCCTGGAGTCGCAAGGCAGTCTGGTGCGCGGCGAGATCCGTCCCGGCGGTGCGGAGCCGGACTGGTGCGACACGGAGGTGCTGCGCCGCCTGCGCCGCCGCACCCTGGCCCAGGCGCGCGACGCCGTGGCCCCGGTGGACGGCGCCGCCCTGGGTCGCTTCCTGCCGGCCTGGCATGGGATCGGCGAGGACCTCCGGGGTCCGGACCGGCTGCTGGAGGCGGTGGCGCAGTTGGCCGGACTGGTGCTGCCCTGGTCGCAACTCGACCGGGTGCTGCTGCCGGCGCGGGTGCCGGGATATCGCCCGGCCGATCTGGATCTGCTGGCCGCGACCGGTCAGGTGGTGTGGGTGGGGCAGGGCGCCCTGGGGCCGAAAGACGGCAAGGTGGCGCTCTATCCGCGGGCCGGCGGCGCCTGGCGGCCGGCGGACGGCGAACCGCCGGTCGCGGCTGAGCAGACACCGCTGCATCGCTGTTTGCTCGATCATCTGCGCGAGCGTGGCGCCTGCTTTCTGATGGAACTCCAGGCGGCGGCCGAGCGCGCCGGGCCGCGGCCGGACCGGGACACCTTCGAGTCCGCGCTCTGGGATCTGGTGTGGGCCGGGCTGATCACCAATGACACCTTCGCCCCGCTGCGGCATCTCGGCAGCGGTGCCCGGACCCGGCGTCATGGGCGGGAAGCGGCCCTGGCCGGTGGGCGCTGGTCTGTGGTCGCCGATCTCGCCGGGCGCGTGGCGGCGGCGCCGACACCGACCGAGCGGCTGTTGGCGCAGGCGCGGATGCTGCTCGATCGCTACGGCGTGGTGAGCCGGGAGGCGGTCCAGGCCGAGGGGCTGCCGGGCGGTTTCGGCCCACTGTACCGGGTGTTGAAGCAGATGGAGGAGGGCGGTCAGGTACGCCGGGGCTACTTCGTTGAGGGGCTCTCCGGTGCGCAGTTCGCTCTGGCCGGCGCGCTCGACCGGCTGCGTGCCGCCCGTCTGGAAGAGCCGCCGATCGACGGCTTCACCGACGCGGATTGCCGGGTGCTGGCCGCGTTGGACCCGGCCAATCCCTATGGTGCTCTGTTACCCTGGCCCGCAACCGGCGCCCTGGATACCGAGTCCACCGCGGCGGCACCGCGCCGGGTCAGCGGCGCCTGGGTGTACCTGGTGGCCGGCAAGCCGGTGTTGTATCTGGGAACCAGCGGACGGACCCTGACGACTTTCCCCGCGTCGTTCACGTCCGCCGGCAATGAACTGGATCTGGCGCTGAGCGCCCTGTGCCGATCTCCGGGCACCGGCCGGCGACGCCTGCTGATCCAGCGCATCGATGGCCGGCCAGCCCTTGAATCGCCCTTGCGTGAGCGGTTGCTGATCGCCGGATTCGTGTCTGATTATGATGCGCTGGTGCCCGGCAGGTCATAGGACGTTGGCGGGTATCGATGGCAAGGCGGTCTTCTCGGTCCCACGCTCCCCGGGGACGAGAAAATGGGTATTGATCTCTCACGGAGGCACGGACGATGAAGAGAAAGAAAATCCTCTCACAAAGACACAAAGACACGAAGAAGAAAAGGAAAGGAGCCAGCAAAGTCTTCTTTTCTTTGTGCCTTTGTGTCTTTGTGAGAGGACTTCTTCTTTTCTTCTCGTTCCCACGCTCCGGCGTGGGAATGCCGTCCGGCCGCTCCGGCGGCGCGTCGCCCGACGTGACGCTGGAGCGTCGGGACTTGCTCCCACGCTGGAGCGTGGGAGCCAGATAAAACAGGAAACTTCAGATGCTTCAAAGAACCATCAGGCCGCGCGGGTTTATCAAGTTGCAGACCTATCGGCACGCGCTCGGGCGGTGCTCATGACCAGCGTGACCATGACGTCCGCCGGGGCGCGCCTGATCGCCGGGGTCGACGAGGCCGGCCGCGGACCGCTGGCCGGGCCGGTGTTCGCCGCGGCGGTGATCCTGGATCCGGAGTGGGTCATTCCCGGTATCGGCGACTCCAAGAAAATCAGCCCGCGGCGGCGCGAGGCCCTGGAGGTGCTGATCAAAGCGCGGTGCCTGGCCTGGTCGATCGCTTACGCCAGTGCCGCGGAGATCGATGCGATGAATATCCTGCAGGCGAGTTTGCTGGCCATGCGCCGGGCCGTAGAGGGTCTCGCCCGCCGGCCTGAACTGGTGCTGGTCGATGGGAACCGGGCGCCGGTCTGCGCCTGTCCGGTGCAGACCATCGTGCGGGGGGATGCCAGCGTGCCGGTGATCGGCGCCGCGTCGATCCTCGCGAAGGTTGCACGCGATCGGCTGATGTGCGAACTGGATCAGGCGTATCCGGGGTATGGCTTCGCGTTGCACAAGGGGTATCCGACGCAATGCCATCGGGCGGCCCTGCGGCAGCTCGGTCCCTGTCCGGAACATCGCCGGACCTTCGGGCCGGTGCGGGAGTTGCTATAGCCGTCAAACGTGATAACCGGACGTAGGGGCGGGTTTCAAACCCGCCCCTACACCAAGGGTCTGTCTGGATATCAGGTGAGTAGGCTATATGAGGACGACAACGATTGGATGTGTTGGCGGGCCTGGGTCTCCCTTCACAGCGTCGGTATTGGCTCAGGGATAGGCCCATGCACGTCGCGAAAGCGCTCGGCAATGGCGGTGAAGGTCTCGAACCCGGCCGTGAAGGCGTCGACCACGTCCGGATCGAAATGGGTGCCCCGCCCCTGGTCGATGATGGCGCGTGCCTGCGGATAGGGCATGGCGTCTTTGTAGACGCGCGCCGAGACCAGTGCATCGAAGACATCGGCCAGGGCCATGAGGCGGGCGGAGGCCGGGATCTGTTCGCCGCTGAGCCCGTCGGGATAGCCGGTGCCATCCCAGCGCTCGTGGTGCCAGCGGGCGATTTCCCGCGCCAGGGCGAGAAACTCGAGGCGGCGCGGGGTACTGCGTTCGGCCCAGGCGATGGCGTCGCTGCCCAGCGCGGCGTGGGTTTTCATGATGTCCCATTCAGCCGGGGTGAGGCGCCCCGGTTTGAGCAGGATCTGGTCGGGGATGCCGACCTTGCCGATGTCGTGCAACGGCGCGGAGCGGACCAGCACCTCGATATAGCGATCGGTCAGGATGCCGGCGAAACGTGGATGATGGCGCAGGCGGCCGGCCAGGGCGCGCACATAGCCCTGGGTGCGCAAGAGGTGATTGCCGGTCTCCAGATCGCGGATTTCGGCAAGATGGGTCAGCGCCCGGATGCTCACCTCCTGGATCAGGGCGTTCTCTTCCATGCGCCGGTTGACCTCTTGCTCCAGCCAGATGTTCTCATCGCGGAGCCGGTCGCGCGCGCGCTTTAATTCCAACTGGGTCGCGACCCGCGCCAGGACCACCGCCGGGAGGAACGGCTTGCTGATGAAATCGACGGCCCCGGCCTCCAGACCCTGGACCTCGGCCTGCCGGTCGTCGAGTGCGGTGACGAAGATCAGCGGGATATCCCGGGTGGCGGGGTTGGCCCGCAGTCGATGCAGGACCTCGAAGCCGTCCATCTCGGGCATCATGATGTCCAGCAGGATCAGGTCCGGCCGCGGGGCCGATCCGCTGATCCGCAAGGCCTGGACGCCGGAGCGCGCGGCGCGAATCGGATAGTGTCCGCCCAGCAGATCCGCCAAGACCGCGAGATTTTCCGGCTGGTCATCGACGATCAGGAGGGTCGCACCCGCGGCCGCCGGTCGGCTCAGGTCGAGGTCGATGGACCGGTCCACTACAGTCCCCGCTGCTGACGCAAGCGTGATTGCATCCGCTTGACCTGCTTGAACGCCTCTTTCAGCATCAGTCGGTGGAGTTGGTTGAGATCGTTGGGGTCGACACGATTGACGCCGTCCGGGTCCGCGGTGCGCAGTTGCTGCTGGATGCGAAAGCGCTGGATCAGGTGAAAGGCTTCGACCTCGGCGACGAGGTCGGCGTCGGCGCGTTCCTGACGGGTTCCCGCGGCGCGCAGACGCTCGGCGGTATTGGTCGCCCAGATGCCGTACTGAAGTGCCCAGACGCGCGCCATGTCCGTGAAGAGCCGGGCGCCCTGAAGTTTGAGGTCGATGGTGTGGGGGAAGTCGCGGTTGCGGTCGAAACTGAACCGGCCGGCGAAGCCCAGCGGCGGGGTGATCGCGAGTGCCTGTTCCGCCAGGTTATGCAGGAAGCGGCCCTGGGTGCGCGCCGCGCCGATCAGCCAGGCGCGCAACTGATCCGCGGGCTCGAAGGTCCCGTAGAGCGGCCGGAAGTCGAAGAAGATGGTCCCGTGCAGCAGGGCCTTGGGATCGGGTTCCGCCAGCCAGTCGCCGAAGCGCCGCTGCCATTCGTCCGCGCTCAGGCACCAGCTCGGATTGCCGGCCATGATGTTGCCGCGGCAGTGTTCGAACCCGCATT
>Ga0247839_1000703_pt1 | contig 58527 bp, 43 predicted proteins | sample LaCruzMarch2015__6_FD_192405 | JGI IMG/M metagenome (GOLD analysis project Ga0247839, IMG submission 192405) | Freshwater microbial communities from meromictic Lake La Cruz, Castile-La Mancha, Spain - LaCruzMarch2015_16m | ecosystem: Environmental > Aquatic > Freshwater > Lake | place: Spain...
TATGCCTATCCGAAGGCACGGGCGACCAAGATATCGGAATTCGTGCACATGGCCAGGCAGCTGGGCATCAAGCGGTTTTTGTCGTGCATGCGGAGCGAGGTGAACCAACTGGTGGATCCGCCGCTGAAGGCGGATCAATACGGATTCAACCCGCTGGTGGTGCAGGAGATGCAGGAGAAATACGGGGTTAATATTTTGACCGATCCGAGGTTCGACGTATTTGCGGCGGGTTTTCGCCTTGATGATCCGATGGTGGAAAACTGGCGGCGTCTGCGGGGCGAGCATATCACGCAATTTTACCGTGAACTACGCGCGGCCCTCGACGAGGTTGATCCGGAGATCGAGGTGGCGGTCACGTTGTCGGGAGACTATGCGGGGCCGCCGCTGGGCAATCAGGTGCTGGACTGGCGGACGTGGGTGGATGAGGGGTTGATTGATGCGATTGTGGCCCCGGTATTCTTCGAGGGAACGGTCGATCCCGACGCGGGAGAAAAAGGGTACCTCACGCACGTGCGGGCTGGGATCGGAGTGGTCCCATATGAGACGATCAAGGCCTACATTGAGCAGAGTGCGCATCCGGAAGTTCGCGTCATCGCCACCGGAGGATGGCCGTATTTTGATGCGGCGCCGCCGCCGGGGACCGACGGGTGGCGCGTGGACGTCTGGTACGAGTTGTATACGTCGGCATGGTACCAGCGCTGGAGCCAGTGGATGAGGGATTTGCGGGAACTTGGGGAGATTCGTTTTCTTGAGCAGAATTTCGACACGTTTCCTAACGACCCGAAAAAGCTGCCCCCGGCGGGCTCGGCGGGATTGGTCGCGTATGATCCGGAACTGAGGGCCTGTCCGGGGGGATGGTATCCCTTTGGCGATCAGGCGAGCGGCCGTCCCTTGATTCAAAGCCAAGTCATCCGCGGGACATCGGGCAACGCGGTCCGGTTGACGAGCAACGGCGCGGGCGGCCCGACGCTGACCGGGTACCATGCATCGGATGCGGACCGCAGCAATATCTCCGCGGTCTTGGACACCTCGATCTCGAGCGGTCGTTGCCGGTATCAGGTGTGGGTCTATCGCGAGTCCGTGAAAAGCGGCCTGATCACCTACCTGGAGGATCGCGGGGGAGAAATGGATGTGGGGATGCGGGTGGCACCCCAGACCGGCACGGTGTCGTACACGACGGGCCGAGTCGTGAGCGAGCCCAACTGGGTGGCGACGCCCGTGGCGATCCCGGTCGGCAAGTGGACAGCCTTGATCATGGATGTGAACCTTGTTGACCGCACCTATGCGGTGCGGGTGGGGGATCCGGAGGGGGAGCCGTTGGCGCAAGGGATAGCGCTGACGCCGCCGCCACCGCGCACGACGATGCAGAACGGGGTGAATGTGGAAATCCCCGTGCCCAGCTACAAGGCCTACAAACAGGTTTTGTTCCAGCCGCTGGGTGTGTCCGGTGCGTCTACGGTCATTGACGATGTGTCCGTGGATTGGGTGCCGGACCTGGAGTTCGAGGATGATGCGACGGAAGTGTTTTTCGCGGATGACTTCGAAGCGAATGAGAACGGGACAGACCTGGACGGGAAGGCGGCGCAGGATGGAGCATGGACCACGAGCCTGTCCGAGGCTGGGGCTTTCGCGGTGATCAGCGGCACCTCTTACCGCGAGGGAACGCAGGCGTTGCTGGCCAATCGTCGCGGAACGCTGCAACCCGTCCCGGCGAGATCGGTCAAGGCCGGTGCCGATTCCATCGTCACCTTTGACCTTGACGCGTTCGTCCGCTCAAGCGGCAGCTTTCCGATCATCATCCCGGGGCAGAATCTGAATTCCGGAAACTCCCTGAAGTTGTCGATCGCGACCACCGACGGCGCTGCCGTGGCGACGGCGGAAGCCATCAACGGCGAGTGGAAGCTGTCGGCGGGGGGCGGTGGCGGGGTGGTGAGTGAGGTTCGTGTGCCCTACGATTGCTGGTTCCATGTGCAGCTGGCGGTTGATTTCGGGAAGCGCACCTGCACGCTCGTTCAGCAGCAGATCGGGCAAGTGGCGCAGCCGCTCGCCACGGTTCCCCTGCCGGCCGGAGTCGGTGCCGGCGGCGATCTGGCGTTTCGCATCGGACTGGCTGGACCGGATCCGGCCAACAACAGTGCGGTGATCGACAACGTCCGGGTGGCCGGCAAGTCGGTCGAGACCCGCGCCCGGGCTCGGAATTGGGGGCCAAGCGGGGCCGGTGGCTCAGGGATCTGGGATACTGCGACGGCCAACTGGTATAATGGATCAAGCGCTACTCTCTGGGATGCGGGTGCGGCGGTCTTTCAAGGCACGGCCGGAACCGTGACCGTCATTGGCACGCGGAGCGCGGCCGGGCTCACCTTCAACTCGAACTTCTACACGATCGAGGGGGGAACCATCGCCTTGACCGGCGGGGCTATTTCCGGAACCGGAACGGGAACGACCATCTCATCCGCCCTGTCGGGATCGTCGGGGTTGCTGTTTTCGGGCGGAGGGAGCCGGACCATCGACGGCAACAATACCGGGCTGACCGGTTTGATCGATGTGGCGGCCGGGGTTGTTCGGGTGGGAAACAACAACGCCTTGGGCAGTTCATCCGCAAATAAGGACCGGGTGCAGTTGCAAGGGGGCACAGTTCTTCAGTTGAACGGCGGCATTGCCTTTCCGAAAGCGATCACCACCACCGGGGTAGGCACCATCCAAGCCATCGGGAATTCCTCCATCTCGGGGGCTGTGTCCTTCGGGAGCACGACCGTCTTTCAATTGGACGGCGGCGCTGGCTTGACCTTGAGAGGCTCAGCCGGGCTTGGGAGCACCGGATCAACCCTCGTCACGGACGGAACAGGCCGATTGATTCTGGACACGGCGGGGGCCGGAGCGACCGCGTATGGATTTCTCATTCGCGGGACGGATGTGACCGTTCAGGCCAATGCGGTGGCCAATCCCTTCGGTGTTGGGGCGAATATTAGCCTTGGCGACAGTGCGGGTGCCCACACCCTGGCCCTGAATGGGGCGACGATCGGCAACAACGCGTTTCTTTATGCAACGGCCTCGAGCCGGAAGATCGAAAACATGGCGGCGGGGACATCCGCCTATGCGGGTCAGGTATTTCTGGGAGACTTCACCACGGTGCTGAGGTCGACAACGACTTCGGGAACGCTGGCGGTCAGCGGCCACCTGCGTGACGATGGCGGAACGGCAAACTTGGCAATCGGCAATGCGACGCACCAGAACGCCGGGACGGTGCTGTTCTCCAGAGCCGAGGGCAATCTTTATGACGGATCCACGACCGTCCACTCCGGCTTGCTCGCCGTGAGCAATACCTCCGGCTCCTCGACCGGATCGGGTGCTGTCACCGTCGGCTCCGGAGGAACCCTCGGCGGCACGGGGATTATCGGGGGACCGGTCTCTGTCAGCGGAAGTGTCGCGCCCGGCATCGGGGGAATCGGGACACTCAGAGTCAACAACGATGTGAAGTGGAGCGGCGGCCGGAGCTGGGCCTTCGAGTTGGGCCGGGCCCCGGCCTCCGACCATCTCCGGATCTCCGGAGATTTCCGGAAGTCCGGAGGTTCGGTGTTTCGGTTCGACTTCCGTGGAACCGGTCAAAGGGGAACGTATATCCTGGCCAAATGGGACGGGACCACGGATTTTTCAGCCAGCGATTTCAGCTACACCAACTTGGCGCCCAACCTGGACGGTGAGTTCCGGATCAACGGCAACCAGCTGGAATTCACCACGCCCACACCCGCCATCGCCATCACGGGCAATGGCAGCAATCTCGAGTTGATCTGGTCGAACGGTTCGCTGCAGTCCACCGCCGATCTGGTCAACGGACCGTGGCTCCCCGTGCCCGGTGCGACTTCGCCGTGGGTCTTCACGCCGTCGGAGCCGAAGCGCTTCTACCGCGCGGTTGCACCCTGAGCCTCGGGTGGTCCGATCTGGCGGCTTGCAACGAAGTCGGGTTTTCCTCCGGACCGGGTGCAAATTCCGGCAAAAGATATTAACCGCTGACATGTTAAGGCATAGGAGAAGTTCACGATGGCGACCCACCAGTATCATCTTGGCCGTAGCTTTCCCCGGCGTCCCATTGAGGGTCGGAGCACGTCGTAAAGACAACGCGCTCGGGACTGGTAAAATTTGCGCAAAAAATATTGACCACTGACATGTTACAGCCTATCCACATTTATTTCCTGAGCACCCAACCCTCCACCAACCCCCCAAACAAAAACGATGAAAACGACCGCAATGGCAGGCAAAGCAGCAATAACAATCATTAGCGTCTTGATGGCGGTCATGCCAGCACAGGCCTAGCTGACTTGGGGCCCTGGCGGGGCGGGTGGCGCTGGGACATGGGACGCGGGGACGGCCAATTGGTATAATGGGAGTAGCGACGTGGTCTGGGATTCGGGCATCGCTGTCTTCTCAAACACGGCTGGCATCGTGACGGTCGATGGCACACAGAGCGCTGCCGGGCTCACTTTCAACTCGAGCTTCTACGAGCTCCGCGGAGGGACCATCGCCTTGACCGGCGGCGCCATTTCGGGAACCGGAAGCGGAACGACCATCTCATCCGCCCTGTCGGGATCGACGGGGCTGTCGTTCTCGGGGGGTGGGAGCCGGTCCATCAGTGGCAACAATACCGGCCTGACCGGTTTGATCGATGTGGCAGACGGGGTTGTTCGGGTGAGAAACAACAACGCCTTGGGCAGTTCATCCGCAAATGCGGACCGGGTGCAGTTGCAAGGGGGGACGGTCCTTCAATTGGATGGCGGCATTGCCTTGCCCAAAGCGATCACCACCACCGGTGCAAACACCATCCAGGCCATCGGGAATTCCTCCATCGCCGGAGCTTTGTCCTTCGGAGGGAATACATTCTTTCAATTGGACACCGGAGCCGAGTTGACCTTGGGCGGATCGGCCGGGCTTGGGACGACCGGATCAAGCCTCCTCACAATCGGCAGCGGCCGCTTGATTCTGGACGCGGCGGGGGCTGGAGCGACCGCGTATGGATTTTTCATTCGCGGGACGGATGTGACCGTTCAGGCCAATGCGGTGGCAAATCCTTTCGGTGTTGCGGCAAATATCAACCTTGGGGATAGTGCGGGTGATCACACCCTGGCCCTGAATGGGGCAACGATCGGCAACAACGCGTTTCTTGCCGCAGCGGCCTCAAGCCGCAAGATTGAAAACATGGCGGCGGGGACATCCACCTATGCGGGTCAGGTGTTTCTGGGAGACTTCACCACGGTGCTGAGGTCGACAACGACTTCGGGAACGCTGGCGGTCAGCGGCCACCTGCGTGACGATGGCGGAACGGCAAACTTGGAAATCGGGAATGCGACTCATACGAATGCCGGGACCGTCCTGTTCTCCAAGGCCGCCGGCAATCTTTATGACGGATCCACGACCATCCACTCCGGCTTGCTGGTCGTCGGCAATAGCTCGGGTTCCGCGACTGGCTCGGGTCCGGTGACCGTCGCGTCTGGCGGATCTCTTGGCGGCACCGGCTTTATCGGGGGATCCACCTCGGTCAGCGGAACTGTCGCGCCCGGAATCGACGGAATCGGGAAGCTCACCGTCAGCAATAATGTGACTTGGAACGGGGGCGGCGACTACAACTGGCAGGTCATGGGCACGACCAACACCGCCGGTGCCGTCGCGGGTACCACCTGGGATTTGCTCAGCGTGGCTGGCACGCTGAATCTCTCGGCGCTCACGCCGAGCAGCCAGTTTAATATCAACCTCTGGTCGCTCGCCTCGCCCCCAACGAACGGGAACATCACGGATTTCAATTCTGCCAACAACTACGAATGGCTTGCCGCGACCGCGAGTAACATCACGGGCTTCAACGCTGCGCACTTCGCGGTCAACGTCGGGGCGACCAATGGCACAGGGGGATTCAGCAACCCACTGGACGGCGGTTACTTCGGGGTGCGGCAGGCCGGTGGAAATCTCTACGTCACCTACAACTCCGCGCCCATTCCCGAGCCCGGCACCTGGGCCGCGATGGCCATTTTTGCGGGTGGTGCGGCCTACGCTGGATGGCGCCGGCGCCGCAGGGAAAGCGTTTGATGCCTCCACGTTGACAATTTGGAGCCGGGAAGCACCCGAACGGCAACGTGCGGGTGCTTCACTTACGCCCGAAGAAAACCCCGGTATCTTGCGCCGCGCCGTCTCCGCGGTGGGGAACTTGTTCCTGCGCTGGTGGCGGGAGGCGACGGGTCCGCTGCTGAGTGACGAACATCTTGCGTCGCCTCTGGGTCTTGACCCCGGTGCTCGTCTTCGCCCTGATCCTTGGCGGAGCGCTCGGGTTTTATCTTTTCACCGGCTGGCGGGCTTGGGATCTCACGGCCAAGGCGCTGGCCCGGTCGGCTTTGGGTAACTTTGGGTGCTTGATGGCCGCTTCGGCGGCGAGGCTCATACTGCCGCGATGGCTGGGCCAACGGATCAAAGGGCGAGGATAGCGTCCATGGCGCGGGAGGTGTTGTGGATCAAGACTTCAGGGGAGTGTTTGTAGAACGGGACGGGCGGGATCATTTCCGCCGCGACCCAGCCGTCGTAGCCGGCGCGATGGAGGGCGGCGACGACTGCCGGCCAGTCAACGTCGCCAGACAGCAGATCAACAAAGCCGTCCACTGAACCGACCGCGCGGCGGTAGTCCTTGAAATGAACGCGCTTGATTCGCGGCCCGAGGATGTCGATCCATTGGTCGGGATAGCCGAAGGCCAGCGCGTTGCCGACATCGAAGTAAGCGCCAACGCGTTCGCTGCCGAAGCTGTCGATGAAGTCGCGCATTTCCAGCGGGCTGAGGAGGAACTTGTTCCAGACATTCTCCACGCAGAGTGTGACGCCGTGTTTCTCGGCATCGGGCAGCGCGGCTTCGATGAATTGACGGGCACGCCTGAAGGCAGTGTCATAAGGGACAACCTCGCATCCGGGGATGAAGTCTGCCGCGACCGAGCCGGGGACAACGAGGATGGCCTCGATGCCGAGGGCGCCGGCGCAGTGGATCTGTCGCCGGGCGATTTCGAGGGCCTTGGCGCGTACGGCCGGGTCCGCACTGGCGGGGTTGGCCCCCCAATAAAGACCGGTGGCGAGGCCGCTCAAGACCAGCCCGGCCTGTTCCGCCTCCTTGCGCCGCGCCGCCAGATCGGCGGCTGTGGCGGTGAAATTGACCGGACCGTCTTCGCTCAAGTCGGGTTCGAAGCCGGCGAAGCCGGCCTCCTTGGCCAGGGCGAGTTTTTGCGTGTAGTTCCACGGTCCGTAGAACGACCAGGTGCTGATGGATTTTTTCATATCGTGACTTCGGTTCAGAGTTTGATGATGCGTCCGCCAGCGCGGGCGGAAGCGAGTTCGGCGACGGCTACGCGCAGGCTCTCTGTCGCCTGGAGCAAGGTGGCTTCAGCGGGGAGACGTCCTTTTTCCAGGCAATCGATGAAGTATTGCAGTTCGTTGAAGTAGCCGCCGAGCGAGGATATGTTTCCGGTGCCTGAGGCGGAGCGTCCGATGGCGGGCTCTTTGAAAGGCAATGGCTTCTTGGCGGTGCGCCCGAGGGTGACGGTCAGTGTGGGCGAGGCGCCGCTGTCATATTCGACGGCACCGTTTTCAAAGACGGCTTGGAAGGCCATTTGGAATCCCCATTTCGGCGGGTAGTTCCAGCCACCCTCCGCAGCGACGGCCACACCGGGGTAATCGTAGGTAGTTAAAATGTGGCTGGGTCCATGGCCGTCAAAGGTGGCGTGCGAACGGACCGCGCGGGGACGGCCGAGCAGGGAGACGATGAAATCCGTGTCGTGGATATGCAGGTCCAGAGCGGCACCGCCGGAACGTTTGGGGTCAAGCAACCACCGGCCCACGCTGTGCAAGGGCAGCATCGAGCGGCGCTGCAGAGTGAGGCTGCGCAAGGGGCCGGCTTGCCCGCGACGGACAAAATCACGCAGGGCCACGTATTCGGGCCAGAAGCGGATACACTGTCCGACTTGGCCGGCCACGCCGACGGCATGGGCGGTCGTGGCGATCTTCTGCGCGTCCGCCGGAAGCAGTGCGAGGGGTTTTTCGCAGAAGATGTGTTTTCCGGCCTTGATGGCCGACAGAGCGAATGTCGTGTGCAGGTCGGTGGGCAGGCAAATGTCCACGACATGGCAGGGGATGCTTCGCAGGGCGGCGTCGAGATCGGCGAAGAGCGGGGCTTTGATCCCGAGCTTGGCCATGGCGCGGGTTGCGGTGGCTTTGTTCTTGTCCACGACCGCGGCCAGACGAGCCGCGGGGAGTTGGCGGTAGACCTGGGCGTGCATGCCGCCCATGAATCCGAATCCAGCGATGATGATTTTTTGCATGGTGTTGTTTTATTGAAGTGAGACGGCCCTTCCGCCGCGGGCGGCGGATTCGATCTCGGCCAGAGTGACGCGCAGCGACTCGGCGGCTTGGCCGCCGGTGCTTTTTTCCACAGCCCGCCCCTCTCGCAAGCGCGAGAAAAAATAAGCCAATTCGCCATGGTATCCATCGGGGCGATCAGCTGGCAAAGCCACCGGCCGCGGAGTTTGCGTTCCGACGGTGAGGAGCAGAGTGGGTTCCCCGCGCGAGTCGTAATCGAGGGCGCCGCGTTCGAAGACGGCGCTGAACTTCATCTGGAAGCCCCAACCCGGTGGATAATTCCAAGCCCCGTTGGCAAATACCAGTGGCCCGTCCGGGCCGAAGTCGTAAAGACTGGCAATGCTGTTCCATCCCGTGGGCTCGCGTCGTCCCCGGGCGGACACTGCCCGGGGGGAGCCGAGCAGATGGCAGACAAAATCCGTGTCGTGGATGTGCATGTCGAGAGCCGCGCCCACACAACGCGCGGGATCATCGGTCCAAGCGCCGACGGCGTAGTCCGGCCGGGCATTGCGGCGGCTGAGGCTCAACGACATGAGGTCTCCGTGTTCTCCGGAACGCACCAGATCGTGCAGGACTTCGTATTCGGGCCAAAACCGGATGCAATGCCCGACCATAAGTTGACGTCCGGTCTCGCGCGCTGTCCGCACAGTGGCCTCGGCATCGACCACGTTAAGGGCCAGCGGTTTTTCGCAGAACACATGCCGTCCGGCGGTCAGGGCTGTCTCGGCCGCTCGGCGGTGCAGGTCGGTGGGCAGGCAGATATCGACGACCTCGCACGCGGTATCCGTCAAGGCTTGGGTCAAATCGGTAAAGACGGGTGCCATACTGCCCGACCGGCGCAACTCTTCGCGGACGTCCGCGCCGCGCGGATCGACCACGCCCACAAGGGTGACGCCGGGCAGTTCCCCCAGCACGCGCGCGTGCAAGCGGCCCATGTAGCCGAAGCCGCAGAGCAGGACTCGCACCATAGGGTTTACGTAACAAAAAGTGGTTTGTTACGTCAAGCCCGGCCGCGCCTCGTCAGGTGGTTTCCCCGGGGGCGAGTTCCGGGCGGACGGCGATTCGCGCCGCTCGCCCCTCGACGGCCAGGCGGGCCGCCGCGACACCGAGGGCGTGGAAATCGGCACCCACGCTGGTGATTCCTCGGTCGCGAACCAGCCTCGTGCCCATCGTGGACAGCAGGCCGGTTGAGTTGCGTCGCGTCGGCTTCAAGGCGAGCCTGAACTGATCGATTTGCAGCGCCAGATTGTCTTCGGTGGCCACGATGAGGGTGCGTTGCCCCGAGCCGGTCCGCGCCCGGAGAATCATGTCGAGTTGCGTGGACGAACGGAAAGCTACCCTGCGGTGCGGCACCCGATGCGCCTTGCATGCTGCGGCCACCGCCGCGCCTGCTTCCTCGGCCGGCTGGTACCCATAATCCGGGTAAACGGTGAGAATGCTTTGGAAGCCGCGTTGTTTGGCATGGTCGATGACAAGCTGGGCGGTGCGACGGGCATCGACGGTGACTTGCCCGAGCCAGCGCAACTTGGTGGAGCGGTAGAGCACGACGCCGTGTCGGAGGCGGCTGCGGAACCCGGCCAGCACGCGGTCCGGCCACAACTCGTCGAGCAGCACACCGGCTGACCCTTGCCCGTGGAGGACCAAAAAGTCCTCGAGGCTGGTGGTCAGGGCGGCGTCCGAACCGGTCTCGGTGGGGCTGGTGGCCTCAGCCTGTCGGTAAAGGGCCCGGTCATGTACGAGCAGGAGAGCCCGGTCCATCGCGCCGCATGCCTCGTCCACGCCCTGCATGATGCGTCGGCCGACCTCGGTCCAGCGTTCGAGGCGCCGCAACAGGCAGGCTACCGGAGGTGGCCGCTCGATCAGTCGGCGGGCTTCAGTGCGGAAGTACCGCCCGTTGGGCGCACGCCAGATCACATTGTCCGTCGCCAACTGGGCCAGCACACGGTGGGCACTAACATTGGAAATGCCGAAGCTTTGCCCAAGGAAGCGCGTCACGGGCAGCGGTTCAAGCAGCGGCCAGCGGTCGTCGAGTTGCCGCAAACGGTCCCGCAAACCTCGCACTCCCGATCCCCGGAACTCCATGCGTGGTTTGCTGCCCATCTGCCAGATCCAACCATCCTGCCGGGGATCGGACAAGGGCGCAGCCCCCGGCCGCCGGGGGAAGGGCGTGGTCGTGACGCGTCAAGTGGAACCCGCCGCGCAGGTGGATATTCGCGCGGGGCAGAACACAGAACAAAAAACAGCGCTTCGACCAACACGTTGCTACCCCTCGCTTTGCCACTGCGCGGGCCACGGGTTCCACCGCCGGAGGGAGTAAGGTGTTTCCGTGCTCACGGTAAACAGGCCGCCGCCAAGGCGGCGAAGGCATCCTCACAATACACCTGTCGGGCCCTCCGGGGTTGAGTGGCGGCCTACCTCGGTCTCCCCGCGGTTCGGCGCCTCTAACAATTACGGCTGATGGGGCTTTGAGCGCCCTAGCATAACGACAAGCCGATGTGAGTGGCCCACGCTATTCCAAGCCTTCGGCTTTGCCGGAGGCCTCTGACTTGGTGAGAAGAGTCATGGCTCTCCACTCCTCTTGGCGGTGGAAGTTGCGAATCGAGTGATCGGATGTTGATGAAAGAACTGGATCGGCCTTGCCTCGAGTGTAGTCATACCTACAAAACGAGACTCGCAGGCTGTCGTCCGGCCAGAGTTGGGAATCGGAGGCGAGTGCCTGCGCCGGAATTTTCACCAAAACTGTCCAAATGTTTTTTGCTTGGTTAACTTCCGCTTGGGTTTCCACGATTCGTTGGGAGACCTTGAAAGTCTCGATGAGTTGATCCATGTCTGCCCCCGAATCTTTGAAGTCCGAAAGACTGGAACCACATGGAAACATGAGCTGCAAAACTTGGTTCTGTGGTGTGATCTGGAATTCGAAATAAGCTTCGCTATCCCTCGACCGGATCAGGATCTCGAAAATATCCCCTTTTTGATAGAAGGGTAAATTAAACCCGACCAACGAGTTGAAAATATCACGGTCGCTCAACGTTGCCCGGATGTAGAGGTATTCTTTGTCCCAAGCGGCAGAGACAAAACCCGAATCCAAATCAGCTTCCGGCGATTTTCGCCAGTGCTGCTTCAGTGCGAGCAAAGGACGACTCTGCAGAAACTTCTCCAATGAACCGCCGTCCGCGGCGAAATGATGACATGGGTAGGCTTTGCTGTCCGGGCCATCCGCACCATCGGAGAATGCTTGTTGGGAATTCAAGGAGGTGATTAGAAGAACTAAAAAGATGGTACGTTTGTCCGGACTCAAACGCATGCCAGCAGATTTCCGTTGAGTTTGTCGTCTCCAAGAAAACATGACACGACAGCGTATCGATTCGTTACGGCCCCCAATCGAAGTTCGCACGTCTGGTTGACCATCATACTGGCGTCGTAAAGATTCCACCCGGAGCGGGCGACCCAATGCGTCATCTCCGCAATGGCGAGTTGCATTGCAGTTTGGAGGTGCGTCCCGATGCCCAAGCAGGCGCTGCCGGTTCGCGTGCGGTAGCGTGGGGCCTTCAGCGGCATTCCTTTGGACAGTTCAACGCGGATCGTCGCGGTGCCGGATATTTCCAGACCTCCGCCGGCCGCCTCACCATGGCCCTGCGCAGCGTGCATGTCGCCAAGATAGAGCATTCCTCCATCGACAGAGACCGGAAGCCAGAGCACGGTGCCCGCTGTGAGATCGGGATGATCAATGTTGCCGCCGTGGCTATTGGCGAGCAGGCTGGAAAGCGCCGGGACGCCGGGAGAAACTGTCGATACGCAACCCAAAAAAGGATGAACCGGGACGGAAACCGGCTTGTCGCCGATCGCATTGACAATGTGCGCCGACTCGTTGCGGATTTCCCATAAATACACGTGATGAGGTTTTGCGCCGCTCACAAGTGTGGCGCAGGTATTATGCAGCAGAGCGTCGGGTACAAGGCCGTGATCAGGGGCAAGCAGTGTGCGAGCGATATTTCGGTCGGGTTCGATGCGCAAAAACTGGATTTGCAGTGCATCTCCCGGTTCGGCTCCCTCGACAAAGACCGGGCCAAACACCGGATTTCCGCATTGGGGAGAATGATCTTCAAAACAAGCGCCCGGTAATGGACGCAGATCGGGCCCGAGACCATCCGAATCAGGCAACTCAACGACGAACGTTTCGCCGGGGTCCACAGTTCGAACCGGTGGGGCTCCGGCAAAGCTAAACCGATACAGTGGCTTCATCCGGCAGTGACTTGTAGGCGCGCTGGATCCACGAAAGCGTGTCGATCCCCTCGATCAAGCTGTTCAAATGCGGTGCGGTCCGGTTGGTGATACATGTGGAAAAATAGTCGAACTGTGCGGCGTAAAGATCGGTGAGGGGATATTCGGTTGTTTCCCTTCGCTCGCACGGTGAAATAGCCTCCTGTCGCGCTTCGTAAGCGCTCTGCGGAGGGAAGAACTCCCATTGGACGTTACCGCTGCCATTCTGCCCGATCGTATTCTCTGCGATGATCTTTCCCTGTGTTCCGGTGAGTTCGAGGACCCCGGTCCCCAAGCGGTCGGGCATCGCGAAATAAGCCTCGACGATTCCGTGGGCACCCGTTTCGAACTCGAGAATGGCCGTTGCGCTGTCTTCGACTGCATAAGAAAAAACCTGCGTGTTGCAGAGGGCTCTAATCGATCGGATCGGTCCAAGAATCCAGCGGAGAAGATCGACGAGATGACTTCCCACATCGAGCAAGGCACCGCCACCCGCGAGCTCGGGGCATTGCCGCCATGCTCCGGGAATGTCCGGATACCAGCAACCAAGTCTTGCCCTTGCCTGGACGACGGACCCAATCGAACCAGCTTGCACGGCTTTGCGGATCTCGGCATGAGCAGGGTGGAATTTCATCATGTAGCCCTCCATGGCAAAGGTGCCGGGAGCAACAAGCGCGAGGATTTCCCGGGCTTCGGCCACCGTTCGGGCTAGAGGCTTTTCCAGCAAAAGGTGCTTGCCCGCCGCCAAAATCTTCCGGGCGTCTTCGAGGTGACAATGGACAGGTGTGGCAACATAGACAGCGTCGACATGAGCGAGCATCATTCCGAGGTCGTCGTAAGCCCTTGTCGCACCGAATTGCTCGGCAAGTGCGGTCGCGCGCTGCATCGAGCGACTGCAGACCCCGGCCAGCGACGAATGCTGGCAGATGCTAAATGCCGGCATGGCTCTCCGCCGGGCTATCCCGCTGGACCCCACTATGCCGTATTTGATTCGGCTCATTTCCGGCTGCTTTTGTATTCCTCGCTGGCTTCCTGAAGACTTAGGCCGCGCTCGATGGCGGCTTTGATGAAAAATTCTTTATTCTCGATCTCCCGCGCTAGCGCCAGTGTTTTTTTGAGTTCGCGGGCAGGTATCGCGACGACTCCGTCTTCGTCTCCGGCGATCATGTCGCCGGACCGGATAACGACGTCTCCGCAGGAAACGGGGACGTTGAGTTGCCCTAGATTCGCGAGCGTTCCCGCGCGTGGCGTGACGCTGGCGGCAAAGACGGGCCATTGCAACTCGCGCAGCTCAGCGACATCCCTCACAGAGCCGTCGATGACGGCGCCCGCCAGTCCGCGCTTCTTTGCCCGACTGCTCATGAGTCCTCCCATCAGCACGGCTTCGGAGAAAGCTTCCCCGTTGATCACGAGGACATCACCCGGAGAGGCGGATTCGAGTGCTTCTTCCACGGCAGAATTGGCTCCCGGGTAGCACTGCACCGTAAAGGCAGGCCCCCTCACGGGAAGGCCGGTGATTGCTCTGATACGACTGTGCAAAGTTTGAAATTTCAGCCCCAGTTGACCCAAGGCATCGCTCAAGTTGGCGCTGGAGGGGAAAGGTTCATCACGCTCGACCTGCGATGCTCCGGTTTCGTGATGACGAATGATATGATTCATAATGTTGGGTCTTTGGAGGGCACGGAAACGCGGCCGTCATCCGTCTCATCGGGCGTTTCCTCGCGCAACGATTTGATAAGGAATCGGAGGTCGAAAAACCCCCCGACTATGACGACAATCGTGAATGCTGTTGTGGCGATAACATTGACAACAATAAACCAGAACATGAAGGGCGACCAGAATCCAATGTCAGCGGCAAATGTCATAACGATGCAGCCTTGTTCATTTCGCGAACGACTTTGCCGAGGTCCCAGTATTTGGTCTCCTTTTTCGAGAGCAGCGAAAAAAAGACAAGGACCGCCACCGCCAGCGCGTAGGTGAACAAGCCGGTTACCTCCGGCTTGATGGGATATTGCCAGTCATGGGAAAGCCACACTCGCCGGGCGATCAAATCAGTGATCGGCAGGACCACGCTCACCGCCACTGCCGCCGTGGCCCCGGTGGTATTCGCACGGCGCCAATACATGCCGAACAACACGATGATTCCCGAACCGCCGATGATGTTGGCGCAGAGCCAAAGATACTCCCAAATCGGTATGGTTGGCTGATACCAGGTGCCGAACAGGAAAAACAGAGCACATAAAATAACGATGGTCAGTTTCACCGCCGCAATGTGCGAACTTGGGCTCAGCGGGTCCTTCAAGAACGGGCACACGCAGTCATTGACGATCGATGTCGACCAACTGAGCAGATACTGATCCGTGGTGGAGACGTCCGCCCAGAGTAATCCCGCCAGCAAAACGCCCATCAGTATTGGCGGAATGATAGCTGAAAGATACAACGGTGTGGCCATGCTGGGCCAGAGCTTTTCCGAGAATTCCCCGTGGGTTTCTGTGCCCATGGCTGCCAGAGCCCCGACACCAAGAAACAGAATCAAAAAGGTGCGCCCGTTACCAAAAAAAGACCCGAACAGGTAAGATAAAGATGCTGTCCTCGGCTTGTCCATGGAGGCATACCTTTGCAGATATGGGCCGTAGGAAAATTGAAGCAAAATGCTCATGGTTAGGAGCCACGCAAACCAAATCATTCCGTAGGAGTTGCCTTCCGCGACAAACGGATAGAACCCGTCCAACCCCTTCGTTTTCTCCAGATTGCTCCATATGGTTTGCAGCCCCACGTGCTCCACGACGAAGAACACCACGCCGATGATCGCACCCATGATGATGATCATCTGGAAAAAGTTGGTCACGATCAGGGTAAGGTAGCCTCCCAAAAAGGTGAAAATTACCGCGCATGCCAGCAGCACGCCCATGATCAACCACGTTGTCGGCACCAGCCAACCCGCCACGGAGGTATGCTCTGGGGCACCTGTCAGCACACGCAAGAAACCCGCGCCGACAATCGGAAAAATGCACATCTGCAGCACGCCGGCCGCGGAATTCAGCATTCCCGTCGCCACCCGCAGCCTGCGGTTGTAGCGCATTTCCACATACTGGGAGACGGACATGGCTTTGGTCGCACGGAAACGTTGGATCCCGAATCCACAGACCCCGAAAAGAGGCACGAGGATCAGCATAGTCAGCAGTCCGATGAGAACAAACCCGAAGCCCCGCAGATATCCCTGCTCGCAGATCCCCACGATCGTCACCAACCCGATCTCCCCCGCGATGCCAGCGCCCATGCCGAGCCACAAGCGGATTTTCCGTCCGGAGACGAGATAGTCTGCGACGCTGCGGCACAGGCCGTTGAGGTAGATGGCCAGAGCAAGGAACAGGACGAACGATACGGCCAAAATCGTCCAGTCGATGGGCGTGATATTCATGGCTGGAGCACCAGGCCTTGATCACGCACAGTAGTGCGGTTGGACGACAGAGTTAATGTAGTTCTGGGCGGCGCGGACCGCGGCGCCGAGCAGGGCGGAGCGCTCCGCGTGTTTGGAGAGACGGACATCCAGATTCTGCCAAGACTGTGGCAAACACTGCTGCCGGATCTCGCGGCGCAGGGCGATGAGCAATTCCTCATCAACCACCTCAATGGCACCACAGATGACCACTCGATCGGGGTTGAGGAGGTTTATCATGTTGCCGATACCGATGCCGATATAGTGGACGACGTCTCCGACGATGTCGCGGCAGTCTGGATCGCCTTCCCGGGCCATGCGGTAAATCATTTCGGGATCTACTTCGAGGCCAGCGTCGACAAGGGGTGCCATGCTTTTGCCGCGCCCTTGCCGGATCTTGGCGACGATGCGCGCGGTCATGGAGGCCGGAGAGATGAAAGTTTCCAAGCAGCCCCGGCGGCCGCATTCGCACCGGGAGCCGTTGGCGTCGATGAGTGTGTGGCCGAGTTCTCCGTCGAACCGGTCCCGGCCCTGATAGACCGTGCCATGATCAACTAAGGCAAAGCCCACGCCCGTGCGGAGTGTGACGACCAGCGTCTTGCCTCCTTCGCTTTCCTCGCGGAACCAATGCTCTGCCCAAGCGGCCAGATGGATCGAGCGACCGATGTCGACCGGTACTTGGAACATTTCTTCCAGCCACTGGCGGACGGGCACGTTTTTCCAGCCCGGAAGGTTGGTGGAGCTGAGCACAACGCCTGCCGGTTCGTTCAGCAGGCCCGCGCAGCTGGCGCCCACGCGCACGATGGCTCCCTGTTCTGCGCCCATGTCACGAGTGATCGATCGTATGAGCTCGAAAGTCCTCTCTGGCGCCTGTTGGCGATCGCAGAGAATTTGCCGGTAGTTGAGGATTGCTCCGCCAAGGTCGGTCACTGCGATTCGCAAGTGATCCGGTTCAATGTCGATGCCGAGGACTGATTTGGAGGCGCTATTGATGCGCAGCAGTCGGCTGGGTCTTCCGCTGGAAGGGGTAGTGCGTGGCTCCTCGCATTCCACCACCAATCCCTCGTCCAGAAGATAGCGGGTCAAGCCTGTGAGCGCCGCTGGTTTGAAGTGCGATTGTCGCGCAAGTTCAGCGCGCGAAATCGGACCTAGAACGCGGATGATTTCCATGACCGCAAGAGCATTGATCGATCCAAGGTAGTTTACATCCGGCGTGTAGCCTGTGGGATGATTGTGGAGGGGAAAGCGCATCAATCCGTTAATTAGTTCACAACGTAAATATGCTAATGTTCGCCAGAGAAAGTCAATAGAAACTCAAGCGATCCTTATCGGTGAGGGCTCTGGCCTTGCTCCAGTCTTTGTCCCGGTGGGCCTCCATCACGTAGTGATCGATCACCCGCCACAAACGTTGGACGGTGGTGCGCAGCAAACGCGCCGAGGCCGACACACTCATCCGCCAGGCCAGCAGCAGGATCATCGCCTCCATCATCAAAGTGAACCCGCTGCCCGCCCGCGCCCACGGTACCTCTACTTGCTGTACCCCGTACTCGGCACATGCCACCCGCGGCACCCGTGCTCGCAAATCGGTGCGGTGCTGCCAGAAGTCCAAGTTCCGCCATTATTTACCAACCGTGTCATGAACCGCGCAGAGTTGCCCGCATTGCGGGCAGGCAAACTTCGTGTCCACCGGGAAATCCAACGCCAAGCGCAATTGCCGCTGCGGCACATCCTTCTCGCTTTTGACCACGTTCCATTGATTGCCCAATCCAAGGGCCTGACTGAAGAGAGTGTTGGCATCCATCCCGGCCATCCTAAACGGCCGGAACACCGACTCCAAGCCGCACACCATACGATCCGTCGGCCGTTCACTGCCTGAAGTTTTCCCTCCGAGCGCCCCCGGTGATGGGTCCTTGACCAACTCAACCTACCCACCCAAAAAATCTAGGAGCCTAAAAATTGAATTGACAATAAATACATGGCGTGTATAAAAGTCGCAATGAAACTCCCTCATTTCCTTGGTTTGTTCATTTGTGTCGCGGCAGCAACCGCATTCGCCGATGAGAACATGACCCGCAACGGAGTCACATGGAACGCAACTTACGAGGGGGACGTGTTCCCGTCTGCCTCGTCGCCAGTTTGGTCCATCTATGCCAATAGTGGGAGTTGGACAGCTAACAATAATATTCCAGGAATCTTCACCCAGGATACATATATCGAGAGCGCTGGCGCTTGGCAGGTCAGCACGGGTTTCGACAATCCTTCCAGCACGGGCAGGACGGTGGAAGCCAACCTCAAGGTGGGGAGCAACGAAAACTATCCCAATGCCGCCGATGGAGTGGTGACTCTCTTGGTCTTCGGCGGCAACCGCTACATGGTGATTTACATCGGAACGGACTCGATTTCCATGAGTGGAACCTCCACTTCCAGTGCGAGTGTGGATATGCTGTCCAACTTCAACACCATCAGGTTGACGTATGATTCCACGCGGTCGACGGATGCTTGGAAGTTGTATTTGAACTCGGACTCCGCACCGATCATCTCCTCCGGCAGCGATCTGGGAGTGCCACTGGAATCGCCTTCTTATGCCGTGGTCTTCGGTGATCCCTCGACTGGAGGCATCGGTGGGGAGTCGCAGTGGGATTACATTTCTTGGACCGACACGGGTGCGTTTGCGCCGGGGGTCCCGTGGAACGGAACCTACGAGGGAACTGTCTTCCCCTCGGCTTCGACGCCGGCTTGGTCGATTTACGCCAACAGTGGAAGCTGGACGGCCAACAACAACACGCCCGGCATTTTCACTCTGGACACGTTGGTTGGCAGCGCTGGCGGGTGGCAAGTTAGCGCGGGCTTCGACAATCCTCTCAGCACGGGCAGAACGGTGGAGGCGAAGCTCAAGTTGGGGATCAATGAAAACTATCCTAATGACGCCAGCGGGGTGGTGGACCTCTTGGTTTTCGGCGGCAACCGCTACATGGTGTTCGTCATTGGAACGGACTCGATTTCGATGCGTGGAACCTCCACTTCCAGCGCGAGCGTGGATATGCTCTCCAGTTTCAACACCCTCAGGGTGACATATGATGCCACGCGGTCGATGGACGCCTGGAAGTTGTATGTGAATTCGAACCCCATACCCATCATCACCTCCGGCAGCGATCTGGGAGTGCCGCTGGAATCGCCTTCTTACACGGTGGTCTTTAGTGACCCCACGACTTCAGCCATCGGCGGGGAATCACATTGGGACTACATTTATTGGACCGATGCAGGCGCGTTTGATTTTGTTCCCCCGCCGCCCAGCGATTTGTCCTACACGCCAGACTCGCAAACCGGCACGGTCGGCACGGCCATCGCCAATATGATGCCTTCTATCACAGGCACCGCGACCATCTACTCGGTCAGCCCCGCGTTGCCCGCCGGCCTCGTCATCGATGCGGTTGCGGGCATTATCAGCGGCACGCCAACGGCGGTCTCTGCAGTCGCCACTTACACGGTGACAGCCTCGAACACGGGCGGGAGCACGACGGCGGGCGTCACTATTGGGGTGCAATCGGGCTCCTACGCAGCGTGGGCCCAGGGTGCTCCGCTCGATGCGGACAACCAGTTGATGTACGCGATAGGCGGCGCTTCGAGTCCTACCGCCACCAACGGGGTTGCCCCAGTGGTCACCGTAAGTTCCAACGTGCTCAGCATCACCGCGATTGTACGGACCGACGATCCCTCGCTCACGGTTTACGGGCAAAGCATCCTCAACTTGGCCGCGGGAACGTGGATCACGAATGACGTAAGCATGATTCCTTCAGCCGACCAAGCCGGCGTACCGGCAGCCACGCAGCGTCAGATCTTCAGCACGCCGCGCACGACCGACGACGGTAAGAAGTTTCTGCGTCTGCAGACAACGCTTCAGCCGTGAGCGGAATTTTAGCTGTCTAGCTCTCTCCTTCAGGTTTTGAACCCCCAGGTCGTGGCTCTTGAGATCGCGCCGGTTGCCATGGACCGCGTCGAACGTAAGGAAGGTTCGGGCGGGTCGCTGTCATGGATTGCCTGCTGCAGCCAGCGACCGCCGGGAAAGTATCGCTCTCGGGGGAGGGGCCTTGCCAGAAGCGCATTGTGCTCTCGTGTCCTTTTTCCGCTCCATCAAGTCCGTGTTCTCGTCTTCATAGGCCCTGTAATGAGGAAAGCCATGGCACCTCCCATGCGACCTTGGGCGTTTGCTCTCCCGCGGCCGACCCCCATGCTTGCCTCTATGGAAATATTTCCCGAAACTCGGTTGACAATTAATACAAGGCGTGTAAAAAGGAAGTGATGAAACTACCCCTCACCCTTGTATTGGTCAGCTGTGTTGCGGCTTCAAGCCTCTCTGCTGCTGAGAACATCACCCGAAACGGAGTCACGTGGAACGGGACCTTCGAGGGGGACGTGTTCCCGTCAGCCTCGACGCCGGTTTGGTCCATCTACGCTAACAGTGGCAGTTGGACGGCCAACAACAACACCCCCGGGATTTTCACGCAGGATACCTTCATCAATAGCGCCGGCGCGTGGCAGGTCAGCACGGGTTTCGACAATGCCCTGAGCACAGGTCGAACGGTAGAAGCCAAGCTCAAGTTGGGGCTCAATGAAAGCTATCCCAATGCCGCCGACGGGGTAGTGGATCTGCTCGTTTTCGGCGGCAGCCGTTACATGGTGTTTGTTCTTGGCACGAACTCCATTTCCATGGGGGGAACCTCCACTTCCAGTGCGATCGTGGATATGCTCTCCGATTTCAACACTCTTAGGGTGACGTATGATTCCACGCAGGCGACGGACGCTTGGAAGTTGTATTTGAACTCGGACTCCACACCCATCATCTCCTCCGGCAGTGATCTGGGGGCGTCGGCTGGATCGCCTTTTTATGCGGTAGTTTTCGGTGATCCCACGACGGGAGGTATCGGCGGAGAGTCGCAGTGGGATTACGTTTCCTGGACCGACACGGGTGCTTATGCTGTTCCCGAGCCTGCCGTGTCCTATCTCTTGATTGGAGCAGCGGGTGTGATTTTCGGTGTTCGGGTCATGAGAAGGAAAAGGGCCGGAAAACTTGCCTGATCGAAGGGCGTTGCACGCAGTTTTGCACGTATCGTGAAGCAAGGATTTACGCAGCAGGTGTGAACTCTCCCGATGCGACAAACGTCGAGCCCGTATTCTCTCACGCGTTCAAATAGCAGGTGCGGAATGCGCTCTTCATGACGCTCTTGGGTCGCTCCCCTCGACTCCTTGTGGTGGCGATCCTGCAAGTCGCCATCGCAACCGGATACTCCGAGGTGTTGCCCATCGACGACTTCGAAGGTTCATCAAACACCACTTGGGCATCCCAAGCCGGCTCGGAGATCGATACCATGTCCCAGGAGTCTGGCAAGGAGAGTTCCAGCGGACTGAAGTGGACATTTCGCCCGGATGGCGTGAATCGCTACGGGAATCAGGTCGCCGCCAGTTTAGCGCCGGTCGACGTGAGCCGATTCAAAGCGCTGCGCTTCGACTTCAGGATCAACGGTCCCAACGCCGGCCGCATCGGATGCCAGCTGTATTCCTCGTCCGAGAACAAGGTTTTTGACCTCGGGGATATCAACGAGTTCGTCGGCGAGGACGAGTGGTCGGAGGTGGTGCTTGTCCTGCCGGGGGGTATCACCACACCGATCGACGGCATGCGGCTTTTCTATGATGGCATCGCTTACAATGATTCGGCCGGCCTGGTCTGTCAGGCGGACAACTTTCGGTTGGACAGCGACGATTCCGTGGCGCCGCCGGTTGCACCGCCTCCTCTGGCCAATCCGGGTGTCGCGTTTTCCAGTCTGCCGGCCAACGAGCAAACGCGTCTGAGGCGCGCAACCGCTCCGAAGCCGCTGGCGGAGCGTGTCAATCCCTACAGCACGCCCATGTATTACCCGATGTGGGGAGGGAGTTCGCCCGATGGCACGCAAAGATCGGATTTGCAGGAAGCTTTGATCCGCGAGTTCGCCGAACTCGGCATGAGCAAGATCCACTTCTACGCGTATCCCGATGGGGTGGGGGCGACGAATACGGCGGACATCCATTATAGTGTCTCTCCTGCGAACAAGCTGGGAATCGAGGAGTTGGTGCGGATCTGTAAACAATACGGGGTGAAAATCGGCCTGAGGGTTGACCTCCCTTACGTCCGCGTGCCGGAGTGGGACCGCCCGGGACTTGATCCCGCGGTCAGTTACTGGCTGTGCAATCCCCGCAATCCCGACAACCAGCTTGCACAGTATGCCGGATGGCTGAAGGAAATGGTGACCCTGTTGCAGGGAAACCTCGAGTATATCGTCATCGGTGATGAGGTCTCCGACTATGACATAGATCGCACGACATTCCTCGACGGAGTCGCGTGGAACGGAACCTACGGGGGTGATGCATTGCCGTCCGCCTCGATGCCCGCTTGGTCTATTTATGCCAATAGTGGAATGTGGTCTGGCAGCATTTCCAACGGGATCTATACCCATAGAACCATGCTCACCAGTGCTGGCGCCTGGCAGGTCGGCGCCGGCTTTGACAATCCTCTCAGCACGAAACGAACGGTCGAGGTGAAGGTCAAGTTGGGCATCGATGGCAGCTACCCGAGTGCCGGTGACGGAGTGGTTGATCTCTTGCTCTTTGGCGGCAGCCGCTACATCGAGCTTCGTATAGGTACGAACTCGATCTCCATGAAGGGAACCAGCACCTCGAGTGCTGGCCTGGATATGCTCTCCAGCTTCAATACCATCAGGCTGACACATGATTCCTCGCTGTCGACGGATGCCTGGAAGCTGTATTTGAACTCCAACGCCACCCCCATCATAACCTCCGGCAGTGATCCCGGGGTGGCTCTGGGATCGCCTTTTCATGCCGTGGTCTTCGGTGACCCCTCGACAGGAGGTATCGGCGGGGAGTCGCAGTGGGATTACATTTCGTGGACCGACGCTGGTGCGTTTGATCCTGTTGCCATGGCTTGGACCAAGGAGGATCAACTAGCGGTGCTCAAAGAGTGCTCGGAGGCGATCCGCGAGGTCGACCGGGATGTTCTTGTCTCGGGGTTCGCCGCTTCGAGCGGGAAGATCGACGATGTGATCACCTTGGTGCAAATGGGGTATGGCGACTTCGCGAACGCAGTGGCCATCAATCACTACGACTACACCGTTGCTCCCGAGTTCCTGAGAAAACTGAAGGAAGCGGGCGGCAAGGATTTTCCGCTGCTGAGCAATGGAGTTGGCTACATCTCCAGCGATACCCCGCTGAGGAATCCGCCTCAGGATCCGTATTCGCGATACAACGACGAAGACCAGGCAAGCATGATAGCCCGCACGATGTATTCTTGGTGGGACAACGGGGCGCAGGCTGCTCCCTACTATGTTTGCCTCCGCACCATAGACTACAAGGGTGAGGTGCAGGTGATGTGGTATGGCTTTTTCGGGTTCATGGACTTTATTGTCGACGAGAACGAAAAAGCATCGTTCAAGAGATATCCGGGGTGGTATGCATACAGAACCGTCGCGAACATTTTCGACGACCGTCCTTCATTCAAGAATGCGGCTTTCAAGGTCACGGCTTCGAAGCCGGAAAAGCTGTATCTGAAAGCTTTTGAAAGGGAGGGTAAGGATTTGACGCTCATGATCTGGCGGGAAGACCGCCGTCAGACCCCGGTCGATATCACCATCGAATCGGGATCCTACAAATATCCGGTACAAATCGATCTGATGGATCAGGACAAGCTGACCGACGTGGCCTACGAGGCTCCGGGGGGCCAGATGACCTTGAAAAATGTTCCGACCGGATTCCGCCCGACCATCATCCGCCTGTTTCATGAGGATGCTGCCAGTGCGCCCCCCGGGACCGACATGCCTCAAGTTGTTACCTGGAGCGGAACCTACGGGGGGGGCGTTTTCCCGTCTGCCTCGACGCCAGCGTGGTCGATTTACGCCAACAGTGGCAGTTGGACGGCCAACAACAATATCTCCGGAATCTTTACGCAGGACACATACACCGGCAGCGCCGGCGCATGGCAGGTCAGCGCGGGTTTCGACAATCCTCTCAGCACGAAGAGAACGGTGGAAGCTAAGCTCAAGATGGGGAGCAACGAAAACTATCCCAATGCCGCTGACGGAGTGGTGACTCTCTTGGTCTTCGGCGGTAACCGCTACATGGTATTTTACATCGGTACGGACTCGATTTCCATGGCTGGAACCTCCACGTCCAGTGCGAGCGTGGATATGCTCTCCAACTTCAACACTATCAGGGTGACCCATGATGCCACGCGGTCGACGGATGCTTGGAAGTTGTATTTGAACTCGGACTCCACGCCCATTCTATCCTCCGGCACCGATCCGGGAGTGTGGCAGGGATCGCCTTATTACGCGGTAGCCTTCGGTGATCCCACAACGGGAGGTATCGGCGGGGAGTCGCAGTGGGATTACATTTCGTGGACCGATACCGGCGCGTTTGCTCCTTCGCCTCCACCTTCCTCCTACGCTGCTTGGGCGCAAGGCACGCCGCTCGATGGGACCAACCAGTTCCTCTACGCGATCGGCGGTGCGTCGAGTCCGGCCGCCATCAACTGGGTCGCCCCGGTGAGTTCGATCAGTTCCAGCATGCTTTCCATCACCGCAATCGTGCGCACCAATGATCCGTCACTTGCGGTTTACGGGCAGAGCAGTCTCGACATGTCCGCGGGCGCGTGGATGACCAACGACGTGAGCATGAATCCTTCGGTTGATCAAGCCGGTGTGCCTGACGGCACGCAGCGGCAGATCTTCAGCACGCCGCACACGCCCAACGAAACGAAAAAGTTCCTGCGCCTGCAGATGACGCTGCAGCCGTAGGCAATGTTCCATTCCGGAAATAAAAAATAAAACGGTGAGACATTTTTGTTCCAGGGCCGCCCTGCGCTGGTGGCAATATTCCGTTCTTTGTGCCGTCCTCGCTCTGGGCTCCCTGCGGGCTGAGCCGGCGAAATCGGAGCCGGTCATCGTTGCTCTCTACGGCGGCATTACGCTGAACAGCTATCACCCGCAGTCCGAGGACGCCGTTCTCGCTTATCTCGACAAGTGCGCCGAGTATGGGGTCGATCAACTCTCGGTGAATTTCTATGACGTTGGAGCTTGGTCGGACCTTTTGGAGAAGAATGACGCAAGGACAGACGAGCTTTTGATGTTTGCCTTCAAGGAGGCCCATCGGCGGGGGATCAAGATCTACGCCAGTATCCCGACTTTTGGCCGATCGGAGCGTGATGAGAAATTCGTGCGGGAACACGGCGACGAAATCTTCGCCCACTTTCGCGATGGAACGCCTGACACCCACATGCTCTCACCCGCCTCGCCGGAGGTCCGGGAATACAAGACGGCCTTAATCAAGAGCCTTTTGGAGCGCTACCCGCTTGATGGAATCATGCTGGATTTTATCCGTTGGGGTAACTACGCGGGGGACGACCAGTATGCGGTATGTCTTTCGGGTTATGACGAGGCTATGCTGGAGCGCGCGGGGATCCAAAAGTGTGAAATACCCGAGCCATCCGATGAAAGAATGCTCAAAGCCCGCGCTTCGTTCGTGACCGATTTCATCCGCAACCTGAAAGCCGAACTGGAGACAATGAGACCAGGCCTACCCATCGGCGTGTTCAACTCCAGTGCGGCGGGTCGTCTGCCGAGTTATTGCTATGTTGGTCAGGATTGGGCCGGATGGGAGAAAGAGGAGTTGGTGGAGGAACATCACCCCATGTTTTTGATGGACTCTATTCCGCGGCAACTGCGTGCCATACAAACCCTCGCTGACGTCAGGAATTCCAAATCCAAGATCTTTGCCTCGGCCTTTCTGGCTGAAGGTTTTGACCTGAATCGACCGGAAAGGCCCACGCGGGAGAGTATTCTGGATCTGACCCGGCGGGCGGTGGCGATGGGCTGCGAAGGCGTTCATGTCGTGCGCAACTTCGAGCTGGAAACTTTCGGTTTGTGGGAGGTCATCCGTGAAATCAAAGGGTTGGATGTTGCGTCAATCCGTCGTGAGACGCAGCAACCTGCCGTAATTAATCTTCTGGCGTCCGAGGGAGTGGACTCTTGGCTCTTTGTGCAAGGCATCGCGGACCGGCGAACCGCGGGCGCCCTCGCCATCGATCCGGCGAAAGAACCGGCTGGTGTGGTGGAAATGGAGCAGACTGTGAGTGGTTTCCCCAATACCCCAGTCCACGCTACCCGATCCCTTGGCTTCGAGATGACTTATAGGAATACGGCCCTCGGCAAAAAGCCGCAAATCGAGGTGCGGATCAGGCTGGCCTATCAAAAGGGTGAACCTGAGGAAATCATCATCTCTGGAGACGATGCGACAGAAGGAAAGCAGGGCATGCGCAAGCTCATTCAGAGTTTTCCCGTCAATCGGAAAGGGATTCTGGAAACGGCCACCGTATCCGTTTCGTTCCGTCAGGGAAGGGTTCTAGTGGCAGACACTGCGCTTTATTTTGACACGCTCGATAGTCCTCTGGATTCGAAAGACTTGGTCGCGCACCTGAAAAGGATCGCAGAACGGGACGACTGATACATAAGCATCACTGTTCATCTGGCTGCGATCGAAACCTTAAAGCCGCCTGTTTGCCCCAGCCTTTTCGGTTCGGCACCTGAAAGAAGAACGCCGGTTTTCGGGCCAGACCGGACAGTCGCCGATGGCCTCCGACCCCCATGCTTGCCTCTATGGAAATATTTCCCGAAACTCGGTTGACAATTAATACAAGGCGTGTAAAAAAGAAGTGATGAAACTACCCCTCACCCTTGTATTGGTCAGCTGTGTTGCGGCTTCAAGCCTCTCTGCTGCTGAGAACATCACCCGTAACGGAGTCACGTGGAACGGGACCTTCGAGGGGGACGTGTTCCCGTCAGCCTCGACGCCGGTTTGGTCCATCTACGCTAACAGTGGCAGTTGGACGGCCAACAACAACACCCCCGGGATTTTCACGCAGGATACCTTCATCAATAGCGCCGGCGCGTGGCAGGTCAGCACGGGTTTCGACAATGCCCTGAGCACAGGTCGAACGGTAGAAGCCAAGCTCAAGTTGGGGCTCAATGAAAGCTATCCCAATGCCGCCGACGGGGTAGTGGATCTGCTCGTTTTCGGCGGCAGCCGTTACATGGTGTTTGTTCTTGGCACGAACTCCATTTCCATGGGGGGAACCTCCACTTCCAGTGCGATCGTGGATATGCTCTCCGATTTCAACACTCTTAGGGTGACGTATGATTCCACGCAGGCGACGGACGCTTGGAAGTTGTATTTGAACTCGGACTCCACACCCATCATCTCCTCCGGCAGTGATCTGGGGGCGTCGGCTGGATCGCCTTTTTATGCGGTAGTTTTCGGTGATCCCACGACGGGAGGTATCGGCGGAGAGTCGCAGTGGGATTACGTTTCCTGGACCGACACGGGTGCTTATGCTGTTCCCGAGCCTGCCGTGTCCTATCTCTTGATTGGAGCAGCGGGTGTGATTTTCGGTGTTCGGGTCATGAGAAGGAAAAGGGCCGGAAAACTTGCCTGATCGAAGGGCGTTGCACGCAGTTTTGCACGTATCGTGAAGCAAGGATTTACGCAGCAGGTGTGAACTCTCCCGATGCGACAAACGTCGAGCCCGTATTCTCTCACGCGTTCAAATAGCAGGTGCGGAATGCGCTCTTCATGACGCTCTTGGGTCGCTCCCCTCGACTCCTTGTGGTGGCGATCCTGCAAGTCGCCATCGCAACCGGATACTCCGAGGTGTTGCCCATCGACGACTTCGAAGGTTCATCAAACACCACTTGGGCATCCCAAGCCGGCTCGGAGATCGATACCATGTCCCAGGAGTCTGGCAAGGAGAGTTCCAGCGGACTGAAGTGGACATTTCGCCCGGATGGCGTGAATCGCTACGGGAATCAGGTCGCCGCCAGTTTAGCGCCGGTCGACGTGAGCCGATTCAAAGCGCTGCGCTTCGACTTCAGGATCAACGGTCCCAACGCCGGCCGCATCGGATGCCAGCTGTATTCCTCGTCCGAGAACAAGGTTTTTGACCTCGGGGATATCAACGAGTTCGTCGGCGAGGACGAGTGGTCGGAGGTGGTGCTTGTCCTGCCGGGGGGTATCACCACACCGATCGACGGCATGCGGCTTTTCTATGATGGCATCGCTTACAATGATTCGGCCGGCCTGGTCTGTCAGGCGGACAACTTTCGGTTGGACAGCGACGATTCCGTGGCGCCGCCGGTTGCACCGCCTCCTCTGGCCAATCCGGGTGTCGCGTTTTCCAGTCTGCCGGCCAACGAGCAAACGCGTCTGAGGCGCGCAACCGCTCCGAAGCCGCTGGCGGAGCGTGTCAATCCCTACAGCACGCCCATGTATTACCCGATGTGGGGAGGGAGTTCGCCCGATGGCACGCAAAGATCGGATTTGCAGGAAGCTTTGATCCGCGAGTTCGCCGAACTCGGCATGAGCAAGATCCACTTCTACGCGTATCCCGATGGGGTGGGGGCGACGAATACGGCGGACATCCATTATAGTGTCTCTCCTGCGAACAAGCTGGGAATCGAGGAGTTGGTGCGGATCTGTAAACAATACGGGGTGAAAATCGGCCTGAGGGTTGACCTCCCTTACGTCCGCGTGCCGGAGTGGGACCGCCCGGGACTTGATCCCGCGGTCAGTTACTGGCTGTGCAATCCCCGCAATCCCGACAACCAGCTTGCACAGTATGCCGGATGGCTGAAGGAAATGGTGACCCTGTTGCAGGGAAACCTCGAGTATATCGTCATCGGTGATGAGGTCTCCGACTATGACATAGATCGCACGACATTCCTCGACGGAGTCGCGTGGAACGGAACCTACGGGGGTGATGCATTGCCGTCCGCCTCGATGCCCGCTTGGTCTATTTATGCCAATAGTGGAATGTGGTCTGGCAGCATTTCCAACGGGATCTATACCCATAGAACCATGCTCACCAGTGCTGGCGCCTGGCAGGTCGGCGCCGGCTTTGACAATCCTCTCAGCACGAAACGAACGGTCGAGGTGAAGGTCAAGTTGGGCATCGATGGCAGCTACCCGAGTGCCGGTGACGGAGTGGTTGATCTCTTGCTCTTTGGCGGCAGCCGCTACATCGAGCTTCGTATAGGTACGAACTCGATCTCCATGAAGGGAACCAGCACCTCGAGTGCTGGCCTGGATATGCTCTCCAGCTTCAATACCATCAGGCTGACACATGATTCCTCGCTGTCGACGGATGCCTGGAAGCTGTATTTGAACTCCAACGCCACCCCCATCATAACCTCCGGCAGTGATCCCGGGGTGGCTCTGGGATCGCCTTTTCATGCCGTGGTCTTCGGTGACCCCTCGACAGGAGGTATCGGCGGGGAGTCGCAGTGGGATTACATTTCGTGGACCGACGCTGGTGCGTTTGATCCTGTTGCCATGGCTTGGACCAAGGAGGATCAACTAGCGGTGCTCAAAGAGTGCTCGGAGGCGATCCGCGAGGTCGACCGGGATGTTCTTGTCTCGGGGTTCGCCGCTTCGAGCGGGAAGATCGACGATGTGATCACCTTGGTGCAAATGGGGTATGGCGACTTCGCGAACGCAGTGGCCATCAATCACTACGACTACACCGTTGCTCCCGAGTTCCTGAGAAAACTGAAGGAAGCGGGCGGCAAGGATTTTCCGCTGCTGAGCAATGGAGTTGGCTACATCTCCAGCGATACCCCGCTGAGGAATCCGCCTCAGGATCCGTATTCGCGATACAACGACGAAGACCAGGCAAGCATGATAGCCCGCACGATGTATTCTTGGTGGGACAACGGGGCGCAGGCTGCTCCCTACTATGTTTGCCTCCGCACCATAGACTACAAGGGTGAGGTGCAGGTGATGTGGTATGGCTTTTTCGGGTTCATGGACTTTATTGTCGACGAGAACGAAAAAGCATCGTTCAAGAGATATCCGGGGTGGTATGCATACAGAACCGTCGCGAACATTTTCGACGACCGTCCTTCATTCAAGAATGCGGCTTTCAAGGTCACGGCTTCGAAGCCGGAAAAGCTGTATCTGAAAGCTTTTGAAAGGGAGGGTAAGGATTTGACGCTCATGATCTGGCGGGAAGACCGCCGTCAGACCCCGGTCGATATCACCATCGAATCGGGATCCTACAAATATCCGGTGCAAATCGATCTGATGGATCAGGACAAGCTGACGGACGTGGCCTACGAGGCTCCGGGGGGCCAGATGACCTTGAAAAATGTCCCGACCGGATTCCGTCCGACCATCATCCGCCTGTTTCATGAGTAGCGAGGCTGATCCCCACAAATTTCATCCCAGTATCTCGGTCAATCCGAGGGAGTATTTCGGGCTGTGGACGCCCCAAGGTTGGAAAACGCATCGCATGCGCAGGTTGGCAACCCAAAGTGAAAGCGTGACGGCGAGCGGCGACGGTATGACCACCGTTTTTTCCGGGTTTGCCGAGAACGCGTGTGCGGTCGTTCATGATCCCGACGATCCCCATTCGGACGGCGGTATCTATCCGTCCGGCCCGAGGGTCGAATATCCCCCGGGGCGCGCGAGATGGGCCGTTTCGCACACTTTTCTCGCGTATCCACACGCTGATCAGACTTTGCACGGCGAGGAATTCACCTGGTCGCACCCGCGGGGTGAGCTGGCAACGCACTTCCGCGAACACGTCGCGCTCGAGGAGGCGATCACGGATCCCGTCGACGGCTTGAGTGTGCGCGTGAAAAACACGCCGATCTCCAGGATTGTTGCCGGCAATTATGCTTACGACCTCTGTAATTCCGCGGTCCGCGGAGTCTGGCTTAACGAAGACAAGAGCGGCGGGAATCTCTACGTCCGTGATCGGATCCGCATTTGCCATCCCGTCAACGCAATCTACGTCACGGTCGGCGGTCCTGTCGTTCAAGTGCGCGGAATCTGGAAGTTCAGGCACGGTGATGAAGCTGCTTTCTCCGGCACCGGCGATTGCGTCGATCACGATCTGCTTATACGAAGAGGCATTCCCCTTGATTGCCCGAAGTTGGGCATGGTCGGCTATGCGACGAAACTGGTCGACAGCCGCTTCTATGGCGGGGCTGTTGAGCTTATTGATTCAGACTTCGTCGAGATTGACGCCTCCTGGCTTGCCGCTCTTCAATCATGCAGGGACAAACCTTTCGGCGAACAGCAGGTCGGCTACGCAGGCTGGAAATCCTGGGATCACATGACGCACATCTGGGGAGTGGCGGGGTACTATGCGGTCAATTTCGACTTCAACGACAACGGGATTGTCGACGTCGACGACGAGAAAACCTTCAAATGCGCCGTTGGGAGAGCAGTTCGTCCGAATTATTATTCTGCCGGTTATTTCGGCAATGATTGGCTGAGTGCGGGTGTGCTTTTGGCGCCGGAAATGTCCGATATTGCTCCGGTGATCTGCTACTGGCAGCAGGGCGGGGGTTACGATGCCGAAAGCGGTGAGGTTCGTCTCACCAGATCGCCCGGTCCCGGACGGCGGGTGTTTGTCGAATATTTCCACGACTCTCCTGCGGCCGCGGGTGACGGGAATATCCTGGTGCACCTTCGTTTTCCGGAAGCCTGAATTGATATGAATATCCTCATGACCGGTCTGATTTACCGAAATTCCAAGCCGCATTTGCGCAGCCGGCACGCTTATTTTCCGTCTCTCACGGTTTTGGCGAATGGCGACCTGCTTTGCGGCTTCGATGTGGGAAGTGCGTTCGAGTCCGATGATGTTCGAAACCACCACTCGGTGTCCAAAGACGGAGGCATGACCTGGGGGACACCGGAGCTGACGCCCGCGCCAGAGTCGGTTGCACCGTTCTTTTCCTCCTGCCGCTTCAAGACTGCGCCTTCCGGCGAACTTGTCGGTGCGGGCGCTCTATGGGACCGGTCGCGTTCGGAAGAGGGCTTGGCCAATCCGGAAACAGGCGGTTTTGTGGACACCACGCTGTTTATTGTTCGCGGCGACCGGGCGGCGCACACTTGGCAGGCACCGTCGACGGTGGACCCACCTTTACGAGGGCCTTTCGAAATTTGCTCCCCCCTGTTTTTTGCGGCCAATGGCGAATGGCTGTGGCCGATGTCCGTCTTGAAAAATTGGGAGGGGCATGTCGAGCACGGCATGCGGGCAATTGTCCTGCGATCTGACAACAAAGGGGCGACTTGGAAGGAATGGAGTCCCGTGATGGATGAGAGCTCTCAAGGGCTGGTTTTCTGGGAGATCAAGCTCTCCCAAATGTCGGACGGCCGCATCGCTGCACTCTGTTGGACTCACGATACCAATGCGGGCTGCGATCTGCCCGTCCACTACGCCATCTCCTCGGATAACGGGCGATCCTTCTCCCCGCCTCGCTCCACGGGATTACTCGGACAGACCTGCACTCCTTTGGCTCTTTCGAACGGCAAGATTATTTGCTTCTACCGCCGGTCTGATCACCAAGGCTTGTGGGCGCAAGTGGCGGTGCTTGACGGGGAGGTTTGGCGAAATGAGGAGGAAATGCTCTTGTGGAGCGGGGCCAGTCATTCGCCCGGGAACTTGACCGCTCCGAAATTCGCCACCGACACCATGAGTGGCTTGCGATTTGGGCTTCCCACGGCAGTTTGCTTGCCTGATCAATCCGTATTGGCAGCATTCTGGTGCGTGGAAGACGCAGTCGCCAACATCCGGTATTTCAAGATCTCCTTGCCGTGAATATTCAAAGCCAACCATGCCGGACGCAGATTTGGTCTGCCACGCCAACTCCCTTCACCGAGGGGCGTGAGATCGACATCGAGAGCGTTTTCCGCATGGTTGAGCACCATGTGCGCTTGGGGGTTCAAGGACTTTTCCTCGCGGGAACGTGTGGAGAAGGCCCTTGGATGACCGATCGACAAAAAAGCCAGCTGGTCTCCGCAGTTCGCGAGGCTGCTGCGGGGCGGTTCCGTATCGCTGTGCAGGTGACCGACAACTCTGCTGAACGTGTGCTCGATCAGATCGCGGCTCTTGACGGTGCCGATCTGGCCGTTGTCGCTCAGCCGTATCTCGCGATGAATGCCACGCCAAAACGGATGCGGGCATTCTATGAGGTTATACTGACCAGCAGTCCGCTCCCGATTTGTTATTACGAACGTGGAAGAGCCTCGGCCGTGGAAATAACGGAGGACGTCCTGCAGCCGATTTTGGCTCATCCGAACTTGGTGATGGTCAAGGACAGCTCGGCCGATCCCCGGCGCAAGGATGCTCTGCTCAAAGCAAGGGAGGCCCGCAGCAATCTTGCCCTCTTGCTGGGCGACGAGTTCAGTTGCGTCGACTACCTCCTCGCGGGTTATGATGGTGTGATGCTAGGAGGTGCTATTCTTAACGCATCGTACGTAGCTGAAATTGTAGAGAGGCTCTCCGCAGGTGATGTCGGAGGGGCCAGGACTGTGGAGAGCCGTATGATCGCCATGCTCCATGGGGTTTATGGAGGCCCCGATTTCCCCTGCTGGCTCAATGGTCTCAAAAGCACCTTAGTCCGCTTGGGGATTTTCCAGACGAGCAACACATATCTGGATTACCCATTGTCCTCAGATTGCTCTCAAATGATCTCGCGGCTGATCGAAAGTGAACGAAGCTATCTTCTGCCCTCATGATTTCCTCGTCTGCCTTGCCCTATCGGGATCGCAAGTCCGTTGGCTCGGCTGATTTTTATTTCGCAATCAATTCGACTTTCCGGTTTATCCGCGATGTGCTGGGACGCCATGCCCTTGAGGCGTATTGGACCAGCCTAGGGCGAGAGTATCTGGCACCCGTGTCGCAATACTGGAAAAATGGTGGATTGGAAGCCATCGCGAACTATTGGAATGAGTTTTTCAAGGCCGAACCAGGTGCTGAATTTGAAATCAGCAGCCGATCGGACGCCGTTGAGCTAGAAGTAAAAGTCTGCCCTGCAATCAAACATTTGCGCGATGGAGGAAGGACAATCACCCCGGAGTTTTGCCAGCATTGCTACTTCGTAACCGAGGCGGCAGCACAACAAGCCGGCTTCACTATTCGCGTGCAAGGAGGCAACGGTTGTTGCCGGCAAACGTTCTTTTCAAATGGTGTAGCAGCTAGTCCACAGCAGTTAGACAATATCCAACTCGCAAAATGATCGGTTGCTACGATTTCTGCGCACACTACGAATGGACATTCGAGTGGCTACGGCAACAGGGAGGAGATGAGCTTGTGCAACGCTTCTGGAAGGAGGCGATAGGTGAAGACTCGCAAGTCCACGCCTCTGCGTTGATCAAGGAAAAGGCCTTCGCTGGCATGGAGGAATATTGGGGGAAAACCCTTGCGGAGGAGGAAGCGGGTTACGTGGCAACCAAAGGTGAGGAGGTGTTTCGGCTGGATATGTACGATTGTCCCTCCAAGGGGTTTCTGATTTCGAACGGCCTTCAGCAATTTCATGATTACTGCGACCACTGCATCGGGTGGATCGGACCAGTAATGAAGGCGGCTGGGTTTCGTATTGATCACGAGCACAACCACTGTGGGAAATGTTGGTGGGAGTTTCGGAGAGCCTCTGATCCGGAGGCAGGATCGCCTCCGGGTAATATCGCGGGTGTAAACGATGTGCGCATTGATCCCGCGTGGAAGAGCCCGGACGTAACGCTTGATGTGTTTCGGCGCGCCACGGCCGTACAGGAGAAGCTCGAACGTAACGTTTAAAACTGCGCAGTGTGATAGCCATCCTGCTGTTCAGTGTGCCCTCTTCTTGAATTTCTCGTCTTGTTATTGGGAATTGGGAAGAACTATGCGGTGACCAACTTCTGCGGTGCCTCAACTTTGGTGCTAGCGGAGTTGCTGGCGTCACGGCAACGGACAGCGCGCCAGTGTGCGCGCCGCCTGTTTCAGCTTCCTCTGCTCATCAAGGGCCCGGAATAGTAGACTATATCCTGTGGCCTCGATCGGACGCATTTAGACCAACCCCACTTTGCTCCGCGGCTCCATAGTCCCCGTTGGATTAAAGATGTCGGCATCTGTGCCATCAGCAGTTTTTGGTGCGCACCCCGCCAGCACGGCGGCCCCGGTGAGACCGTCGCGGCGTGTCCTGACCAGACGGCAGCCGAACTTGTCGGCCAGCATTTGCACCCAGAAGTCCAACCGGCTTCCGCCTCCCATCACGAGGATTTCCGCGTCGGACTCGATCTTCTCCGGAGCGAGGCGTCTCAGGGCCGAGGTGATGCCCTCGAGCACAGCCAGCGCTTTTTGTCCCCGCGTTCCCTGGCCTGTCCAAGCCTGGGGCGACCCCCATCGGACGGGATCGAAACGGACTTCGCCCGGTGTTCCGGCTTCCCGGGCGGCCGAGACGAAGGCCGCCGAATCGATTTTTCCGAAGAGCACATGGTCAGCCCAATCCATGGCACTGCAGGCATCGGCCACGTAACGCAATTCGTAATAGCCCCCGCCAGGATACGGGCCCCAACATCCCTCGGACGAAAACGGTCCAATTTCCCCGGATGGAGGGCGTCGATAGAAGACGCCTGCGGTGCCGATCGTCAGGATGGAGCGCCGCGGAGAGCATCCGCATCCCGTGGCGGCGGCCGTGTGGTCGTTGCCGGCGAGCACGACTTCGCGCGGCGCCACACCGCAGTGCAATCCGCGGGTCCGGCCATTTACGGTTGGGACGGTTTGGCCGGTATCCACCAGCGCCCCGAGTTGTTCCGGGCGCAGGCCGGCGGCGTCGAGCGCAGCGGCCCACCAGCCACGGCCGGGGATGTCATAAAGACCGGTCATTGCCGCGAGGTTGCGGTCGAGGACAAAGGGTGCGCCGACTTGCAGGGCGAGGTAGGAGGGCAGTGTGACGAAGTTGGCCTGGCGCGCCGCACCGGTGTGCCGCTTTGTCCACAGCGCTTGCGCCGCCAGTTGTCCGGACGAAGGGCAAGGCCATCCGCTTATGGCGTGGTAGCAGTCCCCGAGGACGGACTGCAATTCCGCGGCTTCGTCGCCGGCCCTTTGGTCCGACCATCCGGTGAACGATCCCAAGGCCGTGCCGTCGCGGTCGCAAAGACAGAAGGTCTGCGCCTGGCTGGCCAGAGCCAGTCTGCGCACGTCCGCTGCCGGGACCCCGGCGACGCGCAGTGCGCCGGCGAGGACCGTGTCGAACGCCTCAACCACGGCTGCGGGGGAGAGTTCTGCGCGCGTGTTGGTGTGGATCTCGTAAGGTACAGGTTCCGTCGCTTCGCCCAGACGGCGGCCGTCCGGGGCGAAGACCGCAGCCTTGAAGTTCGTCGAGCCGAGGTCGGCGGCAAGAATCATCTCATTTCCCCGATCATGGAGACCGTGGCCTCAACGAAAGCGGCACCAGCCGAAGCAGGGAACAAACTCATTTGAGCTTCGTAACCGCCCGCAGCCTCGGCTTCGGGTGTGACTACATAGCCCTGTAGCTCTCCGTTGGCCATGGTGACCAAGAAACTTCTGCGCGCGGCGCGCCGTTTGATTTGCAATCCATATTCGGCAAAAAATTCGCCCGGCCAAGCGGCAACCATTCTCTCGCCCAGACGCAGGATCTGGATTTCCTGTGAGCGGTATTTCTCCCGCAGGGCGTCTGCATCCCCGGACTGCTCGGCCTTGGCCAAGGTGAGAACCTCTTCGGCCCCGAAGACGGTGCATTCAGCCGTACGCACTGCGCCGTTTGGGGCACCTTTGGCCCGGAGTCGCTCGTAGTGTGCGCGCGCGCGGGCCAGATTGGCCCCGGCCTCCGGCCAAGCGGGGAAGCGCTTGCCTTCAAGCTGCAGCGTGCACATGGCATGGCCGACGGGGAATTCCCTCGTGAATTGCTTGTTGCCCAGGAGCGCTTCGACCATTGATTCACCCAGCGCCCGGCCTATGCGTGCGGCCTCGGCGAAGGTCTGCGCCGTGACCGCGCGGCGCGGACTTTGGTTTCCGCAGGCACCGTTGAGATACACCACGCCTGCCCCGGGGAAGGCTGCCTCGATGGTTTGCCGCGTGAACCCGATGAAGTCGCTGCTGAAAAGTGTCGAATCCTCATGCAGCACCGTGGGATGCATGCCGTAAATGGAGAGCACTGCAAGCGGCCTGCCTTTTTCGCTTTGCACCAAGAGAAGGCCGGCTTCTGGATCCTCCACACCCCCGGGATCGAGTCGGTTGCCGCCGGCGAGCCCGCGCACATCGGCGGTGACCCATGCGCCTTCGGCCGGCTGGCGTGACTGCCATGCCTCAAGCACCGCATCCGCGGTTTGCTCGCGCAGGAACGCGAGGTAGTTCGGATTGACGGGTGGCACAACCGGATCGTCCCTCCAGGCCAGAATTTCCGCGGTGTGGGGTCCCGAATGGGTATGCGTCGCGCTGATGAGGATGGCTTCAGCCGGGAGACCGGTTTGCCGGCTGATGACCTCGCGGCAATCGCGTGTCCATTCCGCTGTGACGAAGAGGACATCAAGAGAAACCAGCACCGCAGGGGAGCCCTCGTTTTCCAGACAGAGGACCGAGGCGAAAAGCGGATCGTGCACGCCCGTCGAGGTGCGTTCCGCATGCGGATATCCGACGAGAAAGCAGGGCTCAGGTGGCGTGATATTCCGCCTCCCAAACCCCGCCCGTAAGCCACCTGTGGAAGGGTCCATCATTTCAATATCCAAGGTCCCAACGTGTCTCGATATCCGCGGCCACCGAGGATGAAACCCATACATCCGTCCGTGTTGTCTGCAAAACGGACTCGGGCACCAGCGGTGTCACCGGCCCGTGCATGACCAGGCGGCTGGTCAATCTTTGCCACGAGTGGAAGGACCCGCCGATGGTGATGGCGTGGAGCGAAATACGGTGTTTGGCGGCGAGGATATCGGCCGGACCGACGGTGGCTGCTTTTGGCGGCACCGCAGTCAGATCGCCGCTCGCGCCAAAGCAACCGTGCAGGGAATTCTGCGCAATGGTGAAGGGGCTGAGGGTGCAAAGGCGCGTGCCAAAGGTCTTCCATTCCTCGAGGGAAGACGCCGCGAATTCCGGGGCATCGGGATCGACGAAGGCGAGGTGTCCCGTCCAACCGGGCCCAACGTAGGTGATATCGGCGCCACCGAGGTCGGCCAGCATTTTCGAATAGTCGCGGACATTCGCGTCGCACAGCAAATGTACCTGCTTTTCCGGAGGCCGGAGCGGGGCGTCGATTTGGTTGATGAAAAACTTCCTGAAGGCATGGCCGAATCCGAATTCCCAGCCATCAGGCGCGATACGCCCCTCTTCGTCGGCGTATTCGTCCAGATTGAAGGTGTGCACATGGTGGCAGGAGATCCGCTCAAGGTTGATCCGTTCCGCCACCTTTGCGTAATTCGGCCAGGGGTTGGGCATGAGCATGACGAGGCGCGTTGCGGTCTCTGCGGACTGCTTGATACGGCCGATGATGTCGTCGATCCAAAGATTTTCGAAAAGCGGGTCGGGCACAATACGGATGCGGTAGTCCGGGTTGCGGTGCTTTGTCAGTTCGTTTGTTTTGATCGCCCGGACCCTCGCAACGGCTTTTTTGTCGCGGAACGGAACGAATGCGGCAGGCTCGAAGTCGAACGAATCGAGGTTATTTTTTTTCATAAACGAGTGCGCCCTTGGTCCAAGTCATGGCGGCGGTCAGGTCCTCATCCCACAAAACGAGGTCGGCATCGGCTCCCGTATCCAGGTGGCCTTTGCCCGCGAGTCCCAAAAGGCGTGCGGGGTTGAGTGTGCCCATGGCCCAGATTTCCTCGGGCGGCAGATCCAGCCATCGCAGCAGATTGGCCATACCGCGATCCATGGTCAGCGCGCTGCCGGCCAGAGTGCCCTCTGTGGCATGGCGGGCGCCGGATTCCGGCGAGACCCGCACGGAGAAGCCCCACTTGGTGGGGTAGACTCCCGAGGGCAGGCCGGCCCCGATGTTGGAGTCGGTGATGAGGGTCACGCCGCTCCAACCTTTTGCGGCAACCGCGGCGCGAATGGCTGTCGGGTGCACGTGCACGCCGTCGGCGATGAAATCGACCGTCGTCCGGGCGTCGGCGAGGATGGCTTCAACCGCGCCCGACGGACGCACCCCCGGATCGGATTCCGGCGGGGCATAAAAGACATTGTAAAAATGCGTGGCATGACACGCCCCGGCAGCCAGGGCAGCCTCGGTCTGCTCGACCGTCGCCCGCGTGTGTGTGAGAAATACCCGTATGTCCTGCCGCCGCAGTTCGGCGATCAGGGACAAGATGCCGGGAGTGTCGGGGCTGACAGACATAACCGTCACCCGACCGACGCAGCTTTCGAGCAGTCTGCGCAGCAGATCGAGATCTGCGGGCAGGGTGGGGCAGGCCGCACCGCCCATGGCCATGAAGGGTCCCTCCAAGTGCAACCCGGGGACATTCACCTCGCGGATTTCCGGGATGGCAGCGGCAAGATCGGACAGAAGTTTGAAGCACTCCAGCTTGTCCGGGCGCGGGATGATGGTGGGCAGGACCGTGGTGACACCGAAACGGGGAAGTTCGCGGACGGCGCTGCGCAGGCCCTCGCCGCCGGTTTCGTACAGGCTGTGCCCGATCCCGTGCGTGTGCACGTCGATCAGTCCGGGTGTGAGCAGGCGCCCGTCGCCGGCGATCTCGACCACACCATCAGGCGCGGCACCGTGCTCCGTTCCGTGTCCGGCCACAAGGCCATCGCGCACCAGCAGGTCACCGGTCACGATCCGGCGGCCGGGTTCCACTATACGGACATTGCGCAACAGATATCCTGACATGGACGGGTTTACTTTTTGACCATGAATAGCCCGGAGCACCGGTCAAGCGTAGCCATGGGCTGTTTCGACCTCCGCGATAGCCTCCTCGATGAGGTCGAGGCCCCTGAGAAGGGTCTTTTCGTCCATCACAATGGGTGGGCTCATGCGCAGGATATGGCCTGCCGGAATCCACGCTAACCCCTTAGCGAAAGCTTTCTGGTAGACCTCGGCACCGGCTTTGTCGAATGGTTCTTTGGTGTTCCGGTCTTTGACCAACTCGATACCCATCAAGCAGCCCTTGGCGCGCACATGACCGATGATGGGGTGGCGTTGCTGCATGTCTCGCATGCGGCCCAATGCCACCTCGCCCAGATGTGTCGCCCACTCGTTGAGGTTTTCCTCCTCGATCACGCGGGTCGACGCGAGTGCCGCGGCACAGGCCATCGGATTGCCGCCGTAGCTGCTCGACGCGGAGATGGCCTCAAAGCTTTCTTTGTAAGGCTCGCGCACGGCCACACAGGTGACAGGGAAGCCGTTACCGAAACCTTTGCCGATGGTCACGATGTCGGGCACCACGTCCCAATGCTCCATGCAGAGAAATTTGCCCGTTCGCCCCCAGCTGGTCAGCACCTCGTCGATCATGAGAAGCAGCCCGCGCTCGTCGCAGAACTTGCGCAGCTTGGGGAAAAAATCGTCCGGCGGCATGACCGAACCACCCCATCCTTGGATCGGCTCCAGCACGAAGCCGGCCACATCGCCGATCGTGGCCTTGTCCATGTATTCGTGGTAGAAGGTCAAATAGGCGTCGGTGTCGATGGTCCCGTCCGCTTTGGTCCACATCGGGCGGTAGACGTCGGGCCGCGGCACCATGTGGGCGCCCGGCGCGCGCACGCGGCCGTAAACCTGGGATCGGATATGTCCGAGCGAAACGGCTCCGTAGGTTTTGCCGTGGTAGTCGTAGAAGCAGGAGATCATTTCGTTCTTGCCCGTGGCGGCGCGCAAAACGCGCATGCCCGCTTCGACCGCCGTGCTGCCGGAGTCGTAAAGCTGGAAGCCGTTAAGGTCTCCCGGCAGCACCTCCGCCAGCTTTTCCATCAGTTCGGTCTTCACCGGAGTGGTAAAGTCGTGGGCGTTCATTAACTGGTGCGCGGCCTTCGCGATGGCCTCGCTGATTTTCGGATGGCAGTGGCCGAGCGTCGTCACGTAAATGCCGGAGGAGAAGTCGATGTACTCGTTGCCGTCCACGTCTCGCAGGACGCAACCCCGGCCGGACTCGAAAGCCACGGGGAAGAGCTTCACCTGTCCGCTTAGCCCCTTGAAATACTGCGTGCAACGCCCGTGCATGTCCTTCGAGATCGGCCCAGGCGTTGCGGTCACCAAGTGCGGACAACGTGTCAAATCGGTAGCCCCCCAAGCCAGCGAGTCAAAGGAAGGACCTTGTGTCGGTGTGGATGTTTTCATGAATGTGTTTGCCGTTTTCCGCTCCCGCCCGGTGCCCCGCAGATCGTCAGGGGGGTGCAAAGTTTGCGCGCCATAAACCGAAACTTGACCGGAACGGAGTCGTCGGTGATGACCAGATTGAAATCGGCGAGCGTCCCGTTGCGCACGAGAGAAGTCCGTCCGAATTTGGATCCGTCGACCAGCAGGCAGGCCTTGGCTGCCTTCTCGCGCATTTTTCGGTCCACCTGGGCCAGTTGCAGGTCGACGTTGTAAATACTCCCGTCGTCACCGACCGCCTCGGCGCCCTGGAAAGCCCAGTCAGCGGAAAACAACTCCAGACAATGCTCAGTGAGTGGTCCGGTGAGATCGGGGCTTCGGCGGTGGAGAATGCCACCAAGCAAGATCACTTCGACGCCGCTGGCGTATTGCAGTTCCGAGGCCACGGCGAGGCTGGGGGTTATCACGGTCAAATCTTCCCGCTCTTTGAGCAGGGCCGCGAGGTGCAAGGTTGTGGTGCCGGTGTCGAGAATGATGCGCTGTCCCGGCTTAATCAGTCTGAGGGCGGCCCGCGCGATGCACTGCTTCTGCGCCGATTGGGCGCGCTGGCGCTCCTGATAGGCGAATTCGAAGACGGTGCGCTCGGCGACCACGGCCCCTCCGCGGGTGCGGCGCACGTCCGCGCTGTTCTCCAGCTTCTCCAAATCCCGGCGGATAGTCATCTCGCTCATGCCGAGACGACGGGCCATGGAGGAGATGGAAACCGACGAAGAGCGCTTCAGTGCCTCGCGGATGAACCGGTGGCGCGCTGCGGCGGGATGCGAAGCGGGGTGGGCTTTGGCAGCAGTCACGAAAAAAGCATGTAACAAAATGAAATAAAACACAAGACCAAACATTATGCCTGGTTCGGTCTTGCCGGAACCCGCGCTTGGGGCCAGTGCAGGTAAGTACCGGCCTCGCTTGTTGGGGCGAAGAGACGGGGCGGCCCTGGCCGGCGGAAATTCGTTTTGACTGTCTGCGATTGTTTGCTATGAATCGCTCATGTTCGCGCACGAACGGCATACCAAAATCCTCAAGCTTCTGGCACGGCAGAGGCGGATGGAGGTGCAGGGTCTTCCGGAGGCCCTTGGCGTTTCGCCGGCCACGCTGCGGCGCGACCTCACCTTTCTCGAGCAGCACGACCGCGTCGTCCGGGTGCACGGCGGCATCGTGCATCCTTCAGAGGTCGGGGACGAACCCACTTTCCGCGAGAAGTCCGCGCTGGCCATGAAAGCCAAACGCTCCATTGGTGCCGCCGTGGCCCGGACGATCGCCCCTGGCGCGACGGTTTTCGTGGACAGCGGAACGACCTGCTTGGAAGCCGGCCGGCTTTTGCGGGGGCGCGAGGACGTGACCATCATTACCAACTCGCTCCCGCTTATCGCAACGCACGAGCAGTTCAAGGCGCGTCTGCTTGTTCTCGGCGGCGAACAACGCGGGATCAGCGGCGCGCTGGTCGGGGACCTGGCCATGACTTCGCTCTCGCGCTTACGTGCCGACGTCGCGTTGATCGGGGCGTCCGCGCTGCATGCGGAGGACGGGGCCGGCTCGACGGAGTTGACCGAAACTGCGGTAAAAGGTCAATGGATCGCCCGCGGCCGTCGCACGCTGCTTTTGGCCGACGCCTCGAAATGGTTGGAGCACACTATGGTGTCGTTTGCGGCATGGACCGAGTTCGATGAGTTTTTCACAGACCGCCGGCCACCGGTGAAATTGCCGCCCGGAGGCGCGAAGATCGTGATAGTTTGAGCCTCCCGAGCCCATGATCGCCCTCGCCGCCGCCGCCCATCCCGACGACATCGAATTCATGATGGCGGGCACTTTGCTGCGCCTGAAGGATGCGGGATGCGAAATCCACCTGTGGAATCTGGCCAACGGGTGTTGCGGGTCCGGCAAGCTTTCTAGGGGGGAGATAGCCGCCGTGCGGTGGGAGGAAGCGCAGGCTTCCGCTGCCATGGCCGGCGGCACCGCGCATCCGCCCCTTTTTGACGACCTCGGCATTTTCTACGATGCGTCTTCTCTGGCCAAAACCGCCGCGGTCATCCGCCTTATCCAGCCCGACATCATCCTCACGCATTCGCCGCAGGACTACATGGAGGACCACCAGAACACGGCACGCCTGGCGGTGACTGGCGTCTTCATGCGCGGCATGAAGAATGCGGAGACGGTGCCACCCGTTGCATCCTGCGGGAAACCTGCCGCGGTCTACCACGCCTTGCCCCACGGTTTGCGCGATTCCCTGCGGCAGCCGGTCGAGCCCGATTTTTACACCGACATCACCAGTGTGTTAGCCCGCAAGCGCGCGCTGCTGGCCTGCCATGCTTCGCAGAAGGACTGGCTCGATGCCACGCAGGGCATGGACGCCTACCTCGACGACATGGAGCACATGAGCCGCGAGGTCGGCACCATGAGCGGGAGATTCGAATTCGCCGAAGGTTGGCGTCGCCACTCGCACCTGGGCTTCGGACCGGAGGATTTCGATCCGCTCCAGGATCTGCTGAAAGTGTGAGGACTCTCCCCCGAAATTTTTCACTGAACACCAACCACAGCCCAAATCCATGCCCCGACCTCTGAGCAAACTGGCCCCCGACTGGTGGGACTACACCACACTCGATCCCGAACTTCTCGCCGATGCTGCGCGACTCGACGAAAAGAAACTCCGCGGCCTGTCGCGTCCCGGTTTCCAAATCCACTTCTACAATACGGTGGAGGACTTCTATTTGGCCGAAGCGCTGGAATACATCGACGCTTGGCGGCAAAGCACACCGGACAACCCGGCCGGCATTTGCGGACCCATCGGTCCGACCGAGCAACTGCCACTGGTCGCACGGTTGGTCAATTCTCTCGGGCTTGATCTCAAAAAGCATGACGCGCACTTCTGGGGTATGGACGAATGGGTCATCGATGGCGAAACCGTCTCGACCAACCACCCGCTTTCATTCGCTCGCTGCGACAAAAAGATGTGCTTCGACCGTATCGGGAAAAAGCTGTGCATGCCGGAAAAAAACCTTCATTTCCCGACGGGTGACCTCGGCGCTTACAGTCGTTCTTATGACAGCATACGCTGCGTGGTTATGCAGGGAGGGCAGGGGGAGATCAAGCATTGGGCCTTCAACGACCCGGTGGAACGCAAGGGGAAATACAAAGACGCTCCTCCGTCACCGGCTGAATACCGCAAGCTGGCCACGCGCAAGGTCAAGCTCCACCCTGTGACCATCACGCAGAACGCCCGCACCAGCGGCGGCGGCAATGTCACCCTCGTGCCGACGCACGCCGCGACCGTCGGGCCGGTTGAGACGTGGAAGTCCGAACGCGTCTCCATCTGGCATCCCGGGCATCACGACAACCCCTTCGGCCTGCGACTGACCGCCCTGATGATTTCCAAAAGGCTGCCGGATTCAGCCGTGCCGATGTCCTTGCTGGCCGATCATCCGGACGTCCATTTCCATTACCGCCGCGGTGGTCTCGGACACGTGGAAGTCGAAATGCACTGACGTCGAAGCCGATTCCCGTCCACAAAAAAGGACAAAGCAAAGCGCAATCACACCCAATCCCGGATTCCAGCCCGTCAACAACCCATGCCTACAACCGCAGTCATTAAAAAACGCCGGTCGCCGTCATGCCGCCCGCAGACTATGGGGCGCGATGTCTTTGCCGTGCTCGAACATATCCCCGGACGAATCCGTGACATCGCTGTTCTGCGCGGGCTAGGTTATTCTTTCAGCGAGATCGCCTCGCCATTGGGAATCACTCCGCAGGCGGTCTCCCTCATGCTGATGCGGCACAAACGGTGTCTGAAACAGCTGAAGAGCGCTTCGGAACTGCATGCGCTTTCGGCCCGGGCCGTCAATGTACTCAGCCGCCATGGTATCACCACGCGGCAGGAAGGCCGCGCCAGAGTTGTGCTCGCGCTTCTCCAGCGGGAAAGAAACTGCGGAGCCAAAACTGCGGCCGAGATCGAGCGCTGGATGAATGAGGACAATGATCCGGCCTGAACCAGTAAACGCCAATGCTTACCCTGCTCATGAGAGCGGACCAACCACCACCTTCTCCCGTCAATTTACCATGAAATCCTACCGCCTCAACCGCCTCTTCAATTCCAAATCCGGCCGCTGCTTCGATGTCGCCATCGACCACGGATTCTTCAATCAACCCGGCTTTCTCACCGGCATCGAGGACATGGCGAGGGCCGTGGAGATCGTTGTCAAAGCCGCGCCGGACGCGATCCAGCTGACCACCGGCCAAGCGCGCCATTTGCAGAAGCTTCCGGGGCGTGGAAAACCCTCGCTCGTTCTTCGCACGGATGTGGCCAATGTCTACGGTCGTGAGTTGCCGGTCGAGGCAATGAGCGCGATGATTGAAGAGCCTAGCCTGCAAGCGGTGCGGCTCGATGCGGCCTGCATGTGCGTGAATCTTTTCCAGATCCCCGGAGCTTCGGAGGTGACAAACAGGTGCATCGAAAACATTTGTGCGCTCAAGTTGGAAAGCGACCACTATGGCATGCCCATGATGGTGGAGCCTTTGGTCTTTCGTCCAAACAGCGAAGCTGGCGGCTACATGGTCGACGGCGATCTCGTGAAAATACAACACCTCGTCCGCCAGGCGGTGGAACTCGGGGCCGATGTGATCAAGGCTGATCCGACGGATGATGTCTCCCTTTACCACAAGGTTGTCGAGGCGGCGGGGGGAATCCCCGTTCTGGTTCGCGGTGGCGGTAGGGCACCGGATGAGGAGATTCTGGCCCGCACCGCGGCGCTCATCGAGCAGGGTGTCTCTGGCATTGTTTACGGGCGCAATGTGGTGCAACACCCGAATCCCGCGGGAATGGTCGCCGCGCTGATGGCCATCGTGCACGAGGGCGCATCACCAACTGAAGCCGCAAAATTCCTCAAGTAAGGCGCCATGGGTGAAACTACTCGTATCGGCATCATTGGCGGCGGACTCATGGGTCGCGAAGTGGCCAGCGCGCTGTCGCGCTGGTTTGTTTTGGAGAATTTCCCGGTCGGGGCGGAACTCATCGCCGTCTGCGATCTGGCGGAGAAGCAACGCGAGTGGTTCCGCAAGATTCCTTCGGTCCGTCTCCTCACCGCCGATTATCACGAGCTTCTGGCGAGTCCGGATGTCGACGTCGTCTATGTGGCCGTGCCTCACAACCTGCACGAGAAGATATACTTGGATGTGCTCAAGGCCGGAAAAGATCTGCTTGCCGAGAAACCGTTCGGCATGGACCTGAAGGCCGCGCGCGCCATTGCCAGTGCGGCGAAGTCCAGCGGCCGTTTTGTGCGATGCAGTTCGGAGTTCCCCTTCCTGCCGGGTGCGCAGCGGGCCTGTCAAATCGCCGGCGAGGGAAAGCTGGGAAAGGTGCTGGAGATCCGTTCTGGGTTCCACCACAGCAGCGACCTCGATCCCACCAAACCCGCGAACTGGAAGCGTCAGGTTAAAACCTGCGGTGAGATCGGCGTGATGGGAGACCTCGGCATGCATGCAGTCCATGTGCCGTTCCGATTAGGTTGGAACCCCAAGCGTGTTTACGCCCAGCTGCAAAAAATCTACCATGAGCGTCCGGACGGCAAAGGCGGCATGACCGCCTGCGACACCTGGGACAACGCGATGCTCCACACCGAGGTGGAGATCGACGGCGACGAAGTTCCGCTCCGCTTCGAAATGAAGCGCCTCGCCCCGGGCGAGACAAACACGTGGTTCATCGAAATCCTCGGCACCGACGGCGGGGTCAAGTTCAGCACCAAGGAACCCAAGACGCTCTGGACCTTCCAACGCGGAAAAGAACAACTCTGGCAAAAGACGGACCTCGGTTTCCATGGACCCTTTCCGACCATCACCGGCGGCATCTTCGAGCCAGGCTTCCCGGATTGCTTCCTGCAAATGTGGGCCGCCTACCTTGCCGAGCGCGCGGGTAAGTTGGATGGTCGGTTCGGGTGCGTCACCCCGGAGGAAGCGGTCCGCAGCCACGAACTCTTCGAGGCCGCCCTTAAGTCGCAGGAGACGAAAAACTCCGTCGCTCTTTAGCTTTTGAGTGTTGTGAAGACCGCACGACTCCACGGCCAAGCTTCCTCGGGACTTTCCTTGGTGGCTCTGAAGTGCGGCCGTGACGAAGCTTGATCGCCACCCTGTGAAAAATTCCGGTAAAACCCGATTTAAACTTCCTCGACAAAAACTCCCCATGAGACGCAGTGATATCAACTCGCTCTTCCGGTCCGCCCGATCCTGTTTTGCAGCCTACCAATGGGCCCTCCCACCGCACCCCCGCTGGGACGTAACCGATTTCGGGCCCGGCGATTGGCGGAAGTTCGGCCTCGTCCTGGTAAACCTTGCGGAGGAACCCGAGTATTGCGAAAAATTCATATATGCGCAAAAAGGCATGACCACGCCGGCGCACTGCCACGGCAAGAAAAAGGAGGACATCATCTGCCGCTGGGGTCGGTTGGCCATCCAAGTGTGGGCCGGTGTTCCCGCCGAAAGCGGAGATCGCGCGTCCACGATGCCGGTCGACCACGAGGCCGTCACGGTCCGGTCCGGCCAGATCGTCGAGCCGTCCGCACGCTCTCGTGTCACGCTGGTGCCGGGAGTTTACCATGCCTTTTATCCCCTGAGCGACGAGTGCATCATCAGCGAGGTTTCGACCGCTAACGATGATGCGGCAGACAACTTTTTCATCGATCCGGAGGTCGGGCGGTTTCCCGGCATTGAGGAGGACGAGCCGCCTGTGATCCGGCTGCTCAGCGAGTCGTGAGCGCGATCACCCAAGCCGGATCGCTTCTCGATCACCCGCCAGCCGGGGGCAACGGGGTGGTCACGGGCTTCGACGGCTTCGTCGATGAAATGATTTCCCTCGTCGCCGAGAGAAGATCGCTCGACGAGTTTGTGCCCGTGGCCGACATCGCGGAGTATGGCGCTCTCGTGTCCGCCGCCGCCGGCCACAGCAGCCTGCGCGAAATCGTTGTCACGGACGTGCATCCCGGCGGCTGCGCGGTCAATTTGGGCGACGGCCTCGCCGCCTTGGGCGTGCCGGTGGACTGCTTTGCCACACTGGGCGAGCCCCCGCATCCGGCCTTCGCCGCCGCGACCGACCGTTTCCGTTCAGCCCATTCGTGGGGTCGTGAACCGGGGCGCACGTTGGCGTTCGAGTTTTCGGACGGCAAGCTGATGTACAGCTCGGTGCGGCAGTTGCAGGAATTCACCGCGGCGGACGTGCGGCGGCGCTTGCACGATGGCGCCTACCAGGCAGCCTGCCGCCAAGCGGGGGTGATCGCGTTGACCGATTGGACACTCTACCCGCATATGACGGGCGTCTGGCGTTTGCTGCAGCAGGAGGTCTTCGCGCAACTGACCCACCGTCCGCATTTCTTCTTCGATCTGGTCGACCCCTCGAGCCGTCGCTCCGACGACATCCTGTCGATGCTGGATGCCTTGACTGATTTCGAGGCCCACGGCCCCGTCACTCTGGGACTCAATGGCAACGAGGCGAACATCCTCGCGTGCCTGACCGGACTCGGCGAGGCGGCCGCCGAGGCGGACGAGTGCTTGCGCCTGGCCGGTGAGTTGCGCGCGCACCTGCGTCTTGCCCATGTGATCATCCACCGAAACCGGTTTGCCGTGGCCGCCGGGAGCGACAACCTCGCGATCGTCCGGGCACCGCATTGTGCCCGGCCCCGCAAGAGCACCGGGGCGGGGGATCGCTTCAACGCCGGTTACATTCTCGGACTTCTCGCCGGCGGAACATTGGAAGATTGCCTCGTGCTGGGCAGCGCCACGGCGGGCTACTTCGTGCGGCAGGCCCGGAGTGCGAACTCTTCCGAACTGCGGGAATTTCTGCGCGCCTGGGAGCAACAGACTTTGGCCGTGCAGGACTGATCGATGAAGCCGCCTCCTTTCGAAGAGTTGAAGCTTTCCGGCGAACTGTCCACCAGTCCGGTCATGCGCCGGCTCTATGCCACCGATGCGTCGGAATACCAGGAATTGCCTTCGGCCGTGGCGTTTCCTGAAACCGAGGAGGATGTGCGGCAAATCATTCTCTTCGCCGGCCGGTACGGCATCGGGATCATTCCGCGCACGGCGGGAACCTCGCTCGCCGGCCAGGTCGTCGGCAACGGCCTCGTGGTCGATCTTTCGCGCCACTTCAATGCGATCGTGGAAATCGACCGCGGCGCCCGCCGCGTGCGCGTGCAACCGGGCGTGGTGCGCAACGAACTGAATCTTGAGCTGGCCAAGCATGGGTTGTTTTTCGGTCCCGAGACTTCGACGGCCAATCGCGCCATGATTGGAGGCATGGTGGGAAACAACTCCTGCGGGTCGAATTCGATCGTCTACGGCAGCACGAGGGAGCACCTTGTCTCGGTCCGCGGGTTTTTCAGTGACGGGATTGAGGGAATCCTCCGCGCCCTGGGGGTGGGGGAGTTCGAGGCCAAGTGTGCCGAGGCTCCCGGTGTGGAGGGCCGCGTCTACCGACGCGTGCGCGATCTTTTGGGGGAGGAGAGTAATCGGCGCTTGATCACCGACAACTTTCCGCGGGCCTCCATCCCGCGGAGGAACACGGGGTATGCCCTCGACTTGCTCATGGATGCGTCGGCGCTCGATCCGGCTTCGGGCCGGGATTTCAACTTCTGCCGCCTGATTGCCGGTTCGGAGGGGACTTTGTTTTTCGGCCTGGAGTTCGAACTGGACTGCGATCCTCTGCCGCCGCCGCACGCGGCACTGGTCTGCGGACATTTTCGATCTGTGAACGAGGCCCTGCGGGCCAATCTGATCGCCGTCGAGCACGCGCCGTCGGCCTGCGAGCTGATCGATCGCCACATCCTTGAGTGCACGAAGTCGAACCTCGCGCAGCAGCGCAACCGCGATTTCGTGGTCGGCGACCCCGGGGCCATCCTCGTGGTGGAATTGCGGCGGGACGATGGGCATTCTCTGGAAGAAGTCATCGCCTCCCTGCAAACGCGCTGGAAAGCCGCCGGCTACGGCTACGCGGTTCCGGTGCTGCGAGGGGAGGAGAGTGCGAAAGTCTGGGAGCTGCGCCGGGCCGGCCAAGGGTTGATGAGCAATGTGGTCGGCGACGCCAAGCCTCGCGAGGTCGTGGAGGACACGGCAGTGGATGTCCGCGACCTGCCTGATTACATCGCGGAATTCAATGCCCTCCTCCTTGAAAAATACGGCATCGGTTGTGTCTACTACGCGCACGCAGGGTCCGGGGAGTTGCATACGCGGCCGCTTTTCGACCTCAAGACCGCGGAGGGGCTCAAGACCTTCCGCGGCGTCGCGACCGACATCGCGCATCTGGTCAAAAAATACCGGGGGTCGCTGAGCGGGGAGCACGGGGACGGGCGGCTGCGCGGCGAATTCATCCCGCTCATGGTCGGCGACGAGTGCTATGACATGATGAAGGAGGTCAAGGCCGCCTTCGATCCTCAGAACGTGTTCAATCCGGGGAAGATCATCAACACGCCGCCGATGGACACCCATTTGCGCCACACCCCTGGCGTCCCGACGCCGGATTACGCCACGGTGTTCGATTTCAGCGATGTGCAGGGCGTGGTACGTGCGGCGGAGAAATGCAACGGATCAGGCGACTGCCGCAAGTCCCGGCTGGCTGGCGGGACGATGTGCCCGAGCTACATGGCCACCCGCGAGGAGAAACACACGACCCGCGCCCGGGCCAATATCTTGCGTCAGATGCTCAACAACCCGGCCGACGCGCGGAAGCCTTTCGACAGCCCGGAGATCAAGGAAGTGATGGACCTGTGCCTCTCCTGCAAAGCCTGCAAGAGTGAGTGTCCATCCAGCGTTGACATCGCCAAGCTCAAGGCTGAATTCCTCCAGCACTATCACGATGCGAACGGCGTGCCCTTCCGGTCGCGGTTGATCGCCGGGTTTTCCGACGGCGCCCGCCTGGGCTCGCTCTGGCCAGGGCTTTACAACCTGCTCTTTCAGGCGCCCCCCATCCGGAAAATGTTCAACCGCCTGGTCGGCTTCCACCCGGACCGGACCTTGCCCAAGCTCAACCGCATCACGCTGCACCGCTGGTTCCACAGCCATCGTCCGCTGGCTCCGCTCGGAATGCGAAGGGGGCGCGTGCACCTTTTCTGCGACGAGTTCACTAACTACAACGACCTTGACGCTGGTATCGCCACGGTCGAGTTGCTCGAGCGCCTGGGCTACGAAGTTGTGATTCCCAAGCACGTTGAAAGTGGTCGCGCGTCGCTTTCCAAGGGAATGCTGCGCCGGGCAAAGAAGTTCGCCGAACGTAACGTTCGTTTGCTCTCCGGTGTGGTTTCCCGCGACCAACCCCTGATTGGCATCGAGCCGTCCGCGATCCTCGGGTTCCGCGATGAATACCCCGCCCTCGTCGATCCCACCCTGCGTGAGGCCGCCCGGGCGCTCGCACCGCATTGCCTCATGCTGGATGAATTTATCGCCCGGGAGGCGGATGCTGGACGCATCACGCCGGATTACTTCACGGACCAGGCACGGACCATTCATCTCCACGGCCATTGCCATCAGAAGGCTCTGGCTTCCATGGAGCCAACTATCCGGATGCTCTCTCTTCCACGCAACTACACGGTGAAGACCATTCCCTCGGGCTGCTGCGGCATGGCTGGATCTTTCGGTTACGAGGCCGAGCACTACGAAGTGTCCATGAAGGTCGGAGAGCTGGTTCTGCTGCCCGCCGTGCGGCAGATTCCGGTAGAGGACCTGATCGCCGCCCCCGGAACCAGCTGTCGACATCAAGTGCACGACGGCACCGGTCGTCATGCCAGGCACCCCGCCGAGATTCTGCGAGAAGCAGTCGGTGGCTAACCTTCGAATGCGATAGATCATGGTGATTTTTCCGTGAGTTCACGTTCCGGGGACCGCCTTGGACAAAATGGGGGTGGAGCCGAAAAGCATCACTCCATGTAGATCACCATGTAGATCACCAACGCGCCGTGCGCTGGATCGCGCGGCAAAAGAATGCCCGCCGGCCAAAAGACGTATGCGCATTTGCTCGTATTGGCGCGAGTCAGATAGAGTGTGTCCGGCAGAGGTCCGTAGCTGATCTTTGTGGGAGTGTCGCTGGTCGCCGATGCTCTGAGCAAAAGCTGTAGAGCAAATCTGCAGACAGCCGTTGAGGTGCTGCTGTGCCCTAAGCAATCTTTTATGTAAGTCGTTCATGTCCAAGGGTAGGGATTCCCCCAGTAAAATCCCATGAGGAAACGTTTTTCAGCTTTACACTTTTTTGCTCCGGCAACCCACCCATACCGCGCAGTAGCAACACGCTGATAACGAGGCTCCTACGCTCAAAACAGGGGCTGCTGACGAGGCCTCCCAAAGCCCGTTTATGCCCACCATCCGAGTGTATAATTTGGGAAAGGAGATGACAGCGGTTGACAGTTCGCGACAGGGGATGAACTGGAGCGACAGCAGCGGACAGGAGCGGCAAGTAGATACGCTTTGGACGGTGCAGGACGTAGCGAGGTTTCTGCGGTGCTCGACGCGGCATGTTTGCCGGCTTCGCCGAGATCTTGGCCTGCCGGCGATCAGGCTCGGGCCGAGCGTGCGGTTCAAGCCCGACCATGTGATGGCGTGGATTGAGGAGTGCCGGGACCAGCCTGAGCGCAGCGGCCGCGGACAAACTTGACCAGGCGCTCGAGGATCGGCGTGGTGAGGTGAACGTCGGTCACGCGAACCACGGTCCAGCCGGCCAAGGTTGCCTCAAGATACTTGTCCATGTCGGCGACGAAGCCGGCAGCGCGGTTGTGGCGCCCTTGGATCCAGATGCCGCCCTCGATTTCGATGAGCGTTCTGCTCGGCTCGTGAGCGAAGTCAGCCCGCCAGCGTCGTGATGGATCGAAGCGGTATTCGCGTTCGAGAGATGGACCGCCGAGAGAGTTCCAGTAGAGAGCGAACTTCGACTCGAGTTTTGAGCCGCTTGATCGGAAGCGAAGGCGTGGGGGCATTGCCCGACGCAGGGAGTCAATCGGAGTCGTGCTCGAAGAGCGATGGCTGCTTGAGGTCGGGGCTTTGAGTTGGCTTCTGGGAGCCGAGACCGAAGAGGCCGAGTAATCGGGTGAGCCAGGTGCGCAGAAGTTCCATCCGCCGCCAAATCTAGTCGGGCCGGGCCGACAGGGCAAAAGGCATTAATGCCCGCCCGTTCAGACCGTGGCCAAGTCGAGGTCGGGCTGATTTGGATCGCTGACCCGCAGTTCGATCTCGTCGGTGACCGCATGGCTGACGCGGGAGGTGACCTTGACCATGGTCTGAGGGTGAGACCGATCGAAGACGACGCGGAAGGAGATGGAGAAGCGGCCCTCGTCGTCGGCGGATTTTTCGGCCTCGAGGAAGTTAGCTTCCAGGAGTTCCTTGATCGCCTCGAGGGCTGAGGTTTGATGGGCTTGGGTGTGGGCGGGTGTCATTGGTCGTCGGGTCGGAGTTGGAATTCGGATTGGATGGCCTTGACCATGTCGATGACCTCGCGGAAATCGACGAGCATGTTGCGCAGCTGAGGCTTGGAGCGGGTGCGCAACCAGTCGCGGCCGCCGCTCTCTCGCCACCAGAGGGTGAGGCGGTTGATGGGCGGGATGTGGGTGATGATGGCCCGGTCGCAGGGCGGGGTGGTGAGTTCTTCGACTGAGACGAGGCGGTCAGCGTTGATGGAAGTGCGCAGGCGGCGGACCGTGATGCGTTCCTCGTGGTTCGCGGCCAAATCGATCCAATGCTGCTGTTTTGCGGGTGGCAACTTGGCGACTGCACGATGATGAGTCCATGAGACTTTGTCGTTCCGGAACGACAAAGTCACCCTGCGGCTGACGTAGGCATAGTTTCGCAGGGTGCTGTAGTCCAACCCGGTAGCTCTGATCGCTGCATCGTAATCGCAGTTTGTTGGTCGCCCGCCTGAAGACTTGAAATGCTGTTCGCCGTAGACGAGCCAGTCGCCGATGACGAATTCCATGCTGCGCAGGGCCTGGCCGATCTTGCGACCGAGGGCGCTCCATTTTTTGAAGTCAGGCTCGCCGTGGAATCGCAGTCCGAGCGGGGTGACTTCGATGTCGGGGCCGAGGGAGAGGGGTAAATGATCAGGTTTCATCGTGATGGCGGAGTTTTCGTTGGGCATGGCGATAAGCTTGGCGCGCTGTCAAAGAGCGCATGGTGCGGGAGGGGAAGAGCTTGAGTTTGTGGGTGAGTTCGACGCAGCGCTTGCTGACCGCCGCTCGGGTCACCCTGTGGCGGAGGGCGATCTCGGTGATGGAGTCGCCGGTGTAGGACATGCCGGAGACGGCGGCCAGGCACTCGGCGGTCAGTGAGCGGTTTGGGGTATCGAGGAGTTCGCCGACCAGGTGTCGCATCACGTCCCAGAGTTTCTCGCTGAGGGCGGACATGTCCTCGGTGGCGGCCGCAGGTTCGTCGCCGTCAATGAGGGCCGCCATGTCCGGCGAGTAGGCAAGTTCCTTGGACTCGGCCAAGTCGGCGTCGAGACCGATGCTGTGGGCTTGGAAGTCCTCGGGCATCGGCTTGTGCACGCCGAGGGCGATGGCTTGGGCAAGTTCGGCCTCGCTCAGGCTGGAAATCCAGGCCTTGTAATCGCTCACGTATTGGGCCGTTCGCGTGTGTTGACCCTCGGCGGGGCTTTCGACGTGCGGCAGGGGCCTCTGCGCGCAAATGCGGGGCGTTTGTGTTTGGGGATCAGACCCGCAATCCGCAGCCTGATCGGTCAAGGTGCGCGAATCGCGTGGTCTTGTTTTCTTGGTCTTTGGCTCTCCTTCCTCGCGCCTGCTGACAGCTGACACATTACACACGCCCCCCTTTAGGGGGGGGCGGTGATGTGTAATTGTGTCAGCACTGTCAGGCTGGTTTTTGTCAGCAGTTTTTGTCATTTATGTCAGTGATTTAGTTAGGAGTTGGAATTCAGTGAGTTCCACCAACGCCAGAGCGTTCGGGTTGCGACAGCCAATCTGTCAGCAACCTTTTGCTCGTTGGCGCGGGTCAATGAGCCGCCGAATTCGGCCAAAACGGCACGGAAAGCGGTCTCCTCAAAACCACCGGGACGACCTCGTTTTCCGGTGGTGTAGGAGGCTGTCGATTTCGTCGCCTTGGGCGGTGGCGAGCACTGCTCCCAGCAGATGCCAGGGCCTGAGGAGTGGCGGACAAAGATCGTGTCCGTGGGGTTTTCGTCCATGTCGCAGAGGCCGGCTCGCTTGCGGCGCTTGGTCATGGAGAACTGGAAGGTAGGCGGCGAACCCTCGGGCATGGGCACGCGCTGAATGACGGCAGTTTCGCGCGACCAGTTGGTGAGGGCCGAGCTGCCCAAGCCGCTATAAGCCAAGTCCGATGCGGTCCAATGGGAGCCGGCCTTGGGATCCTTGCTCGGCTTGCCGGTGTGGTGAAGCAGGGCCCAGATGACACCGGTGCGGTGGGAGATGGCGTTAAGCTGGTTGCAGCAAAATTCGGCGATCACCTTTTGGTCGCTGATGTCATCTCCGATGTAGTTAAGCAGCGGGTCCACCCAGACGATGTCGGGCTTGTGGCGGTCGATGAGCTTGGACATCACCTGCACGAAACCCGGACCGGTGTGGGTGGTGTTGCGGTAGATGATGATGCGGGTCTCGAGCAACTGCTCCTCCTCGGGACTTAGACCCATGCCCTGCCGCACGCCCTGATACATCTCGGCCAGGTCACCGATGTCGTTCTCGGCCTGGATGAGGAGCGACTTGAGCGGCTTGCCTCGGGTGGGGGCGATGCCGAAGGCCGGCCGGCCCAGAGCCCACAGGATCATGAGCTGCATGCAGAGGGAGGACTTGCCGATGCCGGACTGGCCGACGATGACGAGTGATCCGCACCGACAAAGCCAGCGGTTGCCGAGCACGGAGTTCGGATCGTTGGATATGTCGTAGACGGAGAGCGAGGAGACCGGCATCTGCTCGAGTTCGTCGTCGATCTGATGGGTTTCCCATTCCAGCCACGAGCTGGCGCCGAGGCCGGTGGCCAGGAGTCGCTGACGGCGGAGTTCGTCGCCGACTTGGCGGTAGCCGTCGGGGCAACGCGAAAGGCGTGAGGCGTTGCGGTTCTGGCGATCCAAGTTGAGGTGGCGAAACTTCTCGTAGACTGCATCGACGCGCAGGCGGTATTGGGTCTCATCTGGCGCATCGACGCGGATCCACGCGTGGAGGCTCTTGTTGCCCGAGTCGATGAGGGCCGAGACGGGCAAGCCGCTGGTTACGATGGCCGCCAGTTGCTTCTCCTTGGGGATCGGCTGGCCTGCGGCGTCACAGTCGAATTCGACCAGCACGTGGCGAAAGGCGGCCACGTCCTGATTGCGGGCGCCGCCGTCGTGCATCGGGTTGATGCGCACGTAGAGACCGAGCTTGGCCGGGAAGGCTTCTTCGATCCCGCCCTTGGACTCGATGTGGCGGATCCACTCGGCGGCCGTCTTGGTGCGACCGCGTTTGGGCACAGCCGTGCCTTCCTTGCCCTCGCCGGCTACAGCAATGGCGACAAACTCGTCGGGACGGAAGCAGGTTTCCAAGAGCCTGCGCCAGCCATCGGCCACGGGTGAGGGCAGGGGCATGGTGGAGGCGGCCTTGTGCTCGTGGTCGCCGTTAGTTCCCGTGTTTCCGTTGGTTCCATTGGTTCCAGTGCTTCCAGCGGCAGATCCTGCGACGGAGCGCACGCTGCCGGAGTAGGCACTGCGCACGGTGTGGAGCGCCTCGTGCTCGCCCAGACCGTCGGCCATGGCGCGGGCGATCAAGGCCTGCTCGGCCTCGGCGGCCTCGATCATGGCGTCACGGAATTGGCAGGCGGCCTCGAAAAGCTCGCGGTTGCGAGAGCCTTCCGTGGCGCCGCGTTCAAGATACTCGCGGGTGCGGCAGGGGAGCCGTCCGCCTTTGGTGGCGCGGTATTTCATGCTGCGATGGCGGCGGCCGGAGAGTGCGGAGAGCGCTTGCTGAATTTTTCATCAAGGAAGAGCTTGGCTTCCTCGAAGGTGGCAATCTGCGGCTCGGGGTGACCGAGCTTGCTGAGCCAGCGGAGTTGCTTCGGGGTGGCCAGCTTGAGCTGCCCGCGCATGAAGACTCGGTCCAAGATGGCCGCGGCATGGCCCTTGCAGGTGACCTGGTTGGCATCGAAGCCGAAGCGGCCGAGGACCTGAAGCTGCCGGGGTGTGGCCGGATCGCCGTGCCAGGGCATGGTGGGCTCGAACTCGCCCAGTTCGAGGTCGCCGAGGGAGACGGCATACTCGAGCGGGTCAAAGAAGCGGGAGCGACGGACGCGGTTGTTGTTCAGGCGTTCGGAGAGCTTGCGGGTGCGGGCTTCAGAAACATCCTCGCAGGCGCCCTCAAGCTCCTCGTTTTCGGCCAGCATGAGGGTTAGCTCCTCCGCTTCCTTTTCGTCCTTGGCGACCAAATGAGCCGGCTTGATGAGCGAGTGCTCGTCGCTTAGCCACAGGAAGTCCAAGAGCAGGAGATGATCCTTGTTGGGATAGACACGCGTGCCGCGGCCGACGATCTGGCAGTAAAGACTGCGGATCCTAGTCGGTCGCAGGCAGAGGACGCAGTCGATCGAGGGCTCGTCGTAGCCCTCGGTCAGGAGCATCGCGTTGGAGATGATGCCGCTGCGTGCTGCGGAAAATTCCGACAGTATTTGAGCGCGGTTTTTACTTGTTCCGTCCACGTGCCAGGTCTTAAGCCCGACGGCTTGGCACAGGCGCGTGAAGGTCTGGGAGAGGCTGATGAGCGGGAGGAAGACGATCGTCTTGCGATGCCTGTATTCTCGCGCAAGAACCTCGACGATCTTGCTGAGCTGCGGAGCGATGATGTCGCCTAGGTCCTCGGCGTTGTAGTCGCCGGCCACGGTGCGGACTCCGCGCAGATCAAGGCCGAGAGGCAGCGTGCGCACGCGGATCGGGGAGAGCCAACCCTGCTTGACCAGATCAAGTAGCCCGATCTCGTAGGCGATGTTCTCGAAATACTCGGCCAGTTGCCGCTTGTCGGCGCGATCCGGCGTGGCTGTTACTCCAAGGACGCTGGAGTGAGCGTCGAAGTGGTTGAGAACGCGCAGATAGCTTGCGGCCAACACGTGGTGAGCCTCATCGACGACGACCAGGCTGAAGTGGTGCTTGGGCCAGCGGTCGCGCCGCACTTGGCGCTGCAGGGTCTGCACGCTGGCGACCACGATGGGTGCGTCGAGCGAGGCCTTGCGCTGGCCCATCTCCACCTCGGCCTTGAGACCGGTGAATTTGGCAATCTTGTCCACCGCCTGATCGATGAGTTCTTCGCGGTGGGCCAGGACGAGGGTGCGTCCTGGTTGGAA
>Ga0247839_1000708_pt1 | contig 58255 bp, 46 predicted proteins | sample LaCruzMarch2015__6_FD_192405 | JGI IMG/M metagenome (GOLD analysis project Ga0247839, IMG submission 192405) | Freshwater microbial communities from meromictic Lake La Cruz, Castile-La Mancha, Spain - LaCruzMarch2015_16m | ecosystem: Environmental > Aquatic > Freshwater > Lake | place: Spain...
GAGATCCGCCTCCTCCAGCCGGTCCAGCATTCAGCGCGGCCAGCCCTCGGGCGGGGAGCCATTGACGTAACGGTCCAGCTCGGTGGGAATGCCGTCCCGGCGCAGGCGCTCGGACAGTGCGAGAACCTGCTCGCGGTGCCCGTCCGAGTCGTGGCTGTAGCTGATGAAGACCCGCGGTATCCCGACCATGCCTGGCGCCCGTGCTGATTTTCTTGTGCCAATGGTGAGTGTACCCAGGGCCGGTGTCGATGCAAGGCGTTTGCGCCCGGCACCTGGCGCGCGCACCCCCTCGCGTCAAGAGCGCCGGGCCTCGGATCGAAGCACGATTCACTCATCGACCTCAGGGAGTGCTGTGCCCGCGTTCGCTCGCGGTCGTGACTTCACCCCGCAATTGCTCGACCTCGGTCTTCGCCTCGTCGCGCATGTGCTCGACCTCGGTTCTCGCATTGCCGCGCAGTTGCTCAAGCTCGGCTTTGACCGCGTTACGGGTCTGTTCGATGCGCACCGCCACGTCCGCCCGCGCCTGTTCAATTTCTTTGCGGAGTTTCAGGTCGGTCTCGCTCGACGCCTCTTGGGCGTCCGGGCCCGGCGCGCCCAGCGCCGATTCTTGCCGGGCGACGGCATCCGCGACGCTGGCTCGCGCCCGCTCCTGCGCCGCCTTGGTAAGGGCTTGAAAGCGTTCTAAGGCCGATGTCATAGAGTTCCTCCGATCGCGTGCGACAAAAGACTGGTTAGCGAATTCCGGCGGAATTCCGTGAGCTTCCGGGCACCGCAGTGCAGTTCCGCGGCGACGACGCTGCCGACGCAGACGGTGCCGTCGCCGCGCCGGGCGATAGAACCTGCGTACCTGATATCCAGACAGACCCTGGGTGTAGGGGCCGGTTTGAAACCCGCCCCTCCAGCCGGTGATCACGTCCGAATGCTATAAAACAACCGATGCTGAAGCATAGGCCAAAAGCTCCGGCGAAGCGATCAGGCCCCCACGGCGGCCTTGATCATATCGGCGGCTACGCGCTCTTGCGGCAACCCGTGGCCGCCGGAGGGCCGCTCCTACGGCGTAGCCCCGGCCGCGACGGATGTTACGGGCGAGGTAGCCGGAATAATGATCAACGCATCGCCGATTGTCGTTATTTGAGCGTCGCGAGCCAGTCGGCCATGGCCCGCATCTCCGCTTCGCTGACCACGTTCATCACCGGGCGCATAGCCGCGCTCTGACGGTTGTTGCGCTCCCCGCTCTTGATGTCGATCATCTGGGCATAGACATAGTCGGCGCTCTGGCCGCCCAGGCGCGGATAGTCCGACTGGGTCGGGGTATCGCCGTCGATGCCGTGACAGGTGGCGCAGGTCTTGCCGGTGTAGATAGCGGCGCCATCGAGCGGCCCGGCCACACTGCCGAGCGGCAACAGCAGCGACACGAGGATAACGCGGCGGAATGGGACTTTCATGGGATACCTCTGAATGCTGGATCGGGTCGATCGGAGGCGCCGCCCAGGACAACGATCTGCTCCACGCGGTCGCCGGGTCCAGACCCTGGGGCCGGGGTGCTCCCAGGCGGCGGCCACACGAGCAGATCTTGCCACGAAATCCGGGTTCCGTGGCCTTTCCCGGTGCCTGAAGGCATGGGATCGGGCGAAATTTGCTCATGGTCGGGAGTTGCCGGGAAACGTGCCGGTAGCCTACCGCGTTGCCGGCCCGCTCGCAGCGGGAAAACCCGACAGGCTGCTAGACCCCAAGAACGCCGATCCACCCGACTGGCGATCGGACAAGCTGTCTGGACGTACAGTCCTGCCTCGACTATGCTTCGGCTTAGACAAATTTTTCCCCTTTAAGCCAATGCAAGCACTGCTGTTACGCGAGCGCGTCGGATGCACCGAGTCGGACCGCAAAGCCTGGGACCGAACCGGGGTGCTGATCGCCCTGCGCGCGGGCTCCGGCACCGGCGTCCACGCCCAGTACGACGATGCGAATCTGGTAGCCGCGATGATCGCCTTGGAGATGAAGCGGATGGGCATTCCCGCGTCCCGCTATACAGGTGCCTTCGGCGCGTTACACATCTGGCTGCGCGGCCGTTCCAGCCTGGATTGGCCTCGTTTCCGGATCTTCATGACCCCCGAACAGGCACTGTTTCAGCGGACCGGAGAGCCGGCAGCACCAACCCTCGCTGGTTTCTCCCTGGACCTCGGCGAACTCTGTATCCGCTTGTTCCCGAACGACGTGATGGCTGATTCCCAGTTGTCGTTGCCGTTTGCGCTGGGGGTAGTCAAATGAGCCGGTACCTCACCCTGGACGCCCGGCACATGATGCCCGCCACCGCTGGTGCCCAGGGGAACATCCGTCCCGGCTCGCCTGATCAGCGCTTACCGATCCGCGGTAAATCATGAGTGTCCTGGAGAACCTGGTGGAGCGTTACGGCGCCAATCCCGCCGGGCTCTTGGCGTTCGACCAGGACGTCGCGGCACTACTGCCGTATGCGACCCTGGTATCCGCCCGCCAAGCCGGTTGTCCGGACCTGAGCGCCCTGCATGCGGTCTATGAGTGGCAGGACAGCCCCTTGGTCTTTCTGGTCGACGGCAATCAGCTCAGGGACGATAACCAACTGCGGCGCATCCGTCGCCGGGTCGCACTCAGCGGCGACGCGCCCTATCTGGGCGTCGTGGAACCGGGGCGGCTGATCATCCACTCGGTCGGGTTGGACGACGCCTCCCCGAGGCTCAGCAGGGTGCCCCTTGCGGTCGAAGCACCCATCACCTTCGCCTACCTGGCTTCCCAACGACCCCAGGCACGGGGCGTGCGGCGGCAATGGATCGCGGACCTGATTCTGCGCCTGTTGCAAGATTCGCTCGGCGATCTGCGGCGCGCCGGGATTGCGGAGACAGACGCCATCTCACTGGCGGGGCGCGCCCTGTTCACCCGCTTCCTCGCCGACCGCAACCTGCTCCCTGAGACCCTCGCGCCGATAGAAAGGGTGCGCGTCTTGTTCGACAACCCGGAACAAGCGTCACGCACCTCTCGCTGGCTCGACGACACCTTCAATGGCGACTTCTTGCCGCTCAGCTCCGGCTTGCTGACCCGTTTGCCCCCCATGGCCTGCCTGACCTTAGGCCATATCATGTGCCGTGCGGAACCGGGCGGGCAGCTCTACCTGGGGTGGGAGCAGCAATGGGATTACCTGGACTTCGCCCAGATCCCGGTGGGTACCTTAAGCCAGGCCTACGAGGGCTACCTGCGCGAGCATGACCCCAAGCGGCAGCGCGAACAGGGCGGCTTCTATACCCCGCGACCGATTGCCGAGTTGTTGGTACGCGGCGCCTTCCATGCCCTAGGCCGCGAGGGTTCGGCCCATACCGCCCGGGTGCTGGACCCAGCGGTTGGGGCGGGCGTCTTTCTCATCACTGCGTTCCGCCAACTGGTGGCCGAACGCTGGAGGCACACGGGCACCCGGCCCGATTCAGCGGCGCTACGCGAGATTCTCTACGGCCAGCTTACTGGCTTCGACATTGACGAATCGGCCCTGCGCTTCGCGGCACTTGGGCTCTACCTCATCGCCATCGAGCTCGACCCACTACCGGAGCCGGTCGAGAAACTGCGCTTCGAGAACTTGCGCGAGCGGGTGCTCTGGAAGGTCGGTCAGTTTGACGACAGGGACGGCGATGGCCGGTTAGGCAGCCTCGGCAATGGGGTTGGCGAAGACCACGCGGGTTGTTACGACTTGGTCGTCTGCAACCCGCCCTGGACCGGCGCGCGGCGCATCCCCGGCTGGAAACAAGTCACGGATCACGTCACCCGCATCGCCCGCGCCCGATTGGGAGCCGACAGTGCCCCCCCGCCGATACCCAACCAGGTCCCGGATCTGGCCTTCCTCTGGAGGGCCATGGAGTGGGCGCGACCTTGCGGTCAGATCGCGTTCGCCCTGTCTGCCGGACTCTTATTCCAGCAGGGGGACGGGATGCCTGAGGCGCGTACTGCGATCTTCTCCGCGCTCGATGTGACCGGCATCGTCAACGGCGCCGAATTGCGCAAGACCAAGGTCTGGCCGCGGATCACGGCACCATTCTGCCTCTTGTTTGCAAGGAACCGGCTTCCCCCGCCAGGGGCGGGATTCCGCATGTTGAGTCCGCGTCTGGAATCGTCGCTCAATGAAATGGGGGCCATGCGTCTGGACCCCGCCAATGGCAACGACGTGACCGCACGCCAATTGGCGGAACGACCGACAATCCTCAAGACCCTGTTTCGCGGTACCCGACTGGACCTAGAACTGCTGGAACGGATCGAGGCGCGCGGTCTGCCAACACTGGGCCAATATTGGCAGCGGCTGTTCGTTGCAGCGGAGGATCGAACCCGACAAACGGGTAACGGTTACCAGAAGATTCGACTAAGCAGTCGTCCCAGGAAACGTGGATCAGATCTCCTGCCCGGAGTCGATGCCGCCTATCTGAATGGCTTACCGGAGATTGATCGTTTGGCAATGGACAGCTTTGTTATCGATGTGCGACGGTTGATACCGTTCAGCCGTGCTCGCATTCACGATCCAAGACCAAAGTCCCTGTTTTTAGAGCCATTAATAGTCGTCCACGAATCTCCCCCGGCGGCACTAGCCCGCATTCGTGTGGCGGTGTCGACTGCCGATGTCGTCTTCAACCAAAGCTATTACGGTTATAGTTCAGCCGGACATCCCCACGCTCAAACTCTGGCACGCTATCTGGCATTGATACTCGGCAGTCGGCTCTCCCTTTGGCACGCGCTGGTAACAAGTGGGAAGTTCGGTTTTGAACGGGACACGATCGAAAAGGCTACCATCGACCGAATCCCGCTCGTGGCATTGGAGGATGTAAGTCCATCAGATCATCGGCAAATCGATCCGCTGTTTGAATCGCTCGTGGCCAAAGACAGCAACGAGACTTGGGGCGAAGTTGATACCTGGGTAGCATCACTCATCGGATTGCGGAATCGCGATCTTCGTGTCATAGCTGATACTCTTGCCTATAACCTGCCGTTTGCGAGCAACCGGAAGGCAGCACAGACCAAGCCCAATCAGGCGGAAATGGAAGCTTTCTGCCAGGCCCTTCAGACAGATCTCCAGCCTTGGGCTGACCGTTTTGAATCGGCTATCGTTGTCGCCCCGACGACAACATTGCCGACCGACTCCCCATGGCAGATTTTTTGGCTTGGCATCGCGGAAGCGGGCGCCCACACGTCACCCGAACGGACACCGGAAGACTGGCTGGACATCGTCAGGCTCGCCGATCAGCTTGCCGCCGCAGAGATCGTGCATCCTGATCCCCTCCGGCGAGGTCTTTGGATCGCCCGGCTGCGCCAGGCGCGCTACTGGAGCCTCAGCCAGGCACGACTGCTGGCCCAGCGTATCCTCTGGGAGCACATGGACGATCTCTTGAACAGGGGAAATGCGTGAGCAATACCCCAGCCACGGCTGGCCGGGCAGTCTATGAACAACTCACGGCCGGCGTGCCATTGCCCTTACCGCCCATACCCAGACTCATGCTGGACGTCATTGCGCAGGGACTCGTCACCGCTTGGTTGAATGTCCCCCAGGAGCAAATCAGGATCGCGGATGAGGCCGGGTTGAACGCGATGATGGAGACGCAACTGAATCAGCTCGCCGACCAGGACAACCAGTTCCGAATGTTGGTGGCGGCAGCGGTCCGCGGCAAAGAGACAATCAATTTCGATGGCACATGGCTGGAGAAGCGCCCCGACCTCTCGCTGATCCTCACGGACGGCCTTAGGGCGCGCGATTTCCCACTGACCATCGAATGCAAGCTGATCCACCGCGCGACGAAGAAAGGCGTAACGCTTTACTGCAATAAAGGCCTGAAGCGTTTCATCGACGGGGATTACGGTTGGGCCAGACAGGAAGGGCTGATGCTCGCCTATGTCCGCGACGACTCGACCATTGATTCTCAGCTCAGGCCCCATCTCGCCCGCCATTTCGGGAAATCCGACGACATCTTCTGCACCGAGGTATTCCCGCTACCGATCGGGGCGAGCACCAACCAGGCCGCGTCGAAGCACCTCCGCCGTTTTCGCTACCCCTATCGGGCACCGCAGGACGATCCCGGCCCGATCGCGATCCTGCATATATGGCTGGACGCCCGTGGTGCGGACTAACCGCCGCCCATCAACACGCACGCACGACCGGTCGCAGCTCAACCCGGCACATCACTCAATTGCCCCCGCAACAACAGCGCCTCCTTACCCCCCAGATCAACACTCAGAATATCCCCGCCCAATCCCCAAGGGCACTCACCAACCAAAACCGCAAGCCGCGCGGCACTGCCCGGTAATCCCGCCAGCGGAATGCGCACCCCGGATCGCGGATCGGGCGCGCGGTTGAGGATCAGCATGATGACCTCGTCCCCCAGTATCCGGGCGCAGGCGAACAGGTCGCCGTCCGCCAGCAAGGTCTGATAGGCACCGCGACGCAGTGCCGGATGGTCACGGCGGATGCCGGCCAGGGTCTGCACCCAGGTGCGGAGATCCTGGTCCCAGTGTTTCGGATCCCAATCGAAGCAGGCCCGATTATAGGGATCGTTGCCGCCGGTCATGCCGATCTCGTCGCCGTAATAGATGCAGGGCACACCGGGATAGGTGAAGAGGAGCAGGAGCGCGAGACACATGAGGCCGCGGTCTTCACCGATCAGGGTCAGAAAGCGGGCGGTGTCGTGGGAACCGAGCAGGTTGAACTGGCAGAGTTGATTGGCATAGGGAATGCGGGAGCGGGCGTCGGTGAGCCATTGATCGAAGGCGGCGGCGTCCAGGGTGATCGGGTGGTAATTGACGTCCTGGCCGGCCAGAAAGGCGCGTACCGGGTGGGAGAAGCCGTAATAGTTCATAGCTCCGTCCTCCTGGTCGCCCTGAAGCCAGCGGGTCGCCTCGCCGAAGTGTTCACCGAGCACATAGGCCCGCGGGCTTTCATCCTTGATCGCCAACCGTAAGGCGCGCAGGACCCGGTCGTTATGGCGCGCCCCGGTGCCCTCACCCATCATGTGGGCGACATCGATCCGCCAGCCATCCACACAATAGGGCGGGCGCAACCAGTGACGCGCGATGGCGTGCTCGCCGTCGATGAGATAAGCGCGCACCCGCGGATCGCCTAGATCAAGTACCGGCAGGACCTTGGACCCCTGCCAGCAGTGATAGCTGTCGGGGTCGGCCGCATCGTGAAAAATGTAGGCGCTGCGGAAGGGAGCCGTCACGTCCTGATAGGCCCCCTTGTCCGGATGCGTCCCCCAGCGATTGAACCAGGGATGGGTATCCGAGGTGTGATTGAAAACCGCATCGAGCAGGATGCGGATGCCGCGTCCCGTGGCGGCGGCACGGAGATCCGCCAGGGCCGCATCACCGCCCAGATACGGGTCTACGTGCGCGAAGTCCTCGGTGTCGTATTTGTGCACGCTCGGCGAGGTGAAGATCGGATTCAGATAGATGGCGGTGACACCCAGGTCTTGCAGATAGTCCAGCGACTGACGCACCCCGATCAGGTCACCGCCGTAGAACTCGCTGTTGGGGCGCTTGGGGTCGATCGGTTCGCCCCAGGCCTTGGCCCGGATCGGACCGTCCTCACGCAGCAGATAGGCGCCCGACCGGGGACTCACCGCCGGATCGCCATTGCGAAAACGCTCCGGAAAGATCTGGTAGAACACCTGATCGGGCACCCAGTCCGGCGGCGACTCCTCGGTGTTGACGCGAAAGAAGCGCTCGCGCAGCGGCATACGCGAGCTGACGCCGGCCGCGTCCAGCCAGTACTGCCGGTCCGCCCACAGCGCTTTGAAGGCATAGACCGTCAGCGCCGCGGCCGGGTTGGGGGTGAGTTCGGCCGTGTAAAGCCGATAGCGGCCGTATTCCGCGATCAGGTCCATGGGGACCAGACGCTCCTCGTTGTCGGGCTCACTGCGCACAAAGACCGAGGTCGGCGCGTCCGCGGCGTCCATCCGCAGTTGCACCCGATAGTGCCCGGTGTCACGCCGTTCAAAGAAAGGCGGCACCTGATGGTGGATCATGGTGGGCTTGAGCATGGTTCATCCTGATAGAGGCGTCGAACGCGCTAAGGAACGATTCGATCATTTCTCGTTTCTCGTTCCCAGGCTCCGCGTGGGAATGCCGGGCGGGTCCGCGTCCGGTCTTGGCGCCGGGCGCTCCGCGCCCGCACGTGCTCCCACGCAGGAGCGTGGGAGCCGGATCACGACAACGATGGTCGTCGTTGGTTAACGGTTTTCTGACTCGTGACTAAAGGGGCGAAGACGGGGTGATGGGCCCCTCCCCGTCCGACCGTGCGCCGACCCGCAGCAGGGCCAGGGTGATATTGTCCACCCCGCCGCGCTCGTTGGCGAGGCGCACCAAGGCCTCGGCAGCCAGCCCCAAATCGCTCGTCCTGGCGGCGATCAGGATTTGGCGCAGCCAATCAGCGGGCACCATACCGGTCAGGCCGTCCGTACAAAACAGGTAGGTATCGCCACTCTTGATCTCGGTCAGACCGCAGGAGACGCGCACCTCGGCGCCTGAACCCAGCGCGCGGGTCAGAATATTGTCCCCAATGCCGTAGCGTCGGGCGTCGTCCAGACTCCGAAAAAACCCTTGATCCACGACTTCCTGAATGAAGGAGTGATCGTGTGACAACTGCTCCAGAACCTCGTCCCGCAAGCGATACAGCCGGGAGTCGCCGACGTTGGCATAGACGAGCCAGTCCGCACCGACGAAACCCATCACCACCGTGGTGCCCATGCCGACGCAGTCGGTCTTGCTCTGCGCCAATTGCCAGACCGCCCGATTGGCGTCTTCGACGGCCGCCGCGGCGAGCTGTTTGGCCCGCTCCCGGTCGGTTCGGGAAAGCGCCTGTCGTCTGAAACACTCCCGGATCGTATCGGCCGCCAGCGTGCTGGCCACCTCCCCGGCGCTGGCCCCGCCGACCCCGTCGGCGACGACCACCAGACCCAGATCGGCGTGGACCGTGACCGCGTCCTCGTTGTGAGATCGCACACGCCCCCGGTCAGTGCGCCAGGCATATTCCAATTTGTATGCCCACATGACAGCTCCTGGTCAACAGTCAACTCACAACGATGAAGCGACGCCCCGACCGCGCTCAGCGCACGGCTTCGTCCGCGGATGGACCCGCGAGTTGGGCCGCCAGTTTCTTCGGCTCGACATAGCCCGGGATCAGTTCACCGGTGTCGGTGACGATGGCCGGCGTACCGCGCAGACCCAGGTCCTCACCGACCGTCATATGCGCATCCACCGGGTTGTCGCAGGATTTCTCCTCGATCGACTGGCCGGACTTGGCGGCGGTCATCGCCCCGCGCCGGGCGGCGGCGTCGCCGGCGCACCACACCGAGACAGCCTCTTTATAGGCTGGACTGCCCTTGCCGGCGCGCGGGTAGAAGAGATAGCGCACGCGAATGCCCTCCTTGCCGTAATCCTCGATCTGGCTATGGAGCTTGCGGCAATACCCACACTCGATATCTGTAAAAACGGTCACCGTATGCTTCGCCGCGATCGACGGCTCGAAGATCACCATCTCCGCCTCGCCGACATCATCCACGAGGCGCTTGCGAGCGCCGGACAGTCGCGGTTCGGTCACGTCCTCGCGCGTGCTGAGGTCGACGATGCGCCCGTCGAAGAAATAGCGGCCGTCACCGGTGACATACATGATCTGAGTGCCGACCATCACTTCGTAGAGTCCCTTGACCGGTGCCGGAGTGATACTTTCGATCTTGATATCGGGCACGACTTTTTTGAGCGCAACTCGGATATTGTCCTCCGGACCGGCCAGCAGGCTGCCCGCGGTGAGCATCAGTACAGCGGCGGCGATCGAACGATGGATGGGCATGACCTGTGGTTCCTCAGCAAAAGATTCGCCATAAATGGTGGAGCGGCCGACGGCAGCGGCCAATCGCGAGCCCGCCGACGCCGGGGATTCGCATCAATCCCTGAAATTGTTGAACTGCAACGGCAGGCCCCAGTCCTTACCCCGCAGCAACGCAATCGCTTCTTGCAGATCGTCGCGCTTCTTACCGGTGACCCGCACCTGATCACCCTGGATCTGCGCCTGCACCTTGAGCTTGGCGGCCTTGATGGACTTGACCATGTCCCTGGCCGTGTCGGCATCGACTCCCTGTTTGAGCAGGACCTCCTGACGGGCGGAACTGAGTGTAGTGACCGGGTCTTGTGGATCGATGGCCGTCAGATCGACCGCGCGCTTGACCAACTTCTGGCGCAGGATATCCATCATCTGCTGAAGTTGGAACTCCGTTTCCGCCGCCATCAGAATTTTGTCGTCGGCCAGCTCGAAGGTCGCCTTGACGCCCTTGAAATCGAACCGCGTGGAGGTCTCGCGATTGGACTGATCGACCGCATTACGCACCTCTTGCAGGTCGGTCTCTGAGACGATATCGAAGGAAGGCATGCAATTACCCTAGTAAGTCAGCGAGCATCCGCCCGTTCGGCGGGGACACGAAAGCGGCGGCAGCGCCATCTGTCGGCGCCCGGTCGCGTGACGATAAATCAAGCCGCGACGCGCTTCCAGAAAAACCCGCCGGAACGTCCGCCCGGCCTCGGTCAAGATCCCGGCCACTGGGGCCCGCCGGGTGCGTCGTCAGGCCATCCTAGCCTGACACCGTCAGGGCCGGGAGCCCTGACAACGCACACCGCCAACCGCGACTACGATCAAAACCGCCCGCGTCATCAGCAGCCCACCCCGACCGCCGCCGGTGCGCCCCGGTCGGCCCATCCCATCACCCGCGGGGATGGTGTCGCTGGTGCAACTGTTTCAACCGCTCACGCGCAACATGAGTATAGATTTGGGTGGTCGACAGATCGCTGTGACCCAGCAGCAACTGCACTACCCGCAGATCGGCTCCATGGTTCAACAGATGGGTCGCGAACGCATGGCGTAACGTATGGGGCGAGAGCGGCTTCACAACGCCGGCCAGGATCGCATAACGTTTGATGAGCTGCCAGAACGCCTGACGGGTCATGCAATCGCTGCGACTGGTCGGGAACAGGAAATCACTCAACCGCCCGCCGAGCAGGTCGAAGCGCGCACTGCGCAGGTAGTCCGCGAGCCAGGTGACCGCATCCTCCCCCAAGGGCACCAGCCGCTCCTTGCTGCCCTTCCCCATCACCCGCACCACGCCCTGCGTCAGGCTGACTTGAGCGGGCGTCAGCGTCACCAGTTCGGTCACCCGCAGCCCGCTGGCGTACAGCACTTCCAGCATGGTGCGGTCGCGATACCCCCGTGCGTCCGTCGTGTCCGGGGCCGCCAACAGCGACTCCACCTCGGCCTCGGTGAGGCTCGTCGGCAGGGGACGGCCAAGCTTTGGCGCATCCACCCGGGCGCTCGGGTCCGCCTCGATCAGACCCTGGCGCACCAGATGCTGGTAGAACTGGCGCAGACACGACAGCAGTCGCGCCGCGGAGCGCGGCTTGCGGCCCTGCACGGATAAGAGCGCTAGGTAATCGAGCAAATCCAGACGCTCCGCCGCCAGCAGGCAACGTCCCCGCTCGCGGTCGATCCACAAGGCGAACGCACGCAGATCGGACTGATAAGCCGAGAGTGTATTCGGACTCAGGCCGCGCTCCATCCAGAGGATGTCGGCGAACCCCTCGATGACCGCCCGGTCGTCGGCCGGCGCCGCTCCCTCAGTCAACCGCAACCCCCTCATGCCGCAGCAGCCAGCGCTTGATCGCCAACTGACGGCCGGAGCGATCCCCCACAAAGCCGCCCAGACCCTTGACCGCGACAACCCGATGACAAGGGACGACGATCGGACAGGGGTTGGCCCGACACGCCTGACCGACCGCGCGCGGGGCACTGCCGACCTGCGCGGCAAGGTCCTTATAGGTCCGCGTCGCACCCGCGGGGATCGCACGGATAGCGGCCCACACCCGCTGCTGGAAGGGCGTGCCGCCGAGCTCGAGCGCGAGATCGAAAGACGCGGAGCCGTCCGCGAGATAAGCCGCCAATTGACCGGCGAGCGCGGTCGGCAGCTCCGCCGCGGCGCCGCCGGCGGCATCAGGTGCCAGGTCCACGGCGGTCAAGGTCTGCCCGGTCCAGTGCAATCCGATCGGACCCATGGGCGTATCCAGCACCGTCTGCGGCATCGTCTGCTCCGGTTGGCGGTCGGTGATTGGTCACATTAAAGCACGGGATTGGCATGGCTGCCACGCGTGCCGTGCGGCGGCCGGCAACGCCGAATTCGCGGGCCTCGTCCGGCCCTTGGTGAATGCGGCGCGCACGACCGACGGGCCTTCCAGAACAACAGTGATCACCGGGTCGCGAGGAACCAGCCGCCCTGGATAAACCTGTGGATAACTCTGTGGATCAGTGTCGACAGAGGATTCTCAGGTCGCCCTTATCCTCCCGCGTTCTCTTGAACTCACCACGAAAAGACAAACGCTTAGATTTATCATACAAGAAGTTAGAAAAACCCTCCAAGGGTCTGACCCGAACGACCGCCCACGCGGCAAGGTTCAGACCCGATCGGCACCGGCTGTGCACAACCGCGACGGGCGTCATAGACGCGACGACGCACGTTGTCAAGTCGCGATCCCACGTACAAGACACCGTGGGCGCAGATCAGTCATTGCGGCGGGTTGCGCAATCTCCGATCATAGGTGCGAGAGTGAGACGTCCGCGACGATCCATACCGCCGGCCAAGTGCTTCGACATGCCGCTCGCCCGCAAGCGAGACCGCCCGCCGCGATTGAACCGGCGCGCGATCGGCCCCAGAAATCCGGGGCGACGGATTGGCGGATGCGGCCGATCGGGCGCCATCAGCAGTCGACTTACCCCACCGAATCATCAAGAGGACGCCATGAGCAGTACCCAAACCGCCACGGACCCCAGGCTTCACATGCGTTCGATCATCCAGCGCATCGCGACCGGCCCGGAACTCTCCAAGGATATCTCCGCGGCGGAGGCGCGCGCCGGGATGAACGCCATCCTCGCCCACCAGGTGGACCCGGTTCAGGCCGGTATCTTTCTGATTGCCCTGCGCATGAAACGCGAGTCGGACGATGAACTGCGCGGCATCCTCGACGCCGTGCGTGACGCGACCACGCCGGTGGTCGCGGCGGTCGACGCTGTTGTCGACATCGCCGATCCTTACGATGGCTACAACCGCTGCCTGCCGGCGGCGCCCTTCCTGCCGACCCTGCTGGCCGAGTGCGGCGTGCCTGCCGTCACCCACGGGGCGGACGCGGTCGGACCCAAGTTCGGGGTCACGCACCGTCATTGCCTGGAGGCGGCCGGGGTCCCGGTCGGCCTGGACACGGCGGCCGCCGCCGCCCGTCTGGCCGACCCGCGGATCGGCTGGACCTACCTCGATCAGCGCGCCTTCTGCCCCGCCCTGCATAGTTTGGTCGACCTGCGCTCCACCGTCGTCAAGCGCCAAGCCCTGACTACGGTGGAGGTGATGGCGCGGCCCATCCAGGGCCGGCGTCACACCCACCTGGTGACCGGCTATGTGCACAAGCCCTACCCCCGCATCTATGCGCTGCTCGCCCGCCATGCCGGCTACGACTCGGCCCTATTGGTGCGCGGGGTGGAGGGCGGTGTGATCCCCTCCCTGCGTCAGGTCGGCACCTGTTTCAACTACCAGAGCCGCGGCGAGGAACAACCCTTCGAGATCGACCCGGCCGCCATGGGGATCGAACAATCCGTGCGCGCCGTGGCGCTGCCGGCCGACCTGCCCCAGACCACCCGGCCGGGGGACGACATCGCGGTGGCGGTCGATGTACCCGCCACCGCACATGCCGCGGCCGCGGCCGGGATGGCGGCCCTGGCGGGCACCCGCGGGGCGACCTACGACAGCCTGGTGTGCTCCGCCGCCCTGATCCTGTGGCACCTGGGCCGGGAATCCTCCCTGGCCGCCGCCGCCGGACGGGCGCGCGAGGCCCTGGACTCGGGCCGCGCTGCCCTGCGCGTACGCTGAGGAGGACGCACGATGGACCAGCCTTATATCGCCGCCGCCCGCACCGACGCCATCGCCCCCGGCAAATTCATCAAGGTCGTCGTGGCGGAGCGCGCCTACGTGATCGCCAACCTGGACGGCCGCTACTACGCCTGCGAGGACAAGTGCAGCCACGAGGACTATCCGCTCTCCTACGGCTGCCTGGACGGGGACCGGATCAAGTGCTCGCTGCACGGCAGCCGCTTCAGCCTGCCGACCGGCGCGCCGATGGATGAGCCGGCCGATTCGCCGATCCACACCTACCGCTGCCGGGATGCCGATGGGTGGGTCTGGATCGACCCCAGTGCCCCGGCGAATGGAAGGGCGCGAGATCAGGTCGCTGACTGAAATGCGGTTCTCAGCCGGACGCCGCCAGATCGATAACGAACGCATCGGCCAGGGTTGACACTGTTTTCCCGGCGGCATCCCACTCCAGCCGATTGAGCTGTTGTTCCAATGCGGTCATCGAGGGCGACGCGGCGTGCGCTCCCACGATCGCCTTGAGATCGACAAAACAGTCCTCGGCCGCCATGTCGCACTGCTGCACGAGCGCGGCCAATCGGCGCAGTACGGGCGCAAGCAGCGCGGGGTTCAAGGTCGTCGGAGCAGCGGCCGGCGACGATGGCTGCGGCAGTCGGGCCAACCCGGCCAGGACCGGCCGTAAGGCTGCCGCCAGGGCCTCCAAACGATTAGGCAGCGCGTCCGGGTCACCCTGAGTCAGGACGTCCTCGAGCGCGGCGGCGGCGGCTGTCACCTCCGGCATCGCCAGATTGGCCGCCACGCCGCGCAGGGTATGGACGGTGTACCGCGCGGCCGGCCAGTCGCCCCGCACCACCGCCGCATACAGCGTCGCCATCACGCCGGACCAAGTGGCACTAAAGCTCCGTACGAGATCAAGGAACAGATCCAGCTTGCCGGACAGACGCCGGCACGCCGTCACCACATCGACGCCGGGGAGTTCGGGCAGTTGGTCCCAACCCGCGACGGCGGCTGCCGGGCTCAAACCCGCACGCGGGTCCGATCGGAGATCCGGCGTGAGCCGCAGCTCGTTGGCCGCGCTGTCGCGGGCGCGTAGCCGGCGGGCCAAGGTCACCGCCAGGATTGACGCATCGATCGGCTTGGTCAGGTGCTCATCCATCCCCGCGTCCAAACATTGCTGCCGTTCGGATTCCAGGGCATGGGCCGTCATAGCGATGATAGGCAGGTCCCGCAGACCCTGAGCGCGGATCAGCCGCGTCGCCGACAGTCCGTCCAACTCCGGCATCTGAATGTCCATCAGCACCAGATCGAAGGGTTCCATTGTTGCGCGGGCCACGCCTTCGCGGCCATTGACGGCGCTCTCGACGGTCATACCGAGTTCGCTCAGCAACGCGATGGCCAGGTCGCGGTTGATCGCGTTGTCCTCCACCAGCAGCACGCGCCGCCCCGTGAGCAGGCGCGCGGCCCTGTCCAGCGCCTCGCGATCACAGAAAGCAGGCGTTGACAGCGTCTCGCAAGTCGCGATGTCCAGGGTGACCGTCAACGTAAAGGTACTCCCCTCACCGGGCGCGCTCTCCACCACGATGCGTCCCCCCATCAATTCCGCGAGCTGGGCGCAGATGGCCAGTCCCAGGCCAGTGCCGCCATAGCGGCGGGTGATGGTCGGATCGCCTTGGCAAAAAGGCTGGAACACCTGCGTCGCCTGTTCCCGGCTCATCCCGATGCCGGTATCCCGCACCGCGAACCGCAGCCGTGCCGTCGTGTCGGTGGCGGCTTCCGGCACCACGGACACAACGATCGCGCCATGCTCGGTGAACTTCACCGCGTTGGCGGCCAGATTGATGAGGATCTGCCCCAGCCGCAGCATGTCGCCCATGAGCACGGGCGGCGTCTCGGGTGCCACCGAGACGGCAAAGGACAATCCTTTCTCGTGCGCCTTCAGGCCCACGACGTCGGTCAATTGTTGCAGCAGCGTGTCGAGTGCGAAAGCCGCCTGTTCCACTTGCAGTTTACCGGCCTCGATCCGTGAAAAGTCCAGCAGGTCATCGATGATGCGCAGCAACGCACGCGACGCGGCGTCGATCTTGACCAGAAGATCCCGCTGTTGCAGCGTCAGAGCCGTGCGCAGGGTGAGACCCGTCATCCCCATGATGGCGTTCATCGGCGTGCGGATCTCGTGGCTCATATTGGCGAGAAACTGGCTCTTGGCACGATTGGCGGCCTCGGCTTGCTCTTTGGCGACCACCAGAGACGCGGCGGCCCGGCGGCGCTCGGCATCGTCGTGCTCTTTGAGCCTCAGCACAAAACCCAAACTGCTGAGCGGCAGAACCAGGTAGGCCACAACGAAGGTCAGGGTCTGGACCAGATGTCCGGTCAACAGCCCGAAGTCGACATCGGCAACGGCAGCCACCCCGACACGCCAGACGAGCAGCAGACACAACACGCCATAGAGTGTGCCCATCGCCCGCTGCACCCGCGAGCCGTCACGGGTCAGCAGCAACGCCCCGGCAGCCGGTCCGCACAGGGCGATCGTGGTCAGCGAGACCACCAGCACCCGCCACGCCGGGGTCGTGCCAAAGACCCAGAAGCTCAGGATGCCAACGCCGCCGATCAGCGCATAGGCCGCCTCCCAGCGCCGGTTGACCCGGTCCCCGACGGTCACGGCCGCGACCTCGCAGGTAAACCCCGCGAGCATCAGCGTGTTACCGATCGATACCGAGAACAGATCCGCGATCTCACCCCGCAGCGCCAGCAGGAGCCAACCGATGGACTGCAGGAGCTTACCGAACATGAACTGCCGGTACGTCCGTTCCATGACCGATGCACTCCGATAGGCCGCCAGGATGACCACGGCCGTCAGATTGCCCAGAAAAAGCAAAAACAGGATGGTGCGAACATCCAGGGTCGCAGAGGTCATCGGCCGGTGACCTTGTGTTTGGCATCGGCGTGGCGGTCAACCGGCACGGCATCACCGTGTTCACGGGTATCGCAGACGTCAGCGCGGCTGAACAGGGCCGCAAAGAAGTCGAGGTCATACGCATAGGCCGACTGCGCAAGTGCCTCGTAAAGCGCAGGGTCCGGGTTGCGGACGTGCTCCAGCAAGGCGGTGATGCGGTCAAAATCACCCAGTTCGCTCGCCGCCTTCAGATCGGCACGCCACCTCGCGGAACACGCGGCCAGCCGCTGGATCACGGCGTCCGGCGACAACGCGGGTCGCGGGGGTGACGGTGCCCCGGAGCGAACGAACCGTAGTCCGGCATACCGCTCCAGGATGGCGAAGACCTCCTCGGTACGGAACGGCTTGCGGGCAAACGCGTCGCAGCCGCAGACCAGGAAGTGATCACGCTGTTGCTCAAAGGCACTGGCGGTGAGCGCCACCACCACGGAGCGCACGGCCGCGGGCCGCTCCGCCGTCAGGGACCTGATCCGGCGGGTTGCCTCCTCGCCGGATAGGACCGGCATCCGCATGTCCATGAAGATCACCTGGGGCTGCCAGGTCTCCCAGATGGCCACAGCCTCCCGGCCGTCGGCGGCTTCCCGCAATTCCAGCACCGGCGGTTGCGGATTGAGCCCCTCCAGCAGCGTCCGCAGCGGCGCCCGGTTGTCCGCCAGATCATCGGCAATCAGGATTCGGCAGGCCGGTTGACCCGGCTCGAGGCCAACAATAGGGACCTCGACCCGGTCCGCGGCGGGTGCGACGGTGTCGTTCGCCGGCAGTGACAGGGTGAAGGAGAAGCAACTCCCCTGCCCCAGCGTGCTGACGGCGGTCAACTCCCCTCCCATGAGCTTGACCAGATGGTGACTCAGGCTCAGGCCGAGCCCGGTTCCCCCCTGCGATTGCCGGCCGCTGGCGGTTTGGATGAAAGGATCGAAGATGCGCTCCATCTCCTGCGGCGAGATCCCCACCCCGGTGTCGCTGACGCTGAAGTGGATCGCGTCACCGGCAACGGCTTCGACCCGCAACGTCACGGATCCTTGGGTGGTGAACTTGACGGCATTGCCGACCAGGTTGATCAGGACCTGACGCAGCTTCGTCTGATCGCCGACAACCAGTCGCGCGGAGACAACGGACTCGGCGGTCAGCCGGAGTGCGCGATCATGGGCACTTTGCCGGAAAAACGCCTCAGTCTCCGCGATGAGCCGCGTGAGATCGAAAGGTGCCGCCTGGACAGTCATCCGGCCGGCCTCGATCTTGGCCATGTCCAGGATGTCGTTGATCAGGGTCAGCAGGTGCTCGCCACTGCGCTTGATCGTGATCAGGCTGTCGCGCTGGGTGCCATTCAGTGCAGGGTCGCGGACCAGCACTTGGGTGAAACCGAGGATCACATTCAGCGGGGTGCGGATTTCGTGGCTCATATTGGCCAGGAACTCACTCTTGGCCAGGTTGGCCGCATCGGCGAGATCGCGGGTTTGCTGGAGCATATGCGCGTAGCGCTTGCGCTCATCGATGTCGCGGGTCATGCCGAGGATTTCCAAAAAAGCTCCATCCGCGCTGAACAGCGGATAGGCCATGACTTCAGTCCAATAGGTGGAGCCGTCGTTACGCTGGTATTCGAGTTCTCCCCGGAACTGCTCCGGTGTCCGACCGTCCGCAACGGCGGCGCGCAACCGGGTGAAATAATCAGCCACGATGGTGCAGGAATCGGGTGTAAGGATCGCGTCGAGCGGCTGCGCCATCGACTCGGCCGGGGTGATGCCCCGCACCGTCTCGACGGCTGAGCTGACCGACGTAATAGTGCCGTCAAGCGCCATGGTCCAGATGACATCCCTGGCATTGTCGGCCAACAGCCGGTAGCGCTCCTCGCTGCGCCGCAGGGTCTCGTTGGCGGATTCCAACTCCGTTGTCCGGTGCCGGACCTGATCCTCCAGCGTCTGATTCAAGTGATGCAGCGCGTTTTGCGCCTGCTGCAAGCGGCGTTTTTCGTCCATCAGGTCGGCCTCGGACACCTGCAGATCGGCCGCAATGCGCTGCCTGATGGCGACTTCACGGGCCAGCCGCCGGTTCCAGTAGAAGACCGCGAGAAAGATCAGCGTGGCACCGGCGACGACCTGCCATACCAGCGTATAGTCGATTCGCGGCCGGATCTCCACCACGCCCGATTTCTGGTTGATGGCATTGATCTGCGCCGGGGTCATGACCGCAAGCCCTTTGTTGATCAGCGAGGCCAGCGCCGGCCAGTCCCGACGCACCGCCATCCCCTGCGTGCGCTGACCATAGGGCGTGCCGGCGGCGACCACCAGGTTGGTGAAACGATTGCGTTTGATCAGGAAATTGGCAATGGCAAGGTTGCCGACGCGGACGGTATGATGCGCGTCCAGCCAGGCGCGCTCGTCCTGGGTCAATTGCAACGGTGTCACCGGCGCATCCGTTTCAGCCGGCCGGGCCCAGACGGCGGGTGCGCAGGCCCACCACAGCAGCGCAATCGCGAGCAACCGATACTTCAGGAACGGCGGCGAAGTGCAAGACCTGTCCATGCCATGCCTCATCGTCTGTTGCTACCCGCACCTGCGCACGATTTGCGAAAACGCGTCCAGGTCATACTGATAAGCCCACTGCGACAGTACCTTGCGCAGCGTGGCGTCGCGCGCGTCCAGTTGTTCAATGAGCGTGGTGATCCGACCGAAATCACCCAATGCCACCGCGCCCCGCAGCTCGGCTCGCCATTGCGCGGAGCAGGCGGATAAGCGGACCGCCAGTGTGTCGGCAGACAACGCGTCATCGGCAATCCGTCCTTCCCCGGCCCGGATGAACCGTAACCCGACCAGTCGCTCCAAGATCGCGAAAAGCTCCTCGGCACGAAAGGGCTTGGCGGCGAAGTCGTCACAGCCGCAGGCCAGGAACTGGTCGCGGTGATCATTGAAGGCGCTGGCGGTGAGCGCGATGACCACGGACCGCACGGCCTCGGGCCGGGCCGCCATCCGCTCCTTGATCCGGCGGGTCGCCGCTTCCCCGGAGAGCACCGGCATCCGCATGTCCATCAAGACGACCTGTGGTTGCCATTCCTCCCAGAGCGCCACCCCCTCCTGGCCGTCGGCCGCCTCCCGGCACAGGATGACCGGCGGCTGCGGATTCAGCGACTCCAGCAGCACCCGCAGCGGGGTCCGGTTGTCCGGCAGATCATCGACGATCAGCACCCGGCACACCGGCTGACCCGGTTCCAGACCGACGACCGGCGCCGCCGGTCTGCCGGCGGGTTCACCGCAGTCGGCGGGCGGCAGCGTCAGGACAAAGGCGAAGCAACTGCCCTGACCAAGAGCGCTGGACGCGCTCAACTCCCCCCCCATGAGCCGCACAAACTGCCGACTCAGGGCCAGACCAAGACCGGTCCCGCCCTGCACCTGCAGGCCACTGGCGGTCTGGCTGAAGGCTTCGAAGAGTTGCCCCAGATCCGGCGCGGCGATCCCGATCCCCGTATCGCTGACACTGAAGCGCAGTCGGTCACCCATCTGCGCCTCGACCCGCAACGTCACCCGTCCGGCCGGCGTGAATTTGATCGCGTTGCTCACGAGGTTGATCAGAACCTGGCGCAGCCGCGTCGCGTCACCCATCACCATCCCGAGCGGCGCCGGGGTCTCGACGCTCAGCGTCAACCCACTGTCGTGCGCGCGCTTGCGGAAGAACGCCGCGGTCTCGGTGATCAGCCCGCCCAGGTCGAAGGCGACCGCCTGGCAGACCATCCGGCCCGCGTCGATCTTGGCCATATCCAGGATGTCGTTGATCAGGGTCAGCAGGTGCTCGCCGCTGCGCCGAATGGTGGCCAGACTTTCCTGCTGGCCGGCAGCGAGCGTTGGATCGCGCTCCAACACCTGGGCAAAGCCCAGGATGGCATTCAGCGGGGTGCGGATTTCATGACTCATGTTGGCCAGAAACTCGCCCTTGGCCCGATTGGCCGCCTCCGCGGCTTCTTTGGCCCCCGCCAGTGCGTCTTCCGCCTGCTTGCGCGCGGTCAGGTCCAGACCGAAGCTCCAGTTTTGTGCGCCAATGGTCTTGAAGCCCCACTCGATAGTCTTCCGCGAGCCATCCTTGCAGGTGACCACGGTCTCCATCGGTGCGATTTCGGACCGCGTGGCGATGGCACGCTCCACTTGGCGCTGCCATGCGTCGACGATCTGCCGACGATAGGCCGGGTCCGGGTAAGCGCGCGGCCACCAGTCGCCGACGGTCGGCACCTCGTCGAGGGTATAGCCAAACAGGCTGACAAAGGTCGAGTTGACGTATTGCGCCTGCTGCTCGATGCCCGTCGACACATAAATCGCGAGCGGCGAGGTCTCCGCCAGAGCCTTGAACCGCTCCTCGTCTTCGCGGAGCCGGCGCTCCACCTCCTTACGCTCGGTGATGTTCTCGACCATTCCGATGGCGCCGGTGACGGCACCGGTCGCGTCGCGAATGGCCGACACGGTCAGATGTCCCCAACGCAGTTGACCATCCGCACGGACATAGCGCTTTTCGATCGCATAGGTGTCGCGCAGCCCGGCGCACAGTTCGCCGAATAACCGGTCATCCTCCTCCCAATCATCCGGGTGCGTCACGGTCTGGACAGCGGTCTGTTGCAGTTGCGCTGCCGCGACCCCGATAAACCGTTCCAGCGCCGGATTGATCAGCAGCGGCCGCTTGTCCCGATCCAGCAGCGCAATGCCGATCGCTGCCGAGGTGAAGATGGTGCGGAAGCGTTCTTCGCTCTGGCGCAAAGCCTCTTGCACCTCCCGGCGCGTGGTGCTTTCATGCATGCTGGCAAAGAGCGGCGTCTGATCACCGATCGCGCGTTCATCGGCCAGCTGCTGCGCCGTCGCCCGGGCCTGACCGAGTTCAGTCCGCAGGGCTTGAACCTGCAGTTCCAGACGGGCCCTGAGGGCATGCTGAGCCAGGTGGGCCTGATACAAGTGCAGGAGCAGCGCCGCGCACCCCAGGCCGATCAGCAGTTCAACCGCAATCATGTCCGTCCCCCTGTCAGCCGCGCCTCGTCAGCCGCCCCGATGCGGACCGCTCCCGGACCCGGATCACCCCCTTCAACCGGGCTGAACAGGACTGCAAGGGACTCCCGATCGTACTCATCGGCCCACCGCGCCAAGGTCGCGTGCAGTATCGCATCGGCACCGCGCCATCGTCGCTTTGAGCAACGTTGAAAACGCATCCGCATCGAAGCTGTAGGCCCACTGGCTCAGCACCTCGCGCAGCGCCGGATCGGCGTCGCCGAGTTGCTCGGCCAGGCCGGTGATCCGATCGAACTCACCGCGCGCGACCGCCTGGTGCAGGGCGGCTTGCCAGTCCAGTGGGCAAGCAGCCAGGCGTGCCGCCAATGCGGCGGTAGACAGTCGGGTGCCGGCTGGCGGCACGGCCGCCGCTCGGACGAAATGCAGTCCGGCACGGCGCTCCAGGATGGTAAACAGATCCTCGGCCCGGAACGGCTTGCGGGCAAAGTCGTCGCAGCCGCAGGCCAGGAACTGGTCGCGATGTTCGTCAAAGGCGCTGGCGGACAGCCCCACGACCACGGATTGTACCCCTTCCGGCCGGGCCGCCATGCGCACCTTGATCTGCCGGGTCGCCTCTGCTCCGGAGAGGATCGGCATCCGCATATCCATAAAGATCACCTGGGGTTGCCAGGTCTCCCAGACCGCGAGCGCTTCCTGACCATCGGCCGCTTCCCGGAACTCCAGCACCGGGGGTTGCGGATTCAAGGTGTCCAGGAGCGCCCGCAGCGGTTCCCGGTTGTCCCGCTGATCGTCCACAATAAGCACCCGGCAGACCGGCTGTCCCGAAGCCAGAGCGACCACCGGAAGTTCGCCGCGAACCTCGTCTGGTGCGGCCGTGGTTGCCGGAGGCAGCGCAATCGTGAAGGTGAAACAACTCCCCCGGCCCGGCCTGCTGTCGACGGCCAGTTCTCCTCCCATGAGCCGGACAAACTGGGAACTCAGGGCCAGACCAAGTCCGGTGCCCTCTTGTAATGTTCGCCCCGTGGCCGTTTGGGTGAAGGGTGTGAAGACCCGCGTGAGATCATCCGGGGCAATCCCCGTACCCGTGTCCAGAACGCTGAACCGGACCCCGTCGCCGCTCGCGCATTCAACGCGCACGATCACCTGTCCGGCCGGCGTGAACTTGACTGCATTACCAACCAGGTTGATGAGGACCTGACGCAGGCGCAGCTGGTCTCCGACCACCATTCGGTGCAGCCCCCGGGTCTCGATCGTCAGCTCAAGCCCCTGGTCGCGGACACGCTGCCGGAAAAGCGCCTCGATATCGGCGATCAGTCCCGTTAGTTCAAAGGGCGCCGCCTGTTGGGTCATGCGTCCGGCCTCGATCTTGGCCAGGTCGAGGATGTCGTTGATGAGGGTCAGAAGGTGCTCGCCGCTGCGCTGGATCGTGACCAGACCGTCGCGTTGGATGGCGTTCAAGCCGGGATCGCGCGCCAGGACCTGGGCGAAGCCGAGGATGGCGTTCAGCGGGGTGCGGATTTCATGGCTCATGTTGGCCAGGAAAACCGATTTGGCGCGGTTGGCCGCTTCCGCCTGCCCTTTGGCGACAATCAACGCCTGCTCGCCGCGCTGCTGTTCGCTCAAGGTCCGTGCCAACTGGATATTGGCATAGCTCAAGCGGGAGATCAGCTCCGCGAAGCGTCCGTAATATCGCATCACCGTATCCACCTTGTCGTGGCTCCAGCGCGGCACCCGGGCATAGGCGGTGAGGTAAGCCGCTTCGTCGAAGCCGTAACGGCGCGCCTGAGCCCGGAATCCCTCCAGGTCCAATGGTTCGTCGTCAAAGAGAAACTGACCGAGAAACAGATTGCCGATGTGCTTGGTGCCGACCATGATCGGGGTCACCATCTCCCACATGCCGTTCTTGCAGCGGTAGGTGCGATAGGCGCCCGGCGCCACGCCCCGCGAGAGCAGCGTGTCGCTCTCCACGCAGTGACCGGCGGTGACCGGATGGACCCGATGAAAGCGCGTGCAGATCGCCTGCCAGCCGGTCGAGACCAGCACCCGACCCTGCAGATCGATCACACCCACGCCGATCTGCGTGAGCCGGTAAAATTCGTCCATGATCTGTTGAATCGCGGGACAATCCACGATATCGGCCAAATCCAGCGTCTCCAGATCCCCGGCCGGATCCAGCAGCGCGGCCAGCTTCGCCCGGACCCGCCCCTCGCTTTCGGCCAGTTCGCCGGTCCGTTCCGCCAGGGCGCGATTGGCACGGCCGGCTTCGTCGAGCGCGCCGGCAACCCGGAGGTGGTTGCGTGTCAGCAGGTACATGGATGAGGCGAGTGCGAGGGTCAGCAGTGACCCGGTCACGATGACGATGAGGCTGACCGCATGTGCTCGCCAACCGCCCGGGTGGGCCACGCGCGGTGCGACCCGGAAGATCCAGTCGCTCCCGGCGAAGGTGATCGGACGCACGATTTCGAGGTGACCTGATGCGGCTTGCGGCGCCGGATTCAGTGCGTAGAGCAAGGTGTCAGGGGTCTGGGACTCTGTCGAAAAGATCTGTAGCGAGAGGCGCTTTGACAACTCGCGATAGTCGCTGAGCAAAAATGCGTCAACCGAATCCTGGATCCGGAGCGCCGCGTAAGCCCAGCCCCGCAGGGCCGACCGCCGCTGCGCGACGGTATCCAGCGGGAGACCGTTACGATAGACCGGCACGAAGAGGAGGACCCCCGCCTGCACCTCCCCGTCAACCTCCTGTTTCAACGTCACCCGATCGGACATGGCCGCCCCGTCTTGGTCGCGGGCGCGGGCCGCGGCCGCGGCCCGCACTGGTTCCGTCAACAGGTCGAAGCCAATGGCGCGTTGGTTTCGCCAATCAAAGGGCTCCACATAGATCACCGCCGAGTAAAGATCCCGCTCGCCGGGTGGCCGGATCGCGTAGTCGGGTAGACCTTGGGCGCGCATCAGGGCCACATGGCGCGCCTTGTCGGCGGCCGGCACGACAGCGGCATAGCCGACCCCCTGGAGGCCGGGATAATACTGAGCGAGCCGCAGCCCTTCAACATAGCGGCGGAAGCCCTCGCGGCTGACCTCGTCGGCACTCTCGAACAGACCGGCGACCCCCCGCAGGATTTGGGCGTTGGCCGTCATCCGGTGCTGTAAACCGCTCACCACCTCGTTGACGCGTAGCGCGAACTCAGCCCGCTCGATCGCGATCTCATGTCGGCGCAACTGCGATCCCAATAGCCAGGTGAGCGCCCAGCCGCCGGCCAGGATCAGCCAGGGCAAGACCTGAAACATCCGCCGCGCCGACCAGGGATCAGTCACTTTGGACGGCATGTGCCACCTGCCTGGTGCGGGCGGCACCGGCGCATCACTGACCCGAACCGGTGGAACATCAATGCGAGATCCAGCGCCATGGTTGCGTTATTGAGCGATATGATAAGGTGATCGAAGCGTTGTCATGCACCCCGCCGTAACGCAACCCTGGAGCCGCGCGTGCGCATACTGATCGTAGATGATGTTCCGGACAATATCCGGGTGCTGAGCCGCATGCTGGCCGACGAGGGGCACCAGATCTCCGCCGCCACCAATGGCCGACAGGCGCTGAAGCTCGCCGAGTCCTGTGCGCCGGACCTGATTCTGCTGGATGTGATGATGCCGGAGATGGACGGCTACGAGGCCTGTGCGGCGCTCAAGGCCGACCCCCTGCTGAGCGCGATCCCGGTCATCTTCGTTACCGCCCTGACCGATGCCGAGGACGAGACCCGCGGATTGGCGCTGGGGGCGGTGGACTATGTGACCAAGCCGTTCAAGGAGGCCATCGTCAGACTGCGCGTGCGCACCCACCTGGAACTCAAGCGCCAACGGGACTTTCTTGACCAGTTGTCCCGTCTCGACGGCCTCACCGGCATCCCCAATCGACGCGCCTTCGACCTGCGGCTCGACCACGAATGGCGACGGATGCTCCGCTCCGGTCAAACCCTGGCGGCGGCGATGGTCGATATCGACCACTTCAAGGAATACAACGACGCCCACGGTCATCTGGATGGGGACGATTGTTTGCGGCGGGTGGCCGAGGCACTGACTCAGCAGATCAAACGGGCCGGAGACTTCGTCGGTCGATATGGCGGAGAGGAATTCATCTGCCTACTGATCGGACCCCATGCCGAGGGGCTGTCGGTGGTGAGCGAGCAACTGCGTGCCGGCATCGAAGCGCTCCAAATCCCGCACGGCGCGTCGCCGGTTTCCCCATGGGTCACGGTCAGTATCGGTGCCGCAATCTGCCGGCCGGCACGGCACGAGCCGCCGACCGATCTCATCGAGGCGGCCGATCGCCAGTTGTTTGCGGCCAAACGACGCGGCCGCAATCAGGTCAGCCTGACCGCCATCTGACCGTGATCAGAACCGCCGCGCCCGTACCGGGCGTTCGTCCTCGTGCAGATCGTCGTCGATGCTGAAGATCGGCCCTAGGTCGACGTCCCCGTCGCCGACCAGCGTCGGTTCGCGACGGGGCACCACGACCTCAAGCGGTGTGTTCGACGGCGGTTGCGTGGTCCGCTCCTTGGGCTTGGCCGGCGCGGGCAGCGGTTTGCCGCGCGCCTGCCGACCGTCATCCACCATCACCTGGGACAACCCATGCAGGACCTCCCGCAACTCACCAGGGACCTCCGCGGGCAACTGCACCTCGATCTCGGCCGCGGGTGGCCGCCGGGACGCCAGCGCCGCGAGGACCGGCGGCGCGATCTCGGCCACTCGGTAGGTGTCGGCCTCGACAAAACACACGAAGGGCAACTCCGCGGCGGCGCAGATCTGATCCAGGGCCCGGTGGGGCGGCCCGCGGCGCAGTCGCGAGCGCGGCGCCAGATTGACGGCACAAAGGATGGCACCGGTCTGCGCCGAGCAGATCAGGAAATCGAAGTGCCAGTTCCACAGCCGCTCCAGGGCGCGCCGTCGGCTGCGCCGATCCAGACGCGGGCGACGGCGCAGACCGATCACATCGACCGCCCGCACCCGGCCGTAGACCCGATAGTCACTGCCCACCGCGCGTTCGAGCACCGCCAGGAAGGCGCGCTGTGCCGGCGGGAACAGCAACTCATCCACCACATAGGGCAGCCGATAGCGACGTCCCAGGCGCTTGCGCAGGCTGAGTATGAAGGCCAGGAGCACCAGTCCCCCGAGTCCGAGCAAAACGTAAAAATAGCCCAATTCAGTCGCCCTCGGCCGCGCCGACAGACCCGCGGCGGGTGATGTTCAAGATGCCGAGACGCCATTCGACGAAACAGCGAAAACAAAGACTTGAGAGCTTACACGAAGCACCCGAGGCAAGTCACGTGCAACGACATCGAACCGCCCCGCGCCCCGCCGGCCGCCGCCCGCCGCCAGCGCGCCGCAATCCGCCAATTGACACGAGTCATTTCGACGGGTTAGCTTTCCGCTGATGTATTGCGCCCCTACCGTCGTTCTTCCCAACGCACACTCGGATGGTCCACCGAACGCGCTGCCCGTTGCGCGCATCCTGAGCGCGCGCGTCACCACCCTCGGACAGGACCTGCTGCGGCGTTATGGTCAGCGGGTGCACAAACTCGCGATCAATGCCGGCTTCACCTGCCCGAATCGCGACGGCGCCAAGGGGCGCGGCGGCTGTACCTTCTGCAACAACCAATCCTTCAGCCCCCACGCGCAGGAAGCGCCGTCGGTCGCGGACCAGATCGCCGCGGGACGCGCCGTGCTCGCCCGCCGCACCGGAGCGCGCCGCTTCATCGCCTATTTCCAGGCCTATACCAACACCTACGACGACCTCGAGCGGCTGCGTGAACGCTACGACCAGGCGCTGGCGCTGCCCGACGTGATCGGGATTTCGGTCGGCACCCGCCCGGACTGTGTTCCGGAACCGGTGCTGGACCTGCTGGCCGGCTACCGCCGCCAGGGCAAAGAGGTGTGGCTGGAACTCGGCCTCCAATCGGCCGACGACCGCACCCTGGCGCGGGTCAATCGCGGCCACGGCTTCGCCGAGTTCCGCACCGCCACCCGCGCGGCCCATCGGCGCGGCTTGCCGGTCTGCGCCCACCTGATCATCGGGCTGCCCGGCGAGGGCCGCGACGCCGCCATGGACAGCCTGGAACGGGTGCTGGAACTGGGGGTGGAAGGTCTCAAAGTGCACCCCTTGCATGTGGTCCGGCACACCCGCCTGGCCCTGGAGTGGCAGCATGGGGACTACCGCCCGCTGGAACTGGACGACTATGTCGCCATCTGCGCCGACCTGATCGAGCATACGCCGCCGAACGTGATCTTCCACCGCCTGACCGGCACCGCCGCCCGGTCGATTCTGCTGGCGCCTGACTGGTGCGCTCTGAAATGGGCGGTATTGAACCGTATCGAGGCCGAACTACACCGCCGCGGCACGCGCCAGGGGGAACGCTGCGCACCCCCGTCGCAGCCCCTGCTGGCCCGCACCGCCTGACTATCCCCCCTTCATCGAGAGAACCGAATCATCATGGAACTCGTCTGCCCCGCCGGCAATCTGCCCTCACTCAAGGCTGCCGTGGACAACGGCGCCGACGCCGTCTATATCGGCTTTCGCGACGACACCAATGCCCGTCACTTCGCCGGACTGAACTTCGGCGACAAGCAGATCCAGGAGGGTCTGCGCTATGCCCGCGAGCGTAAGGTCAAAGTCTTCGTCGCCGTCAATACCTACGCCCAGCCCCAGGGCTGGGCGCGCTGGACCAACGCCGTGGATCGGGCGGCCGACCTGGGCGTGGATGCCCTGATCCTGGCCGATATGGGCGTGCTCGACTACGCGGCGGAGCGCCACCCGGAGTTGCGGCTGCATCTGTCGGTCCAGGCGTCGGCCACCAGTCCGGCGGCGATCCGCTTCATGCACCGGCATTTCGGCATCCGCCGCGTGGTGGTACCGCGCGTCCTGTCCATCGCCCAGGTCGCCCATCTGATCAAAGAGAGCCCGGTGCCGATCGAGATCTTCGGCTTCGGCAGCCTGTGCGTGATGGTCGAGGGGCGCTGCCTGCTGTCCTCCTACGCCACCGGCCAGTCGCCCAACACCTTCGGCGCCTGCTCGCCCGCCGCGCATGTGCAGTGGAGCGACACCCCGGCGGGCCAGGAGACCCGCCTGGGCGGCATCCTGATCGAGCGGCGCGACCGGGACGAACCGGCCGGCTACCCGACCATCTGCAAAGGCCGCTATGAGGTCGAGGGCGAGACCCGCTATGCCATCGAGGAGCCCACCAGCCTCAACACCCTGGACCTGTTGCCGCAGATCATGAGCGCCGGGGTCGCCGCCATCAAGCTGGAAGGTCGTCAGCGCAGCACGCGCTACGTGTCGGACGTCACCCGGGTGTGGCGCGACGCCATCGATTCCTGCCAACGCAACCCCGCGGCCTTCAAGCCCAAGGCCGATTGGATGGAGACCCTGGCGCGGGTCTCCGAAGGCACCCAGACCACCATCGGACCTTACGAGCGAACCTGGCACTGAGGCCGAGCATCCAGCCGCCGGCGGCTGGACACTGGAAGCCGGCCGCTGAACGCTGGCCCCTCAGCCCGCGGCCTGTTCCGTTTTCACCCCGGATTCAAAGTACAGTCAACCTCGAGCGAACGCCATGCCGACGGACATCAACCCATCCACCCCACCGCGTCCGCGCCTGTCGCTCGGACCGCTGCTCTACTACTGGCCGCGCGAGCAGGTCCTGGATTTTTACGCGGAGCTGATCGAGACCCCGGTGCAGGTCATCTACCTGGGGGAGACCATCTGTTCCAAGCGCCGCCTCCTGCGTCCGGAAGACTGGTGGGACCTGGCGGAGCGGGTCGCCGCGAGCGGGCGCGAACCGGTTATTTCCACCCTGGCCCTGATCGAATCCGAAGGGGAACTCAAGACCCTGGAGCGGCAGTGTGCCGACCGCCGCTTCCTGATCGAAGCCAACGACCTGGCCGCGCTGGACTTCCTGGAGGGCCGGCCGTTCGTCACCGGCCCCTCCATCAATCTCTATAACCAACGCACGCTGAGCTTCCTGGCCGCACGCGGGCTCAAGCGCTGGGTGCTGCCGGTCGAACTGGGCCGCGCAACGGCGATCGAGCTGCTCAGCGTCCGGCCGGCCGGTGTCGAGTGCGAGGTGTTCGCCTTCGGTCGGCTGCCGCTCGCCTACTCGGCACGCTGCTTCACCGCCTACAACAACGGCCAGGGCAAGGACCAGTGCGAATTCCGCTGCGGCGAACACCCGGACGGACTGCTGATCAGCACCCAGGAGGGCACGCCCTTCCTGGCACTCAACGGCATCCAGACCCAATCGGCCGCGGCCCACAGCCTGCTCGCGTCACTCGATGACGTGACCGCGCTGGGCATCGACCTGCTGCGCATCAGCCCGCAATCCCACCACACCGCGGAGATCGTCAGAACCTACGCCGCCTGTCTCAGCGGCGACCTTTCAACCGCGAACGGCCTGGTCAGGTTGCGCGACCTGGCACCGGGCGGACTGGTGAACGGCTACTGGACCGGCGCGGCGGGCATCGCCGCGACCGCGGCCTTGACGGGCGTTTGAGCCCGCGCCGGTCGGCGTTGTCGTCATCGTCATCGTCATCGTCATCGGAGCAGCAATGCGGTTGCTGCATGAGCCGCCCACTGTTGATCGAGTTGCGATTCGCTCCGTCGCCTGGGCGGCCTTAATCGTCGTTTCGGCCGCAAGAAGACCGGAGGCTTTACCATCAAAGTCCAACCGGGACCTTGTGGGAGCGGTCTCCGGCCGCGACGGGGCCTCGCAAACTGCCGCAGGGTCGGTCGCTGTTGGGACGATTGTAGGGGCGACTTTAGGCGCCCCCACATTTCGGTACATCCCTTCCCGGAAATCACCTGATTAGTGAACATAGGGAAATCGATCGATGCCGTCACCACTCACCCGCCCGGACTTCCTGCGCCTGATCGAGATCGTCGAAAACCATCCCGAATTCCGGACCGAGCAGGGACGCTGGAGCCTGATCGACCGGGCGTTCGGTGCGGTCGAACGCGGGTCGGCCGCCCGCCGCGGGCTGAATCTGGCGGGCGCGACCGGCCAGGCGGCCACCGCGCTGGTCATCCGGCTGGACAGCTTCGGTCGGCTGGGCGACCGCCACAGCCTGGCCCTGGTCCTGGAAGTGATTCGCGCCGACAGCGGCGCCGATCTGCACCCGGACCTGGACCGCCTCATCGCCCTGCTCGACGGAGACCGCGGCGCCACCCCAGACCAGCGCCACGGCACCATCCTGCACCTCTCCGACCTGCACTTCGGCACCCCGGCGGACGCCCGCAACTGGCACAGCCAGCTCGCCGAGGACCTCCGGCGCGAACTGGATTGCGACCGGCTCGATGGCCTCATCTGCTCCGGCGACCTGGCGACCTACAGCACCGACGCGGACTACGCCGCCGCGGTCGCGTTTCTCACCCGGCTCAAGGAGACATTCGGCCTGCCGCCCGAGCGGATCGTCCTGGTTCCCGGCAACCACGACCTGAACTGGGACCTGGCCAAGGCCGCCTACGCGCCCGGCGACCCCGCCGTCTACGCCGCCGCCGATGACGAGGAGAAACAGCGCTGGATTGTCGATGGCGCGGTCTGTCAGGTGCGCGACGAGGCCCGCTACCGGCGGCGCCTCGACCTGTTCTCCGCCCACTGCTACCAACCGATGCAGGGGACTCCCTATCCGGGCGACTACCCCGAGCAATTCAGCTTCCACCACTGGGCGGACCTCGACCTGCTGGTGCTCGGACTCAACTCCGCCTGGGCGATCGACCACCACCATCGCGACCGCGCCGGCATCCACCCGGAGGCCATCAGCCAAGCGTTGGATACATTGGGCACGCGCCCGGACTGGGCCGGCTGTCTCAAGATCGCCGTCTGGCACCATCCGCTGAACAGCGGCGAACCGAGCCGCATCACCGATCACGGCTTTCTCGAACGCCTGGCCCTGGCCGGGTTCCGGCTCGGCCTGCACGGCCACATCCACCGGGCCGAGCGCGATCAGTACCGCTACGATCAGTCCCCCGGCGGGCGGCGGCTCGACCTCCTCGCCGCCGGCACCTTCGGCGCCCTCAGCCGCGACTGGGTGCCGGGCTATCCGCTGCAATACCAACTGCTGCGCCTGACCCCGGCCGGTGCCGGCCGTCGGCTCACCGTCGCGACCCGCCGCCGGGCGGCACTCAACGGCGCCTGGCAACCGGATGCCTGCTGGCGCCAGGGGCCGGGGCAGGACCCGCTGCCGCGCTATACGGTCGACCTATGAGTTTGGTCAATGGGTGTGAACGCCCATGTCGACCAACCATCGGGAAGCCCGTAGGATGCGGTGAGGAACGAACCGCATCGCAGCGCGCGCGGCCCGTGATGCGGTCCGTTCCTCACCGCATCCTACCCTGTGCGAGGCGTGCCCGCAGGGCCGCCAGGTCCTGCTCCAGGCGCTGCCGTGCCTGGGCCTCGGCGTCGGCCCGCCGGGTCTGCTCGAGCGCCCGCTGGGCTTCGGCATCGGCCCGCTGCGCTTCGGCATCAGCCCGCTGCGCTTCGGCATCAGCCCGGTTCACGGCCTCGCGTTTGGCCTGCGCTTCGGCATCGGCCCGCCGTGCCTCGGCTTTAGCCCGCCGCGCCTCGGCTTTGGCCCGCCGCGCCTCGGCGTTGGCCCGGTTCACGGCCTCGCGTTTGGCCTGCGCCTCAGCCGCCGCGCGCTCCCGATCCGCGCGCCAACCGGGGAGGACGAAGCCGGCATAGACCGGATCATCACGCAGCGCCTCCAGCTCCGGTCGGCGCGCCAGGTCGGTCGGGCGGAATTGCAGTCCCGGCAGCACCCGCGAACAGATCACCCCGGCCTGCGGTGCGATGGGCGTATAGAACCCCGCGGGGGTGCGGGTGTAGAAGGCCTGGTGCGCGGGGTTCTGGTGCAGGATGTAATACTCGGGCACGCCCCCGGCCGCGTATTCGGCCTTCTTGATGACGGTATCGCGCACGATACCGCTGCGCTCCTGGTCGGACAGGGCCTCGATACAGAGGTCGAACACCCCGTGGTAGGAGCAGTCCAGGGGCAGCAGCGGTTGGGGATTATCGTTGCGCACCACGCCGAAATCGGGCTTGCGGATGACGGTGCCGCTCGGCAGCGGCAGCCGGAAGCCCATCTCCAGGCCGACCAGTTGCGCACAGGGGTGGGTGCGCAGGAAGTGCCGCACCAGTTCGCCGAACCAGGCATAGACCAGAAAGGTCTCGTAATCGGACACCGGTTTCTCCTCCAGGCGGCCGTTGTTCCACTCGTAATGGTAGTCCGACTCCAGGTAATACTCAGTCCAATAGACCGCCTCCGAGACCAGGAGACCGTCCGCGGAACCTGCCGCGGGCAGGCGACGGGGCGGCGGGGTCGGGACCTGGGGCGCGGGTGCGAGTTCAGTGGCAACGCTGGGGGACATGGGCGGCAGGCGTCCGGGCTTGGAATTGCAGAAATCAAGCCTAGCACGAAGCGGGCGGGATCGGCACCGGCGGGCGTCGCCGGTAACGTTCCGGCGCTGCGCACGCTACGGCGTCCGTGTCGGTCGGGTTCGCCCGAAAACCGTAGGTTGGGGTGAGCGGGAGCGAACCCCAACGCTCCCCCGTCCTTGGGTTAGCGAATTCGCCACCCGTGTGGGGGATGCGGTTCGAGTACTCACCGCATCCTACTGCGCGACCAGAGCGGGTTGAAAATCGTTGCGATCGTTGTGTCTTTGTGGGAGAACTGCGCTTCTGATGACGAACAGCAGGGCACCAGGTCACCCCAGCCATACCCAGCGCGGCCGCGCCGTCGAGCTGCTGTGCGCACAACCCGAGTTCAATACCGAGGATGGCCGCCTCGCCCTCTTCCAGGCGGCCTTTGGCGGGGTCGCGGAGGCCGAACCCCTCATCGAACGCCGCCCGGATCTGAACCGCGGCCCCCATCAGGCCGCGGTGGCCCTGGTCGACTACCTGGCTGGCTACGGCTGTCTCGGCGGCCGGCACGCCCTCGCGTTCCTGCTCGACGAGGTCAAGACCCGGACCGGCACCGACCGGCACCCCCCGATTGCCTCCCTGACCCGCGACCTGGACGCGCTCTGCGACCGACTCCCGGACGCGACCGACTGCCCGTACCGCGACCTGCGCGCTTTCGAGTATCGGGACGCTGACCTGTTTTTCGGCCGCGAGACCTTCACCCGGGACCTGGTGACCGCGGTGGACGCAAGCCCCCTGGTCGCGGTGGTCGGCCCCTCGGGCAGCGGCAAGTCCTCCGTGGTCCAGGCCGGGCTGATCCCGGTGCTGCGGCAACGGGGCGATTGGAAGATCGGCATTCTCAGGCCGGGAGACGATCCCTGGGGCAATCTGGCCGATTGTCTGGTGGGCCTGCTGGGAGACACCTATCCGGACGCCCTGGTGCGCCAACGCGCCGTCAAAACGCTGGCAGCCGATCTGGCGGCCGAACCGCCCTCCGGACTCAGCCTACCGGACCTGATTCGCCTCATCTGCAAGCAGCGGCAGCGGGAGCAGGTGCTCCTGGTGGTAGATCAGTGGGAGGAACACTACACCCACCACGGGGCGACACCGACCCGCACGGCCGGTCGCGACGGCCTCGCCGCCGCCAATCGGTTCGCCGACCACCTGATCACCGCCGCCGCGGCCACCCCGCTGCGCGTCGTCCTCACCCTGCGGGCGGACTTCTACCATCTGCTGCTGGCCCATCGGCCGCTGGCCGACGCCATTCGCGGCGGCGGTCTGGTCTCATTGAGTCCCATGACCCGCGACGAACTGGAACAGGCCATCGTCGGCCCCGCCCGCGCGGTCGGTCTGGATTTCGAGGGCGGACTGGTCGAGCGCATCCTTGATGACGCGGGCCGGGAACCGGGGCAACTCCCGCTGCTGGAGTTCTGTCTGTCCCGACTCTGGGCCAGACGTCGGGACGGGTGCCTGTCCCATGCGGCCTATCAGGCCATCGGCGCCGTCGGCGGCGCCATCGTCCAGCACGCGGATGCGGTCATCGACGCTCTCCCCGAGACTGACCGCGAGCGGGCGCGCGACCTCTTCCTGCGGCTGGTCCAACTCGACGAGGCCGCCCCCGACACCCGCCGCCGGGCCGCCCTGGCGGAGGTCGGCGCGTGCGCCTGGCCGCTGGTGACCCAGCTGGCCAATGCCCGCCTGCTGGTCACCGGCCAAGACGCCGCGGGCGAGCAGACGCTGGAGGTTGCTCACGAGGCCCTGATCCGCACCTGGCCGCGCCTGCGCGGCTGGCTGACGGACGCGCGCGACGGGCTGCGCCTCACCCGCGAGATCGAACGCGCCGCGGCCGTCTGGGCGGATAAGGGCCGCGCCGCCGACCACCGCTGGCCGGACTCCAGGGTGATGGAGGCCGCCCCGGCACTCACCCGGATCGCGGCCCGTTTTCCACTGGGCGAGCGGGAGCAGGCCTTTCTCGGACCCATGACCCCGGACGACCTGCTCGCCCGCCTCGCCGACCCCGCCACCGACCATGGCGACCGCGCCCGGATCGGCGACCGGCTGAACCTCCTGCCGGGCGGCGACCCCCGTCCCGGGACCGGACTGCGCCCCGATGGCGTACCGGACATCCAGTGGTGCGAGATCCCGGCGGGCACGGTGGAATTAGCGATCGAAACCGCGGCGAAGGGGTTCTGGTCCAGGCTGCGCCGCGGGAGCCGCCCGCGCCGCGCCGTCGCCCCCTTCCGCCTGGCCCGCTACCCGATCACGGTCCGCCAGTGGCGGGCCTTTGTGGACGACCCGGACGGCTTCGATGCCCTGATCCGCAAACCCTACGGGGCCGCACCGGACCGTCAGGTCGGAGGCGACAACCACCCGGCGGTCAACGTCGCCTGGGTGGAGGCGATGGCCTACTGCCAATGGCTCAGCCAGCGGTTGGGTCAGGCCGCCGCCGACAGCATCCGCCTGCCTACCGAGTGGGAATGGCAGCAGGCGGCCGGCGGCGGCGAACCGGGCCGGCAGTATCCTTGGGGACCCGACTGGTCGGACGGGCGCGCCAACACGAGCGAGAGCAACCTTGGCCGTCTGACCGCGGTGGGGCTCTACCCGGAGGGCGCCTCCCGGCAGGGGGCGATGGACCTGGCCGGCACTGTCTGGGAGTGGTGTTTGAACCGCTTCGACCAGCCGGAGGTCACCAAACCGGGCGGCGATGCTGGCCGTGCCTTGCGCGGCGGCTCCTGGAGCGACGACCCTGCCGACGCGCGCGTCGTCTACCGCTTCAGGTACAACCCTCCCGACCGTTACAACACGGTTGGGTTCCGTGTGGTGTGTGCGTGCCCCATTCCTCCGATCACTGAATCACTGATCACTGGACACTGATCTTCTGCTCACTCCGACCGCGCACAGCGCGGTCTTGCGATTTTTTTTGCATAGTTATCCACAGGTCGGCGGTCGGACCGCCGTCGTCGCCGGAACCGACTGAGGTTTGCCGCGTCGGCCGACCGATCGCGGATGACCCGGCCGCCCGGACCGGGCACGATCGCGTCGATCCGTCCATCCAAACCTCCACGGGGGAGCTGATGACCATCTCCATCCAAACTGAGCGTTCACAGGAGAGCGAGCGAACCGAGCGGCTGGCGCGCGTGGTGGCGACCGCGGACTATGTCTGGGATGACACGGACGCGGCCCGGCGCTTCCTGCACGAGCCGCATCCGATGCTCGAGGGCCGCGCACCGCTCGACCTTGCGCTCTCCGAGTTGGGTGCCCGGCGGGTGGAGGACCTCCTGTGGCGTTTGTTCCATGGATTCCCGGCCTGAACTGCCGCTGACCGCCTCTGCTAGCGCCTTCGTGCCTGATATCCAGACAGGCCCTTGGTGTAGGGGCGGGTTTAAAACCCGCCCCTACGTCCGGTTATCACGTCCGAATGCGATACGCCTCAATCAAAGAGCTTGGCCTCGCGGAAACGGCGAATCAGCGTCTGTTTTTTCGCGTGCCTGGCCGACAGCACGGACATCCGCTCCCTGAACGCGGCGGTCTGCTGGTCCAGAGCGGCCAGGTCACGCAGGTCCTGCAGCTTGGCGACCGCCTGTCCGTAGGTGCTGGCCTGCCGGGTCTCGATCAGGGTCTCGATCGTCTGCCACAGCGCGTCCTCACGGCCACGCAGAGCTTGGAGGTAGAGTCGGCGGCGTGCCGCCTCCTCGGCCTCTTGGCGGGCCTCGGCAGCGGCGCGCTCGCGGGCCTCATGCGCGCGGCGTTTACCGGCGAGCTGTTTAGCGCGGCGCCACAGGGCGGCGGCGGTGCGGCGCTCAAACTGTCCGGAGTGGGCGGGGTTGGCCGCGCCCAGTTCCCGCTCGGCCCGCTGTCTCAGCGCGGCGAGGGGGTAGGGACCGGCGGAAACCAGCAGCTCGGTGAGCAAGGCATCCTTGTGGGTCGGCGACAGGGCCTGGACCCAGCCGGCGAAAGCGGCCTGGTCCGGCATGGCGTCCTGAAGCGGGGCACTGCGCTCGGCCGCGACGGCGAGCAGGTCCGGCCCGATGCGCAGGAAATCCGCCAGCGCGCGATGCGACGCATCGAGTTCCGCGAGACCGGGCGGGACTGGAGGCTCCGGGCTCAGGTCCTCCGCATCATGGATGCCGCTCAGCCAGCCGAGGTAAAGACTGCGCCGATCGCCCGCAATCAGCGCCGAGCGCAGCGCTGCGAGTGAGCCGAGCGCGTAGGACTCGCCCTCCCAGTCGGGCTCCTCGATCTCCGACGTGAAGGAGAGGATGGTGTGATCGCCCGCCTTCCGGATCTCCAGGGCCGCTTCCGAGGCGTAGTCACGGATCTGGTGCGGGGGCAAGAGCGCGGCCGGCAGACGCAGCATGAGCCAGTGCGAGCCCCAGTTGGCGAAATAGAGAAAGGCATCGAAATACTGCTCCATCCAGCGCTTGGGATCGCCCTTCAAATCACCCCAGTGATACTCGTTGAAGAAGCGGGTGGAGCTGATCTCGGCGCGGGTGGAGCAGCGGCGCAGTTCGGCCATCTGCGCGTTGGTCAGGGGTTGGTCGAGGGCCAGGAATTCGTAGTATTGGTATTCGCTCATGACGGTTGATGACCCAGACCCGCCGACTCAGCGCCCCAGCAGCCGATCCAGGCCGCGAATCAGCGGCGCGACCCGCGCCGGCGGTTCGAACGCGTCGAGGAAGTTCTTGAGATAGAGCCCCAATTCGGTGTCGCCCGACATCCGCAGCCGCCGCTGGAAGAACAGGGTGTCCGCGTCCTCCCGCCGCGCGGCCAGCAACAGGAACTCGTGGAGCCCGCCGGAGATGCTGGCATCCGCGGGCGCGCCTTCGCCGAAGCCGCGAATGCGCCCGGCGCCGAACCCTAGGCGATAGCGGATACCCAGGTCACTGATCTCGATACCGACGGTGCGGCCGTTGAGGAAATCGAGCTCGCCATCGGTAATCGCGTCCTTCATCACCTGATTGAGCGCCACCGCGAGCGCCTGGCTGTGGGCCAGGGTCGGCAGCAAGCGCAGGGGTGCGGAGAGTGTGGTCAGGAGGCGCGGGCGTAGATTCATGGGGCAGGTCTCAGGCGGCCGTGAAGGGGATCACAAAGCCGTGCATTGTCGCGCGGCGAGAGGCTTTGCGCGAGTAATCAATGTCGGCATTAAACCGCGCCCAGCGCGGTATGCGATGCTCTTGGATGGGATCGGCACCGGCAGACTCGACGATTGCTGGAGCTGGCGCGGTTTAACAGTTCCTAATATGAGGGCCATTCGCGACCCTTTCGGTGCACTGGAGGCCGAGGCTTCAGCCGGACGCGAAGCCGCCTCCCGCTAAAGCGTCGGCCTCCGGTCACCAGAGGTCAGGCCGGGGTGGTCCGAGGTGCTCCGGAAATCGCCTGACCACTATCCACTATCCACTATCCACTATCCACTATCCACTATCCACTCAAACCTTGACCCCCAGCGTCTGCTGAATGTTCGCCACCACCGCGGCATCGAGCCCGGTTTTTGTGGCCAGGTCCGCTAGGTAGGCCTGCTCCTGGGGGGTATCGACTTCGATCGCCAGCAGCGATGCGGCATAGATCTGCGCCGCCGCTTCCTGGTTGGGGATCTGCGCGACGAAGGCATCGAGATCGAGCGGCTGACGCAGTTCCTTCATGATCCAGGCCTCGGCATCACCGTCCATGCCCGCTTCTTTCAGCTTGCCGACGATCCGCATGATTTCCTCCGCGCTCACCTCGCCGTCGGCCTTGGCGGCATTGATCATGCCCCGCATGATCAACTCGGCGTTGTTCGCCAGGACCTGCGCCTCGGCCGGGGTCTCCGGCGTCTTCATCCCGACCGGCACGGCACCGCCGGTGAACTGCGGGACGCCCGCTTGCGCGACCGCGGGGCCTTTGCCCGCCTCGGTGAACGCCTTGTAGGCGACACCGGCCAGCAGCGCCATGGCACCGCCTTTGACGGCCCCGGAGACCGCACTGCCGCCCCCGCCGAGCAATGACCCCAGCACGGCCCCGAGACCCGCGGCCTGGGCCGGATTCTGGGCGGCGCTGCCGAGCGTGCTCTTGGCCTTGTCCATGACGTTCGCCAGGATGCCGGAGGCACCGCCCTGACTGTTGACCATGTTGCCGAGGTTCGCCTGAAGGTCTTTGAGCACATTCCCGACCCGGTTTTCACCGGACTGGGACATCATGTTCTGCATGAAGGTACCGAGTGTGTCGCTCAGATTGGCCATGGGTTGCTCCGCTTCGCTCTCGTGTGGTGATTCGGTTAGATCCGGTCGGGACCTTCGCGGACCAGAGATCGCTGTCCCGGCCCGCGCTGGATTATGGCGCTCGCCTCAGCGGATTTCCAGCGGCCGGGAACCGGAAATGATTCCCGCGCCGACGCGCACGGTCAGCCCGCGGCATCCGCCGACACCGCCCCCGGCGGCGTCACCCGATCACCCGGGGCCAGCCCCAGCACCCGATCGGCCCGACCCTGATTGACCGCAAGCTCCACCAGACCCAGGGCGTTCTCGTACCAGAAAGCCTCGCCGGGCAGCGCCTCGCAGAAGGTGCGGACGCGGCGCAGACTGTGCTCAGCCACTTGCATGCGCGCATCGGCGGGGAAATGCGCGGCTTGCAGACCACACATCAGGTTGCCGTAGGTATCAACATAGATCACGGTCGGCAGAGCGTCCGGCCAGTCCGCGCCGCTCAGGCGGTCGATGGCGATCCGGCGCAACGCCGGGGGTTCACCACGGCACAGGGCGACGGCCACGCGCGCGAACCAATCCCGACCCTGGAAACTGGGGGACTGGTCGGGCGGTTGCCAGTCGATCCAACGGGCGCGCGCGCCCGGTGACCGGCGCGCCACCCGACTCAAGAGCCCGTTGTCGGGACCGACGAACAGGTCGCCGTCGGCCTCCAGCACCAATCCTCGCCGATCACCGCCCACGCCGGGGTCGACTACGCAGAGGTATAGGGTACCGCGCGGCATATCGCGGACCAGGGCGGCCAGCAGATAGGCGGCCAGATCGGGTCGGAATGGCGGCAGATCGTGGACTAGATCGATGATGGGCAACTCCGGCACGCCGTCGTTGAGCCGCGCGACCACTTGACCCACATAGAGATTGGCGCCGAAATCGGTCACCAGCACGATGCGCTTGACGCGGATGGCGCTCCTCATCGAAAGAACCCCAGAAACTCCCAGGGGTGACCGCTCCAGCGCACCCGGGGGGACGGTAATGCGCGCACGAGGGGGACGCTGTCCGCCGACGTGATCGCGGATGATAGCGCCGCACCGGTTGGCTCGCAGCAGCACACCCCCACAACCGCGCGCAGTTCGTCTCCGGCGAACAGCAGGGGAACGTAAGCCCGCAGCCAGGAGGGGATGCCGGCCTCCTGAAAGATCTTCTTGAGCGGCCGATGGTGGGCGCCGCCGCATGGCCGACAGGTCAATTCAGTGACCCCGAAGCGGACCAGCAGGGACTCTGGTTGAGCATCGGGCCAGCCCGCTTCGCCGTCATCCGGGAACCGTTCCAAGGTCCCCAGACCCGCGGGTAGATCGAGCACCGGCCCCTCCCAGCGGCACACCGGATCGATTGGCGCCGGGGGTAGCGGACGCAGTGCGAACAGGTCCTGACGGTAGCGGCGCACCTCGCACCCCGACCAGGCGACCAGCGGATCGGCGTCCGGACGCGCGGTCAGGACCTCGTTGACGATGCGCCCCAGGTGCGCGGTGTCCGGCAACCGGAACCCCCGCCGCCGCAACCACAGCCGCAGGGCCGCCTTGCGCAGCACGGGCTCCACGCGGTTGAGCGCCGCGACCGACAGGGTCCCCGGCCGCTCACCGGTCAAACCCGCCAGTTCGTGCCCGGCGACCAGGTCCACCAGCACCGCCGTCTCGGCGCAGTGTCCGGCACTGCGTGCCAGGGTGGCCGAGACCGCCGGCCAGCGTTCGCGCATCAACGGCATGACCAGATTGCGCAGATAGGTGCGGTCCATGGAGGGCTCGCCGTTGGTCGGGTCCTCGACCCAGGTCATGCCGAGGGTGCGGACATAGTGCTCCAGTTCGGCCCGGGTGCGGTCCAGCAGCGGACGGATCAGGCGGCCAAGCCCCAGCTCGGCCGCCACGGGCATGGCGGACAGCCCGTGGACACCACTGCCGCGGATCAAGGCCAGCAACAGCGTCTCGGCCTGATCATCCTGATGATGGGCGGTGAGCAGCAGATCGCCCGGCGCCAGCAGGACGGAAAATTCACCGTAACGGGCGACCCGGGCAACCGCTTCCGGACTCTCTCCCGGCGTGGGGCTCAGGTCCAGCCGACGGCCCAGAAAGGGGATGGCCAGGCTCTCGCAGGTGGCCCGGCAATGTTCGCTCCAGCGCCGGGATTCCGGCTGCAGGCCGTGATCGATATGCACGGCCCAGAGGGCACCGGGGAGTCGCTCGCGCACCGCGGCCGCCGCACGCAGCAACGCGGTCGAGTCGAGCCCGCCGCTGTAGGCAATCCACACGCGCCCCACCGGCGCGTAGCCGGCGAGCGCCGCCGCCAAGGACTCGGGATCGAAAACCGCCATGTGCCCTCCCCCAGACTGAACCAAGCGACCGGACTCCGGTTATTCTTTGAACTTGCCGAAGCCCATCAGGCGCGCGTAGCGCTCGGCAACGAGGACGTCGAGTTCCATTGGCTGGAGGATATCCAGTTGCTCCAGGAGGGCCTGTCTGAGGGCCGCGGCGACGGCATCCGGGTCGCGGTGCGCGCCGCCCAAGGGCTCCGGGATCACCAGATCGACCAGCCCCAGTTCCTTGAGCTTGTCGGACGTGATGACCATGGCCTCGGCCGCCAACTGCGCCTTGTCGGCGCTCTTCCACAGGATGGAGGCACAGCCCTCCGGCGAGATCACCGAATAGGTACTGTATTGCAGCATCAGCAGCCGATCGCCCACGCCGATGGCCAGCGCCCCGCCGGAGCCGCCCTCGCCCACCACGGTGCACAGGATCGGCGTGCGCAATCGCGACATCACCTGAAGATTGCGCGCAATCGCCTCGCTTTGACCACGCTCCTCTGCGCCCACCCCCGGATACGCGCCCGGCGTGTCGATGAAGGTGAGGATCGGGAGCCGGAACCGCTCCGCCATCCCCATCAACCGTAAAGCCTTACGATAGCCCTCGGGGCGGGGCATGCCGAAATTGCGGTAGATTTTCTCCTTGGTGTCGCGCCCCTTCTGATGTCCGATCACCATCACCGGGCGGCCGTCCATGCGCGCCAGGCCGCCGATGATGGCCGGGTCATCGGCGTAGGCGCGGTCCCCGTGCAATTCGTAGAACTCGTCGAACAGGCGCCGCACGTAGTCCAGCAGGTAGGGACGCTGCGGGTGACGCGAGAGCTGCGAGATTTGCCAGGGCGAGAGGCCGGCAAAGACCGACTCGGTCAGTGCCCGGCTCTTTTTCTGGAGCCGCTCGATCTCCTCCTGGATGTTGATCTCATTGTCGTGCCCGACCAGGCGCAACTCTTCGATCTTCGCCTCGAGCTCGGCGATGGGTTGTTCGAAATCAAGAAAGTTCAGATCCATAGCCGCAGTAGTATCATCGGGACTTGGGAGGATGTCGGACGGCTGCCGACGGACTTGCCGTCGCCCGCCAGTACGGCACAATAGCCCAACCCAACCTCAGGATACAGACCCATGAGCAAAGACACCGGGGCAAACCCTGCAACCATCGCACTCCTGCCTCTGCTCGGGGCTTTGCTGCTCCCTGCCGGAGCGGCGCACGCCTTCAAGTGCCTGCCCATTTACGGCAACTGGTGCGGACCCGGCCACCCGTCCGCGGCGGCTCTGCCGCCGGTCGATGTCTTCGACGCCGCCTGCATGCGCCACGACTACTGCACCGCCGGACCCTTTCCGGAAACCGCCTGTGACCGCGCCTTCGTCGGCGAACTGCACCAGCTCGCCGCCCGGACCGGCTACCTGCCGCGGCCGCTGCAGTGGGCCGAGTATGTGATCCGCCTGAAGTCCGGCGGCGGCTGGGGCGGCATGCCCATGCCGCTGCCGGGGGATGCCATGGGCATGATGTCGAGTGTTCTGGCACCTTGCTGGTGAGACCGATGACCTATCAAACCGATCGAACGCGATTGCGCCAGGGAACCTTGGTGCGCTGGAACCTGGACAAGGGATTCGGCTTCATCCGGCCGGCCGACGGCGGCAAAGATGTGTTTGTGCACATCAGCGTCATCCCTCAGGGGCGAACCCCGGAAATCGGTTGCCCCATGGTCTTTAGCGCGGTGGATGATGCCCAGGGCCGCGGACAGCGCGCGCTGAAAGCGATCATCGAAGGCACCATTGCGAGCCCGGCGGCGCCGGTATACACCGGGCCGGGGCAAGCCGCCGGGCGCCGTGCCACACGACCAGTCCCCGCAAATCCAGCCCGCCCCTCCCGGCCCGCCGTGTCAAAATCGCGGCCTCGCAATCAGACCTTGCGTACCATGCCGCTCGATCTCGGCACCCTGCTGGTTGCGACGACCACGCTGTTCTGCCTCTGGGGCGCCGTCACTGCCGTGCCCCTCATCCCCCTTGCATTGCTCGCCTATCCGCTCTTCAGCCTGGCTGCTTTCTTACTGTATGCACGCGATAAGCTCAGAGCGATTCGAGGAGCCTGGCGAATCCCGGAATCCACTCTACACCTCGTCGAGGCACTTGGCGGATGGCCCGGAGCCTACGTTGCACAACAGACGATGCGGCACAAAACGGTCAAGGAAAGCTATCAGGTGATTTTCTGGCTCATTGTGTTGCTCCATGTGAGCTTCTGGGCGCTCTGGCTGTTCGCCCCGGATCTCCTGCACCCTTGGCTATCAGATCTGACCGGCGAGTCGAGGTCCTGGTCGCGCGGCACGATCGAGTGGAGTCGTTAACGAACCTAATACCGTACTCGCTGCGAGGTACCATCCATGGCACTGGATTCCGGCATCCTGCCGGAATGACGGTGCCACTGAAGTTGGAAGGGGGTATTACATCCGCACATGCTGAGTAAACCAAGCGCTCACCACCGCGAAGCTGGTCCCGGACCACTCGACCACCCGCGCAAGAGTCTGCTCAATCCAGACGCTCGCGTCGGCCCAGGCCGGGAGCGGACCGAACGCTGCCGTGGGCGTCAACCAGAACAGCAGCGCCACCGCGGCGGCCATCAAGAAGCTGCTTTTCGGATCGGAGAAACTCAAGGGTTTGAGCGCCGTGCCGAAGGAGCGACGCAAACGGCTGTTGAAGATGTCGACACTGTAGATCTCGTCCAGGGTCAGATGGGTGAGATAACCCAGACCGACCATCAGACCGGCGACCCAGGCCGGTTTAGACGGTTGATGCAGGACCCAATACGCCAGATTGACCGTCGCCAGCGCGACGAAGGCGGCCGCCAGCCACGAGTGCCAGATACCCCGGTGGACAGTGAAACGGGCAAACGCAAGAAGCAACAGATAGCGTGTTGCCACGAAGAGCCCGCCCCAGACCAGAGCCAGTTCGAGGGGCGGATAGCGTCCCACCATCGGCAAGGTCCAGCCAAAGGCCAGGGCGGCACCCAGGAGTCCGAAAATAGCGCGCACCGGGGAGGAGGCATCCGCGTCGATGTCCGGCAACAGACTGCCCAGTACCCCCAGACCGAACAAGGCAAAGGCGTGGTTCGGCGCCACCAGACCCAGCCCATCCAACGCCAGTACGGCCCCGCCGCTGACGAAGACGCCGATCTTGAGGTGCGTGGAAAAATTCGCCATAGGACTATGAGGCTCAGGTAGAACAATGCGTGATGACGATCACCGCCCAGCGCGTTCAGGAAACGCCACTGGAAGCGGTCGGGCCGGTGATGGTGGGGGCGGCGCAGTCAACCGGCCGTACCGGCACGGTAACCCGACGCGCGGGGCCGGCTGATCCCGCCGTTTTCCATATACGAACGCGGGGTCTTGGAATCAAAGCCCAGCCGGGCTTGACTCTTCGAGGGCGCTTGCCAGTATAACCGCCCCGATCCGCTATCGGCGGTTTGCAGACGAACGCGGGAGGTCGAGCGCCAGCCCACTACCGAGGCGATCCTGCGCTGTTGACAGGGTCGCCAAGCCGGTGGCAGCCAGTACCACATCGCCATACCGGGTTGTACTTCGGCCGCCATCCGCTAGACTTTTGAGGATCGTCGGCGTCACGCGGTAGGACAATTGCGGAGGGGTTTTGACTCGCACTCGAACCGAGCATCGCCATGCACCGTCGGCACACCGGCCCGGCCGGCTCCCGCCGCAGACGTCCATCAGGCCGCGGTTCCTTCGGCCTCCTCAATGTCGCAGCCCACGCCAAGACGCAGGATGGAAACAGCGACAACCCCTCTTGGTGGTCGGTCTGGCCGCGGTTGCCTGGCTGCTGTCAGTCGGCGCAGCCGTTGCGTCGAATCCCTCCGCAGTCGATGCCAATGGCGGCGATTACCTGTTGTCGACGCCACAGATCGTCGATCCGCTGCATCCGCTGGCCCATGCTCAATCCGCGAGTGAGCAGATCCGTGTCCGAACCGCGGTGGTCACGGTCGCGGACCCCTTGGAGACCCACCTCGGGCGCGCTTTCGATAGCCAGGTTTCGGCACTGATCGGTGCCTTTCATAGCAAAGACTACGTCCTCGACGGCTTCGCCTTGACCTGGAACCTGAGCGCTGCCTCTGCGCAACTCGCCGGCAACATCCCCAACGACGGCACCGCAACCTTTCCCAAACACCATCGAAAAACACCCAGTGTGCTCGTATTTCGAAAGGATGATTGGCGGACGGATCGAAGCGCCGCGGGTTCCCGGTATTTCGTGGTCTATCTCGTCGGCGAATCACCGACGTTCGGGGTCCATCCGCAGGCGTTCCGATCCGCTGCGCAATGTGCGGCACTGCTCGCCAACAGCGTCGGCGACCAGACCCTGTTGCGCCCCTGCAATGGGGATACGGACAGCCCGTCCTTTCTGACTCTGGAGGTGATCGGCCCCAGTTTCTCCGGATCAATGGACTCCGTGGCGCTGGTACTCGGCCCACTGCTGAAAAAAAATCAGCGGATGACCGTCGAGCTGCAGTCGCCATCGGCCACGGTGGAAACTAATCAGCAGATCGGCGCCTGAACCGCTCGCATCGCCGGCTTATCCGGCAGGTTACAGTACCGTCCGCTGGCGATCAGTCTAAAGGAGCAACTGCGGATCCTCGCGGATTATGTGAACAGGGAAAAAGATGAAGAACAAATCGTGATTATGGCTGAAGATTCGACCTTTGGACACGGCGTCCACGCGCTTATCAAGCCATCGACAGCAGCGGCTGAGAACCGTGCCGATGATCCATGGACCTGGTTTAACAACCACACCAGGGTGGCGCGTTTCCCACAGAACATCGCGGCGATCCGCACGGAGCATGTCCGCATCGACAAGCAGCAGCGGGAAACCTTGCGTAAGCTGATCAATTCCCGGAGTCAACTGTTGGAACTGGACTTGTCCGGCATCGGCGAGATCGCCGATCGGCCGCCGGCCTATCATCGATTGCTCAGTTCCAGGTCCGATGAACTCATGCTCTACGGCACCTTCGACGCGTTGCGCGTCTGGGTCAAACCGACCATGGTGGTCATCGTTGCGACCGATATCCGCGACCGCCTGTTCCTGCTGAACGAGGTCCGCAAGGCGCTCCCAACCGCGCTGCCGGTGCTGATGGACATGGACGCCCTGAGCGCACACCCGGACTACCGTAAGATCAGTCGCGGCGCTCTCGTCATCCCCAATGGCGAAACGCGGCTCTGTCTCGACAGCGACAATTGTTTGACATGCTGTATCAAGAATAAGAATAAGGATAAAGTCGACTCAGGGCAGGACTGTGACCCCAAGACTCGCATTTCCTTCCCTTCCGATTATGCGGCAAATATGTTCCGCGCCGCACTCAACTTGATCGGAGCGGAGCCGGGCCACCGATGCCTCACGCTTGATGCCGCCAAGACCAAGCCTCGGTTGCAGGTCATCACGCTGGCGGGATTCCAGGACGTGCAAAAGGAAAAGAAAGGCGAGGAAAAGAATGAGGAGAAAGAGTCTACGGACAAGCCGCGTAGCCAACTGCTGGCCGCAGACGCGCGTCTCCTGCTGGAGATCCCTGTCACATTCTTCCTGCTGGTTGGCGGCATCGGGATCGTTTTCATCGCCTGGTGGCTCTTTGTATACGGCCGTGCGCACTTAGTGATGATGTCGCCGCTACGCCATCTGAACCCATTTCGCGGCGTGCAGGAGGCGGCATTGCAGCCGGCCAACAATCAACCTGAACACGCGGAGAACGTCGCCGGGATCACGCGGGTGCTGAACCCTTGGCTGTCCACGCTACTCGGGGTACTCGGTCTGGTGGTCGTCGTCGCGGCCGGCACCCGGCTCTACGAGATGCTGTTCTGTCAGCGTACCTGCACCTGGGACCTTGCCCACGGCCGCGATCTCTGGGCCTTGGTCTGCCTGTTTCTACTCTATGCCTGCACGGCGATCATCACCGGGTGGCGCCTGTTCCTGTGGCGTCGGCGTTGCCACGGGCATCTGGACACGCTGCTCGGCTCCGGCCACGCCGTGTCGGCGTTCGTGGCCGGCAGTCACAGTCGCGTGACGGCGCGTGTTATCCCAACCGCCTTCGTCAGCGTTTTCGTCTTCGTGGTGCTGCTGCTGATTTGGATCTGGCGGGGCGGCCCGCCGACCGCAGTCGATCCGGTGTGGCCGGCCATGCTTGTCGACCTCACGCTGCTCGCGATCGGTATCGCGTTCCTCGTTGCACTATGGGCGACATCGAAACGCCTGGCTTGGCTCGCGCAATTGCTGGCACCGACCGCCGAACGGACCCAAGACTCAGGGTCGGCGGATCCCGATCGTCTCGCCGCGCCCGCCCGCGGCGAGAGTTGGGCAAGCCCGCTGCGGCTCAAAGCGTTACCCACGTCTCCATTCAACTTGCACTTCCGTACATACGACCTGGCCGCGCTGCTTGTCTATCCGGACGGACAATGGCGCGACCAAACGGTTGCCTTGCTGAACGGCCAGTGGCCATTCCAGCCGGGGTCCGGCCCGGATTTCCGGGCCTGGCAAGACCGGCTGGTTGCCGACATGCGCTATGGTGCCGTCGCCATCCGCAGTTGTGCCTGGTCGGCGATTCTCGCGCCGACCGCCTTATTGCTCGGTATGAGTCTCTATCCGCCGTTCAACGAACGCATGATGACGATTGCGTCGGTGGTACTCATCTTCGTCGCCTTCGCGATGGTCATGTTTATCGTCATCAAACTGGAACAACATCCATTGCTGGGCCGCTTGTTCACGCAAAGTGGCGACAGTCTGTCGATCGGCGGGGTCGTCGGCGCGCTCTGGGGCAAGCTCATCGCGGCGGTGGTCATCTTGATCCCGGTGCTGTTTCCGGACGTGCTGTCGGAACTCTATGGGCTGCTGCAGTCGATCGATTCGCTACAATAGCGCGGCACGAGAGAACGCGCGGGTCGGCTGACCGCTGACCGCGCTTCCTGGATAATCACACTCATGACCGATCACCCACCACCCTTCCCCGCTCCGGCCGAGGCCAACGACTTCCTGGCGGATCATCTCCGACTGTTGCGGCACAGCTATCGCCGCCTGACCGGACGGGACCTGATCGATCCGTCACTCAGCGACCCAGATGCCGCCAAAGCATTGTTCGATGCACCCTTCGCGCTGCTTTCGCACGACACTCAGGCCGATCCGATCCTGACCTACGGGAATCGAACGGTACTCAGGCTCTTCGCGGTCACCTGGAACCAGCTTACCCGGATGCCGTCCCGCTACACCGCAGAGGCACCCGATCGCGCGGAGCGGGCGCGGTTGCTGCATGAGGTCAGGGTACATGGCTTTGTCGACGACTACCGCGGGGTGCGGATCAGCGCGCGCGGACAACGCTTCCTGATCGAAGGTGCCTGTGTGTGGAATCTGGCGGATCCGCAAGGGCGGTCGCTGGGTCAGGCGGCGACCTTCACGGACTGGCGTCTGTTGTCGACTGAGGCGCCGGATCAGGCGTCAGAAGGGTCCATCGAAGCGGTAGCAGTTCGGCGCTAAGCGGAAGCGGTAGGTGCGGTTGGGTTGGATGTAGGCGACACGCCGACACTCATTGAGTCCAATGGTGTAATAGAAGAGATACTCGCCGGGGTCGAGCTGAAAGCTGAACTGTTGATTGCGCCAGACTCGGAGGGTCTTCCGATCATCGATCCGCAGCGTGATCGGACCGATGAACCCCGGCAGCGAGCCATCCCGGAAAACGGTCACATCCGACGCCTGTCGCGGTTGGGTCACCACCGGTAAGTAGCCGATGATCCCGCCCGCACAGCCCAGCAACAGCAGGGTGAGTGCCGCGGTGACAACAGAGCGCAGGAGCGGCGGCTTGACTGACATGGCACTCATCCCTCCAGGTGCCGATCGCGCGCCGCCTTGGCGCGCTCGAAGACTTCGAGCAGATACTGCCCGTCGCCGAAACGGATGGCCTGGGCCAGGTCGGTCAGTTCGACGCCGAAGCGGGCGAGCATGGCGGACAGTGACTCGCGGTTGGCAATGCAGATGTCTCGCCACATGACCGGGTTCGACGAGGCAATGCGGGTAAAATCCCGGAAACCACCGGCAGCATAACGGAATATTTCTTCAGTCTCGTCCATACGCGCCAAGGCATCGACCAAGCCGAAGGCCAACATGTGCGGCAAATGGCTGGTGGCGGCCAGCACCTCGTCGTGATGAGCGACACTCATGCGGCTGACCTCGGCCCCGCAGATCCGCCACATCCACTCCACCCGCTCGACCGCCGCCGGATCGGTAGCCGCGACCGGCGTGAGGATCACCCGACGGTTGCGATAGAGGTCGGCGAAGGAGGCGTCCACCCCGCTGCGCTCAGTTCCGGCAATCGGGTGCCCAGGGACGAACCAGGGCGGCATCTGACCACAGACCGCCGTTACATCCGCCACGACACTGCCTTTTACGCTGCCCCCATCGGTGACAACGGAACCCGGACCCAAGGACGCGCGCGAGGACGCGAGCACATCGCGCATCGCGCCCAGCGGCACCGCGAGGAACACCATATCCGCCCCCGCCACCGCGGCGGCCGGATCCTGATCGAAGCGGTCGATGACGCCCAGCTCGACCGCCCGCTCCAGATTGGGCAGCGCACGCCCGCAGCCGACGACCTCGCCCACCACGCCGGCCGCGCGCAAGGCCCGCGCCAGCGAACCGCCGATCAGGCCAACCCCGATAATGGCGAGTCGTTCGATCATTATTTCAAGATGTCGGTCAGTTCGGTGATGAAGCGGGCATTTTCTTCGGCCAGACCGATGCTTACCCGCAGATGGTTGGGCAAGCCGTAGTTGGCGACCGGCCGCACGATCACACCCCGCCGCAACAGGGCCTCGTTGATCGGGCCAGCGGGCCGGCCGCAGTCCAGCGTGATGAAGTTGCCGACCGAGGGAATGTAGCCGAGACCAAGCCGCGCGCAGGCGGCCGTGAGCTGGTCCATGCCGCTGCGATTCAGCGCCACGGAGGCGCGCACATGCTCCTGGTCGCCGAGCGCCGCGGTCGCGGCGGCTTGCGCCAGGCTGTTGACATTGAACGGCTGACGTACCCGGTTCAGGAGGTCGGCCAGACGGGTGTCGCACAATGCGTAACCCACCCGCAACGCGGCCAGCCCATGGGTCTTGGAGAAGGTGCGCGTGACGATCAGGTTGGGATGCGACTCGAGCCATTGGCTGGCATCCGGGAAATCCGGCTCGGCGACATATTCGGTGTAGGCCTCGTCGACCACCACCACACAGGTCTTGGGCAGTCCGTCGATGAAGGTGCGCAGCGGGTCGGCCGCAAGCCAGGTTCCGGTCGGATTATTGGGATTGGCGATCCACACGACCCGCGTTCGATCGGTGACCAGGGCGGTCATGGCCTCCAGATCGTGACCGTAGTCGCGCGCCGGGGCCACGCGGGCGGTGGCACCAACCGCTTGGGTGGCGATGGGATAGACGGCGAAGGCATGCTCGGAGAACAGGGACTCGGTTCCCGGTTGCAGGAAGACCCGCGCCACCATGTCGAGCACATCGTTGGAACCGTTACCGATGGTGACCGCCATCGGGGACACCCCGTGGTGGTCCGCGATCGCGCGCCGCAACGCAAAGCCGCCGCCATCCGGATAGCGTCCGAGTTCGCCCAGGACCGCCGCGATGGCCGCGCGCGCCCGCGGGCCGGGGCCCAGCGGGTTTTCGTTGGAAGCGAGCTTGATGGAATTGGTGATCCCCAGTTCCCGCTCAAGCTCAGAGACCGGCTTGCCGGGGACATAGGGGGTCAGACCGGCGATACCGGGCGCGGCGATCGCGAGAAAAGGGTCGTCTGGATAAGTCATAGTGCGTTCACTTGCGGACAATAATTCCTAGAGTACGGCCACCGGATAGGACCCCAGTACCTTGAACAGCAGCGCGCTGCGCTTGAGGGCTTCCAGAGCGGCAGCGACCTTGGGCTCGTGCTGATGGCCCATGATATCGATGAAGAACACATAGTCCCAAATCCCCCGGCGGGACGGCCGGGACTCGATCCGGGTCATACTGATCCCGTGCTCGACAAACGGCGACAGGAGGCCGTGCAGACCGCCGGACTCATTGCGGCAGGAGAGCAGGAGACTGGTCTTATCCTGGCCGCTGGGCGGCGCATCTTTGGCGCCGACGACCAGAAAACGGGTCGTGTTGCCCGGCTCATCCTCGATGCGTTCCGCCAGCACGGCCAAACCGTAGATCTCGGCGGCCGGCAGTCCGGCCACCGCGGCGCTGCCGGCCTGCTGGCTTGCCAGGCGCGCCGCCTCCGCGTTACTGCCCACCGCGACGCGCTCCGCGTGGGGTAGGTGGCGATCCAGCCAACCCCGGCACTGGGCCAGTGACTGCTGGTGCGAATAGAGGGTGCGGATAGCGCTGATGTCGGCCTCCAGACTCATCAGGTGATGATGGATCCGCAGGCTGACCTCGCCGGTGATCAACAGCGGCGAGGACAAGAACATATCCAAGGTGTGACTGATCACCCCCTCGGTGGAATTTTCCACCGGCACCACGCCATAGTCGCAGGAACCCGCCTCGACCTCGCGGAAGATCTCGCTGATGGTCGGCATGGCGATGGTGCGCACCGAGCGGCCGAACTGCTTGAGCGCGGCGGCCTGGGTGAAGGTGCCCTCGGGCCCCAGGTAGGCGGCCTTGACCGGCTGCTCCAAGGCCAGACAGGCCGACATGATCTCGCGAAAGAGCCGCGCCACCTCCTCGCCGTCCAGGGGACCGGGGTTGCGCTCCTTGATCCGCCGCAGGATCGCCGCTTCGCGTTCCGGACGATAGTATTGGACCGAACCCTCCTCGCCGGTACCGACCACGGCATGCTTGATCCGCCCGACCTCCTGGGCGCAACGGGCACGCTCGCTGATCAGGCGTAAGATGTCCATATCGACGGCATCGATGCGCTCGCGCACCTGTCGCAGTTCGTCGCCGCTGTTGCCGACGGTGCTCATGGATGGTCAGCCGGCCTCAGTGACCGAGACAACGCACCGAGAGCACCCCCTCGATGCCGCGCAGTTGGGCGACCGTCGCGTCCGGACAACGGTCATTGACGTCGATCAGGGTCACCGCCACGTTGCCGCGCGAGCGATTGAGCATATCCAGGATATTGAGCCCGGCCGCGGCCAGATCCGTGGAGATCTGACCCACCATGTTGGGCACGTTGCTGTTGACGATCGCCATCCGGTATCCACTGTTGCGCGGCAGGTTGATCTCAGGGAAATTCACCGAGTTGGCGACGGTCCCGTCTTCCAGGTAGTCGCGTACCTGATCCGCGACCATGATGGCACAGTTGTCTTCCGCCTCCGCGGTAGAGGCCCCCAGATGCGGCAGGGTAACCACCCGCGGATGGTCCTTCAACAGGTTGCTCGGGAAATCGCAACAATAGGCATACAGGTGCCCCTGGTCCAGCGCGGTGACCACCGCGTCGTCGTCGAGGATACCGTCACGGGAGAAATTGAGCAGCACCGCGCCCTTCTTGAGGATCTTGAGCCGCTCGGCGGTGATCATGTGTCGGGTCTCGTCGGTGAGCGGCACATGGAAGGTGACAAAGTCGGAGCGGGACAGCAAGTCATCGATGCTGAGCGCCGGCTGCACATCGCTTGCCAACTGCCAGGCGCGCTGGACGGTGATGGTCGGGTCGTAACCCACCACCTTCATGCCGAGGGCGCGCGCGGCATTGGCCACCTTGACCCCGATCGCCCCGAGCCCGATGACACCCAGCGTCCGACCAGGCAGCTCAAAGCCGACGAACTGCTTTTTCCCCGCCTCGACCGCCTGATTGATGGCCGCATCGTCGCCCTGCAGCCCCCGGGCGAAGTGCCAGGCCTGACCGATATTCCGGGCCGCGATCAGCATCCCGGCAATCACCAGTTCCTTCACCGCATTCGCGTTGGCACCGGGCGCGTTGAACACCACGATACCCCGCGCGGTCATGGCGGGAACCGGGATGTTGTTGGTGCCCGCGCCGGCCCGGCCGATCGCCTGGACCGAGTCCGGAACGACCAGATCGTGCATCTTGGCCGAGCGCACCAGGATGGCATCCGGGTGCGTGATCTCGGAGGCCACCTCGTAGCGGTCCCGCGGCAGCCGGTCGAGCCCGGCCACTGAGATATTGTTCAGGGTCTGGATCTTGAACATGGGTTGACTCTGTAATGGATGGGACGCGTTGCGCGCCTCAGGCGATTTCCGGCAATCGCCTCAGGCCTGGTCAGCCGTGCTGACGCTCGAATTCCTGCATGTAGGCGACCAGGGCCTGCACGCCCGCCTCCGGCATGGCATTGTAGATGCTGGCGCGCATCCCGCCGACCGAACGATGGCCTTTCAGGGTGGTCAGCCCGGCGGCCTTGGCGCCCTTGATGAAGGCGTCGTCCAAGTCCGGGCTGGGCAGCGTGAAGGGGATATTCATCCAGGACCGGGACTCGGGACTGACCGGATTCGTGTAGAAACCTGAGGCATCGATGGCGGCGTAGAGGTGCTGTGCCTTGCGCGCATTGATCGCCGCCATGGCGTCCAGACCGCCGAGTCCCTTCAGCCACTGAAACACCAATCCCGCCAGGTACCAGGCATAGGTCGGCGGGGTGTTATACATGGACTCGTGATCGGCATGGATCTGATAATCGAGCATGGTCGGCGTGCCGGTCAGAGGCTGGCCGATCAGGTCCTCCCGCACGATGACGATGGTGAGCCCCGCCGGGCCGATGTTCTTCTGGGCGCCCGCGTAGATCAAACCAAAGCGCTGGATGTCCACCGGCCGGGACAGCAGGGTGGAGGACATATCGGCCACCAACGGCTTGCCGCCGGTGTCCGGGACATAGGGGAACTCCACACCTTCGATGGTCTCGTTCGGGGTGTAGTGAACATAGGCGGCATCCCCGCTGAGCTTGAGCTCAACCTGGGAAGGCGCACGGTTGAACCGCGTGTCCTCGGTGGTCGCCGCAACATTGACGCTGCCGTAGCGGCGCGCCTCGGCGATCGCCTTCTTCGACCAGGACCCGGTGTTGAGATAATCCGCGGCGGCCCCGCCACGCAGGAGGTTCATCGGCACCATGGCGAACTGCATGGACGCCCCGCCTTGCAGAAACAGGACCTTGTAGTTTACCGGAATCTGCAACAGGGCCCGCAGATCCGCCTCGGCCGCGGCGGCGATCGCCATGAACTCTTTGCCGCGATGGCTCATCTCGGCCACACACATGCCGCTGCCTTGCCAGTCCAACAATTCTTCCTGCGCCTGACGGAGCACGGACTCGGGCAACATGGCCGGGCCGGCGCTGAAGTTATATACGCGTGGCATCGTCAATCTCCGCTAATACGTCTGAAACTCAATTCTCGTCCGAATCATCCGGTGCGTCCTCGCCGCGGTCCGGACCCTCGGCCTGGCCCAACAGGTCATCCGGTTGCGCATCCAGGGCGAGGTCCATCGTCCCTTCGCCGTTGGTGTCCGCGTCTGCTCCATTATCGCCTTCCAGTGCGACGATGCGCTCGACATAACGCAGCCGCTCCCCGGAGCCCAGGCTGATCAGCTTGACACCCTGCGCCGTACGACCGAGCACCGGTATGCCATCCACTCCGGTACGCACCAGAGTGCCGCCCTCGGTAATCAGCATGATCTCATCCCCCGGCCGCACCAGCACCGCGCCGACCTGGGCGCCATTACGGTCGGAGGTCGAGATGGCGATGACGCCCTTGGTGCCACGGCCCTTGGTGGGATATTCATCGACGGTCGTCCGCTTACCATAACCGTTCTCGGTCACGGTGAGGATGGTACCGGGCTCCGGCACCACCAGGGCGATAACGCGCTGGCCCTCATCTAGGATGACACCGCGCACCCCATGAGCACCGCGCCCCATGGCGCGCACATGGTCCTCACTGAAGCGCACCGCCTTGCCGGCGGAGGTAAAGAGCATCAGGTCCTGCCGACCATCGGTGATCGCCACCCCCACCAGGACTTCGTCCTCACGCAGATCGATCGCGATGATGCCGCGGGACAGCGGCCTGGAAAACTCGGTCAGCGGCGTCTTTTTCACCGTCCCGGCGCTGGTGACCATGAAGACGAACAGACCCTCCTCATAGGCCCGCACCGGCAGGACCGCGTTGATGCGCTCACCCTGCTCCAGGGGTAACAGATTGACCATGGGCCGCCCGCGGGCACCGCGCCCGGCCTGCGGCAACTCATAGACCTTGAGCCAGTAAACCCGACCCCGACTGGAGAAGCATAGGACCGTATCGTGTGAGTTGGCGACAAAAATCCGATCGATGAAGTCTTCTTCCCGGAAGGAGGTCGCACTCTTGCCCTTGCCGCCGCGCCGCTGCGCCTGGTAGTCACTGATCGGCTGCGCCTTGACATAGCCATGATGTGACAAGGTGACAACCACGTCTTCGGGAGCGATCAGGTCCTCCAGTGTCAAATCCGTATGGTCGACCAGGATCTCGGTACGCCGGTTGTCACCGAATTGCTCACGGATGGCAACCAGTTCTTCGCGGATCACCTTCATCAACTGGTCCGGGTCCGAAAGGATCAGCAAGAGCGCGGCGATCTGGTCGAGGATCTCCCCGAACTCCTCCAGAATCTTCTCCTGCTCCAGCCCGGTGAGCCGATGCAGTTGCAGATCCAGAATCGCCTTGGCCTGCCGCTCGCTCAACCGGTAGCCAGCCTCACTGAGCCCAAGCACCGCGTCCAACCCGTCCGGCCGGGTCTGATCGGCACCGGCACGCGCGAGCATGCCGGTGACCGCCCCCGGGGGCCAGAGCCGCGCCATCAGACCCTCGCGCGCCTCACCCGGACTGCCGGAGGCACGAATCAACTCGATGACCTCATCCAGATTGGCTAGCGCGATCGCGTAGCCTTCCAACACGTGGGCACGTTCACGCGCCTTGCGCAGTTGGAATAGGGTCCGGCGCGTCACCACGTCGCGGCGATGGCGCAGGAAATACTCGAGCATCTGCTTGAGATTGAGTGTACGCGGCTGCCCGTCGACCAAGGCCACGACATTGATGCCGAACACCGACTGCATCTGCGTGTGCTGGAACAGGTTGTTCAGCAACACCTCGGCGTAGGCGTCCTTCTTCAACTCGATGACGACACGCATGCCGTCCTTATCCGACTCATCGCGCAGCCCGTCGTGGGCAATGCCATCGATCTTTTTTTCCTTGACCAACTCGGCGATGCGCTCCAAGAGCCTGGCCTTATTGACTTGGTAAGGGAGTTCGGTGACGACGATCGCCTCGCGCCCGCTGCGCTGCTGCGTCTCGACCTCGGTGCGGGCCCGCATGACGCAGCGTCCGCGCCCGGTGCGATAGGCTTCGCGAATGCCGCGAACACCGTTGATCAGGCCCGCGGTGGGAAAGTCCGGACCTGGTACGAAGGCCATGAGGTCCTCGACCGAGGCCAGCGGGTTCTCGATCAACGCCAGACAGGCATCGATCACTTCACGCAGGTTATGCGGCGGGATATTCGTAGCCATGCCCACGGCGATCCCGGAAGAACCATTGACCAGCAGGTTCGGAAAACGCGCCGGCAGCACCGTTGGCTCGTGCTCGGTGTTGTCGTAGTTCGCCTGGAAATCGACCGTTTCCTTGTCCAGGTCGTCAAGCAGCGCATCGGCAATGCGCGTCAGGCGCACTTCCGTGTACCGCATGGCCGCCGGCGGGTCCCCATCGACCGAACCGAAGTTCCCCTGTCCATCGACCAGCAGATAGCGGAGCGAAAACGGCTGGGCCATCCGCACCATGGTGTCGTAAATAGCCGAGTCGCCATGCGGGTGATACTTACCCATCACGTCACCGACCACGCGGGCCGACTTGCGGTGAGCACGGTTCCAGACGTTGCCCTGCTCGCTCATGGAGTAGAGCACCCGGCGATGCACCGGTTTCAGGCCATCGCGGACATCCGGGAGCGCCCGACCCACGATTACGCTCATCGCGTAATCCAGGTAGGACTGGCGCATCTCGTCTTCCAGGTTGATCGGCAAAACTTCGCGGGCAAAATCAGGCATAGGAAAAACGGGCTTCCAGGCTGCGCAACGGCCGTTCCGGCTTTCGGTCCGAAGCGGCTAGGGGGGTACTTCTAACGGACCCTATTTTAGCACGGTGGCGGCACTCGGCCCCAGCGGGGATAACAGTCTCCGGGGAAGAACAAGGCGGGTCGCCAGATGATATCCCGATAGAACCTGGTAGGGGCGGGTTTGAAACCCGCCCCTACGTCCAGCTATCACCTTCGACGGCTATGACGTGCATGAATCCAGGCTGGCATCAGGCAAAAAAAAACCCCCGCTCGCAGGAGCGGGGGTTTTGGGATAAGGCCCTGGCGGTGACCTACTTTCGCATGGGGAGACCCCACACTATCATCGGCGATACACCGTTTCACTTCTGAGTTCGGGATGGGATCAGGTGGTTCCAATGCTCT
>Ga0247839_1000712_pt1 | contig 58139 bp, 50 predicted proteins | sample LaCruzMarch2015__6_FD_192405 | JGI IMG/M metagenome (GOLD analysis project Ga0247839, IMG submission 192405) | Freshwater microbial communities from meromictic Lake La Cruz, Castile-La Mancha, Spain - LaCruzMarch2015_16m | ecosystem: Environmental > Aquatic > Freshwater > Lake | place: Spain...
GAGGATCTAGTAAATATCCAGCGGGCTCACCACTTTCAGAAGCGCGCATGACGGTACGGATCGCCTCATGGCGGGAACATATCGCCACAAAAGCGCGTCTCAGCGCTTCAACATCCAACGCACCTTCTACGCGCATAGCGAGTGGCATGTTGTAAGTGGCGGATGAGCCCTCTAAACGATCCAGTGCCCATAAGCGACGTTGACCATAGGACAATGTGACCTTAGTTGTCATTACGAATTCTTCCCATGCCAGACTGAATGCGGCGTCTAGATTGTTTATTCATCCCATCCAAGTAAACCGCTAACTGTTGCGGTGTGGGATGTTCAAAGATTGAGCGAAGCGGTAGTGTCTTTTCTGTTTCTTGTCGGACGCGTGCAACAAGTTTCATCGCAAGCAAGGAGTGGCCGCCAATCGAGAAAAAACTATCGTCTGTGCTGACTTCTGGTATTTCAGTAATTTCCTGAAACAAACGCACCAGCAACCGTTCGCTGTCATTGCTAGGGGGTATGCAGACTTTATCTCCACCCTCGCTACCAAGGTGCGTGATCGGATCTGGTAATGCGCGCCGATCAAGTTTTCCAGCAGGGCTCAGCGGCAGTTTTTCCATGACGACAAAATGCGCTGGAACCATGTAATCCGGAAGTGTTTTGAGCAACGTCAGGCGCAACTGTGCGGCATCAGGAGCCATTTGGCCAGAGTGTCCCACAACATACGCCACTAAGCGCTTGTCCTCAGAGGCCTGACCGACTTGTCGGGCGACCACAGCGACCTTGCTTACTTCTGGGCATTCCTTGATGAGAGCGGTTTCAACCTCGCCAAGTTCAATGCGGAAACCTCGTATTTTGACCTGATCATCTGCACGACCTAAAAACTGAATCGCACCATTCGGCAGTCGAACAGCGACGTCACCGCTACGATACATACGCGCACCGGGTTCACCGTATGGATTTGCGATAAATTTTTCTGCAGTTAAGCCAGGGCGGTTGAAATACCCGCGTGCGAGCCCAGTGCCAGCCATATAAAGTTCACCAAGAATACCGTCAGGTACGGGTTCGAGCGTAGCATCGAGGATATAGAGTTCAGTATTCCAGATGGGATAGCCAATTGGTGGAAGTTCTTTCCACTTGGATAAATCCTCATCCATCGAGTAGTAGCTGACAACGTGCGCTTCAGTGGGGCCATATAGGTTGTGCAGGCGCGCGTTTGGATGCGCTTGGTAGGCGGCACGAATCGCAGGCGTGATTTGTAATTGCTCACCCGCAGTAAATACTGCGTCTGGCCACCCGTCAATGTCAAAGTTTTGTTTGGCGTCAGCGAGGTTATTGAGCACCACAAACGGAGCATATAGATGCGCTAACTTGTGCTCCTGAATATATTGAGCGAGTGCTCGACTATCTCGTCTAGTCTCGTTATCTACCAATACAAGTGTGGCGCCTTTAGAATAGGCCCAGGCGATTTCTTGTGCAGAGGCGTCAAAGCTGATGGGCGAGTATTGCAGCACGCGTTCAGCGTCACTGGGGATCACAGCATGTTGCCATTTCACAAGATTCATCAATGAACGATGTAAAAACCCAACTCCTTTTGGGTTGCCGGTGCTACCAGAGGTGTACATCATGTATACCAAGTGATCGGGCGTGAGTGGCGCACTACGATCGCTATTAAGAACATTGTTTGTTGATTGGTTTGCGATGTCATCTCGAACGGTTTGCTGATCTATGCAAACGGTGCGCGTCGACAGAGCCCCCTGCAAGACGACCTCACTCAACATAGAAAGATGACAGTCTTGGCTGAGAACAATGCTTGCTCGACTATCAGAGAGCATAAAGGCCAGTCGACTCTGTGGATACTCTACGTCAAGTGGTAGATAGCCAGCGCCTGCCTTATTGATGGCCAGAAGCCCAATAATCAGATCAGGTGTCCGATCCAGCATCATTGCGACCACATCGTCACAGCGAATGCCAGCATGAATGAGATAGTGCGCTAACTGATTCGCACGCGCATTCAGCTCTTGATAAGTCAATCTCTGATCATGAAACTCGAGCGCAATCTTTTCTGGTGAGCGTTGAACTTGCTTTTCAAAGGCGCCCGAGAGCGTCAGTTCATGTTCGTCAAGCGAGACGGTTGCACCCCGTCCCAAAGCAAGCGTTTCCTCACGCGCGCTATGAGCCATTAATGGGAGCATTTGTAGGGATGTATCGGGTTGGGAGACAAGTGCGGCAGTCAATACTTCAAATGACCGCGCCCAACGTTCAACACTTTCTTCGTTGAAAAGGTCGCAATCGTACTCAAACGAACCGCTCAAACTCCCATCGGTCTCAGGGCGTAAATGCAAAGTCAGGTCGTATTTAGCTGAGGCAGAGCCCAAAATCTCTTGTTGAGTCACTAAGTCGGCCAATGCAAAAGGCGCAGAGACTTCTGCCTGAAAGGCGAACATAGCCTGAAACAACGGGCTGTGGTGCAAGGAGCGTGTCACTCCCAGGTCTTCAATGAGACGCTCAAAAGGAATATCTTGATCCACTAAGGCGGCATTTACACTGCTTTTGCTCTGAGCAATCAACGCTGCACCCGTCATCAAGCCATTGGTATGCAAAGGAATGGCGAGAGTATTGAGCAAAAACCCAATAAGACCTTCAGTCTCAAGATGTTGGCGACCTGCAACGGGTGAGCCGATGACGACCGCTTGTTGACCGGCGAGACGAGAAAGGGTTGCTGCATAGGCGGCTAACAACATCACAAACAAGGTGGTGTCATTTTGTGCGGCACATGCTCGAAGTTTGTCTGAGATGCGTGCATCGAGCGCAATGGGAACATGTTTGGCTGGACGTGCACTTTCCTTTTGTCTTGGATGATCTAAAGGTAAGGTCAATAAATCTGGAAAATCGACTAGGCGCTCCTTGATTTTTTGGATACGGCCTTTTGCAGAGGTCTGCAATGTTGTTTGTTGCCAAGCTGCCCAATCGGCATAACTCACAGGTAGTTTCGACCATGTGGTTGCGCGCGCTTCACAAAATGCTTGATAGGCCTCGTTGAGCTCGCGTGCCAAAATACCCACCGAGATTGCATCTGCTGCCTGGTGATGGACTGTGAGTAGTAAGGTCGCGTGCTGTGAATGATGCACTACCAAAAGTGCACGCAATGAGTAGTCTTGTTCCAGTTTGAATGGGCGTGCTGCTTCAGCTTCGATTTTTGAGCGAACACTTTGTGCAAGATCAGCATCATTGGTCAAAACTGAAAGAGTTTCGACGGTCAAAAGTTCAGCAGCTGAGGGGATGGGTCGAATTAAACCGAATAAAACTCCGTGCTCATCTTCTTGCATGACGGTACGCAAAGTCGTGTGACGCTCAACTAGACTCACTAAAGCCTGACTGAGCGCATCGACGGAAAGTGTGCCCTTCAAATTGAGTACGGCCGACATATTGTAGGCAGCCGACGGCCCATCGATGCGATCCAAGGTGCCAAGGCGACGCTGACCAAAGGAAAGGGTGACTTGATCGTTTGGTCCTTGCCCAATACCTGGACTTAGGATCGATCCTAATTCTTGGGTAAGCATTTCCAGATGCGGCGCAAGCGTTTGCGGCGTCGTATTTTCAAATAGAAGGCGAAGAGGTAAGGCAACGCCAAGCTCTTTACGGACTCTCGCCACAAGGCGCATCGCAGAAAGGGATTGACCTCCAGTCTCAAAGAAACTGGCATCAGCGCTGACGGAATTGAGGCCGATGACTTCACTAAACAAGCGACACAGCAGTGTTTCCATTGCGGTTGTGGGCAATATGAAATCTGTCGTCTCCATCGATAATTCAGGAGCAGGTAAAGCACGCCGGTCCAGTTTCCCGTTTGCATTGAGTGGGAGCTTTTCCAGCACGATGAGATGCGCGGGCACCATATAGTCAGGTAGTTTTACAGCCAAACGTGCACGTAAAGTCGCAGCCGTCGGGATCGTCTGATTGTGATGCCCAATGAGATAAGCCGCTAAACGTGCATCAGAACCATTAGAAATAGCAATCACTGCCGCTTGATTGAGTTCGGGAGAGGTCGCGAGTAAAGCGGCTTCGATTTCGCCAAGCTCGATCCTGAAACCACGAATCTTGACTTGATCATCCGCGCGGCCGAGATATTCGATCGCACCGTCTGCGCGTTTACGCGCAAGGTCACCGGAGCGATACATGCGTTCGCCAGGCGAGAGTAAGGGACAGGCAATAAATCGCTCTGCTGTCAGGGCTGCGCGACCGAGGTAGCCGCGGGCCAGACCCTCACCTGCAATATAGAGCTCGCCCACTACGCCCTCGGGAACGGGATTCAGTGAGGGATCGAGAATAAAGAGATGCGTATTCCAAACAGGATACCCAATTGGCGGTTGAGCACGCCCGTCTGCGGCGCGACAATGCCAAGCCGACACATGAATCGCTGCTTCGGTTGGTCCGTATAAATCCCAAAATTCAACGCTAGGAAACGCACGAAGTGTTTTTTCTTGTAGCGTACCGCTCAGCGCTTCGCCGCTGGTGACGATTAAACGCAGTGTGTCGTGTTGGAGGTCTTGTCGTTCTTCGAGAAACAGCTCCAGCATCGAAGAGACAAAGTGAATCATCGTGATGCCATAGGCATCAATCGCTTGATGTAAGTAGGCGGCATCTTTCTGCCCACCCGGTTTTGCAATGACCAAGGTCGCGCCTGTCATGAGAGGCGCAAACCATTCCCAAACTGCCACATCAAAACCAATTGCAGTCTTTTGCAATACACGGTCGCCAGGCTGCAGATTCATTTCTGACTGCACCCAATCCATGTGATTCACAATCGCACGATGGGTATTTCCAGCACCTTTTGGCAGGCCAGTTGAACCCGAGGTGTAAATCAGATAGGCGAGTTGTTCAGAAAGGAGAGGACCCGATCGCTCAGCATCCAGAACATCTTGCGGTGCTTGTGAGCCAATTGCCTCATCAACTTCGGACACATCAAGGGTTAAGACCTGCGTCGAGCCAAGCTCAGTTCCAAGACGCTGTTGCTGCTTTGAGGTGGTCAAGAGTACCCGGGATTGACTGTCCCGCAGCATATAAGACAATCGTTCTTGGGGGACTTCGGGGTCCAAGGGTAAATAGCCCGCGCCAGCCTTCAGTGCGCCCAGCATTGCGACAATCATCGTAGGGCCGCGTTCAAGCAAAATAGCCACGACATCGTCGTTTTGAACACCTTGCGCAAGGAGGTGGCGCGCCAATTGATTGGAGCGTTGATCTAGTTGGGCGTAGGTCCATGACGCGGTCGAGCTCAGTGCGGGTAAGTCAGAGGTATTGCTTGCAGTTTCAAACATGAGCGCAACGCTGTCAGGCGTGCGCTTAGCTTGCTCAGTAAAGCGAGCGACTAGAGTCAGCGGTGTTGGCGCCAAGGGGTGTAGTTCGCCCGCACTAGCTTGGACAGTGGCTTTGACCTGCTCGGCACCCATCCAGGTGAGTTGCGTAATGGGATGCCCAGGCGCTTGTTCAAACGCTTCAATCAGTTGAACAAAAGCCTGCGCCCAGCGTTGGACACTTTCGGCTAAAAAGAGATCTGCATCATATTCAAAAGCACAGTCCATCTCGCCGGTTTCGAGCGGCGTGAGATAAAGCGTCAGATCAAATTTTGCGTGTGCCAGTGCCACAGGCTGAACCGTACATTGCATTCCCTGCAGATCTATGGCTAAAGGCCTTTCCGTTTGAAAGGCGATCATTGCTTGAAATACAGGAGATTGACCTAGCGAGCGAGGAATATTGAGTTCCTCAACCAGTCGCTCAAAGGGCATGTCTTGATCACTCAGCGCAGCAGTGAGGTTCAAGTGAGTTTGTTTGAGCAACTCAAGGCCAGTCTCACTTGGCGCCACCGCCACAGGGATTGCCATAGTGTTGACAAAGTAACCTACTAATGACTCTGCCTCGCGCGTTGTTCTGCTGCTGACAGGTGAGCCAATGACGACGGATGGTTGGCGCGACAGGCGAGATAGCAGTGCGGCATAACCGGTGAGGATGATGGCAAACAGGGTTGTTTTTTCTTGTCGAGCAAGTATTTCAAGCCCACTGATGAGGTGACTGTTGATACGCTGTCGCACAACACCTGCATTTTTTTCACGGTTGTTGATACGTGGAAAGTCTAGAGGCAAACTAAGGTGCTCTGGTGCGCCAGCTAAACGACTTTTGGCGCGCTCAATTTTTTCATCCAGTCTGTGCTCAACAGCAGTGTTATGCCATGCCGCCCAGTCGCTGTAGTGCACACTTAATGGGGCCCAATCAGGTGTCTGACCAACAGTGAAGGCTTGATAAGCTTGTTCGAGTTCAGAAAACAGGCGAACGCTCGAGAGACCATCTCCGGCTTGGTGGTGAATGGTAATGACGAGAACCACATCTTGTGGAGCGAGTTGAAGCAACATTGCACGCAACGATAAGTCACTTGCAAGATTAAAGGGAAGATTGTTTGCGTAGGAAACAAACGCTTCAATCACTGCAGCATCGCGACTGAGTTTGCCTTCCAAGTTTTGGTGCGTCTGCACCAGTGAAGAAAAGGTTTCGCGTGTAAACGATTGCAATGCCTGAGTCGAATCGTCGAGCGGGCATAGGACGCCAACTAAATCGCCTCTGGCACTTTCTTGCATCAACGTGCGTAAGCTTTGATGGCGTTCAAGCAAAGCAAGGAGCGCTTGCTTGAGTGCATCAATATCAAGATGACCCTCGAGGCGAACTGCAAACGGAAGGTTGTAAGCGGACTGAGCATGATCGAGTTGACTCAGCGTCCAAAATCTTTTCTGGCCAAGAGACAGGACGAGATTTCCATCGCCAAGCTGTCCCATCTTCGGTGTCAACAGAGGCGCAGTTGATGCGTGAGTTGCACCAAGCTGTTGCGGTTGGGGCTCTATCTGTGTCGCAAGTGCTTCAGGAGTGGGGTACTCAAATATTTTGTCGAGAGATAGTTCGCAACCGAGCTGCTCTCTGAGTTGAGTCACAAGACTGATTGCGAGAAGAGAATGTCCTCCGATCGCAAAAAAATCATCATCTATTCCGATGGGTGACGTTTGAGTGAGCGCGCCAAACAATTCGCAAATGAGTTGCTCGGTTTGATTTCTAGGTGCTCTAAAACTATTGCGATCTGTTTGTGTACCAGGGACAGGGAGGGCACGTACATCTAGTTTGCCGTGAACCGTAAGCGGGAGGGCATCCAGAAACTCAAAATAAGCGGGGACCATGTACTCAGGAAGGACGGCTGCAAGTTCACCGCGTAAACGACTTTGCTCTGGTATCGCTGCATCTGATGGTGAGACTAAATAAGCGACTAATCTAAGTTCGCCTGAAAAGTCCCTGGCGATGACTGCGGCTTGGGTCAGAGAGGCAAACTTTGCGAGTAAGGTTTTTTCAATTTCACCGAGTTCGATTCTAAAGCCGCGAATCTTTACTTGCGTATCAGCACGGCCGACGTAGGTCATGAGCCCATTTTTCTGGCGTAAGACTAAGTCACCCGTGCGATACATGCGTCGCCCCGGTGTGCCGTAAGGACATGCGATAAATCTTTCGGCAGTCAGGCCGGACTGACCAATGTATCCACGCGTGACACCTGCGCCCGCAACATAGAGCTCGCCAATGGTTTCATTTGGCACGAGCTCAAGTGACGCATCCAAAATGTAATCATCAACGTTTTCAATTTGCGCACCGATCGGGACGGCATGATTGTTTTCTGCTGTGGCGTCGAAGCGAAGCGGTGGGCTCATAGCCGCACAGACGGTCACTTCTGTTGGGCCGTAGGCATTGACCATGCGTCTATTCGCAGCAAAACGCTCAACGAGTTCGGGCGGACACACTTCACCCGCGACGCAAAGCGTTCGCAGTGGCGCAATTGCGCTTTCGTCTAATAGTTTGACTAAGGCAGGCGGCAATGTGGCGTGCGTGACCGCAAATTGGGCAAGATGCTCTGAAATATTTGCAGCGGTATTCATGCGCATAGAGGTTGCAGGCAGCACAAGTGTTGCGCCAGCAGCGAAGGCCGACCAGATCTCTTGAACACTTCCATCAAAGGCGTGTGAGGCAAACTGTAAGACTCGATCGCCCGCCTGAATGGCAAGATATTGATCTTTGGCTCGAGCCATATTCAAGACCCCGCGGTGCGGCACGCCCACCCCTTTGGGATTACCGGTTGAGCCAGAGGTGTAAATGATATAGGCCAGGTTGTCTGGTAATAGTGGTCTGAGCCTCTGGCTATCGGTGACGATGGCACTGTCAAATGTTTGAATCGTCAGACTGACTGCAAAGTCCTCTAAATCAATACGTTTCTGTTCTCCAAGCACCTCTTCAAGCTCCGGCATTTGAAAATGCTCAGATATCGAAATAACGTGGCTCGAGTCACTATCCTTGATCAAGTATTGGAGACGAGCGGGAGGGTAGTCTGGGTCAAGGGGTACATACGCGGCACCCGCTTTGAGTACCGCAAGGATTGAGACAATCAACTCGGGAGAGCGTTGCAGCAAAATGCTGACCTTCTGTTCAGAGCCGATGCCCTGCCGAATAAGATAGCGTGCTAGCTGATTGGCACGCTCGTCAAGTTCGAGATAGCTGAGTGTCGCAACGCGACCTTGATCGTCGAACATCAACGCGGGTACATCTGGATATTTGATGACCTGAGCTTCGAATAAGTCTGGTAAATGTCGGATGGCGGGGTCGAGCGTATGTATCAGGCCAGTAGACTGCTGCAGAACAAGCGAGTGTTCGTCCTGGCTTAACAAGGAGATCGTGGCGATGGCCGTGTCTGTCAGCGAGGGAAGCTTGGAGAGCAAATGGTACAAACGTAAGAGATGTTCGTGCGCTTGTTGTTCGCTGTAGCGCCCTGCGTTGTAGTCCATTCTGAGTTGAACAGGACCATCGTCTGATCGATCAAATATTTGAAACTCAAGGTCGGCGATTGCGCCAGCGCCTCGTGTTTCGACAAGTCCAGTGGCTCCGCCAAAGTCCAACAACTGATCAAAGACTAAGTGATTAATCAAAAATGAAAAAGGGGCATCCAGATTCATCTGGCGATGCATTGCAGCGATTTCACCATAAGGAAATCGATTGTGTCGTAAGCCAAGGCGCGTTTCACGCGCGATGCGCTTGGTGAGTTCTCCAACGGTATCAGAGTCCTCTACCGACACGCGCAGAGGCACGGCATTTGCCAGCATGCCGATTAAGGTACGCGTGTTTTTGATACGTCCGGCTGTCGGTGTGCCGACACATACGTCTTTGGTGCCTGTCATTTTGGACAGGTACATCACCACAGCGGTGGCAAAGCTTGCATAAGCACTGCGGCCGATTGTGACGCCCCACAGCGTGATCTCCGTGTAGAGCGCACGCGGCATGTCTATGGAAACGGATAAAGGTCTGGATAAGTCTAAACGTTTAAAGGGCTTAGGGCAGAGGGTCGCAGGCGAAGGAATTCCGGCGAGCTTTTCAAGCCAAAAGTTTTTATCCTCATCCCATTTCGGACTTGCCTTGTATGCAGCATCTTGTTCAACAGCTTCTGACCAACTGATATTGCGGTCGACAAATTCTGTCGCACGTGTCGTGTAGCACTCAACCAAAGCCTCTGTAAAATATGCAGCGCCAGGCGCATCAAGGATGAGATGATGAAACAGCGAGTAGTAGATCCACTCCTGCTCAGCGAGTCTGATGAGTCCAAAACGGCAATGAGGTCCGTTTTCAAGATCGATCTGTTCGAGTTCGAGTCTTTTTAATAGTTCGTTGGCCTCAGCGTGGGGATCCAACGCATCACACATATCCCAATATTCAAGTTCAATATCTTGTGCAGGGACAACGCGTTGACTGGGCTCACCATTCACGCTCGAGAACCGTAAGCGAAAAACCTCTGTTCCGCGAACGATACAGTTGTGCGCGCGATTGAAAGCGGGGATGTCGAGCTGACCATTGATCCGTATGAACTGCGCCACGTTGTAAGCCGGGCAGGAGGGATCAATTAACTGGTGGTACCAAACAAAGCGCTGAGCACTCGCGAGCTGTCCAGACATCACTTCTGTGCCGCCATTGCTTTTTGAAGACTTAAGGGACGCATGTCTGTCCATTCTCTGTCTACATAAGCAGTCGCTTCGCTTTTAGAGCCCGAAAACCCTGTTTCCGTCCAGCCAGCAGGGGTGAGTTTCTTTTCAGGCCAGAGTGAGTATTGACCTTCGGCATTTTTAATCACTTTAAACAGATCGCCGTCTATGGTGTAAGCGTTGAGGGCGGGTGTGGTTTGTGTGGTCATGTGTGCAGATCCAAAGGGTTATAAAAGATAGCTAGACGCTTGGCGAAAGGAAACATCGTGAGCAGGCACAAGGTAAGTCTGGATTATGAATCAAGCCCGTTCAGTGAGTGCAAATAATCCTCGTGAAAGCTCGCACTAGGGTCAATGAAGGTGGCGAGGACAGCGTTCGCGGATTAAGCATTCCGAATGAGAGTAATTGAGAGCTTTTGTCGTTAAAGCACGAGGACAATCATAGAAAAGAGGGTGAAGTATTTATAATATGCATCAGCGCTTTTGAGTGACCCTTTTGACTATCCTCTATTTATTAAAAGGCCTAGCCATTTTGGGCGCTCCCTGATCGTGCTTGTAGTCGCTGATGGTTAAATAAGTCTTAGCTTTGATTGTTTGTGCTGTATCGGATGTCTTAAAAACTAAATCTTGATGTGGTGAGATCGATCATTGTGTTGTTAGGCCTCTCACCAACTCTCAACAATACTCACCAAATGGATGCATGATGACGGTCACAAATAACGATAAAGCGGATGCCCTTGCTAGGGAATTGACTCATTACAAATGCCTTGATGCAGCGAGCGAGATTATTTCTTCATCAACAAAGTGGAGCGTGGTAGCTTCGCTCATACCTATTCCCTACTTGGATATTGCTTCTTTAGGCGTCATCCAGGCCAATATGATCGTTGATTTGTCCAGAGTTTACGATCAGCAAGTGTCCAAGCGCGCGGTGCAAAGCGTGGTGGCGGTATTGTTTGGTACGCTGGCACCCGCTGGTGCAGCGCAATACGCGCTGACAGCAAGTGCTAAATTTATCCCTGGTTATGGCTCTGCCATCAGTGCGGTCACCTTGGCGACTTTTGGTGCTGCTGCGACATACGCCATCGGTAAGATATTTGTCCGCCACTATGAAAATGGCGGTACTTTTGATAACTTTTCAGCTGCTGAAGTACAGGCAGATTTGAAAAAAGAGTTTTCTAAAGCTTTGTAAAGCAAGCGGTTTCGGGTGCGAAGCAAAATATGGTGTCTTGATTGCTTCAATATTTCGTCCCTGAAGGCGCCAAACTTTTTAGCTTGAGTCCATCTTTAATTTGTAATGATTTGAGAAAAATGTGTCAACAATAAGTCAAAGTTATTTTTCTAGAAAAAAGCAAGCTCTTTCGCTTTGGTTTGAAGGCAAGATGCTAACTTTTTTCGTGTTGATATTGTTGTTTGTATCCGCTGTGATTGTCCTCTTCCCGCGTATTCTTGTGATTGTTCCGACTGGAAAAAACGGAGTGATTTATCGCCCTTTGAGTGGTGGTGTGGATCAAAAGGAAGTCATCAGAGAGGGTGCTCATCTCGTTTTTCCATGGAACACCATCACGCAGTATTCAATCCAAGTGCAGTTACAAGAGTTAAAACTTCAGTTGATGACTGCCGATTTGTTGAAAACAAACGTGACAGTGTCCTTTCAGTTTGAGGTCAACCCTAACACGTTGCCATTCCTTCACAAATATGTCGGCCATGATTACTTGGAAAAGATGATCATCCCCCAAGTCACCAGAGTCTCTCGTGAAAAAGTTGCGAAGTTAAACTCTCAAAAGGCATTTACTGGCGATATTGGCCAAGTAGCAAATGATATTGCCATTTCGACTGATAGTTTGTTGATCCAACAGTTGAGTCCGCCTGGCTTGTCAGATGTGCGGTTGATTCGTGTGAGTTCCGTGCAGATCACCTCCGTTGAATATCCTCAGGAAGTCCAGTCCGCCATTGTAAATAAGCTTGTCGAGGCAGAAAACGCCGATGCTTATAAATTTAAAATTCAAGCAGCTCGCTCTGAGGCAGAACGAAAAGCCATCGAGGCCAAGGGTATCAAGGACTTTCAAGACATCGTCAACCAAGGGATGACGGAAAATTATCTCAGGTATCGCGGCATTCAGGCGACAGAAGATTTGGCAAAGTCTGGAAATGCTAAGACACTTATTTTTGGCTCTGGGCCTTCTGGCTTGCCGTTGATTCTTGGCAATGCCGTTGAAAATACAACCCCCGCTACCACCACTTCTACTGCAACTACTAAAGTTGATTCGTCAACTTCAGCACCCGTGTCTCCTGATGCTTCTACTGGTTCAAGTAAGTCTGATGCCAGTAAACCTACTGCATCTAAAGATGCCTCCAAGCCTGAGTCAGCCCCAAAGCCTGGCGCTGGTGAACCTGAGAAAAAATAATTCAGGCAGAGTTAGGGATGGTTAGCTAGGATGCGCTGTACAACTTTGTTGAGTACAAAGCGAATCGACATAAAGAACAACATAAAAAAAACGGTCACCAAAAACACCACCAAGATGCGGGTGTTTGCTTCCGGCATCTGATCGGCACTTTTGAGTGTGAACGAGACGGCGTCTTGAACGCCAACCGCCGCACCGACACTAGACGACATGACGAGAATAGTAAAAATCCTCAATAAATTTGGGATGATCAATAACGCTTCCGTTAACTCTGCAAGATGAAAGTGCTGCCAACTGTCTTGCGCTGCATCTGAAATGACGGCTGTTGCGTAAGCGCAAAGTGCCAAGATCAGCGCTGTTTTAGGTTCGTTATTGGTCAAATCTTGAAAGGTACGAGAAAAAAGATTGAGCAACACAAACATCAGCACAAAAACGGGAAACGCTCTGAGCAATGAAATGAAAGTTTCAGAACATTTTCCTAAAAATCCACCACGCATACGCAACCAAGTCAATGGCAGTGCCAAGAGAATACCACCAAAAAGCGCGTAAATCCCTACTTCAAGATTCGTCTTAAAGGCATTTAAAAACCCAACAATCAGATTGAAACTATCTTCAGTCATATTTTTCAAGCCTTTTAGTGACGCGACCACTGACTACTATGACCATTTGAACGAGAGTTAAGTAAAAAATGGACACCATCAGGAACGTTGTAGTGCGTTCACCAGAAAACGAGGTGATATCAGTCAAGACAGACAACATTTCAGGCGCACCGATAAAGGCGGCAATAGGGCTTGCTTTCGTGGCGTTAACCACTGCCGCACGTAATTGAGTCCTGGTTTTTTTTGCAATATCCAAAGTGCGAGTCTCGGGCCCCGAGATTGAGGCCTTATCGTACATAGCCGAGCAACCATTCGCGCCATTATTTAATCCAATCACGATGATGGATACAACGACTGCTAAAAGCGGTGAATATGATGTGAAAAAAGTAATCACTAAATAACCGAGTACTAAGAGCAAAATGATGGGGCTATTCTGAAAAAATTGAACCACAATATGGCCACCAATACGGATGCCAACAAATTTGGAACGTAATAACTGAAAAAATAATAGCGCAAACATTAATGTCGTAAAAATTGCGCCTCCAACTAAAAGAAGAGAAAAACCCAAGCCAGTTATAAATAGGCTTGAAGCGCTTTTGCCGGATAACATAGGAAACTTGAGTGACAAATCCGCGCTGGACTTCATCCAGTCTTCAAATTTATTGACAGTATGAGCAAGGAAGGTTGGTTTATCTGTCACATCGGATGGCTCACCTAGACAAGTTGGATTGAGTTGGCTTTGACTCAAGCAATTTGTATTTGAGAAGATGTTGCGTTGCTCCTCAAGGAAACTGATGTGTAAAAAGTGCTTGTGCGCGAGACGCTCGAGCGCTCCAGAGCGGTGTAATTCCGCCATGATCAAAGAAAGCGCAACCCCGAGGTCGTCCTTCGCGCTCTTTCGAATGCCAATGCCCCATGGCACATCGTGAGAAGATAACTTTTCCTCAAAGCGTGCTGATAAATCTTTTGGGGCCAACGGACCAAATACGTTCGCTTGCAACAGGGATTTGTCATGCGCGATGATAGAACACGCTCCCAATCTGAGTGCGTCAATCATACGATCAGGTCGGTCGTAAATGAGCAATCTCACTTGATTGGCCGAAAAGACGATGTTCGAAAAGTTTCCGAGAGGTACGCATACAGACTTACCTTGTAAATCTGACCATTGTGTAATGTTGTCTTTTTTGGCGCCAACAAGGACGGTTGGTGAGGCGTAATAGTGGGGAAGTATAAAGTGGACAATCGCGTCACGCGTCAATGTGTGCGCCATCGTGGCAAGAATCATATCAACATCATCAGCGAGTAGTTTCTCTATGCGATTAGCAGCAGTGACACCCTCAAAATGGGCTTGAACACCAAGGTGTTTGGCGATGAGTCTAGCCAAATCAATCTCAAAGCCTTTAAATTCAGATCCGTGAAGCTCGCCAAATAAACGGTAGTTCGTGCGAACGCCAACACTGATACGTTTATCACACAGTATCTGAGCGAGATTGGATGTCGGATTATCACAACCCCTCTGAAGGGTGGAATCGATGTGAGTGCGAAGGGCTTTCTCGTAGTCGCTTGAGTCTGCGACACTCATGGGCGCCCAAGTGCTGATCAGCGCCAGTGCAAGCGATAAAAGCCAGTTTTTCATTAATATCTAGTGGGTTGCTGAGGGCGCGTCATTGAACGTAATTGCAAGAATGCGCGCACCGATAAAGGCATACCCACCAATGTAGTCGAGTGTCTCGTGATTCTCTAAAAAAACTTGCTGATCCACACTAGACATGCTTTCAGGTGATTCAAACACTGTCCATTGAAAAACGGTTTCGCCTTTCAAACCAGAGGACTGTATGTATTGCATGGTGGCTTGGAGACCCACTAAGTCATTGTGCGTGATGAAAGCAACACCATCGGGCTGGAGCCGGTGGGGCAGGGCTTGAATAAACCGTTTGATTAAGTTACGCCCCTCGTCACCCCCCCAAGTTTTAGGACGATCACTCGTGATGACAGTTGCTGGAAAGTGAGGAAGATTGGCGACGATGACATCAAAACGTTGTTCGGGGGCAAGAGGACTCCACATATCCCCTTTGATAAGTTGTTTAGGTAAAAAAGGTGCTTCTTCTTCGAGGAGAGTCGCTGATGCTTCAATCGCCTCGGGATCAATATCAACACCCCATAAATTTTTAGCCCCCAATCGGGCCAGGCAGGCTAGCAAAATTCCACTTCCCACGCCTACGTCAAGAACGTGGTCCATACGCCTATTGGCGCATTCGGCTTTAATGAGCCCTAGTAAAGCGCTGGAGTACGGGCTTGGACGAAACTTGTGATTGTAAGCAGCCATTATTTGTACCAAGTATTTGATTAAGTGGGAAAAATTCGGACGATTATTTTTTTTCAGCTTTTACTTGGGAGAGAAGACTTTCGTAAAAAATACTCTTGTTTTTAGCGGTCAGGTCGTAAAAGAGATTCTTTATTTTCGCTTCAGTAATGCCTGAGGAAAAGAGAGGCATAAGAGCCGCTCTACATTTCGAACGCTTTGAAAAGGCAATGTAAGATTCAGCATGAAATGGAAAGGTTGAAACAATATCAATTTTTCCGCCTAGGTTATTAACGAAAATCGTACTTTCAGCAGAGTTTTCATAAGCCAAGACATAATCTACCTTTCGTTCAAACAAGAATTCAAAAGATTGGGTCAAAGAGGAGGTGCGCGTAAGCGTTAAGTTCTTGGCGACAAACTCTCCAAATTTACTATCACCCCCAAAGGCTTCGCCTAGACCGGCCGCACCACTTCGGCCAATAAGATCCTGGTATTTCAGTAAAGGGAAACTTTCGCCTTTTCTGACAATGACATAAAGATTTTGACCGGCATAGCTTGGGAAGACATAGTCTAAGAAACGCTTACGTTCTGTAGTGACTGCAGCAGAAAAAATGAGGTCAACCTCACCGAGTTGCGTGGCATTCAGAGCTTGCGACCAAGAATCGTAGACTTTGGTTTCGACTTTTTTGACGCCGGACTGCAAGGCAATCTGTTTTACAAAATCAACGGATGCGCCGACGAGTTGTTGATCAACGGTCCATGAGGACGGCGGGGCATTTGGAGGCCCTGTGATGACAAGGGTGTTGCACACTTGAGCAATAGCTGAGGTGCTCCACAGATTAAGAATAAAAAGGAATGCAAAAAATCTATAGGGGAACATGGATCAGCAAATAATGGATGAGTTGCATGTGAGTATGAATCGCTAAAATACTTTAACGTATTGCGCTGTACTATATGTGTTGTTAGAGGAGTTTGATTCTGCGTTTGAGAGTAACTGTGAGCTTTGGATTCCTACTTAAAATAGCATATTGTTTTTAGCACCTTAAGTTTATGCGTGCCAACCCCTCAGATTCTTAAATTTCCGTAAATTCTTGATACAGATTATGCTCAAGTTAAAGTGGTTGGTTGCTTGTTTTTTAATTCCGTTTTCGGCATTGGCTTTGAGTCAACAAACTCAGCCGCCTGCTGAAAAACCAACAACTTCGTTAAAGCCCCAGGGAAAATCTCAAGGAAAGCCTTCGGTAAAGCCCGGAGGTGATATGGATGCGCAGGATGAAAATAACGTCAAAGGCGCGGTTTGCTCGATATTAACCGTCAGATTCGACATCTGGACACTCGCTTTCGTTGCTAGCATGTACTCCACTTATCGGGTAGAACCTAGTTGCAATGAACAATACTTTTACAAATTAACATTGGCATCCATCGATGCCCAAGCGCAAGTGGTGACTGATTCATCGCTGACCCTCCGCGGCGGTTCGCATCGTTACACAATGGATGTCAATTTAACGCCTGTATCGAATCCCTTCTTTTATGTTGGGGAGCTTCGTTTTGCTAAAACGGGTCAGGTGCGGATCAGTGTCATAGATGCCATAAGAAAGGGTGCATGGAATATTGGAAATCTAGTCAATAATACCTACTCACCCTTTGAGGTTCATTCAAAGATTCACTACATTTGGAACATCGGCACACTCGCACACTCACTGATCGCGCCAAATGGTGATAGATACATTTTGTATGCCTACACGAACGAAGTTGCACCATATATCACGCGTAATAACTTGGTCGATCTTGGTTCTCGGCTCAATCTCCCCCAAGGTTGGAGCTATGAAAGTAGTTTGCTTACACGAACGATTACTGTCCGCCCCTCAGCCAATTCAGGCTTTCACTCGTCCCTGCTTTTTGATGAGTTTGACAATTACTATGTCAGGTATGTCCAATAGTCATACCCGTTTGGCGGGTGTGACAACCTCAAGCAAAGAGCCACGCATGGCTCAACCGTTTACTCAAAGCTGAGGAATGGGTGTTGCGCCCTCAGGCAGTGGTGTCCTGTTGACGTTAAGAACCATTGACACCATCACGTAATACCCGCTGACGACCATCAAGTCCACAATGCCTTGTTCTCCAAACAGGTCGTGGACAGCTTGATAGTGCGCATCACTGACTTGATGCGTTGCATGTAGCTCCTGGCAAAAGTTGTAGATCGCTTCTTCGTCAGTTTGCATGTTCTGTGGTCGCTTGCCTAGCGCTAAATCGTCAGCCAGATCAGGGTTTAAGCCTTCTTTTAGAGCAAGGCGTAAATGCGCGAACCATTCGTATTGCGCAGTCCAGGTGCGCGCCGTAATCAAGATCGCAAACTCATTTAAGCGTTTAGGGATGGTGCTTTCGAAACGTAAATATTCTCCGACTTTACGTAAACGTTCGGCCAACAGAGGGCTGCGCAACAAGACGTTAAAAGGCGCGCCAAGACTGGTCGCACCTTGCACAACACCTTTACTGCCCGTTCCAGAGACAGGGCCGGACATCAAGCCATCGAAATAATGTTTCTGTTCAGACGTCATTTCCTTGGTTTCAAGACGTTTAAATCGTTGCATATCAGTTTCTGACGTTGAAGGATGTTGGCTCATGAGAAGGGTGTCCCTGTGTGATTTAAATGAAGTTTAATGCTTTTCTTTGATAGGGGCTCATTCAATAACATGCCCTATTTAGCGCGATGGAAGCTAAACTCGACATCATCTAATAAAAAAATTGATGCTTTAGATAAGCCTAGAGGGGCAAGTGCGATATGAAGAAAATCTTAGGACTAAAGAAGCTCCTGCAATATGCTCTCTTGAGCATCGGTTTTGTTTCCTGTGCGGCACACGCGCAGTGGATCAGCTTGCACGAAGACGCTGCCCTCCAGACTTATACCGATCGTGGAGAAATTCTACGCACTGACATCTTTGTTAATGTGTCTGAGATGTTGGATTACAAACAAAAAATGCGTAACCAGCAAGGTTTAGTATTTAATTCGGTTGTGATTCGCGCGCAATACAATTGCCGCGATAATCGTGTTCGAACCTACACCATTGACTTCCATGAAGAACGAATGGCGGGTGGCAAAATTGTCAAAACTGAAAAAGTTTACAGTCAATGGCAGCCGATTAATCCCCGCAGCGTTGAGCAAAATTTAAAAAATTACGCTTGCGACCCTAAGTAGCAAAATAGAGCCTCTCATGGAAATCGATCCAGCGCTGAGAGGTTTGCTAACAGCGCTCGGCATTGGTCTACTAATCGGTACTGTCCGTGAGCGCGCGCACGTCAACCGCGTGGCCATGGCGGGGATACGCACACATGCGCTCCTTGCACTGCTGGGTGTGGTCACCTGGGAGCTTGGTATAGGCCCCTTTGTGGCAACACTTTTAGCGATTGGCGCCTTAGCTGTCATCGGCTATCTAAAAACTGCAGACACTGACCCTGGTATGACAGGGGAAGTCGCAATCTTATCGACGTTTGTTTTGGGCGGTTTAGCGCACGATCAGCGCGTGCTGGCATCCGCGCTCGGAGTTGTCATTGCAATTTTGTTACGTGTAAAAAAACCTTTGCAGCATTTGACGCGTGAGCGCATAAGTGACGAGGAAGTCAACGATGCCTTGATATTCGCCGCCGCTGCGGTGGTGCTTTGGCCCCTCATGCCCAACCAGCCGCTTGATCCTTTGGGTGTCTTGGACTTAAACATGATCTGGCGTCTTGTTGTGCTTGTCATGGCGGTGGGAATGTTGGGGCATATCGCGCAGCGTGTCGCGGGTATTAGGTTGGGAATGCCGATTGCTGGATTTTTTTCGGGTTTTGTTTCCTCGACGTTGGCGGTGGCGAGATTGGGAAGCCAAGCGAAAGAAGCGCCTGCTTTGACCGCTGCTGCAAGCGCAGGCGCATTATTAGCAAACTTAGCCTCACTCATTTTAATGTCCGCTGTCTTGGTCGCAATTGCGCCTGTGTTAATGCACAGCATGGTATTTGTTCTCTTAGCAAGTGGGTTTGCGCTGGTGTTGGCTGCTTTGGTGTGTTGGTTTAATGATAAACATCATCACACGCTTGCCGAGTCAGCCCCTGGCAGAGCGTTTAAATTGACCCAAGCTCTTTCGATTGCTCTCATCATCGCAGGGGTTGTTCTGTTGACGGCTTGGTTACGGGAGCATTTCGGTGAGACGGGTGCATTAATTACTGCCGGACTGGTGGCTTTAGTTGAGCTGCATGCGGCGGCGGCCAGTCTTGCTCAGCTCAACACAGTAGGGGCGCTTGAGCCAAGGGCTGCACAATGGGGCGTCTTGATCGTGATGGCGACTGCATCCCTCGCTAAGTCGGTGCTTGCTTTCTTTAGTGGTGGTGTGCGCTACGGAATCTATGTGTCAGGCGGTTTGTTTGCCATGATGGTGGCGGCGAGTCTCGCCATGATTAAACATTAGGAGTTTTTTGCTTGTTTTCAGAGGTGCCCAATTCGCGCTCGTACTAAAAAATTGTGAGCAATTGAGAGGGATTGTGAGGGTTATTTCAGATGCAAGGCGACAATATAAACTGTGCATTCACTAGGACGATCTGTGACTATTACAATTGACGTTGAGGCGGTTGAAGTATTGCCGGACATCTTGCACACACTGCGGTTGCAAAAGGCTTCACACTTGGTTGAATCCGCGTCTCGCTGGAGTCTAGCTGCAGGCGTTATTCCTATCCCTTTTTTAGATGCGGCAACCTTGGCTTCGATTCAGACTAAATTACTGATCGACTTGTCAGAGCTGTATGGTGTCAAGGTGACAAAAGAGTTGGCGTCCAGCGTGATATCCGTTTTGCTCGGCACTCTGATTCCAGTGGGTGTGGCTAAGCTTGCGATTGGGTCCACTGCCAAGTTGCTTCCAGGCGTGGGGACGTTGGTGGGTGCCGTTTCGATGTCGGCAATGGGTTCGGTCACTACTAACGTGATTGGCAGAGTTTTTGTGCGTCATTTTGAGAATGGCGGTACGTTAGTCAGGTTTAGTGAGTCCAATTTGAAGGCTGAATTTAGGCATGAGTTTATGAAGCAACGGTCCAAAGGTTAAGCTGTCCTCAGTGTTTTGAGCCCATTCAATCGGCCAGTAAGTAATATTTAAATTTCTATCATGCAAATCATCGCTATTTCCAACTTGAAAGGTGGTTGTGCCAAGACCACAACAGCGGTCAATTTGGCAGCTGGTCTGGCCCAAGAGGACCGAAAAGTCTTGCTGATTGATCTCGATCCGCAGGGCAATGCCAGCGAATGGCTTGGGGTTGGGCAGCCGGCACTTGGGAGCTTTGAGTTATTTACCACTGATCATGCGTTGGACACATTCATTCACCCATCCAGTGTGCCAGGAGTCTCTATCATTGCGGGTTCTGGAGCACTGTCGAGCTTGGATCGCGTCCTTACAAAGGTGGACGCGCCAGAAAAGCAATTAAAAAAACGTCTATCCGCCTTGCGTAAACAGCAATGGGATGAGGTGATCCTAGACACGCCTCCGACGCTCAGTCTCTTGACGTCCAATGCGTTAATCGCGGCTCACCAGCTATTAATACCTGTGACAACTCAGGTTTTATCCTTGTCCGGTGTTGCACAGTTAATGCAAACATTTGATGCGATTCGTGAGGACCTTAATCCAAAACTCGAATTGCTTGGTTTGGTGGCCTCACGCGTGAATTTACGCACGCTTCACTCACAAGACATTATTCAAGCGTTGTCAGACAGCTTTGGTGAAAAGCTCTTAAAGACTTACATAAGAGAAAATATTCGCCTCTCAGAAGCGCCGTCTTTCAAACAAAGCATTTTTCAATATAGCCCCAAGTCTGGGGCCTGCGATGACTTTCGTTCTTTGGCACGAGAAGTCCTTACACTCACAAGGTAAAAAAGGTTTTGTATGGCTACCAAACGCTCCAGCACAATCGGCTCTAATCCCTTGAAGTCATCATCGGCTAAAAGCTTGAAAGTTGATCAGGCTAAAGAGGCTACTGAAAAACTGCCAAACACCGCTAAGAAGCAATCTGTCTCTTTAAAGAAACAGGCTAGCTCCTCAAAGAAGCAGGGATCTGACAAAAAAAATGATCCTGTCAAATCAAAACGCATCGCTGCCAAAACGGTCAATCCCTCAACCACACCTGTGCGTCCCGAGGATGTGCTACCCACACAGTCAGCTGGCATGGCGACACGCGTGAAACGTTCAAATCAAGAAACCGAGGTGTTATTTGCCAAAGAACTCCGGTCCGAAGAGCCGCCAGCTGCGAAAAAGAGTGTACAACCTCCAACAACGCCGCCTGCCGTTGTTTCCCCGCCCGTAACGCCTACCGTTGTTGTTGCTCCAACCGCTTCAACTGCGACGGAGACGAATATGACAATGCGTCATCGTGAAGCGATGGCGATCGTTAAAACATGGTCACAATGGGCTGTTGTGGCGGGTATGGCACCCGTTCCAGTATTGGATATTATTGCGCTTTCAGGCACGCAGATTAAGCTGATTCAATTACTTTGCAAGCACTACAACATTCCCTTTGAAAAGAAAGTCGCAGCGGCTGTGGCAACGGGCCTGATTGGCGGTACCTTGACCTCCGCGGTTGCGACAGGCGCCACAAGAGTGTTGATAAAAAGTATTCCTGTAGTGGGGCAGATTTTTGATTGGACGGTAGAGCCTGCGCTTTCTTTTGGCTCAACGTACGCCATTGGTGCGACCTTCGTGAAACATTTTGAGTCTGATGGCGATTTGCTAAGTTTTAAAAGCGAGGATATGAAAGACTTTGCCACAGAGCAATTTATAAAAGGTAAAAAGTTGTTCCAAAGCAAGAAAACTGCTGCGGCCGCATAATAATATTATTCAACCCTATTAGTTTGATGTGATCTCTCTATATGCGCAGCTTAATGAAGTCAGATTTATTCGACTTTCTCAGTCGTGAAAGCCCCCGTGAACTGCGACGTATGATTTGGTTGTCCGTTTTTGTCGGACTCACCAATACGACTCTGATTGGTTTGATCAACATGGCAGCCAGTGCCGTGACCGATGGAGAGTCGGTGACCTGGCAGTTTTTCGGTTTTGCCGCGCTGCTCTTAGTGCTGTTGTTTGGAACACGTCGTTCCAATGATGAAAATATTCGCAATTCCCAAGCATTGATCTATCGCTTCAAGATCAAAATTATGAGCGATGTTTTCAAATCAAATTTGGGCAAAATTGACGAAATTGGTCGAAACTATATTTTGGAGGTTTTAGCGCGCGATACACAGTCTGTTTCTTCGGCTGTGGGCGTCACCGTGACGACGTGTCAGTCGATTGCCACACTTGGATTTTTGACGTTATATATGGCGACAGTCTCTATGACTGCCTTCGTGATTATTTTAGTCTCGACATTATTAATTTTAGTTCTGGGCGTGACTGAGCTCTTCAAAGTTGTCGGTCAACTCGAAAAAGTTTCTCATGGCGAAAGTGCTGTAAATGAGATTTATGCAGACTTTCTAAATGGTTATAAAGAAATTAAGATGAATTCTGATCGCGCGTATGACATCACGCGATATATGGTGACAGAGTCCAAGCGGATCAATGAGGAAAAGGGTAAGTTAGTCGTTACCATCACCAATTTTTTTAATAGCCTGCAAATTTTGCTATACGTGACTGTTGGTGTTATGGTTTTTGTTGTGCCTGTTTTATCAAGTGATTTTGCCACCCATGTGACGACTGCTGCGACCACCGCTTTATTTTTAGCAGGTTCGCTGTCAGGGATCATTGTCAGTGTCCCCAATCTTTCACAGGCAAACGTCGCAGCACGCACGCTTCAAACGTTGGCGAAGCGTTTGGATGAAAGTGCGCAAAACAACGCCACGGCGTCTAGTTCAGAGACCTTTGGTAATATCCAATCAATCGCTTTGGAGGGCGTGTGTTATCAACACGTTAGTGTTGAGAAACAAAATGGCGCTTTTGTTTTGGGCCCCGTCAATTATCAGTTTGAAGCAGGAAAGGTTTACTTCATTCGGGGTAATAATGGTTCTGGCAAAACGACGCTCATGAGAATTTTGATTGGTTTATACCAACCATCCGAAGGCCGTATTCTCTTGAATGGATTGCCTATCGCCGAGCCAACTTCAGGTGCGTATAGGGATATTTTCTCAGTGGTGTTTAGCGATTTCCATCTCTTTAAAACAATGTATGGTCTGCCAGCAGACGATGTGGTTCGGATGCAAGAGCTACTCAAAGTATTTCAAATGGAAGGCAAGGTGAATGTCCAAAATGGTCAATTTACATCTTTGCAATTTTCCACTGGGCAACGTAAACGCTTGGCTTTGATCGTGGCCTTACTCGAAGACCGTCCGTTCATTGTGTTGGATGAATGGGCCGCCGACCAAGATCCTGAGTTCCGTCAAGAGTTTTACGAAAAAATTATCCCGAAACTTCGGACGATGGGAAAAACCGTGATTGCCATTACGCATGATGATCATTATTACGATCGTGCAGATCACGTTTTGATTATGTCAAACGGTAAGCCGATAGACGCCTGATTGGTCTCTCGCCTTATTCGCAAGAAACAATTAGTTCTAAATCGAAAATTGAGGCTCTCATGTATGTAACCCTAGGTATTTATGCTCTTTTGTGTGTGATGGTGGGTTGGATAGGACGTTGGAGTCGCTTAGGCTTTTGGGGGGTCGTGCTGCTTTCTTTAGTGGTGACCCCAGCGATTTCTATTGTTTTGGTTTTGTTTCTAAGCGATCGCGCCAGAAGTTTCTTTACCTTATTTAATCGATCAAAAAGTAAAGAAAGGCTTGATGATTTATCGCAAGCCCCCTCAGCGACGCATGCTGAGCATACTGATCATATTAAACAAGAGCGCGCTAACAGACGGTTTACCGATATATTTAAGCGCTCAAAAAGTAAAAAAGGTGCTACAGATCTAACCGAAGCCCCCTTGGCAACACAGTCTGAACCACTAAAATAAAAAATTGCCCACATGAGTGGGCAATTTACTTTGCTTGCAATCAAAAAATAATCAGATTGCTTACTTAATCAATACTGCAGGTGAGGCTGGAATCGCTCCTGGTACTTTATTGAGTGTCAGCAGTTGAGAAACCATGGTGAGTACTTGACGTGTGTAGCTGTTGGAATCAGCAGGTACTGTATATGTTTCACCTTGATACGTGACTGAAGTCAACGCTTTGCCTGAAGCGTTACTGCCTTTTTGAACTATTAAAAGAGGCAGTGCAGAGGCCGCCGACTCATCATCAAGGAGCTTTGGATTCGTCGCAATTTCATCTGAGTTCAGTACTTTAATTTGTGTTTTCTGATCACCATTTTGTAAGTTGACCAATGTGCCCAAGAAATCAAAGACATTGCGTGTCGATCTGAGTTTAATCACAAGAAGACTGTCTTTATCAACACCAGCATCGGCCAACTTTGCTGCAACACCGGGCATCAGAGGTTGTGACAAGGTACCAGTTGTTTGCACATTACAGTAAGCAGATTCAGCAAAGCGTTTGCCAAGTGTCTCTAGTTCCGCTGTCTTGTTCAAACACATGCGAGTGGTGGGTACGACCCGCACGATCTGATAGTTTGTCACGCCGCCTGTTTTGATGGGCTCAACCATCACGCCGGGAACATTTTGTGCATTGACTGTGGCGAGCAAGTTTCGGTTAAGCGACTCAGCATTCATCGGCGCTGAAAGGATTTGTTTTGTTGGAACGATTTCGGTGCTGAGTCCAGCCTGGATGAGCGTGTAAAGTGCCTTTTGAAATTCATTGTAATTCGGCAAATATGGATTATTGAAATACTTTGTAAGGATGACGTTTTTAGAATTGCGTATTTCAATGGTGTCAATGACAAGCGAATAAAGGATTGAACGTGGGCCTACTTGGTTGTTGGTTAGACTTGCGATGACATCCGGTCTAATATCGCCCAAAAACGCACTCATGAACTGTGCATTGTCCAGCGAGGACTGTGTAAAGTTAAAGCCATTGTTGACGCTGAGTCCGACGCTGGGTCCAATACTTGATCCAGCCGTTGCAGAGAAAAATCCGGCAAATGAACTAGGTGCGGCACTGGAGATAAACCCCGCGACTCCTGCTTGTGCATTGACGCTTCCGGTGCCGACTACTGAAGGCATATCCAGAAAGCTAACAGGCATCTGTTTTGACGAGCGAACGATGTTGAGCAATACGTTGTCATTCGCATAGCTTTCAAGAACATCACGATACGCTGAGGACATATCTCTGAATGAGGTGGATCCCGTCGGAGCACAGCCTGATAACGTGAGCGCTGCAACGATAGGCAACAAGACGAGTTTATTAATCATGATTGTTTTCTCGGGTGATTTGTATTCTGAAAATTTATGATTGCTAAACATTTTGCCTTATAACAAGCGTGAAAAATGAAAATCTTTTAAACCTCTCAATTGAATGAGAGTAATTGAGAGGTTCGTATATTTTCATCCTAAATATTTCATAGTTTAGTGCCGCATTGACGACAAAATGAATCTTGTTGTTCGAGATGATTTGCATCGCATGCAGGGCAGGTTTTTTGGTTTGAAAGCTGGCGACCATGTGAACGGGAGATTTCTGCTGTCACGATACCGGTGGGGACCGCTAAAGTTCCCCAGCCCATCAACATCATGACGGAGGCGATCAGCTTGCCCAGATCGGTATGGGGTGTGATGTCTCCAAAGCCCACCGTGGTCATGGTGGTGATGGCCCAGTACGTCGCAATAGGGATGCTTGTGAAACCATTTTCAGGACCCTCAACGACATACATGAGCGTGCCCATGACAAGAACAACCAAGAGTACAAAGGAAAGAAAAACCAAGATTTTTTTTCGACTGGCGTTCAGCGCACGTCCCAAATGCGCATATTCCTCGACATAGGCCGTGAGTTTAAAAACACGAAAGATCCGAATCATTCGTAAAACGCGAATGTCTATTAAGGCATCTAACTCAGGTAAAAATAAGGCCAAATAGGTGGGGAGTACAGCAATTAAATCAATCACCCCAAAAAAGCTAGTAGCGTACTTTCTACGATCTTTTGCGCAGTACAGGCGGGCGATATATTCCAAGCTAAAGAGCAGGGTGAAAAACCACTCAAGTGCAAATAAAATTGAGTGAAAACGTTGGGCGATATGACTAATGCTGTCAAGAATCACCACCACGAGCGATAACGCAATCATTCCAATGAGAATTTTGTCGAATGACCGCCCGGCGGACGATTCGCTTTTGAAGATCACTTCGTACATCTGATCTTTAAGTGTGTGGTGTGAGAGCGTCATTGTGGCGTGTGCATCTAAACGAGTCAGTCGGGAGTGTAGTGCGTTCTAGAGAGTTGCCGCGCCGACCGCACGCGCGAGTGCCTGCCCGCTGAGCCAAGCGCCTTCGACCTTTTGACCGGTCGTCCAGTCACCGCACAGGCCCAATTGCAGTGTCAAGTCAAACTGCGGGCCCGCATCATTTTGTTTGGCGAGTCTTGCAAAGCGCCAGAGATGATTTTGGAACAGTTCGGGTCGGTAGCCTGTCAGTGCTGCGAAGCCGTCGACCAATAACGGTGCCGCTTCATCTTTGGTCAAATGTTCATGCGCGCTGCTCCATTCGCTTGTGGCCTGCGCGACCCACGCCTCCGCTTGCGGACGTTTGGGTTTGCTCGAACTGCGGGCGAGCCAGCTATACATGCCCTGATTGATAAACGCCGCATCAAAGTCGAGCGGCAGGGGCGCCTTGGCATAGACCATTAATGTCCAGTTCGGCACCATCACGGCATCTTGGCAGTATTGATGCAGTACTTGCGAGTGCGCCTGTACAAGCACCTCAGCTTGCTTGGAGGGAATCGCAAGCAGGACGGTGTCGAAGCGCGACGCGTTCAGACCATGTTCTTTGCTATGCAACTTCCATACGCCCTCTTCACGCAAGAGTTGATCAATCGTCGTTGAAAAATGGATCGTTAGATCTTTTGCGAGTTGTTTGGCAGGAGCGGTCATAGAAGGTGTGCCAACAAAGCGGCCCACAGAGGGTTTGATCGTTTGCCAGCCGTCCGCGTCGAAGCTTGTGACCTGCGCCTCCCAAAGCGCTGCGGCGCCAACGGATTGCCAGCGCTGTACTTGAAGCTTGAAGGCTGGATCGGTCGCGGTGAAATATTGCGCGCCATGATCACACGCCCAATCTTCATAACTACGTGTGCTCATCCGACCCCCCACGCCCCGACTTTTTTCAAAAATCTGAACATGATGCCCTAGGGCAGTCAGTGCCTGTGCACAACTCAAACCTGCGAGGCCAGCACCGATAATTGCGATAGAACGTGGTTGTGACATGACGTGAAGTTTGTCCGTTAGAGAGAGGTTTAGAGGGTATTTTATGGGTTATCGGTCGATGAATATGCATGCTCAGGAATATTCAGGGGATAACCCTTGTAGACAGCTCGGCTATGCCGGTTTATGAATGTGAACTGAGTCATGCAAAACTAATAAAGAGGATAAAAATGAAGAGACTTCTTAAATCATTATTGCTGGGTACCTGTATTCTCGGCGCGAGCGTGAGCAGCTTTGCACAAAGCTATCCGAATAAGCCGATTCGTATGATCGTGCCGTTTCCACCCGCAGGTGCGGCTGACCAGACTGCGCGAATTGTGATGAAAGCTTTATCCGAAAGCCTAGGGCAGCCCATCATTATTGACAACCGCGCAGGCGCTGATGGTGCGATTGCCGGAAATGCGGTCATGAATGCGCCTGCAGATGGCTACACGCTCCTGTTTGCAACGACAACAGGCTTAAATGGTGCGCCCACGATGCGCAAAATACCTCCCTACGATCCCATTACCGCTTTCACGCCCATTTCTTTAGTTGGTAAATTTGGATTTTTCATGTTTGTGAACGCAGATGTCCCAGCCAAAAACATGAAAGAACTGATTGCCTATGCAAAGGCCAATCCTGGGAAACTCAACTATGGCAGCGGCAACGGTACCAGTATCTTAACGACGGCGCAGTTCGCACAGGAGTCCAAGCTCAACATGGTACACGTGCCTTACAAGGGTGATGCGCCTGCAACGGCCGATCTGATTGCGGGTCGCATTCAAGTATTGCTCGCGACGCCAGGCAACGCGTTGCAAATGGTGCAAGAGGGACGTCTGCGCGTGCTGATGGCATTGTTGCCGAGTCGTAGTCCGTTGGCACCCGAGACACCCACCGCAGATGAGCTCGGTATCAAGGGCATGACGATTGTGCCTTGGGCCGGTTTGTTTGGTCCTGCCGGGTTACCCAAGGACGTTGTTGATCGCGTCGCGAAAGCGATGAAAGAAGTGTCAGAGCGGAAAGATGTGCGCGATCAGCTTGGTAAGATTGCCTTTGAGTTGCAAAGCTCAACACCAAAGGAGATGGGAGACTTCAACAAATCCCAGCTCGATATTTGGAAGAAAACAGCTGACGCGATCAATTTAGAGCGCAATTAAGATGCTGCCCTCGGGTGTCCGCGCTAGGCTTGTTCACGATGTCAACGGCATCTCCATGAACATGTTGGAGGCGGGCTTTGAGGGAGCGGGTCGTCCTCTCGTGGTGTTGTTGCATGGCTTTCCGGAGCTTGCTTATAGTTGGCGCAAGGTCTTGGTGCCACTGGCCGAGCAGGGCTATCACGTCGTGGCACCAGATGTGCGTGGCTATGGACGTAGCGGTGGTGCGGGTGTTTCCTATCACGATGATTTGCGCCCCTTTAGTACGCTTAACAAGGCGCACGATATCTTGGCCTTGGTCGCGGCTTTAGGGTATCGCACTGTCGCCGCGGTGGTCGGACATGATCAAGGCTCCCCTCTGGCGGGCTGGTGCGCCTTGATGCGGCCAGATATTTTTCTCTCAGTGGTGATGATGAGCTCCCCCTTTCGGGGTGGGCCGGTGGCGTTACCCTTTAACACGGCTAACGTGCCGATCAAGCCTGCTGCACCGAACCCGATTGATGAGGCACTCACACAGCTTAAGCCGCCCAGAAAATATTACATGCGGTATTACGCCACAGAGCCTGCCAATGAAAACATTTGGCATCCCACGCAAGGACTCCGTGATTTTTTACGTGCTTACTATCATGTGAAAAGCGCCGATTGGGCACCCAATCAGCCCTTTCGTTTAAGTGGGTTGACGGCGAGCGAATGGGAAAAATTACCGCGCTATTACGTGATGGATTTGGATCAAGGGATGGCAGAGTCGGTCGCACCCGATATGCCTTCGGCGCAGCAAATTGCAGCGTGCACTTGGCTGACTGAGGCGGAACTTAAGTTCTATGTGGACGAATACGATCGCACGGGCTTTCAAGGGGGCTTACAAGGGTATCGCACGAATCCAGGCGATAAAGATCTGGCGGTGTTTGCAGGCAAAACAATTGATGTTCCGTCGATGTTTATCGGTGGTCAGCAAGATTGGGGTGTCTATCAAACGCCAGGTGGACTCGAGCGTGTGGAGGGTGCGTTGACCACACGCTATCAGGGTACTTTTCTGGTGGAGGGGGCAGGGCATTGGGTGCAGCAAGAGCAACCCGAGAAAGTGAGTCAATTATTAATTGATTTTTTACATCGAAATGTAAAAAATTTGAGGTAGGATTGGTTGACGGTTGAGTATGGATGCTTAGCTGCACGTCTTTACATTTCCTCACGGAGCCTCACGCATGAGTATTACCAGTATTGACTCAGGCAGTACACGCCAAGAACACGACTTGCTAGGGAATCGAGAGGTGCCATCCCAAGCCTATTACGGCGTCCATACCTTACGCGCGATTGAAAATTTTCCCATTACAGGATTGCCTATTTCGCACTATCCTGATTTGGTCAACGCTTTGGCAGAGCTCAAAATCGCGGCAGCGCAGACCAATCTAGAACTCGGCATGCTGGATGCGACAAAATGTGATGCCATCATTGCGGCCTCCAAGGAAATCTTGCAAGGCAAACTACACGAGCAGTTTGTGGTGGATCTGATTCAAGGGGGCGCAGGCACCTCGACCAATATGAACGCCAATGAGGTGATCGCCAATCGTGCCTTGGAGTTACTGGGACATAAGCGCGGCGAGTACGATCACCTGCATCCCAACGAAGATGTCAATATGAGTCAATCGACCAATGATGTCTATCCCACTTCACTCAAGCTCGCCACCTACCGTGGATGTCAGCGGCTAATGACCAAAATGCAGAGTTTGCAAAATGCCTTTGAAGGCAAAGCAGAGGAATTTAAAGACATCATCAAGGTAGGACGTACGCAGTTACAAGACGCTGTGCCCATGACGCTCGGACAGGAGTTCCGCACCTATTCCGTCATGCTGGGTGAGGACATCTTGCGCCTGCGTGAGGCATTGCCTTTGATTTGCGAAATCAATCTCGGTGCAACCGCAATCGGGACAGGCATCAATACCCATCCAGACTATGCGCAGAAAGTGCGTAAGCATTTAGTCGCACTGACAGGACTCCCTCTTGAAACAGCCCCCAATTTGATTGAGGCGACCCAGGACTGCGGCGCCTTTGTCCAGATGTCCGGTGTGCTCAAACGCATCGCCGTCAAAATTTCAAAGATTTGCCATGATTTGAGGTTGCTTTCAAGTGGTCCACGGGCAGGTTTTGGAGAGATTAATCTGCCCGCCATGCAAGCGGGCTCGAGCATCATGCCGGGTAAGGTCAACCCGGTGATTCCCGAAGTCGTCAACCAAGTCGCGTATGAGGTGATTGGAAACGATGTCACGATTAGTTTTGCCGCAGAGGCAGGCCAACTCCAGCTCAATGCGTTTGAGCCCATTATTGCGTACTCGATGTTTCGAAGCGTGACACATTTGACGAATGCGTTTGAAACGCTCGAGCACAAGTGTGTGCGTGGGATTACTGCCAACGAATCACGGATCAAGGAGTTGTTTGATCGTTCGATTGTGCTGGTGACCGCCTTAAATCCTTATATCGGCTATCAGCATGCAACCGAGGTGGCACAAGAGGCGTTGGTCACAGGCAAGCGTGTCTACGACATCGTGCTAGAACGCGGCTTGTTGACAGCAGAAAAACTCGACGATATTTTGAGACCTGAGTCGATGACGATGCCAAGGCTACCGCTGCGTTAAATCCGTTCGCGCAACACACACCTGTCGCCACTGGCTTTTCTCACGATCATCACAGAGGAGAGCTGTGGCAGGGTGGGTTTCAATTCATTACGGATAAAAGTACAGAGGTTTTCCAAGGTCGCAGGACCGAGATGTTCGATATCGTCTAAAAATTGATGGTCGAGCATCTCTCTGACGCGTGCGACTTGCTGGCGCAGGTATCCAAGATCCACCAACATACCTGTTTTGGGATCGGCATAACCAGAGACTGTGACCTCGGCCTCATAAGTATGGCCGTGAATTCTGCGGCTGCCTTCAGTCTCAATCGACCTTCTCAGCGTATGGGCAGCTTCAAAATAAAAGCGTTGTGAGAGCTCGTGCCAGGGCGAAACGCCTGTTTGGTTCGTATTCTGTGGTGGGTTCGCGTTCATCAACGAATCTCTAAAACTTTATGTGTTTGTACCGACAACCGCCAGACCGGGTTGTCCTGACAATACGCGATGGCAGCGCGTGTATTGGCGAGCCGATCCGGGCCATCCATGGCTTGGAGCAAGTAATGTTGAAAGTGACTTTGCCCCAACTGATCTGGCAGCAGCGTCGGTTGTGGATAGACGAGTTTGAGTTCGTGGCCTTCGCGTTGGACCCAATCGGCGCCGGCCTTGGGGCTGACGCAAATCCAGTCAATGCCTTTGGGGACCTCGATGGTGCCGTTCGTTTCTACCGCAATCTCAAAGCCCTTGGCGTGCAATGCCTCAACTAGGGCGCTATCGACCTGCAGAAGCGGCTCGCCACCTGTCAGCACCACGTATTGGTGACCATGCCCTGCGGGCCAGAGCGCCGAGATTTGTTCGGCGAGCACCTGAGCAGTTTGAAATTTGCCACCCAAGGTTCCGTTTGTTCCGACAAAATCTGTATCGCAAAACTGGCAAACGGCGCTCGAGCGATCTTCCTCACGCCCGGTCCAGAGGTTGCAGCCGGTAAAACGACAAAAGACCGCTGGCCGTCCGGCGCGCAGTCCCTCGCCTTGCAGCGTGTAGAAAATTTCTTTGACGCTATAGGTCATTGATATCAAAGCTTAATCAAAATGCAATACGTACATTGTAAACGTAGGCTTAGCGACTTGCCGCAGTGAGGCTGTTTTATTAGAAAAGTCGTTTTAAAGTAAGCTGTCCTGAATCGCGACGTTCGCAAGCTTGCGGGACGCGCTTGAGTAAATTTTCCCCGGTGAGGTGGTGTGTTGGGCTTGTTTGAACGCTTTTTGACGGTATGGGTAGGGCTCGGCATCTTGGCGGGTGTGGGGTTGGGGTTCCTTGCACCTGGGGCGTTTGAGCTGATCGCGGGCCTGGAGTTTGCGCATGTCAATCTGGTCGTGGCTGTCCTGATCTGGATCATGATTTATCCCATGATGATTCAAATCGATTGGTCGTCGATTAAACAAATCGGTCAAAAACCACGCGGTCTGTTCTTGACCTTGGCGGTCAATTGGCTGATTAAGCCCTTTACCATGGCTGCCCTAGGCGTTTTATTTTTTGAGTATATTTTTGCCCCCTGGGTGGATCCTCAAACAGCGAGCGAGTACATCGCGGGGATGATTTTGCTGGGTGTCGCACCCTGTACCGCCATGGTGTTTGTCTGGAGCCAGCTGGTCAAAGGCGATGCAAACTACACACTCGTGCAGGTGTCCGTCAATGACCTCATAATGGTGTTTGCGTTTGCGCCGATTGCAGCATTTTTACTGGGCGTCACGTCGTTGACGGTCCCTTGGGAAACCTTGCTGATTTCCACGATTTTGTATGTGGTTTTGCCATTGATTGCGGGTGTTTTGACGCGTGAGGCCTTGTTGCGCAAGTCTCCAACAGCCGTCAGTCGTTTTGTCGCGAAGCTTAAGCCTTGGTCGATTGTGGGGTTGATCGCGACCGTTGTGTTGTTGTTTGGCTTTCAAGCGCGCACGATTGTGGCGCAACCTTTGGTGATCGGCATGATTGCGATCCCTTTAATTTTGCAGACGTATGGCATTTTTGCCGTAAGTTGGCTGGGCGCGCGTTGGCTCAAACTGCCTCGAGATATCGCTGGACCCGCTTGTCTGATCGGGACATCAAACTTTTTCGAGTTGGCGGTGGCGGTGGCGATTTCTTTGTTTGGGCTGAATTCAGGTGCGGCGCTGGCCACGGTGGTGGGTGTGCTGGTCGAAGTGCCGGTGATGTTATCGCTAGTTTGGCTGCTTAACCGGGGTCGGGCTTGAGACGCTTTAGTTAGACGCGCTCAATTTTTTCGCGCTAAAGTTTGGAGCGCTTAGTGCCCACTCCATTCGCAAGCGCTAAGCCCGTAAAAATGAGTAAAACACCCAGAAAGGTGCGCAGCGTAAAGTGCTCGTCCATGAGCGTCCAGCCCCAGAACAGTCCTACCACTGGGACCAGATAAGACACCGTCATGGCGCGTGCCGGGCCGATGTGCTGGATCAAGCGGTAATACAAGACATAGGCGACGGCCGAGCACAGCACCGCCAAGACCAGTGCGGTGAGCCAAGCTGTTCCACTCACCGGCTCGGTGGGCCACCAGAACCACGCGAGCGGAAGCAGCAACACCCCACTGGTGAGTGATGAGCCTGTCGCATTCACAAACGGACTAAATGAAGACAGGTATTTTTTAGCGTAACACGCTGAAAGTGCATAACAAATTGGGCCGAGGACGGCCGCGGTTAGCGCCAGGGTCGAATCGCTCAAGGCGAACTCAAAGCGCTCCCAGACTAGAAACGTGATGCCCAACAGACCAATCAGGAGTCCCATTGCACCCGTGACGGTTAAGCGGATACCAAGCCATAGCCAGGCCACGAGCGCACCCCAGAGCGGTGTGACGGCATTAATGACCGAGATCGTGCCGGAGGGAATATGCAGTGCAGCATAGGCTGACAACATATAGGGCAAGCTCGAGTCCAAAAGCCCAAGAGGAATAAAGTTTTTCCAATGCTTGAACAATAGCCAAACTTCGCGTCTGAAGGCTAACACCAGCAACAGCACCAGTCCCGCGATCATCGTTCTCAAAAAGATCAGAGGGGCGGGACCAAATTCGGCGACGCCGATTTGAATCAACAGAAATGAGCTTCCCCAAAAAAAGGAAAGCAGTAATAGTTCGAAAACGCTATGAGGACGCATGCGCCATAGTATCCGCTTAAAATGTTTCAAATCTTCGAAGCACCACGGACGATTGTGGCTTCGCTCAAATGACGCTTTTTTAATCGTGTTTGCTCATTGATGACATATCGAAATTTTCTCTGGTTTATTTTTGCTGCAGCGTTTGTACGCTTGCTGTTGCTTGGCTTTTCGCCGCTCATGGACACCACCGAAGCGCGTTATGGCGAAATCTCGCGCATTATGTTTGAGCTCAATGACTGGGTGACGCCCTGGTTTACCTATGACGTCCCGTTTTGGGGCAAGCCCCCCCTGGCGTTCTGGATCACCGCCATTAGTTTCAATATCTTTGGCGTCAACGAGTTTGCCGCACGCTTTCCGCATTGGCTGGCGGGCATGGTGGTGCTCTGGATTCTCTGGGGCATGCGCCCGCGCAGCGGCTCGACAGGGGCGACCTACGCGATCGCCCTGTTACTCGGCTCTGTCATGTTTTTTGTGGCCTCAGGGATGGTCATGATGGATATGGCCTTGGTGATTGGAACGACCTTGGCGATGCGCGGATTCTGGAGCGGTTTACATGGCGATGCGGCGCGGCGTGGTTCCGAACGTTGGCTGCTATTTATTGGTCTAGGCATTGCTTTGCTGTCTAAGGGGCCGGTGGGTGTCGTGTTAACGGGCTTGCCTTGCGGAATCTGGGCCTTGGTTTCTGGCAATTTACGTGTCATTTGGCGTGACTTGCCCTGGATCCGAGGCTTGTTACTCACCGCTGCCATCGCGCTGCCTTGGTATGTGATTGCTGAGCTGCGTTCGCCTGGTTTCCTTGACTATTTTATCGTGGGCGAGCATTTCAATCGCTTTGTCACGCCAGGTTGGAAAGGAGACTTGTACGGCAAGGCACATGACTATCCCTATGGCACTATTTGGCTGTTCATGATGGCGGATGTATTGCCGTGGACGATTCTGTTTCCTATCTTGGCTTGGCAAACGCGCGGTGCACGTGCTGAGGTGACCACTTCGCCTACGCAGTCTATTGAGACAGCGACACCCGCTTCTTGGCGCAACTATTTGCTGCTTTGGGCGTTTATGCCAGCGGTCTTTTTTACGATTGCGGGCAATATCCTCTGGCCGTATGTCCTGCCAGGTTTGCCAGCATTAGCGTTGTTGGTGGGGGGATGGTTGACCACCCGCGCCAATCAAAATCTGGTGCGCATCAATTTGTCGCTGGGACTGTCGATCACGATGGTACTCGCGGTGGGTTTTAACGTCAGCATGCCTTTTACCGGTCGCAGCGATGATTTGGCTGCCAAGACCTTGATCGAAGACTACCGGACGCGACAGCCTGAAGGTCTGCCTTTGATTTATCTGGGTCATCGACCGTTTTCTGCGTCTTTTTACAGCCAGGGAAAGGCGCTGCTTGAAAAGACCCCGGAGAGTTTGGCCAAAAAGCTCGAGTCAACCCCGGCTTTTGTGGCCATCCGCACGTCCGATCTAGGTGCGATGCCATCGTCCTTGCTCGCAGGCCTTGAGCCCTTGAGCAAGCATGGCTACTTTACGTTGTTTCGCAAGAAGGGCGTTTCAGAGGGAGCGCCAAGGTCACCAGCCAGCAAGTGATCAGCATCAAGGCGGAGCCTATCAGCGCGTAGAGGAGACCACCCCATTGATACAACAGGCCTGAAAGCAGGGTGCCAATAAAGCGGCCCAGGGCGTTGGCTGCATAATAAAAGCCAACGTCCTCTGCTGCTTTTTCTGAACCGGCATAGGCTAAAACCAAATAAGAGTGCACAGAAGAATTTACGGCAAACGCAAAGCCAAACGCCGCTAAACCCGCGACAACGACCCACTCGAGATGGCTGACATCAAGCCACACGAGCAAACACAGTACGACGGTGACCAACGCAAGAATGGCAGACCAGTGACGAGCGGCAGGCACCTCACTGCTCAAGCCGTCCTCACTGCGCCGCACCAGCGAGGGCGCCATCGCCTGAACAAAGCCATAGCCGATTGTCCACGCGGCAAGAAAACCGCCCACCATCGTAAACGTCCAGCCTGAAGCGTAAAGAAACACGGGTACGCCGACGACGAACCACACGTCCCGCGCGCCAAACAGGACGACACGTGCCGCAGCGAGCAGATTAATGCCACGGTTTTTGGCAAACAGTTCCTTGGCGGACTTGGAGGCTTTGCTTTTGCCCATCATGGGGGGCAGTGACAAGACGACACCCACCAAAATCAACGCCAATAGAGCCGCCATGATCCAGAGCGAACCTTGAAAGCCGACCTGATCGAGCAACAGGCCACCCAGAAAGAAGCCCACACCTTTCATGGCATTTTTGCTGCCAGTAAACCAAGCGACCCACTTAAATAACTGACCCGAGGCTTGTCCAGCGGTGATTTTGATGGCGGATTTGCTCGCAGTCTTGGTGAGATCCTTCGCCACACCGCAAACGCCTTGGGCCATCACAACCCAGGCGACTGACATCGCAGCCGTCCATTCGGGTGAAAGCGCAGAGAGCAGGAGAAAGCCGACAATCTGGGTGACCAAGCCGACCATCAGCATGCGCGAAATACCAAAGCGGGTCGCGAGCCATCCACCCAGCAGATTGGCGACTACACCAGCGGCTTCGTACAGCAAAAATAGAAAGGCGAGGGCAAAGGGTGAATAACCCAGTCGGTAAAAATGCAGCAACACCAACATGCGCAAGGCACCGTCAGTCAGCGTGAACCCCCAGTAAGCAGAGGTCACAATGGCATAGTTACGTGCGGCGTGTGTAGACATGGGGGGCTAAATACCCTGTGCTTGCATATGGCAGGCGAGGTCGATCATGCGGCAGGAATACCCCATTTCGTTGTCATACCACGCATACACCTTGAGGAGCGTGCCATCGGTCACCATGGTGGAGGGGGCATCCACGATGGCGCTGCGTGTGTCACCCGCATAATCGACGCTGACCAAGGGGCGGGTTTCGATGCCGAGGATTCCTGCTAGGCTGCCCAGAGCTGCTTGCGTAAACAACGCATTGACTTCCTCGGCCGTGGTCTCGCGCTTGAGCTCAAACACGCAGTCAGTCAAGGAGGCATTGAGCACGGGGGCGCGGACGGCGTGGCCGTTGAGCTTGCCTTTTAAGTCAGGATAAATCAAGGTGATCGCGGTCGCGCTACCGGTGGTGGTGGGTGCGAGACTCTGCATGGCGCTGCGGGCACGACGCAAATCTTTGTGGGGCGCATCCACGACGAGATTGGTATTGGTCGGATCGTGGATGGTGGTGATTTGGCCATGACGGATGCCAATGCTTTCGTGGATCACTTTGACGACAGGCGCCAGGCAGTTGGTGGTGCAAGACGCCGCAGTGACGATTTTATGTTGTGTAGGGTCGTAGAAGTGTTCGTTGACACCCACGACAACATTGAGCACATTGCCGACCTTGACGGGGGCGGCAACGATTACGCGCTTGGCGCCGCGGTCAAAGTGGCCCTGAATGGTCTCAGGGGTCAAAAACTTACCTGTACATTCCAGAACGACATCTACACCCAGATCACCCCAAGGGATGTCACCGGGGTTGGCATGGGAGGAAAAGGAAACGGAGAGTTTGCCGATCCTAATGGTGCTGTCACCTTCGACCTCGATCTCTTCTCTCCAGCGTCCCTGGACGGAGTCAAACGTCAGCAGATGCGCAGTCGCTGCGATTCCACCCTTGAGTTCGTTTAGGTGGACGACCTCGAGTCGATTGTCGCGTCGAGGATCGTCGTCGGGACGATGTGCGGCGCCCAAAGCCGCCCGCAGGGCTAAGCGTCCAATTCTGCCCATGCCGTTGATGCCAACTTTCATGGCCTATACCCCATCTTTATCAGCGTACTCAGTGTCAAAAGTTAATCATATTGCTTTCTAATGACAAGGTCATGACACGAATATGACAAACTGCGATGTCATGCTTTTGAGCTGGGGGCAGCGCAGGATTGCAGCCACGCAAGGGAAACGAAATCCAAGGCACGCTTATGCGTAGACTCAAGAAAAACCTGTGGGGCAACACCGGCTTCAAACGCCTCTTTCCAACGTAACGCACACAAACACCAACGGTCGCCGGGCTTGAGTCCTGGAAAGCGGTAGTGCGGCATTGGCGTGGACAAGTCATTGCCACGTTGCTTGGAAAACGCTAAAAACTCTTGGGTCATTTTGGCGCAGATTACATGCGAACCCAAATCGTCGGCCTGTGTGTTGCAACAGCCGTCTCTAAAGTAACCCGTCAGTGGGTCATAAGAGCAAGCGATCAATTCAGTGCCCAGTACGTTCATAATTCGATTCCTTCGTGTCGAGCCACTTTTTCCAGCGCATGCTCAAACAATGCTCTGGCTGAGCCAGAGACCGAGGTGAGATACGCATGCAAGTGGGCGTCTTCGGTGCTTTTGTTCAAACACTCCTGACTATACTGCTCAAAGCTTGCGAGCTGGGCAATGATTTCTGCGACGTGCTTTGGGCATTCGCACAGCACATTTGTTGAAATCCCTGCAACACGTGCAAGGGTTTCATCTGAGTATTTACGTGCGGGAATCATGGCGCTTGGGGAGACTTCGCGCAACGTATGGTTGGCTTCGACCGTCAGGACAGAGCGGATGAGTTCTGCGAGCTCATAATCAGAAATTGGCTCACGGCGCACTAACATACCCGCGGCGCGCATGGCGTGTGCAACTTGGTCGCGCCCAAAGTTGTAAAGCACAATGACATGCGTGGCTTTATTTTTTTCTTTGACAGCCTCAATATCGCGCATCACGATTTCGTGCAAAGTATTGACTTTAATCAACAGGATTTCGGCAGGTTTTTCAAACAGGCCTGACTGAGCTGCCTCAAGGTCCGCAAAGATGTCTGTGACTTCAACACTATCGCAAAGTATGTTGAGCGCAAACTTTTTTGCCTCGATGCGCCTCGCGAGACCCAGTCCTATGACAGCCACGGCAACGTGCTGTGCGGATGTATGGCGTTCTTCAAGTTTTTTCCCGTTGCGATGTTTGTGATGCAGTTGGCTCAGTGCTTGGACGTTGAGGTTGGCGATTGTGCTAATGCCATGCCCATCGTCGCAAAGTTGTTTGATCAGCGTGGCGCGCAACAAGTCCTCCTCGCCATACAGGCGGTGTTGTCCTTCTGTTTTGATGGGCGTAAACGCTGCGTAACGAGACTCCCATACTCTAAGTGTTGGAACAGGTATGCCTGCCAGTTTGGAGATGGTGCCGATCCGATAACTGTGGTTTTTTAATTTTGCGGACATTGGCTTCTCAGTAGAATCGTTAATTGAATAGATATTGAATAGATTAGAGCATATTTTTAACCATTATCTACCAATTGATATAGATATTTGATGGAATTGAATAGAAATTGCCGTATATTTGAGTCTCGAATCTACTCGTCACATGACTAAGGATTAAAAATGAGCGCCAACGAATCGAAACATGCTCTGAGCCTTGTCGTATTGCTCGCTGGGTTGCCCAATGGCGAAGCTCTGACTACGCAAGACCTTGCCAGACACTTGGACTTATCGGTTTCATATGTTGAGAATCTTTTAAAAGGTTTGCGGACACGCCAGCTTTTGAAATCCAACCGTGGGCCCCGCGGTGGCCATCGGTTTGATGGCGATCTGACTGCGTTGAGTGTTTGGGATGTGGTCTCTATTTTCGGTGGAGCCGAATTGCCACCAGCAGAGCCCAGCGAAAACGGTCACGTTACTGCCTGGCTCGAGGCTGAGTACGAACACATTAAAAATGAATTTTTAAAAGCAGTGCCCTTGTTTAAATTGCTTGGGCGCCCAGGCGAGATCGACTTTTCGCTCGAATGGGAAATGACGGCCGACGATTTCAAGCCTGTGATGGATTCTCTTGCCATCAACTCTTTGGAACAAGATGAAGACTACGCACACACCGAGCGAGATCTCAAGAATCATCGAGATGGCGTGGGAAGATCGTACGCCCTTTGAGGCGATAGAACGCCAGTTTGGGCTCAGCGAGCCCAAAGTGATTACACTGATGCGTGCTGAGCTTAAACGCTCTTCATTTAATTTATGGCGCGCTCGGATAGCTGGGCGCAACACCAAACATGTGACGCGTCGTCCAGCTGAAATGAAAGACTGCGGTCGCCATACCGCATGCTTTGGGCAACCCGCTCGCCCTCGCTAAGCACGACCACTCAAAGGAAAATCATGCAAGAAGACAAAAGATGCTGCGGCTCTGGAACCTGCATCATTAATGAGGAAGGGGTATGCTGGTGTGGTCAACGCTGGGACGGAGAAAAGATGTGCTTCGATGTTCAGGCTCCGACACCAGATGAACCAAAAGACAACGAATAGTTGTTGCACCCTGAGAGAGAGATGTCGATCCAAACCCTGCAACCTCCACTGACGCCCGCCTCCGACCTGCGAAAGGCCATTCATCAGCAGGGTTTTGCAGTGTTGAGTGCAGAAAGCGTCGCGCAGTTGAGTGGGGCGTCTTTAGAAGCACTCCAGCAGCTTGAATCGACTTGGGCATCTCTGTCACCGGATCAGTATCTCAAGGATGGCGGACGTTATCGCTACCGCCGACACAGCAGCTACGCAGTCAATGCCGACCATGTGACACTCGTTGAGCATCGCGCGCATTGGCAACCACTTTCCTACAACGCGCTGCATGGTGGGATGCACCGCTGGTTTGAGCCGGTTGAGTCCCACGTATCTCAAGACCTGTCTTGGCAAGCGCTGTTAAGCTTTCTCGCGCGCGTGGCCTCTGAGATGCATGGTGCACAGACTTGGTTTACGGAAGCACACCAATTTCGGATTGATACGGCCGGCGGCATTGGTCGCCCCACACCAGAGGGTGCGCATCGAGATGGCGTGCATCTGGTCGCGGTGTTTATGGTGGGTCGCCATCACATCAAAGGTGGTGAGACGAGGGTGTTCGATATGACGTCACCTTTTGGTCAGCGCTTTACCCTTTCACAACCCTGGTCTGTTTTGTTGCTTGATGATGAGCGTGTCATCCACGAAACGACACCGATTCAGCCAACAGACGAAAACGGCTATCGCGATACTTTGGTCGTGACCTTGAGAGCTCAATCGTTTCTCGACGATCCTGCCTTGCTCAAGGCGTGAGCGCGTCTTTACTTGCGCCGCGCCACCATCAGCACATAGTTACCGTCTTTGTAGTAACCCACACGAAAATTCAAAGGCTGAACGTCTTGGCGTTGCGCATAGGCACGTGCGAGATCAGTATGATAACTTTGAAAAGCCTGGTGGGCGACCACGAATTTTCCGAATAAGGTGCTGTTGAATTTTTGGCTGAGCGCAGTGTAGTTCACTCCGGTTTCGTCTTGCACCACAAGCGGCGCATGGTCGAGGACTGCATTTGCGATCATGTTGAAGTTAGCATTTTGCGGAAGATGCGATGCTGCTTTGAAAAGCGTTGGATTAAAGGCCATCTGTTGCACGAATTTGAAATGGTCAGGCGCTGTTTGTAGCCCTTGATTCGACAAGTCGATTCTGAGGTAATCCAACACAATCGGATTGCCATTTTTAGTCGCGTTAAAACGTACGGAGCTCCAGAGCTTGGTATCAAGAGCAAGCTCCTCTACTTCGCCATTTGCGCCAACCTTGATTGGCGTGACGCGTTCAATGTCAAAGCCCTGAAGCTTTAGAAAGATGGTGAGAAAGGTACTCGCGCCAATTTTTCCTTGGCTGGCGTAGTAATACCGTTCTAAATATTCAGTCACAAAAAAACCATGTGTCCCGTAGAGCTGCCAAGCAGATGTCAGTTGCTCTAAGCTTTGATCGGTAATCAGTGGTGAGTACGCACCAAGATTCATTGGACGACCCGCATGCTGCATCGCGACCATGACGTAACGCTTGGCTTCGGGAAAGAGCTTGTGAACCGTGGTGAAGTCAGGTCCAGAAAAGGGATAGAAAATCGTATCAGTCGAATGGCCGATATTTTGTTTTGCCCAATCAATCATGGGTAAACCAATTTTTTTGGTGTATTCGGCCCAGTTATTTTCGACTTCTTTTGCGTACAGCTTCCATTTCAAATTATCGTTGACAGTGCTAGGCAGACCTGAAGAGGGCTCTTTGCCAGTCAGCAATGTAGCAATCTCTTGCAGTTGGGAGGCTGTGGGTGCAGGGGAAGACACTGCTGGTGCTTGAATACTCACTGCTGTGGCAAGTAAACCCAAAAATATGGCGCTTTGTCTGATGAGCGAGATCTTTATCATTTTTTTCTATTGGATAGAGCTGTTTAAGTTTTTTAGTTGATGCAATTTTAATGTAAAGATTTTAGAGTAGTGCCTACAGCCGAGATAGTTAAGTTTTTATTAGTTTTTTTGCATGCGGATACGCACATCTCATCGTTGATTTAATCTTTTATGCGCGAAACGAGGATGTGATCTAGTTTTAAAATATCAACTAAAGGTAGCGCCTTTGAAAACAGATAGCCTTGTCCGAAATGACATCCACTATCAACCAACGCTTCACGTTGCAATTCTGTCTCTACGCCCTCTGCGATGATCTCTAGGAGCGCGCCAGGGCCACACAACCAACGATTCGGCCCGTGGTGAGCTCGACGCAAGGCTGATAGTAGGGAACGATCAACCCTTGCTTGAGTGCCTGTGTCAGTTTTTCATGAATAGTATTTAAACGTTGGGCATGTGCTTGAATATTCTTGCCAGATACGTGTTCTTGGGCGCGTTCAAGTTTGCTGACGGAGTAGATATTAAGGCTCAATACTGCAATAACGAGCACGGCAAGCGCCATCAAAGAGAAAAACCATCCGACGATTGAAATCAGTTTTTTTTCTATCTGATACTGTAAAGAGTTCGTCGGCGTCTGCAAAGATGTCCAAAAGCAACAAAGCAAAAAATCATGTTACCGTGAATCGCAGTCCAACATGGGAGCAATGCTATATGTTTGAACGGTTTATCAAGGGTCGGTCGCTTGAGACGGCTAAAAAGACAGCTTTGAACTTACTCTCTGAAAAGGGCGAAACCAATGCCCAGAGCATGGCGTCCAAGCTTTTGGAAACCTTTCACAGCCTCGATCGGGCTGAGCAGCTTCATTTTTTTGAGTTTATGGCGGCCAGTTTTAATCCTGATCCCGCAGCGGTGCTTGTCGCGGCGCAGCGTTACGCAGACCGCCAGGACCATGCAAGCCTGAGCAATCTTTTTCATACGGTGGAGCCTGCGCGCCAAGAGTTACTGAGGCGCTTAAACCGCGCAATGGGTGGGACGCATTCAATCGTTCAAATGCGCGAACGATTGTTGGGTCATTTAACAGCCCATCCAGGCCTGAAGTCGGTCGATACGGATATTCAACATGTCTTTAGCTCCTGGTTTAATCCTGGATTTCTTGAATTGCATGAAATCACATGGTCCTCGCCGGCAATCCTGTTGGAAAAAATCATCAAGCACGAATCCGTCCATGCGATTGATGGTTGGGATGATTTACGCAGGCGTTTGCAACCGGATCGTCGATGTTTTGCTTTTTTCCATCCTCAGTTACCAGATGAGCCTCTTATTTTTGTTGAGGTTGCGTTGGTGCCGACGATTGCGCGAGAGATTGGTGCATTGCTTGACAAAAAAGCAGAGTCTCTCGAGCCCAAAAAATTTAAAACAGCGATTTTTTATTCGATTAGCAATTGTCAGCCAGGACTCAAGGGCGTATCGCTCGGTAATTTTTTGATTAAACGCGTCGCTGAAAAAATTCAACAAGAGATTCCGTCGGTCAAAACGTTTTGCACGTTGTCACCCATTCCTGGCTTTACAAAATGGTTAGATTCGAGCGTTCAGGCTGACCAGTTTGACTTGGTGCCTGCCAAGCGTGCGAAGGTCGCGGAGGCCTTTAAACTGTTGCGTGCAAAAGGTCAGCCCTGGGCCAAGACGCTCGCGGCTGGATGGACGAGCCTCAATGTCAGCGAAGAAGAAAAAGCGGCGTTGATGCGCTTGTGTTTTGTGTACTTGACACAGGAAACTTGTACAAAAGGGGGCGATGCGGTGGCGAAATTTCACCTCTCCAATGGCGCGCAACTTTTTAACATTAATTGGGCGGCAGACTTATCCAAAAAGGGCGTGGCTCAATCCAGCAGCCTGATGGTGAATTATCTGTATGAACTAGATGCTGTAGAAAATAATCACGAAGCTTTCGTCAACAAGACTGTTATATATGCAAAGAGTCTTGAAAAGCTGCTGTGAAACCTAGGGTTTATCGGTAGTCGTCGTATCCTTCTGTGGGTATAAACTTATCAGCTTAGAAAACTGATAGTTTTTCAAATTATTTGAGTATGGAGTTAAAAGTGTTAAACAAAATTATCCGTCATGCTGGCATGGCTCTCGGTATCTTAGCGGTCGCTGCTTCACCCATTGCTTCCGCTCAACAATGGCCAACGAAGCCCGTCACTTTTGTTTCGCCGTTTCCTCCAGGTGGCTCTGTGGATCCCTTGGCACGGCTGTTTGCAGTCAAGTTGTCCGAGGCACTCGGTCAACAGTTTATTGTTGAAAACCGTACGGGTGCATCCGGCTCGATCGGGACAGCTTATGTTGCAAAAGCACCTGCTGACGGTTATACGTTTGTATTTGTCTTTGACACGCACGCAACGAACCCTTATCTGTTGCCAAAGATGACCTATGACACGATCAAGGATCTGACGCCAGTCATGTTGGTGGGTACCGCGCCCATGGCCTTTGCTACGTCGCCCAACAAGCCTTACAAAACCTTTACTGACTATGTCAAAGCTGCGCAAGCCAAGCCCGACACCTTGAGCTATGGCTCAGTGGGTAGTGGGAGTTTGGGTCATTTAGCGATGACCTTGCTTGAGAAAGAGGGCAAATTTAAGGTGGTGCATGCCCCTTATAAAGGTGGTGGTCCAATGTCCATCGACATTATGGGAAGCCAGATTGATGGTGGTATTGGTTCAATCGCAGTGTTAGGCAATCATATCCGCAGTGGAAAAATGCGCGCCTTGGCTGTGACCAGCGAAACACGAGCGCCTTCTTTGCCAGATGTGCCAACGATGGCCGAGCAAGGCTTCAAAGGCTTTTCAGCCGAAGCTTGGTGGGCTGTGTACGCACCAACAGGTACACCGAAGGCGATCATCGACAAGCTCAATGCTGAGATGGTCAAAATCACCAAGCAGCCCGACGTTTATAAACAGTTGACTGAGACACAAGGCATGAATCTGAAGGCCGGTACGCCAGAAGAACTCGCTAAGTTCACACAGTCCGAAATGGATCGTTGGTCCAAGGTGATCAAAGAAAACAATATCAAACCTGATTGATGGTTTGCTTTGGCTTTGTCTGTGAAAACGCCCCTTTCGGGGCGTTTTTTGTTTCTGTCATCTCATCACAATTAGTGCATGACGTGTGAACGCTCAGCTGTCACAAAGTTTTTGCCACGGGGTGAGAGCAGGGCTGCTTTAATTCGTGCATCGATAGCGGGATCTGTATCGGTGAGCAAGACAGGCTGATAGCCAAGTTTGATCAGCCACTCTTCTAGTTCCCATTCATCGATCACAATGGGTTCCATTGCTGCGCGAAGATAGATACCGAGCTCCTCTGAAGACTCGCGCGCGAGTTTGTAAACACGTGGCAGCCATCTTGCACACGCTTGGCCGTGTGAGATTCCTTTTGCAAGCGTATCCTCGTAGGAGAGGGCGTGAACTAAAGCTGTCTCAGTTAAGGCCATAGCCTGACCCGCCCAAATCGCTGCCTGACTCATTTCAGCTCTGAGTGCGATGTCATGGGGATGATCAATCAGTCCGGGTAGGACGCGTGTAATCTGTTGCGCAGCCGACATTGCGAAGGCAAATGCCTTAGGCACTCGCTGGTGATTCCAGATGGCTTCTAAGGCGTGTGCGAGAGCGTCTACGCCGCTGTCTCGCGTGACATGCCAAGGGGCATTGAGGCACAGCTCTGGATCAATTACAGCCCAGTCTGCAGTGGCGGCTGTTCCATAAAATGAATGCTGAGTGCCGTTGTGTATGTCCCAAAGCGTCGCAGTAGAAGAGACCTCACTACCAGTACCAGCAGTCGTGGGCATTAACAAAAGCGGGCAAGCAACGAAATCATGGATATCACTTGGATGGTCGAGCATACTCATAATAGAAATATTTGGCGCCAGCGCGATTCTCATGGATTTGGCAAGGTCGAGCGTGCTGCCGCCACCAATTGCAATCAAAGTCGGCATATCTCGTCCGGCATGACGCGACCAAAAATGCAGGCGCATTTGATCAGCGAGTTCCACCGTCATTAGCCCGTCAGGACAATACAAAATTTCTTTCAAACGGACGCCGAACATCGTGCGCACTTCTTCTATCAGCGGCCTGCTGGCATGAGAATGAGCAAGTACCACAACCGAGCGATCGCCAGTTAAAGTCGGTAAGCGATGGCGCGCACCAATACTAAAAGAAATTTCGGGCTTTAGATCGTTCATGTAATGAGTTCTACTTTTTCTTCTTCTTCTTGTTCTTGTTTTGCACCAACTTTCGAACGGTAGGGCCAGTGCACAATCTTTAATTCGCCCGTGTTGGTTTCGACAATGGCAGAAAGACTTTCGACCCAATCACCATCGTTGCAATACAAAATCCCATTGATATCTCTGATCTCAGGTTTGTGAATGTGTCCGCAGAGCACACCATCAAAGCCACGACGTCTAGCCTCTTCTGTCAAAACCGTTTCAAACTGCGTAATAAATGAAACAGCATTTTTGACACGGTGCTTGAGGTATTGAGAGAGAGACCAATACGACATGCCGAACTTGTGACGCAGATGATTAAAGGTATTGTTGAGTTTTAAGATAAAGGTGTAGAGCGAATCGCCTAGGTAAGCCAGCCACTTTGCGTGCGTGATGATGCCATCAAACAAATCACCATGCGTGATCCAAATTTTTCTACCATCCTTCAACACATGCGTGGCTTCATTGATAATTTCTATTTCACCAAAGGTCATGCCTGCAAAAGGGCGGAGGGCTTCATCGTGGTTACCTGTGATGTAAATGACTTTGGTGCCTTTTCTAGACTTACGTAGAATTTTTTGGACGACATCATTGTGGCTTTGCCGCCAATACCAGCCACGCTTGAGTTGCCAACCATCGATAATGTCACCGACTAAATACAAAGTATCTGATTCATTGAACTTAAGAAAATCAACCAAGTACTCTGCTTTACAGCCTGGTGTACCAAGGTGGATATCAGAGATCCATATTGAACGATATCGTTCATAACGCTGTTCAGGTGTTGATAAGTCAATTGAAATCATGAGGAGTATTATGTCCAAATAATGTGGCGGTTTTAAGTCGGAATGATGAAGGAATCATGACGCAGGTCAATTTTTTTTTTGAGATTCAATCAGGTCATATAGGACTTTTTCGGTTTTGCGGATAATGACTTCCCATGAATGATGTCGCGCTGTTTCCGCACCAGCGCGGCCAAGACCATTCAATAAAGGTTGATTCATCGTCGTCTCAAGGACTGCCTGAATAAACGCTTGTTCATCCCCAGGTTCGACCGTAATCCCGTTTACCCCACTCTGTATTAAATCGCCAGCCGCCGCGTGACGGTAAGCCACAACGGCCAAGCTACTTGCCATCGCCTCGATCGTGACATTGCCGAAAGTTTCAGTCAGACTGGGAAAGACAAAGACATCAGCGCTTGCGTAGTGCTGGGCGAGTTCCAGGCCACGCTTTGTTCCAACAAAGATCGCTTGGGGACACTGTTTCTCTAGGGCCACGCGCAAGGGACCGTCACCCACAATCACAAGCTTGCTATTCGGAACGCTGGCTTGTGCTGCTTCATAACTGCGGATCAGTAGATCAAGATTTTTTTCAACCGCCAATCTACCCACAGAGAGCAGAACAACATCAGAGGAGTGCGCACCCCAGGATGCACGAAGGGATTCTGATCTTAAGTGCGATGAAAAGTGCGATGTATCAACGCCTCTGGGCATAACTTCTAGATTCAACAGACCCATTGTCTGAAGTTCTTGTTTAAGTTTTGCAGTCGGCACCATGGTTTTATTTGTCGAATTATGAATCCAGCGCAGGTAGGCAATGATGAGTGGTTTAAAAAATCCAATGTTGTACATTGAACTGTAGGCATGGAAATTCGTTCTAAAGTCCGAGGACGTTGGAATGCTCAGCTCTTTGGCCGCTCGGACAGCAGACCACCCAAGTGGTCCTTCGGTCGCGATATGAATCACATCAGGTCGCTTTACCGTCCAACGATGGATGAGTTTTTGTTTGCAGGGTAGGCCGCCCCGAAGTTCGCGATAGAACGGGATAGGGAAGGATTTCACCAAAAAGTCGTTTTCTTCGACAAAGTTGGACGTATTCGAGTTATCTGCTGCTTGTTTTGGTCGGATGACACACACGCGATGTTGATTTTTCCTCAATCCTTGAACCAGCATTGAGACCGTATGTGCGACGCCGTTCACCTCTGGCGGGTAAGTTTCAGTCACGACATCAATATGTAGCGGGGTGTTGTGTGTTGGACAATCTGTTGTTAAGTCTTGCCTTGTCTCTACCATGATCTGTGCCTTATGCAACCATGTCTACTTTACTGGGGCTGTATAACCATTTGATGACAACGCATGTTTTTTTTGATATTGTCATCACAGCTTAATATTTCAAGTTCAATCTGCACGGTGAAGTGGGATTTTCCTGCTTTTTTTTATGTCAATTGGCCTTACTTCGTGGAGCCTTATATGCGAGTACTTTTGGGACAGCTTTCAGAGCAGCGCTGGGACGATCACCGTCTGTATCATCACAGCCGCATTAATCAAAGCTTGCATTTAATCAGCGCGTTGTCCTTTATTTTTTCTTATTGCATGTTGTTTATTAACCCAGTGGTCGCATCGCTAGTCGCATGGTCGGTCTCTATGACAACGCGTCAGGCAGGGCACTTTTTCTTTGAGCCCAGAGGCTACGATTATGTCAACAATATGACAGACGCGCATAAAGAAGAGATTAAAGTAGGCTACAACATTCAGCGAAAAATCGTCTTGATGGCTGTCTGGGCTGCAATTCCTGTCATTGCATACTTTTCCCCCTCAACACTCATTTGGGCGGTTCCCACAGAAAATCACCAAGATTTTGTGGGATTGACTGCAATGTGGTGGTTGTATTTGGGTTTAGGCGGAATGTTATTCCGTATGTTGCAGCTCTGGATCCAAGACAGCTATGTCAGCGCCTTGGCTTGGGGTCTAAAAATCATGACGGATCCTTTTCATGACGTGAAGTTATATTACAAAGCGCCCTTGCATTTGATGAAAGGGCAGCTTATTGATCCAATGCAGCACGTACATTCAAAGTAATAACGTATTAATTCAGTCGTGCGCCGAACAATGTTTTCACCAATTCGCGCGCGACTGAACGCTTGATGTCTTTATTTGTCTGCCCCTCGGGTATCCACCACCACCCATCCTCTCCCATGGCCTGGGCTGCCGCGATAAAGCGTTGAGAAAATTCCTCAAAGTCTTCGTCTCTAAATCCCAAATTAAAAATCATTCTTCCCGTGCCCACCCAACTCAGGGCAATACCTTGGCGTCTCAAATAATACTGAAGCATCCAGTTGTAGCGGCTAGGTACGTCATACAAGACCGTCCACACTGTTGACATCGACTCTATTTGCAGAGGAATGTTTTGTTGTTTCAGCTTCTGGTTGAGTTGATCTCGCCTTGAAATCCATGTTTTGTCTAGGCTTGCGTATTGAGCTTGTATTTCTGGCCGATCAAGTTCATGCAAAAAGCTATTCATCGCACCCATAACATAGGGATGTGCATTAAAGGTGCCACGTGAGAAACATAAATCTGCGGGTCGATCCTCGCGAGAGCGCTTCATCAGGTCTGCGCGGCCACACAGCACACCGATTGGAAAGCCACCCCCTAAGGTCTTGCCGTAGGTGACCATGTCTGCCTGGATACCAAAGTATTCTTGAGCGCCGCCACGGGCGAGTCTAAAGCCCATAAATACTTCATCAAAAATCAGTACGATTCCGCGTTCTGTGCAGACTTCCCTGACAGATTGGAGCCATTTTGTATAGGCTTCACGATCATATTGCGCGTTGCGCGAGCCATCCACCAGCATGGAGTCTGTCGGGGCTGCGCGATTGGGGTGCATGGCTTGAATCGGATTAATGAGTACACAAGCAATATCACGTCTGCGACGCAGCACGCGCAGGGTGTTGGCGTGCATATCGCGCAAGGTCAAGGTGTCTGGGGAGGGGGGCATTGGATTGCCAGGGCCTGGTTGGACATCATCCCACCAGCCATGATAAGCACTTGTAAACCTGACGATCTTTTTGCGACGTGTTTGATAGCGCGCCACTCGGACAGCTTGCATGACGGCTTCAGTGCCTGACATATGAAAGGTGACTTCATCCATACCGGAAATTTCAGTGATCCGACGGGCATTGTCCAGCACGCAAGGATGGTAGCCACCTAAAAGAGGGCCTAGCGCATGGACAGTGGCGGAGCCTTCTTCGATACATTTTTTATAAAAATCTTGACCAAATAAATTTACGCCGTAGGAGCCGCTGACATCTATGTAGGTTTGACCGTCCAGATCTTTTAGCCACACGCCTTGTGTTTCGTTATAGAAACTTCCAATTGTGAGATTTTTTTCTACAACAGCGCGAAACTGAAAAGGGACGCGGTAACGACTGGTCAATTGAAGGTCTGACAGCATCGTTTTCGCTTGGGCGGTTTGCGCGAGTGACTGCGGACTTCCTTCCCTTAAGGTCTGGCTTAGGGCCATAAAGGCGCTTTTCCGTTTGGCGACTATTTCCTCAGGAGCACCGTCTATGGCGAGCCATTTTTTTTCATCGTAGGAATAATAAGGGACGACGCGGGCAAATCGTTTGGCCCATCTTAAATGCCCCCCCAGGCCTGGAGACTTAGCAAGTGAAAGCTGAAGTCTTTGTAAAGCGACTTTACAAAACCAAACAGCAATGATTGTCACAATTATGTATTGCAAAAGTAGCAAAATGGTCATGTTAGGAAATCCAAACTTTGAGACTTCCTTTTTATACAACAACAATGACTAAATGATGAAATCCACACAATTTATTAGAAGGCTCTTTGCGAATGAGGATTTAAATTTCTTGTTGACCAACCGCATACCCAGACATGCAGTTACGGTATGGATGGGTTGGTTTAGCAAGATCGAAATACCTTGGATTCGAGATCTCTCTATTTATGTTTGGCGGATTTTTACAGATTTAGACCTTTCTGAGGCAAAAAAGCATTCTTTTAAAAGTTTGCATGATTGCTTTGTGAGAGAGTTGCGTGAGGATGCGCGAAATATTGATCAAGATCAGTCGGTTTTGACGAGCCCTTCTGATGGCATTGTGGGAGAGTGCGGAACCATCACGAATGGACAGGTTTTTCAGGCCAAGGGTTTTCCCTATAAGATTTCGGAGTTGATGGGCGATCACGTCGATCCGCATTCTCTTGAGGGAGGGGTCTATGTCACCTTGCGTCTGACCTCAGCGATGTACCACCGATTTCACGCTCCCTACAGTGGCAAGATTGATCGCGTGGTGTATCACTCCGGTGATACTTGGAACGTCAACCCTATTGCCCTGCGTCGCATTGAAAAACTATTTTGTATGAATGAGCGCGCCATGATTTCCATGAAAATCGGCCCCGCTCAACAACAGATTTATGTCGTACCGGTCGCGGCGATATTAGTGGCAAGTATCCGTCTGCATGGGCTCAATATTTTGCTAAACAGTCGCTACCGCGGCAATCACAATATCGACTGCGATGTTTCTTGTGTGAAGGGTCAGGAACTGGGGTGGTTTGAGCATGGCTCAACCATCATTGTTTTTGCGCCCCGTGGTTTTGCCCTAGCGCCTGGGATCGAAAATGGCGCTCATATCAAAATGGGTAGCGCCTTACTCACGCTGCCTGAATGAGTGTTTGCTCTTCAAAACCAAGACGTTGTCTGTAACGAGCGGTCATTTCTGAAACGGTCAATAGCATTGGAAAATCGACCGTATTAAAGTCGGGGTCCCAGGCGGGTTCTCCACAGACTTTCACCCCCAGTTTTAAATATCCCGCAATCAATGCTGGAACATTCGCTGGTAATTGCGGGTTGACGTGATCAACCGGGTAGGGGTGAAGAGGTTTGACTCGAAATCCTTCCTCTTGTTTGACTAGTCCGCGCACGCTGCGCCAGACTTCGGCGGCAGTCACGCCGTCATCTCGCAAGCTCACGCTTGCGCAACCGAGAACGTATTGGTAATTGTTCTGTCGAATGAGCTCAGAAAGACCCGACCACAACATCATCAGCGTTGGACCGCTTCTGTATTCGGCATCAATACATGCGCGACCAAATTCGACCATTTCATGGCGGATTGCGTTCAGGCCAGAGAGATCAAATTCGGACTCTGAGTAAAAGCCCCCTGCGCGGATGGCTTGTTCTGGTCTAAGGATTCTATAGGTTCCAACGACGCGCTTGGTAACATGGTCTTGAACCACTAAGTGGTCACACCATTGATCAAATCTATCTTCATCAATGCCCGGAGCTGCAGCGAGAAAATTTGCTCCGTATTCTTGGCTGAACACATCATGACGCAACCGCTGTGCGGCTTTGACTTCTTTGGGTTTCCTGGCGAGATGCACAGTGAGTAACTGTTTATTTTGTTTTTTCTTTTTAAATGCGCAATATTCTGATTTTTCGGGGACTTGGATCAACATTGCCTTGGATCTCCGTGAATTGCCGACATGATCAAAGATCGATGTGTCGTTTCTGTGACATTTCTATGAAGAATTGATGACGAGAGCTTGTCATACCTATGTCATGGCCAGCTGAGTGGAATACCGGCGTGATTGAATCCGAGCGACAACGACGTCATAAAAATGAAATATGGAATGGTTAACGTATCGTGTATATTGATTCAAGCGGTTTGATCGCCCGAAACGGGCGGCTTTAGTTAAAAGGAATTCTCATGACTGACAAACACCTCTCGTCGCAATTTGACACCGATCTCAAAGCTCTTTGTAGTAGTTTGCTGGAAATGGGCGGCATGGTCGAATTACAAATTTTGGATGCGACTCGCGCGTTTTCAGAGATGAATATCGATTTGTGTAAAGATGTGATTGATCGTGAAAAATCGATCAACACTAAAGAAATCGAGATTGACTTAGCTTGCGCTGAAATTATCGCTCGCAGGCAACCTACCGCCGTTGATCTTCGTTTGGTGATGGCGATTTCCAAGGCCATCACCAATCTCGAGCGTGCAGGTGATGAGGCCGAAAAGGTTGCCAAGCGTACTCGCCGTATTATTCGCAACGGTGCGGATCACAAGATTAACGTCGCAGAAATCACTATTTCAGGCCAACTGGCGTTGAAGCAGCTGCGTCAAAGTTTGGATGCTTTTGCGCGTCTCGATCGAGACGCTGCAGAGGAAATCGTCTTAGATGATCGCCAGATCGACGAAGAGTTTCGTGCATTTGTTCGCAAACTAACTTCCTATATGACTGAAGATCCACAAAAGATTGCGACAGGCTTGGACATGTTGACCATTGCCAAGGCGATTGAGCGCATTGGTGACCATGCCAAAAACATTGCTGAGTTTGTTATTTATGTGGTGGCGGGTGATGATGTTCGACATGCTTCAAAGAGCGAGTTAAACAAACGCGCCTCTGAGGAATAAGCGACTCATGAGTCATCGAATTTTGATCGTTGAAGACGAACTGTCAATTTCTGAACTGATTGCGATCAACCTGACCCATGCAGGATATGAGGTTCAGCAAGCATTTCAAACCGAAGAAGCTAATCTGCTGATTCGGGAGTTGTTGCCCGATATGATGATTTTGGATTGGATGCTGCCAGGTAAGTCGGGTGTGCATTACGCAAAAGAGTTGCGAGCGAATGCGCGTACCGCAGGCATTCCAATTTTGATGTTGACGGCCAAGAGTGAAGAGGCCGACAAGGTTCAGGGTCTTGATGCTGGCGCGGACGACTACATGACCAAGCCTTTTTCTACCAAGGAACTTGTCGCACGGGTCAATGCGTTATTGAGACGTCATAGCCGCGTACCGACCAACGACGATCTGATGGTGTTGGGTGCTTTGCGCTTGGATCCCGTCACCCATCGGGTGACCGCCGAATGGGCCGGGTCGCCCCGGCGCGAAATTATCGTAGGACCGACTGAGTTCCGATTGTTGCAGTTCATGATGGGTGCTCCAGAGCGCGTTCATTCCCGTGCTCAGTTACTCGACCAAGTATGGGGCAACGAAGTCTTTATCGAAGAGCGCACTGTGGACGTTCACATCAGAAGATTGCGGGTCGCTTTGGCGGTCGCAAAATGCGATGTGTATATTGAAACAGTGAGAGGTGTCGGTTACCGTTCTACTCGTCACCCATCGGCCGTGACCTCGGATAACGACCCTTCATAGCCGATTATTTAGTGATGGTATGCATGTATGCGGCTTTACCTAGGTAGGTTTTTAGCGCTCCTCGCACTTGCGCTCTTACTAGGCTGGGCAGCTAGTGCATGGATCACGCCACTTGTGGGGGTATTGATAGCAATCCTTGTGCTAGCTGTGCCGCTAGCCAAGGGCTATTACTACCTCGAGCGTATGCAGCAACTCAGTTTGGTTGAGTCGGACAAGGTTGCAATGAAAGCCTCTGGCGCTTGGGGAGATAGTTTTTCAAAAGTAGATCGCGTTGTCATGAATGCACTGACTCAAATCCATGCACTAGAGGCGCGTCACAACCGCTTTATTGAAGGCTTTCAGGCATCTCCCAACGGCGTGGTGATGTTGGACAATGATCTTCATATCGAATGGTGTAATGCCAGTGCGGAGAGCTTCTTCGGGATCAACTTCCGGAAGGACAATTTGCAAAATATCAGCTATCTGGTGCGTAATCCAGATTTTATAAATTACCTCTCCTTGCGTCGCTTTGAACAGCCTATCGTGATTCAACGCCTGGGTTTTGCCAATGATTTGACCATTGCCATTCAAGTCTTTCCTTTCGGTAATGATCAGTTGCTTTTACTTGCGCAAGACGTGACCGATTTGCAAAAAACTGAGGCGATGCGCCGCGATTTTGTTGCAAATGTCTCGCATGAAATTCGTACACCGTTGACTGTTTTGATTGGTTTTCTTGAAACCATGCAGTCCATCGAATTGCCACCAGATCAGCGTAATCGCTATATCAATCTGATGATGACGCAGTCTTCTCGGATGAAAAGTTTAGTCGAGGATTTGTTGACACTTGCGAATCTTGAAGCCAGCACTTCTTTTGCTCCGATGAATGAGTTTAATGTAGCAGCTGAAATGGCGTCTTTAAAAATGGATGCAGAAGCACTTTCAGCTGGACGACATCAAATCGTGTTTGACATCACAACCGAGGCGGCGCTGTTCGGTGAGCAACGAGAACTGCACTCAGCCTTTAGCAATCTGATTTCAAATGCCGTCCGCTACACACCAGAAGGCGGTCAGATCACGGTGAGTTGGAGTTTGAATTCAAGCCGCAATGGAGTCTTTTCAGTGACCGATACAGGGCCAGGGATTGACCCAATCCATCTGCCTCGATTGACTGAACGGTTTTATCGTGTGGACGGCAGTCGCTCTCGCGATACCGGTGGGACTGGGCTCGGACTCGCGATTGTCAAGCACATTGCGACTCGCCATAACGCTCAACTTTTGATTTCGAGTGTTGTGGGTAAAGGGAGCACCTTTAGATTAAGGTTTGCGCCCGAGCGTCTTCACTAACTTTAGAGAAATTGCACTTTTAATTAGAGCGGATCTTGTCAGCAAGTGCCTCTATTAAGGAGGCGGAGTGCGTTTGAGACTGTTGCTCAATGGTGCGATAGAGACTGATCACCTCTAAGCCCATCGAGGTAAGTGCCGTGCCTCCGCCCTGTGTGCCTCCAGTCGCGGCGTGAACAACGGGCGCCTTAAAATACTGGTTCATCTGAGCGACCAATAACCACGCGCGACGGTAAGACATCCCCAGTTTTCTGCCAGCCGCTGAAATGGAGCCTGTGTCAGCAATCGCTTCCAAAATAGCGATCTTGCCCGGTCCGATGGCGATCTCCTCACCATATTTGATTCGAAGACGAAATTGAGCCACGACTTTGTTTGAGTCTGATGTGGCACGCAATACTTTTTTAGATTCTTTTTCTTTCAACATATTTCATTCAGCGCATTTCAAAAAGTTCTTGATGAAAGCGACGGCCTGGCAGCCCTTCTTTTGACAACCCACGCTTGATCGCCTTACCAAACCCTGAGGAGCCACAAAACCAGACAGTGCGATTGATGAGGTCCGGCACGCTTTCACGGATCGTTTGTGCTGTTAACGCGGGATTTCTGCCACTGATGGACAGGTGCAACGGCACGCCTGCTTGTTTCGTCAAGTGTTCGACACGCTCAATCAGCGCATGATCGGAGTCGCGCGCACTGTAAAAGAGTGTGATCGGTTGCGATGCTTGTGCGAGTGCGAATGCAGGTGCAGGTGCAGGTGCGTGGGCGAGCGCCTCTAGACGCGACAAAAAGGGTGTGATGCCAATACCACCAGCAATCCAGATCTGGGGACCTGTATCTGCCGCAAAATCAAATTTCCCATAAGGACCCTCGACGGTCACAGGATCTCCAGCGTGCAGCGTATGGCTGAGCGTACGTGTGTAATCGCCTAACTGCTTGATATGAAACGTCAGTCTTGCGTCATTCTTCCAGCTCGAGGACAGCGTAAATGGGTGGTGACCTTCGCGGTGATCAAAAGTGACAAACGCGAATTGACCTTCCTTGTGTCCTTCCCAAGGCGTGGTCAGTGTGACCTCAACCTCAGTGATCTTTCCGTCTTCGTGTAAACGAATCTGACTGATGAGACCACTGGCACGATGTGTTGCGCCAATCTGTTTGAAAAGTGAAAGGCATGCCGCGGGGATGCCAATCAATAGAAGCACGCCGACGAGGAGACCAACCGGCGTAAGCCAAGCGATTTTGCCAAAGAGAATTAGGGTGTGAAACGCGAGGATCAGGTAGATCAGAGCAAGGATGCGATGCGTTTTGAAAAAGTAACGGTAGGGAAACTTTTTCCAAAGGGCAAGTACGGCTAGCAATAGCAGTGCGTAAAGTGCCCATTCTCCTAAATCCTGCGCAAGATCCTCTAGTGGGTCAAAAAAATTATTGTGCTGAAAAAAGTCAGTTAATCCTTTTGGAGTCGAAAAATCTTTGCGTTCATAGAGACCGAGTTCAACCAGCCATTTGTATTTTTTGCTGAGCCAGTGCGCCAGCGCGAATAAAGCCGCTGTAATACCCAGCCACTTGTGCAGACGGTAGTGCGTATCCAGCCCCCCGAGCCAGCGCTCAACTGTACGGAGTCGCATGGCGAGGATCACGCCGACAGTCATTGCGACAAACGACATGATGCCCGTGTAATACAGCACAGATTTACGCAGCGCCCAAGGTGTGAGTGACCGTTCGATATCGGTAAGGCTAACCCAGTAGAGTACCGTCACCAGTACCAATAAAATGACGAAGATCCATTTGATTCTTTTCATCTTGCCAGTATATTAGGATTGTATTTCCAGAACCATATAAAAAAACAATCAGTCTTAATGGAGACAACCATGATCCGTCGTAAAATTTTGGCCACTTTTCTGGCCGTGCTAGGCACATCTTTTGCGGGTGCAACCGTT
>Ga0247839_1000715_pt1 | contig 57918 bp, 65 predicted proteins | sample LaCruzMarch2015__6_FD_192405 | JGI IMG/M metagenome (GOLD analysis project Ga0247839, IMG submission 192405) | Freshwater microbial communities from meromictic Lake La Cruz, Castile-La Mancha, Spain - LaCruzMarch2015_16m | ecosystem: Environmental > Aquatic > Freshwater > Lake | place: Spain...
GTTGCTACGCCAATGACATCAAAGAGCTCGGCCACGATCTTGCCGCTTTCGGTAACAACTGCGCCATAGCCAGCCGGGCCCGGATTACCGCGAGAGCCACCATCGGCAGTTAACTTAAAGTGGCGCGCCATTAGCGTTCACGCACCAAAATGCAGCGGCATTCTTCGCATCTAATAACTTCATCGTCTGCCAACCCGGCGATACGTTGTAACTCAATAGTATTAAGAGTCAGATTGCAGCCTTTGCATTGATTTCCGGCCAGAACTGCAGCGCCAATAGCGTTATCTGCCCCGCGAATTTTTTCATAGAGCGCCACGAATTCCGCACTTACTGATTGGGTAGTTGCCTTGCGATCTGTGGCGATGCCTTCAAGTTCAGTATTGATGGCAGCCATTGCATTTTCTTTGCGGACATTTAGATCGAAAATTATGGCTGCAAGTTCAGCTTCTTCCGCTGTCAGGGCTGCGATGCGCTCTTTCAGTCCATCAACACGCAACATGATTTCAAGTTCAACTTCTTCTAGTTCAGACCTGCGCGCACCCAGAGTGACTAGCTCGTGCTGTGTCTGCTCAAGTTCTTTTGGAGTTCCAGTACCTGAGGAAAGTCGGGTCTCATCACGAGTAATTCGAGTGACAATCTGTTCCACATCGCCCTCTGCCCGAGCAAGTTCGCGCCTTACATCGCTGAGTTCGGTCTCAGCCGCAATGCGCAGATCACGGACATTGTTCTGCTTAATTGTGGTTGAACTGAGTTCGGCAAGTTCAGGCAAGGTCGCTGCCTTGTTCTTCAAGGTGGCGCTCTGTAGATCAAATCTTTGGATATCAAGTATCGAACGCTGGTCGCTGGCGCTGGCTTTCACGGCGTTCTCCTCTAGAAAAATGACGGTGCATTATGTAATTCTTAGAGCGAACCTTACTTTACCGAGCGCGCCAAAGGCTATTTAACGCTGAAGGAGTAGCTGCCTTTAACTGAATGGCCATCTTTGGAGACTGCGCGATAAGTAACCAGGTACGTGCCCTGCTTCAGGGCGCCATTGATTTTTGTCGTTAGTCGCGCGCCCCGGACAATTGTTGGTGATTTATCGACGCGCACTCCATTTGAATCACTCACTTTCAACGAATTGATTTTCTTTGCATCAAGTGTGAGTAACGCTTCGCCAAATTCAATCCAGACTGACTTAGGCGGCTGCGAAAGAATTGCATTCTTGGTGGGGTTGGTCTTAGCTATCTCGGCATGCCCATTTGCACCATAAGTACCTGAATTTAAAATTGAAAGTAAGATGGTGGCAAAAAGTAATTTTCTAGCCACAATTCTTCCAAGTGCCAACATGATGCAAGAGTACTCCCGTCTGGTGAAGGCTTACCATCCTTAAGGCCTTTTGAATCTTGCTATCTAAAGCAATTAGTTCTACTCTGCTGAATACAAGCGAATAATTTAGAGCGGGGCAAGAAAATGGATTTGATAACGGGACTTCCAGTACATCCACTAGTGATTCATGCCGTAGTCGTATTCGTTCCACTAGCAGCGATTGGCGCGCTCTTGGTCATCTTCATTCCTAAATTCCGCTCCACCTACTCGCCCCTTGTATTGATTACGGTTGTACTTGGCACTGTCACTGCCTTTATGGCGACTCAATCGGGTGAAGCCTTGTCTGAGCGCGTCGGCTTGCCGAAGTCTCATTCCACGCACGGTGAGAGGCTGTCGTATTTAGTACTCGCATTCGCCATCATGTTTACTCTGTGGTTTGTACTTGAAAGAACAAATTGGGTAAAGGCAGCGGTGGCTAACCGACTTAAAACCATACTTAAGGTACTCATTCCGATTATCGCGGTCTTGAGTATTGTTTTCACAGTTTTAGCAGGACACTCAGGAGCTGAGGCCTCCTGGAAGTATCGAATTGCCGCAACCCAGACAACTGATTTAAATAACACAGACCCAAAGCCAAGTAGCTCCGCTAGCCCTAAGGCAAGTAGCCCCACTGGCACCGTGACTTTATCCAATGCTGAAATTAGTACTCATAACTCAAAGTCAGATTGCTGGAGCATTGTCAAGGGAAATGTATACAACCTGACTTCTTACGTGAGCCGCCACCCAGGTGGACAGTCAGTAATTGCGAATATTTGTGGAAAAGACGGCAGCAACGCATTTACTAATCAGCACAATAACCAAGGCAAGCCCAATAACACGTTGAGTGGTTTCTTGTTAGGCGCAGTTGGTTCGTCAATCACCGCTGATGCGGGAGCGAAAGTAATTGCGCCACCGGCGGCAGGTGCTGGCTATGAATCAAATGAGGGATCTGAAGAAGGAAATGAAGAGGAATCAGATAACGACTGAATCATTAATGTGACGTAAACGTGGGCGGTGAGGGTTTCGAACCCCCGACATCCTCGGTGTAAACGAGGCGCTCTACCACTGAGCTAACCACCCGGTGCCACTAGTTCAGTGGCGTTCGGACTCGCGAATACTACTTTATATCTGCGAAAGTACGAAAATCGTGCGTGATATTTGCTTGGTTAGAGAGCTGCAATAGCGCTCTTGTAATCACCATTGTTGCGGGCATCGCCAAGGCCTTGAACCACTGACCAACGCACGATTCCCTCTTTATCAATGATGAAAGTACCGCGCATTGCGCATCCGATATCTTCGTTGAAGACACCATATGCTGATGCAACGGCGCCATGTGGCCAGAAATCAGCAAGGAATGGGAATTTATAACTTTCTTGTTCAGCAAAGATTTTCAACGTATGCATTGAATCGCAAGAGACTGCAATTACTTGCACGTTATCGTTTTCAAAGGCAGAGATGTCATCACGGATTGCGCAGAGTTCGCCGGTGCAAGTGCCGGTAAATGCGAATGGTATAAAGACAAGTACTACATTTTTCTTGCCTTTAAATGATGAGAGTGAAACCTTGGTTCCGGTTTGATCCCTTAATTCAAAATCTGGTGCTGCAGTCCCGATTGCAATTGTCATTGCGCGAATCTATCGCTTGCCTGCTTTTCGTGCCACAAGACGTGTAGCCGTCCAATCAGCTGCGACAACTAGGGAAGATGTTTGGCTAAGGCCGCATGTGGGCGCCGCATCTTGAATATCACTTGGTTCGACATGTCCTGCGCGACCAACTTTTGGTGTTAACACCCAGATAGGACCTGTCTCAGATAGAAAGGCCATCGCATCCATTAACTCGTCTACTAGATCACCATCATCTTCGCGAAACCATAAGAGAACTGCATCTACGACTTCATTAGTAGAGCCCTCGAGGAATGTGGTGCCAGTGATTTTCATGATTTCTTCGCGGAGAGCGGCATCACAATCTGCCCCATGTCCTACCTCGAGGACGAGCTCTCCTTGAGCAAACCCCATGCGCATTGCCACGGGATAAGTCCACCGAATGTGACCAATATTTACAAGGGTTTAACCTGTACTAGCCCGTATTTTTTTGTGCTCATCCCCATTTTGGGCGAGAATATGGCCATGACTGAATTCGATGGATTCCCAGATCAGATAATCGATCAACTTGTAGATACGGATCCAGCCGAAACGGCAGAATGGCAGGCCTCCTTCGACGCCGCCCTCAACGCTGCCGGCCCAGTCCGCGCTCGTTATCTGATGCTCTCACTTCTTCGTAGAGCGCAAGAGAAGAACATCGGAATTTCACAACTTCGCGCAACTGATTACATCAACACAATTTCACCAGAGCACGAACCAGAATTTCCGGGCGATGAAGCGATGGAACGTCGCATCCGCAGATTTAATCGCTGGAACGCAGCGATGTTGGTGCACCGCGCACAACGCCCAGGCGTCGGAGTTGGTGGGCACATTTCTACCTATGCATCTTCTGCTTCACTCTATGAAGTTGGTTTCAATCACTTCTTCCGCGGACAAGATCACGCTGGTGGCGGAGATCAAATCTACTTCCAGGGTCACGCAAGTCCCGGAATGTACGCACGCGCATTTCTAGAAGGCCGCTTTACCGAAAATCAACTCGATGGATTTAGGCAGGAACTCTCACACGAAGGTGGCGGATTATCTTCATATCCTCACCCACGCTTAATGCCAGATTTTTGGCAGTTCCCAACTGTCTCAATGGGTATCGGTCCCATCAATGCAATTTATCAAGCTCGCTATAACCGCTACTTACACAACCGCGGATTTAAAGATACAAGCGATCAAAATGTGTGGGCATTTCTCGGCGATGGTGAAATGGATGAGGTTGACACTATTGGTGCAATCGGTCTTGCCTCACGCGAAAAGCTCGATAACTTAACTTTTGTTGTGAACTGCAACTTGCAACGCCTTGATGGTCCGGTGCGCGGTAATGGCAAAATCATTCAAGAACTTGAATCTATGTTCGGTGGAGCCGGCTGGAATGTGGTCAAAGTTGTATGGGGCCGAGAATGGGATCCACTATTGGCACAAGACCGTGAAGGTGCACTTGTGAATTTGATGAACACGACTCTCGATGGTGACTATCAGACATTTAAGGCCGAGAACGGCGCATTTGTTCGCGAGCATTTCTTTGGTCGCGATCAACGCACGGCAGCCATGGTTGCCGGCTGGTCTGATGATCAAGTCTGGGGACTAAAGCGCGGTGGCCACGATTACCGCAAGCTATTTGCGGCATACACCGCAGCGGTACAGAAGAATGGAAAACCAACTGTCATTCTTGCCAAGACAATCAAGGGCTGGACACTTGGTTCGCACTTCGAAGGTCGTAACTCAACGCACCAGATGAAGAAGATGACGCTAGAAGACATCATTGAATTCCGCGATCGCCTCGATATTCCTCTTACTAACGACAAGTTAGATAAGTACCTACCTTCTTACTACCGCCCGGCAGCGGATTCACCTGAAATGAAGTATTTGGAAGAACGACGCCGCGCACTTGGCGGATCCATTCCAAGTCGTCGTAAAGTTTCTAAGCCACTTCCACAACCTGCTGACGAGGTCTATGAATCTGTCCGACGTGGTTCAGGACAACAGGAAGTCGCTACAACAATGGCATTTGTTCGCATGCTAAAAGATCTAGTGAAGGATCCAGGACTTGGTAGCCGCATCGTGCCGATCATTCCAGATGAGGCTCGTACATTTGGTCTTGATTCATTGTTCCCAACGCTAAAGATTTACTCTCCTCACGGCCAGCAGTACATGGCGGTGGACCGCGAATTGATGCTTTCATATAAGGAATCAACAGCTGGTGTAATCCTGCACGAGGGAATCAACGAAGCTGGCTCGGTCGCATCCTTCACGGCAGTCGGTTCTTCTTATTCAACACATGATGAACCGATGATTCCTGTCTACATCTTCTACTCAATGTTTGGTTTCCAACGCACCGGAGATGCCTTCTGGGCAGCCTCTGATCAATTGGTACGTGGCTTCGTGATGGGTGCAACTGCCGGCCGCACAACGCTTAACGGAGAAGGTCTGCAGCATGAAGATGGTCATTCACATCTACTCGCTGCAACTAACCCCGCGGTGGTTTGTTACGACCCGGCGTTTGCCTACGAAGTGGGACATATCTTTAAAAATGGTCTGCGTCGTATGTACGGTGAGAACAGCGAAAATATTTTCTATTACTTAACTATCTATAACGAGCCCTATATTCAACCAGCAGAACCTGAGAATCTTGATATCGAAGGCTTGCTCAAGGGTGTTTATCTCTACGCTCCTGCTTCCAAGCAACGGAAGAAAAATGCACAAATTCTCGCATCGGGAGTTGGCGTCAATTGGGCGCTGAAGGCGCAGAAGTTACTTGCAGAAGATTGGGGCGTTGCCGCTTCAGTCTGGTCGGTTACTTCCTGGAATGAACTTCGTCGTGATGGCCTTGAAGTTGATCGCCATAACATGCTCAATCCGGGCAATAAGAAGAGCGCCTACGTTTACAACAAACTCTTGAATACCGAAGGTCCGGTCATTGCCGTCTCCGACTTCATGCGCGCGGTGCAAGATCAGATTTCACCGTGGGTGCCAAATCAATTCTACTCACTTGGTACCGATGGCTTTGGACTTTCCGATACTCGCGGCGCTCTTCGCCGTCACTTTAAGGTCGATGCTGAATCAATTGTGGTGGCTACTTTGGCTGAGCTTGCAAAGAGCGGTGAAGTAAAGGATGCAGTTGTGCAAGAGGCTATCGACAAGTACCGAATTTTCGATGTGCGTTCAGCAGATGCTGGCAACACTGAAGGTTCTGGCTGATTCAGCCGATTTCGCGGAAAGTTTTTTCTGGTTAGAAGAGTGCGTTTGCTAAGGCAGCGCGCGCTTTAATCACGCGTGGATCAGCCGGATCAACTAAGAAAAATAGTTCCAGCAGTCGATCTTTAACTAGCGTCATCTCTTCGCCATCAAGCACCAAAATTAAACGCAATAGGCGTTCAAATGCGGGCTCGATGTAGCCACTCAACACCTCAATGTCTGCGCATTGCATCTGAATAGAAATATCATCTGGGTTTTTAACTGCCGACTCCATAATTTTTTTGCCATCGACGCCCTCAGTACGGATAAGAAGTTGCACTTGCATTAACCCGAGCTTAGCGAAATTATCATTCGGTTTACGGGCGAGCAGTTTCTTGTACGCAGCCTCAGCCGTTGCATAATCTCCCTGATCTAGCGCTGCTAGCGCTTCATCTTCTTCTGGTTCTGTCTTCTCGGCTGGCGCTTCACCAATACCTTGCTTGGCTGCCAGTTCCAGAATTTTATTAACAACCTCACGAAGTTGTGCCTCAGTAAGAGCTTGCTCAAGGAATGGCACGGCCTGTCCCCCGATAAAGACAACACCGTATGGAATTGTGCGCGCCTGTAAAGCTTTTGCAACCGGTGCTTGCGTGTCGATATCTATCGATCCTAAAACCCACTTGCCTTCATCTGCCACTTCCAGGTTTCCGAGTGCGCGAAGTGTTGTCACTGACTCGGCAGAACGCTGCGACCAGCAGAGCATTACCACCGGCAGCGTGTTAGAAAGTGGCAATAATTTCGATTGCAAATTCTCGGCTGTAACAACAATCCCTGGCATCGGCAGCGATGTATCTGGTGCTGGTTTGCCGAGAGAGCTCAGATCTACGGCTTGCGAAAAATTAGGGGGCAGGCTCATTACTGAATCATGCCATCAACACGTACATTGACGCCAGAATCACGACGGAAGGGAAGAACATCGGCGATATATGCTCTCGCTGCAAAATCTAGACCCACGTCATGTCCAGCTTTTTCACTTAGGTACCAACGATGTTCGAGTGCTTCGTGGAAAAATTGAGCAAGTTCAATTCTTCCCTCAAGTTCTGGCGGAATTAAATTAACGGTTGGTCTAAAAACTTCATCGAGCCATCTCTTTGCTGAATCTGAAACTGGTGGCTTAGGAGTTTTTTCGCGGCCTCGAAAACGATCAAAGGATGCAAGTAATCTTTTTGCCTGCAGCTCCTCGGTTTCTAGCCCCACTAATTCGCGCAGACGATTCTTGTGGTAACCCGCTGCGACTAACTTTGGTTGAAAGACTAACTTGCCCGCATTCTCGCCCTCTTCCATCGAGACCGAAACTTCTTCCACCGCAAAACCTAAATCGTGTAGCTGGCGCATCGCGCGCTCAACGGCGTGACGATCTGTTGGATCAAGTACCTGGCGATCTTTTAGCGCCGACCACAAACGGTGGTAACGATTAATAAGTGCGGTACTTGCACGGATTGGATCCATACCTGGGTAGAGAACTCCAGAGAGCTGAAGATCTTCCAGTTCGGCGGCAACGTTAAAGTGTGCAATCTCTAAATCATGTTCACGTTGTCCGGCGGTAAGTGTCTTCTGGAACTCCCCGGTTTCGGCATCGACCAGATAAGCGGCATACCCTTCGGCATCTCTGCGAAAGAGAGTGTTAGAGAGCGAACAATCGCCCCACCAGAATCCAAGCAAGTGCAGACGTACTAGCAATAGCGCCAGTGCATTAGCCATCAAAGTAACTTCTTCGCCGGTTACGTTCTTATCGCTGAGAACAACTCGGTAGGGCAGTGAGTAAGGCAAGAATCTGGTGACAAGCGCGCATGGAAGTTCTTCGCCCTTGTTATCTGTTCGCCCCTCAATAACTGCAATCGATTGAACGCTCGGTGAGTTCAATTGAGTAAGTTCGCGCAAAATCTTATATTCGCGATTAGCAAACTCTGAGACCGTTTCCTTTACCGCATAAACCTCAGATTCCGGGTCGTCGGTAGATCGTACTAAGCGCACAACGTGTCTAGAGATACCGCGCTTTTCCGCGAGCATCGGGTCTTCCGGCCACTGCTCCAAAGGCAGGTTCCACGAAAGTCCGGTGACGGCAGCAATCTCCTCACCGAGTCCAGTTATACGTAGCGCCATGGGCCTTATTCTGGCTTACGCTTTACAATAAAGCATGGCTATTTCAGAGCGAATGAAGAGAAAAGTAAAAGATTCAGCAACTCCACAGAATTTTGGTGATGCTGGAGCCCCTATGGATCGCGCCCATCCGTTCTACTTTGGTTTTGTTGCAACTATTGGCGCATTGACCGCCTTTGTCTTGATGCGTGCACTTGCTAGTGCGAGCCAGGTCTTTATTCTCATCTTGGTCGCTCTCTTCTTGGCTATTGGACTCAACCCTGCTGTGGAAGCGATTCGCAAGAAAGGCTTATCACGAATTACGGCAGTCACAATTATTTTCGTTTCAGTAATTGTGGCCGTTATTATCTTCGGAGCGCTGATTGTTCCTCCGCTTGTTTCGCAAGGCACTAACCTGATTGAAATAGCTCCATCGCTGCTAAACCAATTAAAAGATAATCCAACGATTGCCAGCATCAACGATAGTTACGGGATCATCGACACTCTCGAAAAGAAGTTAAACTCCATCACATCCGATGGCACGCTTCTGATTTCGGCATTCGGTGGAGTAGTCGGCGTTGGAAAAACTGTTCTCTCCGGTACCTTTACCGCACTCACTATCTTGGTTCTCACGCTCTACTTCATTACCTCGCTCAATCAGATGACCGAACTTGGACTTAAATTGGTTCCGGTCAGCCGTCGTCCACGTGTTGCGCTGCTTACCAATGCAATCATCGCCCGTGTGGGGGCATTCGTTGGAAGCCAAATATTAATCTCTTCACTTGCTGCGCTCTTTTTGACGATGTTCGGAGTCATTCTTGGCCTTCCATCGCCAGTAGCAATCGGAATCATTATCTTCGTATGTGGACTCGTGCCACTGATTGGGCACTTCTTGGGAAGTGCAATCTTCACGATAATTGCTCTTACCCAATCTGTATCTATCGGATTAGCCGCGCTCCTTGGTTATGTCGTTTATGTGCAGATTGAAAACTACATCCTTACTCCAAAAATTATGAAGCGGACACTGAACCTTCCAGGTGCGGTAACAATTATTGCCGCGCTCATTGGTACTTCACTTCTGGGCCTTGTAGGTGGATTACTTGCAGTCCCAATCGCAGCGTCAATTATCTTGATTCTGGACGAAGTTATTATTCCTCGAGCAGAGAAGTCTTAATTCGCTTCCGGAATTAAATCTCGGTTGGAAGCGGCAATCGCTGGGGGGCAATAACCGCAACGATTTCACTTAACACTCTATGTACATAGGGTTCACCAACCCATAGATGTTTAGCCCCATCAACGGCAATAAGTTTGGTCTGCGGAATCACGTTAAATCGCACCCGAGCTTGATCTGGCTTTAGATAATCATCATGTTCTGGAATTAGCGCAATCACCGGCCTGCCATCGCTACCCCAAAATTCAAGGTCTCCGTCAACAACATCGAGCAAGGTAGGGCTAAGAAGTATCAGCCCTTTGATTCGGGAATCGCGTGCATGACTAATAGCGATACTGGTTCCAAATGACCAACCAACTACCCAAAGTTCTTTAATGGCAAGGGTTTCAAAACAATATGCAATCATCGCCTCGACGTCATATTTTTCCGCCCGGCCATTGTCATAACTGCCAGTACTCGTTCCGGATTCGCTACTTGTTCCACGAGTATTAAAACGCACGACGGTTACCCCGGCCATTGCCGGCAAGCGATTGGCAGCCTTCTTATAGATATGGCTATCCATCATTCCGCCGCCCGTGGGATTAGGGTGGCAACACAAAATTGCAGATGTTGGATTAGCAAGCGGTGTGGCAACTTCACCGACAAGAGTTTGGCCATCAGCGGTAAGAACAGTAAATGGGGTGCGAGTCGCGGGAAGAACTGTGCTCGGGCGCATTGGTTCCGACATAGGAGTGATTCTACTTCGACTTAGTAGCGCGGTGCATTGCGCGTGCGTTCAGTTCGCGGACGACGATTATTTCGCTTACTCCAACATGCGTTATGCCAATGTCTGCGGTTATCTTCATCGCCATCAAGCCATGCCACAGTGTGTGGTGTTGCCATTGGAATTACTTGGTCGCATCCGGGGCATCGATATGGCTTATTTGCAGAAGATCCGGTTAATTTACGAACAATCCATAAACCGTTTTCATCTTCTTCAAAACTTTGGCTTGATAATGAAACTTCGCGCTCGTCATCGTTATCTTTTGGCCTACGATTCTTGGGGTAGTTCTTACGTGGGCTCATGCCGCTATTTTCTCGCACTTTGCCCCACAAAGTGAGAAGATGCCACTATGAGCAAGGTCATCAGCGTTTCCCAGCTCCGCAAGGAATATGGCCAAATACCGGCAGTCGATGGGCTCGATCTAGAGATTGAACAAGGCGAGATTTTCGCAATCCTGGGGCCAAACGGTGCGGGCAAGACCACAACTGTCGAAATACTTGAAGGCTTCCGTACCCGCGATTCCGGTGATGTGAAGGTACTCGGCTTTGACCCGGCAACTAAAGGTGGGGCAGGGCAACAATGGCGCGATCGAATTGGCATAGTTCTGCAATCCACCCAAGATGCTGGCGATCTCACTGTCTATGAGTCGGTCTCGCACTTTGCGACCTATTACAAGAATCCGAAAGGTGCGCGCGAAGTTATTGAACTCGTTGGACTTACCGAAAAATCTGACGCGCTAGGCCGAACACTTTCCGGTGGGCAACGACGTCGCCTTGATGTTGCGCTGGGAATTATTGGTAGCCCCGAACTTATCTTTCTCGATGAACCTACAACGGGGTTCGATCCAGAAGCGCGCCGAGCATTTTGGCAATTAATTCGCCGACTGCGTGATGAAGGGGCAACAATTGTTCTGACTACGCATTACCTCGACGAGGCCGAAGCGTTGGCAGATCGAGTAGCCGTAATAGTTCGCGGCAAGATTGTTGAGATAGCCCCGCCAGCTGAACTCGGTGGGCGCGCAACTTCTCTTGCCACAATTTCCTGGCGTGATGGCGCGCAGGTACATAGCGAGAAGAGTGCCAATCCCACCCAACGCGTTTCTGAGCTAGCTGCTCAATTCGGTGGCGAGATCCCGGAACTCAGTATCAAGCGCGCATCACTTGAAGATATCTACCTAGAGATGATTGGTGGCCAGAATGAATAAGCCCACCGCACTCTCAATCGGAATTCAACGCGGCAAGTTAGAGATTAAGCAATTCATGCGCCAACGCGAATCTGTTGTCTTTACCATGGCATTTCCACTCATACTGCTTGCAATCTTTGGTTCAGTATTTTCTAACACGATTGCCGACGGCGTTACCTTCAGCCAGTACTTCGTCGCCGGCATGATTGCCTCCGGACTGGTAAATACCGGTTTCCAACAACTTGCAATTATGATCCCGATGGAGCGTGACTTTGGCACCCTCAAGCGTTTACGTGGAACACCAATGCCAGCAAGTAGTTACTTCATAGGAAAAGCAATTCTGGTCACTGTCAGCATGCTGGTGCAGGTAGCGCTCTTATTGGCAGCTGGGGTTGCATTCTTTGGCGTTAATCTTCCAACGGGTTTAGATAAATGGCTGCTCTTAGTTGCACTACTTATTCTTGGTAGTGCCTGCTCCACAGTACTTGGAATTGCATTCTCCAATGTTCCAAAATCGGGTCGTGGCGCCTCAGCAGTTGTCTCCCCTGTTGTCATAGTTCTGCAATTCTTTAGTGGAGTTTTCTTTATCTTCACCGATCTTCCACAATGGATGCAGCAAGTCGCGGCAATATTTCCACTCAAATGGATGACCCAAGGTGCCCGCTCAGTCTTCCTGCCAGACTCATTTGCTACGCGTGAAGTCGCTGGCAATTGGGAAACTGGCCGCACCTTTGCCATCATTACCGCATGGCTCGTAGTGGGATTAATCTGGGCAGTTCGCAGCTTCAAATGGGAGCGAGACTGAGAAAGATTGCAGTTGCACTCGCACTCTGCTTGCTCGCTTCTGCATCCAGCGCCCAGGCTGCAACTACCAAGCCGTCGCCAAAGCCAACCGTCAAGGCGTCAGTCAAAGCAACGGTAAAACCTTCTCCAAAAGCAACAGTGAAGGCGTCAGTTAAGCCAACGGCTAAAGCAACAGTGAAGCCGAAAACGAAAGTAAGTGCGCAACCAACGGTCAAGGCAACTGCAAAACCAACAGTTAAGGCAACGGCGAAACCATCTGCAACCTCTTCCGTGACGACGAAGCCAACAGTTAAGCCCACAGTTAAGCCGAAGCCGAAGCCAAAACCAAAGCCTCGTAAGAAAATTAGAGTTACGCCTTCCCCAAAACCTAAGTGGCCTCCTGTTGGATTTGAATATGAATCAGGTATCTACGCCAAGGTGCCCACAAGTAAAGAGTTGGTCAGTGTTATCTCCGCCAAGAGCAATCTCGCTTCCCAAGTTAAGGCTTGTGAAGAATTTGTATGTGGCGCTGTCCAAGTTGCCTCTGAAGCCGGATGCCTCTGGTGGGAAGTGAATTCAGAGGTGCTATCTAAAGCGGGCGTAGTACTTGGCTCCTTGCGAACCATTGCGACAGCTAGTGCAGTCAAGGAGATTAAAACGATTCTTCTTGTTTCTCCAGAACCAATTGAAACCCTGGAATATATAAGTAATATCGAAGTGGTCTGTAATCAAGATCCGCGCCCAGAAGGTGCATCTGCCTCTACTTACAAAAAGGTGAGCCAATAAATGATGGGCGGGATGAACAATCAGCTCTTCTTTATGAGCTTAGCTGGATTTCCAGTTGTCCTATTTCTCATTCTGATTTTGAAATGGACATCAGCAAAAGGAAAGTCACTAGTCGAGCGAACTCCAATGATTGGCTCGGAAGATGAATATGGAACGCTGATTGCGGTTGCAGAACCGAACAATCACATAGAAGGCGAAATTCTTCGACAGAAATTAATTGCCGTGGGTATCAAGGCAACTCTGGCTCAGACAAAACAAGGGCCGCGGCTATTCGTCTTTCCGAAAGAAGAGAGCGCTGCCCGAGCTCACCTCAAAAGTTTTAACTAGGGATTTTAAGCAGAAGCTTTAACTAACGATTGGCGCCGGGAACCCAAAGCTGATCACCAATCTCTTTATTTGCATGGCGTGCTAATACAAAGAGCAAATCTGAACAGCGGTTAAGATATTTAGCAGTTGAAGGATTTACGCCACTACCGAAAGCATGAATAGCAGCCCAGGTGCAACGCTCTGCCCGACGAACAACTGTGCGAGCGACGTGAAGGTGAGCTGCAGCAGGTGTTCCTGAAGGTAGTACAAACGAGCGCAGCGCCTCTAGATCTTTGTTGTAAAAATCAATCTGCTCTTCTAAGTAAACAACCTGTGATTCAAGTACACGAAGTGGTTCAAACGAAGGTGCATCAACGACAGGCGTACAGAGGTCTGCGCCCACATCAAATAAATCATTTTGAATGCGCACCAGTAGCGCGCGTACATCATCGGTTAATTCATCGGTCGCAAGCACAACTCCAATAGTTGAGTTCGCTTCATCGACTGTTGCATATGCCTCGAGGCGAGGGTCATTCTTTGATGTGCGGCTCATATCTCCAAGAGATGTAGTTCCGTCATCGCCGGTCTTTGTGTAAATACGCGTTAAATTAACCATGCGCCTACCCTATAAGTAGACTTCGGTTATGGAAACTTCGTCCCACGGCCGCTTCCGAATCACCGGTGGCAGCCGGCTGGTCGGCGAAGTTTCGGTCACCGGAGCCAAGAATTCGGTCCTGAAGTTGATGTCAGCATCGCTGCTCGCAGTCGGTAAATCGACCATCCGCAATGTTCCTGATATCGCCGATGTTGAAATCATGTCAGATCTGCTTACCCGCCTTGGCTGCACTGTCGTTCATACCGCAGATGTTGTCACAATCGATGTCCCGGCTACACCCTTACATCGCGCCGATTACGATCTGGTTCGCAAGATGCGGGCATCGATCAATGTGCTCGGTCCGCTTGTTGCACGTGTTGGTAAGGCAGAAGTTGCACTTCCTGGCGGCGATGCAATTGGTTCACGCGGCCTTGATTTTCATATTAAGGGCCTGCAAGCACTCGGCGCTACCGCACACGTGGAACATGGATACGTCGTTGCCGAAGCAGTTAATGGGCTAACTGGTACTTCGATCTCTTTGGATTTTCCTTCCGTTGGCGCAACTGAAAACCTAATGACAGCTGCAGTCTTAGCTAAGGGCGTGACCACAATTGATAACGCAGCGCGCGAACCCGATCTTGTGGATCTCGGTGAATTTCTAATTGGCATGGGCGCAAAGATTGACGGTCTAGGTTCGCCAACAATAACCATCACTGGCATTAAAGAATTAAAACCAACTGATCACACCACTATTACCGATCGCATCATCGCTGGAACGTGGGCTTTTGCTGCTGCTATGACGCAAGGTGACATCACGATTCACGGCGGACGAGCTGACCATATGGAAGTCATGCTAGAAAAACTTACCTCTGCGGGTGCGATCATCACATCGACACCAGATGGCTTTCGGGTGCAGATGAATCAACGGCCACAGGCTATTGATGTTGCCACACTTCCCTATCCAGGGTTTGCTACCGACCTCTTGCCATTTATTATCGGAATGAATGCAATTGCAGACGGTCACTCGATTGTGACCGAGAATGTCTTTGAATCTCGCTTTATGTTTGTCAACGAACTCATGCGTCTTGGCGCGCAGATCACCGTAGATGGCCACCACGCCTCTATCGACGGTATTCCGCAGCTCTCCGGAGCCCCTGTTGAAGCAACTGATATTCGTGCGGGAGCTGGACTAGTACTTGCAGCCCTTGTCTCCGATGGTGAAACGACTGTCGACGGCGCATTCCACATAGATCGTGGGTATCCGAATTTTGCCGAGCAGTTGGTAAGCCTCGGTGCGAAAGTTACTCGCGAATAGTTTTTAGTTAACGCTCTCAGTAAGAATTGAGACGCGATCATTTGAAACAGATAAGAAGCCACCGCTCACATTAAATTCCTGAATCGTGCCATCTAGGCCCTTAATGCTGACAGCTCCATCGACTAGTACGCCAAACAGAGGTGTGTGACCTGGGAGAACTCCAAGATCACCTTCAGTAGTACGAGCAGAGACAAATGATGCCTGCCCGGACCACACCTGTTGTGTCGGCGATACTAGTGCGACGTTAAGAGCCATTGTTTATTCCTTACTTAGTTCTTCGCTAGTTCAGCAGCTTTGCGCTCGACATCGTCGAGGCCACCGCACATGAAGAATGCTTGCTCTGGAACGTGGTCGTACTTTCCATCAGCAAGTGCTTCGAATGCAGTGATTGTGTCCGCAAGTGGAACGAATGAACCGTCGATACCAGTAAAGACCTTCGCCACGAATGTGTTCTGTGACAAGAAGCGCTGGATGCGACGTGCACGACCTACAAGAACGCGGTCATCTTCGGAAAGTTCATCGATACCCAAGATTGCGATGATGTCTTGAAGGTCCTTGTAGCGCTGCAAGATCTGCTTGATGCGGTTAGCAACACGGAAGTGATGCTCGCCGATATAGCGCGGATCAAGGATACGAGATGATGAATCGAGCGGATCCACAGCTGGGTAGATACCAAGCTCTGAAATCGGACGAGACAACACTGTAGTTGCATCTAAGTGCGCGAATGTTGTGTGTGGAGCTGGGTCAGTAATGTCATCTGCAGGAACGTAAATTGCCTGCATCGATGTAATTGAGTGACCACGTGTAGAAGTAATACGCTCCTGCAGCTGACCCATTTCATCTGCAAGTGTTGGCTGGTAGCCCACTGCAGATGGCATACGGCCGAGAAGAGTTGATACTTCAGAACCAGCCTGCGTAAAGCGGAAGATGTTATCGATGAAGAGCAGAACGTCCTGCTTCTGTACATCGCGGAAGTACTCAGCCATAGTAAGAGCAGAGAGTGCAACACGTAGACGCGTCCCAGGTGGTTCATCCATCTGACCGAAGACCAAGGCTGTTTTATTGATAACGCCCGTCTCGGTCATTTCCAGGAACAAGTCATTACCTTCACGAGTACGTTCGCCAACACCGGCGAATACAGATACACCACCGAAGTTTTCAGCTACGCGATAAATCATTTCTTGGATAAGTACAGTCTTGCCTACACCTGCACCACCGAAGAGACCGATCTTTCCACCCTTTACATACGGAGTAAGAAGGTCGATAACTTTGATACCTGTTTCAAACATCTCTGTCTTTGACTCGAGCTGATCGAATGCTGGTGCATTACGGTGAATTGACCAACGCTCCTTGATATCAAGTGATGATGTTGGAACGTCGAGGGATTCGCCGAGCGTGTTAAAGACGTGGCCCTTTGTAACGTCACCGACTGGGACAGAGATTGCTGAACCGGTATCTGTTACTTCAGCACCACGCACCATTCCATCCGTTGGTTGCATTGAGATAGCGCGCACAAGGTTATCTCCAATGTGCTGCGCTACTTCGAGGGTCAAGGTACGAGTAGTGCCACTCATGGTGGTCTCTACGTGAAGCGCGTTAAAGATTGAAGGCATTGAATCTGCGGGGAATTCAATATCCACCACTGGTCCAATAACTCGGGCTACGCGGCCTTTACCTGTTGCTGACATTATTCGCTCCCTGCACTAGCTGAGGCCAACGCATCTGCGCCGCCGACGATTTCACTGATTTCTTGGGTAATTTCTGCTTGACGGGCAGCGTTCGCAAGTCGGGTAAGTGACTTGATGAGATCCTCAGCATTGTCAGTTGCTGATTTCATAGCGCGACGACGAGCAGCATGTTCAGAGGCTGCCGATTGCAACATCGCGTTAAAGATACGGGCTTGGATATAACGAGGAAGAAGAGCGTTGAGCACTTCCTCTGCATTTGGTTCAAATTCATACATTGGTAAGAGTCCTACTGGAACTGGCTCCGAAGATTCAACAACTTCCAGCGGAATCATGCGCTTGGCGGTAGCTTCTTGAGTCAACATTGATTTAAATTGAGTGAAGATGATGTGAATTTCATCGACACCCAGATTTGTCTCAGTTGAATCGGCAAGAAATGCCTCAAGCAGCGCATCTGCAACTTCGCGTGCATTCTCATAGGTTGGATTATCTGAGAATCCAGTCCAAGTTCCGGCCATTTCACGATTACGGAACTTGTAATAGTTAACTGCCTTGCGACCGACGAGGAAGCTTGAAACTTGCAGTCCACGTTCACGGAGCATGGCTGCCAATTTTTCGCCTTCTTTAATTGCATTCGTTGAGTAAGCACCAGCCATACCGCGGTCGGAGGAGATGATTAAAATCGCGGCACGACGTGGATTCTCTTTTGTAGTGGTCAACGGATGATCTGTTGACGAAAATGAAGCAACTGCAGATACCGCACGTGTGAGTTCGTTTGCATAGGGGGTCGATGCTGAAACACGTTGCTGCGCCTTAACGATACGAGAAGCAGAGATTAACTCCATTGCTTTCGTAATCTTTTTGGTCGCTTTAACGGAACGCATCCGCCTGCGATATATGCGAAGTTGAGCACCCATGAGTTACTTCTTCACCGCCGGTGGGACGAACTTGGTAATTGCTTCCGCCCCTTCGCTATCGAGAGCTTCTGCTGGTGCATCGTTAACTGCTGGTGCAACCGAAGACTTGAACTGCTTCTTGAAATCAGCAACTGCAGATTCCAACTTTGCCACAGTGTCATCTTCTAGCTGCTTGGTCTCAGAGATCACGGTAAAGATTTCTTTACGTTCGCGGCCAATGAAGTCCAGGAGCTCTGTTTCAAAGCGACGGATATCAGCAACTGCAACATCATCGAGTTTGCCGGTAGTACCAGCCCAGATTGAAACAATTTGACGCTCGAGTGAATATGGTGAGTACTGACCCTGCTTAAGGAGTTCAACCATACGTGCACCGCGCTCAAGCTGAGCCTTCGATGCCGCATCAAGGTCGGAACCGAAAGCAGCGAATGCCTCGAGTTCACGGAACTGTGCCAGGTCAAGACGGAGACGACCAGCAATCTTCTTCATTGCCTTTGTCTGCGCCGAACCACCAACACGAGAAACTGAGATACCTACGTTAATCGCTGGGCGAACGCCTGCGTTAAAGAGATCTGTTTCAAGGAAGCACTGACCGTCAGTAATCGAAATTACGTTTGTCGGAATAAATGCAGAAACGTCATTTCCCTTTGTCTCAATAATTGGCAGACCAGTCATTGAACCGCCACCGAGTTCATCGGAAAGCTTTGCGCAACGCTCTAGTAAACGTGAGTGTAAGTAGAAAACATCTCCTGGATACGCTTCGCGGCCTGGTGGACGACGAAGGAGAAGTGAGACTGAACGATATGCCTCAGCTTGCTTTGAAAGATCATCAAAGACAATAAGAACGTGCTCGCCGTTGTACATCCAATGCTGACCAATTGCAGAACCGGTGTAAGGAGCGAGGTACTTAAAGCCTGCTGGGTCTGATGCGGGAGATGCCACGATTGTTGTGTACTCCATCGCGCCAGCTTCTTCGAGTGCGCCCTTAACAGATGCAATCGTTGAACCCTTCTGACCGATAGCGACGTAGATGCATTTAACCTGCTTCTTCTTATCGCCGGTAAGCCAGTTTTCGCGCTGGTTAATAATTGTGTCGATTGCGACTGCAGTCTTACCAGTCTGGCGGTCACCAATGATGAGCTGACGCTGTCCACGACCGATTGCTGTCATCGCATCGATTGCCTTAATACCGGTGGCCATTGGCTCTTTAACTGGTTGGCGCTGAACTACTGATGGTGCTTGGAGTTCAAGGGCACGACGTGCATCGGGTTTGATTTCACCCTTGCCATCGATTGGTCGACCTAGTGGATCAACAACGCGACCGAGGAATCCATCGCCGACAGGAACAGATAGAACTTCACCTGTACGACGGGCAGAGGTTCCTTCTTCAATACCTGCGTAATCGCCCAAGATAACAACACCGATTTCGCGCACGTCAAGGTTGAGTGCGAGTCCTAGTGTTCCGTTCTCGAACTGAAGTAGTTCGTTAGCCATTGTTGAAGGAAGTCCTTCAACGCGAGCGATTCCATCGCCTGCCTGGCTTACTGTTCCGACTTCATCACGAGCCGCGGTGCCTGGATCGTATGACTTAACGAAGTTCGCTAAGGCATCCCGAATTTCATTCGGTTGGATCTTGAGCTCTGCCATGAGTTTCCCCTTTATTCCTATTTATTTCCAGCAAGTGCGCGTCCGGCACTTGCAAGTCGATGTGAAACGCTTCCATCTACAAGTTCATCTGCAAACTTCACTGAGACGCCACCGAGAATTGATGGTTCGACCTCAATGTTGACGCGGATTGGTTGCCCAACCTGCTTTTCAATCGCCGTTGCCAGGCGTGACTTCTGTTCTGCTGTAATCGCAGTTGCTACGCGAATTACTGCAATCAAACGGTTACGGCGATTTGCCAAGCCGAAGAGATAGTCGGCAAAAGCTGCCTCAATGCTTCGACCCCGAAGGCTTGTAACAAGCGCAACTGCCAGCTTTACCGTCGATGCAGATGCCTTCTTACCGAGTACTTCTGTGACAAGGGCAGACTTTGCTTGCGCAGTTCCGGCCCCTACTAGCGCTTTGCGCAGTTCAAAGTTATCGACAACGAGTTCGGAAGTCTCAAAGAGTTCATCCTCTACTCGATCGAGCTCATTATTGAGATTTGCCGCTGATGCTTCCGCCTCAATCGCCAGTTGCTCAAGCACATGCACTAGATCTCCTGCAGCTGACCAACGCAGAGTTGATACGGCTGTGAGTATTTCCAGCGCAGATGTTGAGAGTGACTTACCAAAGAGATCTTTAACGAGTGCGCCTTTGGAGGCTGCATCACGTGCAGGATCTGCGAATGCGCGGCGGATTGATGTGTTCTGCGAAAGAACATCTGCCGCAAAGAAAAGATGAGCTGAGAGTTCAGATGCGGAGGCCGCTGTTGCGCCTTTTACGGCAGCATCGAGCTTCGCACGCGCAGTCACAAATGACTGACGGCTACTGCCTCCGAAATGAATTCTCATCGCTTTCCTTTACTTACTCTTCTCGAGGTCTTCGATAAAGCGATCGACAATACGTGATTGGCGAGCTTGGTCATCGAGAGCTTCCCCGACAATCTTTGATGCGAGTTCAACTGCAAGTGCGCCTACTTCATTACGAAGTGATGTCACAGCTTGCGCGCGTTCTGCCTCAATTGATGCATGTGCTGCCGCAGTGATGCGAGCTGCATCTTCTAACGCCTTTGCGCGAATCTCTTCCGCGATAAGCGCACCTTGTTCGCGTGCCTTCTCTCGCATTTCTGCAGATTCAGCTTGAGCTGATGCAAGTTGAGTTGAGTACTGCTCGAGCGCTGCTTTGGCTTCCGCTTGCGCGATCTCAGCCTTAGCAATTCCACCCTCAATTGCCGCAGTGCGTTCGGTGTACGCCTTCTCAAACATTGGTACAACTTTTGATCGCATAACTAGGAAGAGAAGGAGGAATGCAATCGAGCCCACGATGATTTCCGCGGTGTGCGGAAGCAACGGGTTCGGAGCCCCACCTGCAGCTAGTTCAATAAATCTATTCATGGATAGAACCGCAGTTCTCTATTTAGAGAACGAATGCGAGAACGAGGCCGAAGAGTGCAAGTGCTTCAGCCATAGCGAATCCAAGGAACGCGATTGGTTGAAGGACGCTGCGAGCTTCTGGCTGGCGTGCGACACCGTTGATATATGCCGCGAAGATCATGCCGACCGCGAGGCCAGGTCCGATTGCAGCTAGTCCATATCCGACGAGGTTGAGTGTGCCTGTCATTTTGTTACCTTTCCTATCTTCGCGTTAGAAATGTTCTAACGGAATCCTTTTTTAGTGCTCGTCGGCGAGGCCGCCGGCGATGTAGAGCGCTGTCAGAAGCGTAAAGATGTACGCCTGAAGACATTGAACGAGAAATTCGAAGAAAGTTAGCGCGATGCCGAATGCAAATGCAAATGGGCTGACCAACTTGAGCCCAATAGCACCCTGTAAGAGGTGTTCGCCGCCGAGTATAAAGATCATCAAGAGCAAGTGGCCAGCAAACATATTTGCAAAGAGACGAAGTGAGATTGTCAGTGGGCGAACAATCAAATATGTCGCAATTTCAATAGGTGTTAAAAGAATATAAACCGGCTTTGGAACTCCTGGCATAAACAAAATATCTTTAACGTACTTAACAGTTCCTTGTTTGCGAACTCCGACGTAGTGGAAAACAATGAAGGTGATAATTCCTAGAACATATGCAAATGAGATACGAGAGAAGGTTGGGAATTGGATGAAGGGCACAATTCCAAAGATGTTATTTGTCAGAATAAAGGTGAAGAGCGAGAAAAGGTAAGGCATGAACCGCTTGAATTCGTGACCCAAAATTTCCTCGCCAAGATCCTTACGAACAAATCCGTAGATAAGCTCGCCTGCGAATTGAAATTTTGAGGGAACTACTGCCGCTTTGCGAGCAGAGAGAACAAAGAAAATTGAAATCAAAATAACTGAAAGGCCGATGAGAAAAATAGGTTTAGTTGTAAATGCGTTGTCACCAAATATTGGAGGAAGCTCAAAGTCTTTACTGCTAGGCGGAATGAATTCCTCGCCTTTGGCGCTTAAGGCTGACAACGCTCGCACGTATTCTCCTTTGAAGACTGCTGACCGGGTTCTAGCGGGAGTGGGAATCTCCGCGCGTAACCATAGGCGAAATGGTGGATAAGTGCGAAATTCAGAGATTGGGAAAACGTTGTGATTTTCGGCGCTTACCCGGACTCGCTAGCGCCCGAAGCGGAGCCAGACCAGGTAGAGCGCCCCACCCATGCCGACCAGCAGGCCAATGAGGGTGAGAAATGATGTGTTGAAGAAGCGGTCGGCAAAGTAGCCAACCCCGCCCCAGAAGATAAGGCCGGAGAGCATGTACCCGAGGATCGAGTAGAGAGCGCCTTCGCGAGGATTCTGTGTGGCCATCTCTTATTCACCGTCTTCTGAGCTAGGGGCGTTCTTGGGCAGAGGCAAATGTAGGCGCAACTTCGTGAAGCTGGCAATTTCTCCACCCAGCCAAGCAAGAGTGAGCGCAATTGCAGTTGCTCCAAATGCACCTCGATGAATCGTCTCGGGGGCGGTAAGGCGAGTAATTGCGATCAAAAAGAGTGCGATTAAGAAGAGTTTGCTCACGTAGGAAAGCATCGCTAGCGCCATCGTGCTCATAGGATCGAGATTTCGAGAGAACTTCGAAACCAATATGTGAATCACGAAGTAGACGATGACAACCACATGCGCAAGTGCTGCTCCTAAAAAACCAGAAAGCCCTTTTGTGAAGGAAGAAATAATCAGCGCAATTACGCCAACAATGAAGGTTGGAAGTAGCGCACCTTTAAGTAACTGGCTTTCGTTACTCGTACCTGGAGAATTAGCGAGAAGATTTTTCACGTAGCTTGCCTCCGCTCCGTGTGAAATAAATTGCAAATGCCAGCATCAAGCCGGCAACAATTGCCGATACCCATAGCGGTTCAAATGCTGAAACCACAACCGGAAGTGCGATGGTTGCGGTCCACACATACATAATCAAAGCAGTACGCAAATGTGAATTTCCGGCACGCAATAATCGGTGATGTATATGCTCTTTATCCGAACTAAACGGTGATTGCCCGGCACGTACTCTGCGAATAACTGCCGAAAATAAATCAATAAGTGGAATTGCTAGGACTGCAAAAGGTAGCGCCAGTGGCAGGAGTGTGGGTCCAAGTTTTTCAGCTGAGATTGCATTGGGATCAATCTGGCCAGTAAGTGTGATTGCAGATGCAGCAAGTAATAAACCGAGGAACATCGATCCGGAATCACCCATAAATATCCTGGCCGGATGGGCATTGTGTGGCAAAAATCCAATACAGACGCCGATAATCACTGCCGTTATCAGCGATGGCGCACCAGCGCGATTGAAGCCATAGACAACGGCTAGCAGGTAGGCGAAGGCGAAAAACGCCGCACCAGATATCGCCACAATGCCGGCCGCTAATCCATCTAGGCCATCGATGAAATTCACCGCATTGATGGTGATGAGGACAATGAGAACAGTTACCAATTGACCAATGCTTGGTGGCAATGTGATTACGCCGTTGATGGGTAACCATAAGACTTGGATACCAAAGATAAGCAAGATTCCCGCGGCCAAAGCCTGCCCCGCTAGCTTTGTCAGCGCATCTAATTCAAAACGATCATCGATAAGTCCTATTGCGACGAGCAAGGTTGCGGCAAGAAAAATTCCGAGTGACTCACGACCAAACGATTTACCAACTAGAGATAAGTGATTGACGATTGCAAAAGTAAGGGCCATCGCAATCCACATCGCCAGGCCGCCCCAACGTGGCGTTGGAGTTGTGTGAATATCGCGGCTACGAATTTTTGCTACCGCACCACATTTAATGGCTAGGGTCCGCACAAATGGAGTTACTACATAACAGAGCGCTGCCGCTAAGAGCAGGGTTACTAAGTACTCACGCATTGCAGTGGGTTTACTTATGCCTCGTAAATAGGAAAGCGTGCCGTAAGTGCGTGCACATCAGATTTAATCGCAGCATGTTCTTTCGCATCATCTGTCTTAATTGCGCGGGCGATAAGTGATGCAATCGTCTGCATCTCTGCTGTACCCATGCCCTGAGTTGTTGTCGCTGGTGTTCCTACACGAATACCGGAAGTCACTGATGGCGCTTCTGGATCATAAGGAATTGAGTTCTTATTGAGAACTATGCCGGCTGCTCCACAACGCTCGTCGGCGACTTTGCCATTGACTCCGGTGGCGCGAATATCAATCAACGCCAAGTGGGTCTGGGTGCCGCCAGATACTGCGCGCATACCTTCGCCTTCGAGCCCCTTTGCCAGCGATTGCGCGTTGACGATGACATCTTTGGCATACTTTTGATAGGCAGGTGTTGCGCACTCTGCGAGCGCAACTGCTTTGCCAGCAACTGCCGACATGATTGGTCCACCTTGCATGCCTGGAAAAACTGCCTTATCAATTGCTGCTGCATGTTCAGCCTTGCTCAGGATCATGCCACCGCGCGGACCACGTAATACTTTATGAGTAGTAAATGAAACAACATCGGCATATGGCACTGGCGAAGGAATGGCCTTGCCGGCAACGAGACCGATGAAGTGCGCCGCGTCTACCCACATGATTGCGCCTACTTCATCACAGATTGCGCGTACTTTTTCGAAGTCGATCAAGGAAGGGTAAGCAGTTGCTCCGGAGCAGATCATCTTTGGCTTGTTGGCGATAGCTAAGTCGCGTAATTCGTCGTAATCAATGAGCTCGTTATCCTGGCGCACTCCGTATGAGACGACGTTAAACCACTTTCCAGAAAAGTTAACTTTGGAACCGTGCGTGAGATGGCCGCCGTGCGGAAGTGACATGGCTAAGACGGTATCTCCCGGCTTGGTAAATGCTTGGTAGACAGCGATATTTGCACTCGCTCCGGAATGTGGCTGGACATTTGCATGCTCTGCGCCAAAAAGAGATTGTGCGCGCTCAATTGCGATGACTTCGGCCTTATCAACTTCTTCGCAGCCACCGTAGTAACGCTTGCCTGGATAACCTTCAGCATATTTATTCGACAGCGTCGATCCCATAGTCGCAAGTACTGCGCGTGATGTGAAGTTCTCAGATGCAATTAGTTGCAGATTGGTCTGTTGCCGCTTGAGTTCAGAGAGCAACACCGCTGCAATATCTGGATCTTCTTTCGAAAGAAGTGTGAAATCTGGGCCATAGAAGGTTTCGGACATGGGCGTCAGCCTAATAGTTCTCGGCAGATTGTGACTCCCCAGAAACGCCGGGAGCGATTTTTCTCACCTGGGCAGCCGAAATTGCGCCCTCGCGAACGATGTGAAGTGTGTCTTGCCGTTGCTCAATCACTGTTGAGGCCTTACCTGCCTTGAGCACCCCGCTATCAAATACCGTTGCAACATCCCAGCCCTTAATTGCACTTCTATCAATTTTTAAGAGTGGACCAGCTCCAGCAGGTGCGGCACTTGCTGCCGCAAGTGGACCAGACTCTTTAAGAAGTGCACGCAGGAAACGAACTTTTGGAACTCTGATACTTATTTGATCAAGAGAATTATCATCACCGAGATCCCAATTCAATCCGCGGTTGGGATTGAGATTAAGCGAAAGCAATCCGGGCCAGAATTCGTCCATTAGTGATTGGGCATCTGCCGGAACATCGCGAGTAATTCCTTGAACGGTCTGAGCGCTATAACAAAGAACTTGTGCTGAAATCCCGAGTTCATCTCCGCGCAAAACATGCATCGCACGCACGGCAAAATGCGAGAATGCATCTGCCAAGTAGATATAGCCATGTTCTGCTGGCGCGACAATGACATATCCATCGCGAATGAGCTTGAGTGCTTTTGCTACCTGGTTCTTTAATTCACCTTGCTTCAAATCAACGCGTGGAGCCATCGTTATCTCCTCACCGCGGTGGTAAAGCGCGGACGTCCAGTTAAATCTTGATGTAGCAGAATATCTTCGAAATCTACTCCGAGCACAGAGGCTATCTCAATACCTTGATCTTCGTGGTGCTCGATTGCAAGAAATCCACCCGGTTTCAAAAGGCGTGTGGCGGCGGCAATAAAGAGTCGCGGCGCCTTCATTCCATCTGCTCCCCCAAAGAGTGCGATGGTCGGCTCGTGCTCGCGGACATCGACAGGTAACTCCTGATCATCTGGAATATATGGCGGGTTAGCAATAATGACATCGCACTTCACGCCATCGAGCGCGGTGGAAACATCTGATTCAACTATCCGCACTTTCTCATCGATAAAGGAGACATTTTCTTTTAACCAATAAATTGCCTGTGCACTCTTCTCCACTGCAATCACGTGCGTGTTGAGCGCTTCGGTAGCAACTGCAAGTGCCAGTGCTCCTGAACCTGCGCCCAGATCTACAACACTTACCGCACTCGTCATCTTAGCTTTATTCATCCGGTCGATGTGCGTAAGAACTGCTTCAACGAGTAATTCACTCTCAGGCCGCGGCACCAGAACTCCAGGGCCGACCTTGATTTCTAAATGTCTGAAGTAGGCAACGCCAGTTAGATACTGCAGGGGTTCGTGAGCGCATCGGCGATCGAGTAGCTTCCAGAATGTCTCTTCGACAACAGTCATGTCACCAATTGCGGCAAGTGCATTTTCAACAGTGAGTGGGTTGTGCAGATCCATGCGGGTAAGGCCAAGGGTGTGCGCCAGTAAATGCTCAGCTTCTACTTCTGCAAATCCGGCAGCTGATAACTGCTCTTTGCCACTTCGTAAGAATTCTTTGAAGGTAAGTTCCATAGTTGTGCAGCTCTGTCTTAGTTGGTTGAAGAAAGCTTTGCTGCTCGGTCGGCATCGAGCAACGCCTGCACAACTTCATCTAACTCACCATTGAGGACGGCATCGAGATTATTTGCTTTGTAATTGACGCGGTGATCACTCAGGCGATTTTCTGGATAGTTATATGTACGAATACGCTCGGAACGATCGACAGTGCGCACCTGGCTCTTTCGTTCGGCCATTGCGGCAGCTTCAGCTTTTTCTTGCGCATCTGCCAAAAGGCGAGCACGCAAGATACGAAGCGCAGATTCCTTATTTTGAAGCTGTGATTTCTCGTTCTGACACGAGACCACGATGCCCGTTGGTACGTGGGTAAGTCGCACGGCAGAGTCAGTTGTATTAACTGACTGTCCACCCGGGCCTGATGAGCGATATACATCGACGCGAACATCGTTCATATTTAGCTCAACATCTACTTCTTCCGCTTCCGGCAAGACGAGTACGCCAGCGGCAGAGGTATGAATTCGACCTTGGCTCTCAGTCTCTGGCACGCGCTGTACGCGATGTACGCCACCTTCAAATTTAAGGCGCGCATACGGTGTTGTTCCGGGTTCAGGTGTGCCCTTTGACTTAACCGCCATCGAAATATCTTTATAGCCACCAAGTTCTGATTCGGTCATATCAATGATTTCAATTTTCCAGCCGCGCTTTTCGGCGTAACGCTGATACATGCGAACTAAATCTCCGGCAAAGAGTGCAGACTCATCGCCGCCTGCACCAGCCTTGACTTCAATAATGACATCGCGATCATCGTTCGGATCTCGCGGAAGTAATAACTCTTCTAACTTCTCAGCTGCTGCTTCCACAGCTGCCTCCATCGCAGGGATTTCAGAAGCAAATGTTGCATCTTCGGCAGCCATCTCCTTAGCGGCTTCTAAATCATCTGCGGCAGATTTCCAAGCGTTAAATCCAGCAACTACCGGGCCGAGTTGGGCATAGCGGCGGCCTAATTTGCGAGCATTGCCTTGATCTTCGTGAATAGAAGGGTCAGCCATCTTCGTTTCGAGTTCTTGATATTCGCGCACCATTTCATGTGCTGATGCAAAGCGATCGTTACTCATCTGGCTTCCCCTTTCTATCTAGTCCTATAAATCTGAATGGAGCGAGAAATAAAAAGACCGCGCCGCAACCTTTCGGCTGCGATGCGGTCTCTTTGAAAAGCTAGTTAGCTGATTTCTTACCGAAGCGCTCTTCGAACTTAGCAACGCGTCCACCAGTATCGAGAATGCGCTGCTTACCGGTGTAGAACGGGTGGCAGACTGAGCAAACTTCTACGTAGATAGAGCCGCTGGCAACTGTTGAGCGGGTAACAAACTTTTCACCGCAACCACAAGTTACTTGGGTCTCTTTATATTCTGGATGGATATCTTTCTTCATAATCTTTTCCTTTTCTATGGCTGGGTCCGTTGAATAACGGTGAACCAGTTCATTGCCATGGGGTGGCAATAGGGCTCAATCTTCTCGTAAAAGCAGTAATCCACAAAATCCACGCGGGAAAGTGAGGCTACTTGCTGTCATCAGGTCCTGATGTTGTCTTTTGAATCTGCATCAAGAATTCAACGTTGGACTTTGTGCCCTTCATCTTCTCCAGTAAGAGTTCCAATGCGGCTTGCGGTTCTAGTGCATGTAGCACGCGGCGAAGCTTCCAGACAATGTTGAGCTCTTCCGTTCCCATAAGGATTTCTTCCTTACGAGTACCAGATGCGACAACGTTAACTGCTGGGAAGATTCGCTTATCGGCCATTCTGCGATCAAGGATGAGTTCCATATTTCCAGTGCCTTTGAACTCTTCGAAGATCACTTCATCCATACGAGAGCCGGTATCAACCAGTGCAGTTGCCAGGATGGTCAATGATCCACCATCTTCAATATTACGAGCAGCACCGAAGAACTTCTTAGGTGGGTAGAGCGCTGCCGAATCAACACCACCGGAAAGAATGCGGCCAGATGCTGGGGCTGCGATGTTGTACGCGCGACCCAGACGTGTGATTGAGTCGAGCAGAACCACAACATCGTGGCCCATTTCAACGAGACGCTTTGCGCGTTCAATTGCAAGCTCTGCAATTGTGGTGTGGTCATCTGCTGGGCGGTCAAAAGTTGAAGCAATAACTTCACCCTTGACGCTGCGCTGCATATCGGTAACTTCTTCAGGACGTTCATCGACAAGAACAACCATCAAGTGACACTCAGGGTTGTTTGTTGTAATTGCATTGGCAATTGACTGCAAGACCATGGTCTTACCGGCCTTAGGAGGCGAAACAATAAGTCCGCGTTGTCCCTTACCGATGGGTGCAATTAAATCGATTACACGAGTTGTGAGAATGTTTGGTTCTGTTTCAAGGCGAAGGCGCTCTTGCGGATAGAGCGGAACAAGCTTTCCGAATTCAACTCGGTTACGTGCTTCTTCGTATGGCGCGCCATTAATTGTTTCAAGAGTGATGAGTGGGTTGTACTTCTGGCGGGTTTCACCTTCGCGGGCCTGGCGAACCTGACCTGTAACAACATCACCTTTACGAAGGCCGTACTTACGAACTTGACTCTGCGAAACATAGACATCATTTGGCCCAGGCAGATATCCACCGGTACGAATAAATGAGTAGTTATCCATAATGTCTACAAGTCCACCAACGGGAACTAGTACATCATCTTCACCTACTACTGGTTCGCGTTCTTCTCGGTTTCCACGGTCACGGTTGCGATCACGGCCACGGTTGCGATCGCGGCCACGATTACGTCCGCCACGGTCATCGCGATTACCGGAGCTACGATCTTGCGGAGCGCTGTTATCTGATGAATCGTCGTCGTTATCGTCATCATCTGAGCCATTTGAATTATCGGAGCCGGAATTCTTAGCCTCGCGGTTGCTCTTCTTTGCATTGCGCGCTTCTCGGCGAGCTTCACGTTCAGCCTTAGCGGCTTCCCGGTTTGCGGCCTGTAAATCTGCGATTGCTGTTACCAGCGCATCCTTTTTTAGCCTTGCAGCGTTATCAATACCGAGTTGAGACGCAACTTCCTTTAGTTTAGGAAGGGTCATAGCTGAAAGCTCTGGACTGCTAGAACGAATTGGTTCTGTTGTTGTCATGTATTTCTTTTCAGTTTGGGGCTTACCTATATAAGTGAAACCCAGGGATTTTTTTATTCTTAGATTTATCAATTCTTACTCTGCCCTTACTTACCGGGTCGAACTGATGTCCAAAACTATAGCAGGCTGGCTCCACGACTAGCAATTTCGAGCGATTTACCTTCAAATTTGGCGCCCCCAGCACGGCTGAGTTGTTCGCTCTCTTCTTGATTACCAGTATGTAACGCCATCACTGTGGGACCTGCCCCAGAGATAAAGGCGGCAACTCCAGCAGCACGAAGCTTTGTCATCAGCGCAAAGGATGCTGGCATCGCTTCGCTCCGGTAGGACTGATGTAAGAAATCTTCGGTAGCAGTAAACAAAAGATCTGGCCGAATAGTCAGAGCGTGCATCAGAAGGGCGCTATTAGTGCTGTTGCGCTGCGCATCGGCAAATGAAATTTCTGAGGGCAGGAGCGTGCGCGCCTTTTTTGTTGCTAGCGAAGTGCTTGGGATAAATGCCATCGCGCGAATACGCAGGTCTACCGGAATTTGAATTGAATGAGCAACTTCTTTCCCATTTATTGAATCTTTCCAGGCGACAGTTGCACCACCAAAAAGTGCAGCGGCAACATTATCTGGATGGCCTTCCATCTGTGTTGCAAGATTTAGGAGCGCTTCATCGCTCATTTTATCTGTGCCAGTAAGCACAAGTGCTCGAGCAAGTACTAGGCCGCCAATGATTGCAGAGGCCGAAGATCCCAGACCGCGACCATGAGGAATTACATTCAGCGCACGCACCGCAATGCCTTTTGGCTTTCCACCTAAGAAATCAAAACCTTTGTACATTGCTTTTACAAGTAAGTTTTTATCTGTCAGAGGCACATCAGCTGCGCCTTCGCCGGTGACATCGATATCAAGACCTGGCTCATCAAGAACTTGTGCGACATAGCGATCGTGCAACGCAAAAGCTAAGCCGAATGAATCAAAACCAGGACCCAAATTGGCAGAAGTTGCGGGAACTTGAACCTGAATCGGATTCGCCTTAAATGTTGGTTTCGCCATGAGTTACTTCTTTACCAAGCCAAGCGCTTTTGCGGCAGCATCGGCGTTAACCGGGACTACAACCGGGGCTGATGCACCTTCAAGTGCCCATGGAATATCTTTTAGCCCATTACCTGTGCAGGTAATGACAATTGTTTTGTGCTTCGGTAATTTTCCGGCGTTCTTATATTTAATTAGCCCAGCTAAGCCTGCAGCAGAAGATGGCTCACAGAAGATTCCTTCCCGCGCTGCTAACAAGTGATAGGCGGCGAGAATTTCTTCATCAGTCACTGAATCAATCAGCCCGCCAGATTCATCACGCGCGGCAATTGCTTGATCCCATGATGCCGGATTACCGATTCTGATAGCTGTCGCAATTGTTTCAGGTTTAGCAACCGGCGTTCCGATCACAAGGGGTGCAGACCCTGCTGCTTGGAATCCCCACATTTGTGGCAACTTCGATGAGATTCTGTCGTTCCGATACTCGTTATAGCCCTTCCAGTAAGCAGTGATATTTCCAGCATTACCTACTGGCATTGTGTGAATATCTGGTGCATCACCCAACATATCTACCACTTCAAATGCTGCTGTCTTCTGGCCTTCGATGCGATAAGGATTAATTGAATTCACGAGTGATACTGGGTAGTGCTCAGATAAATCGCGCGCTAAAACAAGGCAGTCATCAAAGTTTCCATCTACTTGTAGCAACTTGGCGCCGTGTACGACAGCTTGCGCTAGTTTGCCGAGTGCAATCTTGCCCTCTGGAATGAGAACTGCCGGGACCATGCCGGCTTTCACCGCGTAAGCGGCAGCAGCGGCAGATGTATTTCCAGTTGATGCACAGATAACAGCTTGTGCTCCATCTTCGGCTGCTTTTGATATCGCCATCGTCATGCCACGATCTTTAAATGAACCAGTTGGGTTAATTCCTTCAAACTTTACCCAGACGTTATTGCCGAGCATTTCTGAAAGGACACAGGCATAGATAAGTGGTGTTCCACCCTCGCGCAGCGTGACAACCGGAGTCTTTGCCGAAACCGGTAAACGATGACGGTACTCCTCAATGACGCCACGCCACTGGTGCGCACCTGATTTCTTAGAGAAGATTCCCATTACGAAATCGCTCCTTCAACCCGGATAACGCTAGAAATCTTTGTCACCATCGCCATCTTCTTAAGCGCTTCCACAGTAGCTTTGAGTTCACCTTCGGTGGCTCGGTGAGTAACGATAATTAGTTCAGCATCATCGTGGCGGCCGTTCTGGTCGACCGTTTGAATCGATACGCCTTGGTCTGCAAAGACCTGTGCAATCGCAGCCAAAACACCTGATTTATCTTGTACTTCTAAGCGGATAAGAAACTTTGTTTTAGTTGTTTCAATCGGTGCGATATCGCGATCTGCATAATCAGTTTCGCGTTGGCCAATTGAATTCAGTGCAATGTGGCGAGACACCGCGACAATATCGCCCAAGATTGCAGAAGCTGTTGGTTGTCCGCCCGCACCGCGACCGTAGAACATCAGCGGTCCAGCAGACTCTGCCTCAATAAAGACAGCGTTAAAGGCATCGCGAACAGAGGCAAGCGGGTGACTCTTATCAATCATGACCGGATGAACGCGAACTGAAATCTCATCAGCTGGGGTGAGTTCAGCAATTGCTAATAACTTAATGACGTGATCCATTGATTTAGCAATCGAAACATCCTCGAGGGTAATTTTTGAAATACCCTCACGATAGACATCGTCGACTGTAACGCGAGTATGGAAAGCTAAGCCAGATAAAATCGCAGCTTTCGCAGCAGCGTCAAAGCCTTCCACATCTGCTGTGGGGTCGGCTTCGGCGTAACCAAGTGCTTGCGCCTCTTTTAGAACGTCAGCGAATTCTCGATTATCTTCATGCATCTTTGTCAGAATGTAATTTGTGGTGCCGTTAACGATTCCCATGAGGCGTGTCACAAAATCGCCAGCAAGAGAATCTCGCAATGGGCGAATAATTGGAATTGCGCCCGCAACTGCAGCCTCGTAGTAAATATCTTCACCCTTGGCATATGCCGCGGTAAATAGATCGGCTCCGTGACTTGCGAGCAGTGCTTTGTTGGCAGTCACGATTGATTTGCGGTTATCGATAGCCATCATGATGAGTTCGCGCGCAGGTTCAATTCCGCCCATGACTTCAACAATCAGGTCAATCTCCGGATCATTAACAATCGAAAATGGATCCGTTGTAAATAGCGCCGGATCTAAACCTGGATAAGGCTTTAATGTGCGAACCGCGATTCGAGTCAACTCAATCTTCACACCAGCACGAGTAGAAAGTTCGGCAGTATCTTCCAGCAGTAGTCGGGCAACTTGGCTGCCGACAACGCCGCAGCCGAGCATGCCGACGCGAACGGGTTTATCTGCTGGACTCATCTGCTTATTCTTTCACATCAAGTGCGAGCAGATCTGCCTCATTTTCACGACGGACAATTACGCGGGCTTTTCCATCTTTTACAGCGACAACCGGTGGTCTTGGCACATGATTGTAATTACTAGCCATGCTGCGGCCATATGCACCCGTTGCGGGGGTAGCTACTAAATCGCCGGGTGCGATATCTGACGGAAGTTGAATATCGGAAATGATGATGTCACCAGTTTCGCAATGCTTTCCAACGAGACGCGATAAGGAATCTGGTGCAGTTGATACGCGTTGGGCAATAACCGCGGTGTATTCGGCATCATATAAACCAGGACGTGCGTTATCGCTCATGCCACCATCGACCGAAACATATTTACGCACTGTGCCATCTTCGAGTACAACATCTTTCACAGTTCCAACTTCATAGAGTGTGAACATGGTCGGCCCAACAATATTTCTGCCGGGCTCAAGTGAAATCACAGGTATATCTAGCTCGTACTTTGCGCACGCTTCTCGCACTGCGGCGCCAATTGCTGGAAGAACATCGGCGGGTTCAACGGTGATGTCTCCATCGATATATGCAATTCCAAATCCCCCGCCCAAATCAAGTTCAGGTAATTGCACACCATATGTATCGCGATACTTAGCCATAAATGCGAGAAGTCGATCGGTTGCAATCTCGTGCGCTGCTGCACCGAAAATTTGGGAACCGATATGGCAATGCACTCCGCGAAGTTCTAGCTCTGGCAGTTCGGCAACTGCCTGCACCGCCTGCCAGGCAGCACCTGAAGCAATAGAGAAACCAAATTTCACATCTTCGTGAGCGGTAGAAATCTTTTCGTGCGTATGGGCCTCGATGCCGGGTGTAAGCCTGAGCATGACTCCTTGGCGAACACCATGTTTGCGTGCTGCCGCTGCTACGCGCTCAATTTCAAAGAGTGAATCCATGACGATTGTCTTAACACCAACCGAGACTGCTCGATCAATTTCAGCAACAGATTTGTTATTGCCATGAACTTCTATCTTGGCCGGGTTAATGCCACCTGCTAGCGCAACTGCTAGTTCGCCACCGGTACAAACATCTATTCCAATTCCAATTTCGCTAATCCACTGCGCAACTGCTGTGCAGATAAAGGATTTCGCCGCGTAATAAATAGTCCCGGCCTGTGGTCCAAATTCACGCTGCAGGCCGTTATGCCAAGCAAGTGCGCGCGAACGATAGGCATCCTCATCTAAAAAGAAAGTTGGCGTTCCAAAATCTGCGGCTAACTGCTGCGCTGAAATTCCGGCAAGTGAAAGTTTTCCGCCGGCAAAGGATGCGTTATGTGACCACATGTTAGTACTCAATTACTTACATCCTCTCCGGTGCTGATACGCCTAAGAGATCAAGACCATTAGCAAGTACCTGCATTGTTGCAGCACAGAGCGCTGCGCGAGCAGAATGAATGGCGGCAATTGGCTCATCGCCCAACGGAAGCACGCGGCAATCAGCATAGAAGCCGTGATACACACCCGCTAACTCTTCTAGATAGCGCGCGACGCGGTGCGGCTCGCGAAATTCTGCCGCACTCGCAACTATGCGTGGGAAATCCGAGAGCGCACCAAGTAATTCGTTTTCACGATCATGCGTGAGTTGCGATGGATCAAATGAATCAACGCTGGCTGAGATTCCAAGTTCGGATGTGTTGCGCAGTACCGCTGCAATTCGAGCATGCGCATACTGCACGTAATAGACAGGATTTTCATTGGTATTTCGGCGCAGCACATCGATATCCATCACCATCGGGGTATCCACTGGGTAACGAATGAGGGTGTAGCGCGCTGCATCAACACCGACTTTCTCAACGAGTTCTTCCAAAGTAATAATCGTTCCAGCGCGCTTAGAAAGCTTTACCTCTTCGCCGCCCTCCATGATTTTTACTAGCTGACCAATGAGTACGTCGATGTTGTATTCAGGATTATCCCCGGCACACGCCGCTGTTGCTTTCAAACGTTGAATATAACCATGATGATCAGCACCCAACATGTAGATGCAGATATCAAAGCCACGTTCACGCTTATTGATGTAATAAGCAGTATCAGATGCAAAGTATGTGAGGTCGCCATCTGCCTTAATAATCACACGATCTTTATCATCTCCGAAATCTGTGGTGCGTAACCAGACTGCGCCATCAACATCAAAGACATGCCCTTGCGAGCGCAATTTATCGACTCCATGTTCGACCGCACCAGATTCATGCAGTGAGCGCTCGGAAAACCAGACATCAAATACGGTGTGGAAGGTTGTCAGTACTCGCTGTTGTTGCGCTAACTGCACTTTATAAGCAGCTTCTCGAAAATCTTCAGTGGCAGTTATTCCAGGGTTGGCCGCGAGCACTTCTGCTGCCAAATCTTTAATGTATTCCCCTTGGTAGCCATCTTCCGGAATCGGATTTCCGAGGGCGGCCGCTTGCACGGATTGACCAAATAAATCCATCTGGCGTCCACGATCATTAATGTAAAACTCGCGCGTGACGTCGGCGCCGGCAGCGCTGAGAACTCGACCGAGCGCATCTCCCACTGCCGCCCATCGAGTGTGGCCAAGGTGAAGTGGACCTGTTGGGTTGGCGCTAATAAATTCAAGATTGATTTTCACACCCTTAAGGGCATGACCGAGTCCGTAAGCGTTCTTGGCGGTAAGAATTGTGCGAACTAACTCTGCCTGACTAGCGCGATCGAGCGTAATATTAATAAAGCCCGGTCCGGCAATATCGACTTTAACGACGCCTGCAATAGATGCGATTGCCGCCTGCAAAATCGTTGCGATTTCACGTGGATTTTTGCCCGCGGCCTTCGCTAACTGAAGTGCAATCGATGTTGCGTAATCACCGTGATCACGATTTTTTGGCCGCTCGAGCGTAATCACAGTAGGCGCCTCGCCGGTGATCTCCCCTCGGGCAAATGATGCGGCTACGACTATTTGAATATCGCGGGCAAGTTGGTCGGCGAGCGAGGCTGTTGCTGAATCTTCACTACGCGACATTGTGCAAGGTTACCGGGTGCACGCGCAGGCTCGTCGTTATTTGGAGTCAGAGCCCAGTTACCCGTAACCTTCTCCCATATCGCTTCGAGAAATCGTTGAGATACGCGGGAGTGGTGAAATGGCAGACACGCAAGTCTTAGGAACTTGTGCTTCGGCGTGCGGGTTCAAGTCCCGCCTCCCGCACTAGCAAATTTTTTACGTTTAATAAGGGGCTCGAGATGGCGAAACAATCTCCGGCAAAAATCAAAAAACTTCGGGGCGAAGCGATGCGCGCTGCCGCTGCTCGTAAAGCTGCTCGAGCTGCAGACCAGAACGAAATCCTGCGTGGTGAAGTGGACCTCGATGCCTACGCCGATGTTGATGGTGCTTGGCGCGAGATTGGATTAGCTGCCCCGGCTCGTCGAGCCCTTATTGATGAAGGCCTCTACAAATTAAGTGACTTGCGAAAAGTCTCTTTGGATTTGATTAAAGATTTGCATGGCATGGGGCCAAACACAATTCGCATATTAATTTCGGAGATGAAGAAGAAAGATTTATCGTTTAGAAAATAAGAGCTTGTTACACGAAGAAACTATAAGCAAGCAGCAGGCCACCGATTGCGAATCCGAGGGATGCAGCGGTCTTACTCTGAAGCCACGCCTTTCCTGAATCTGTAAATGTAATCAGCAACAGAAGTAGCCCCGGACCGATAAGCACAACGCTCTTCATGAGGTTGCCGTCAGCGCCGGTTTGATAACGCAGATTGATGAGGCCGATAGCGAGGGCGGCATAGGCGCCCATTCGGAAATTATTTATGCGCGACAAGTTCATTTGTGAAGTGTAATGCAGATTGTGCGGGCAAAGCAGAAGGGCGCCGGTTTCCCGACGCCCTTCCCTAATTAGTATGAGTAATTAGTGATCTGCTGGCATGCCTTCAGCATGTGACTTCATGCGTGCGATCTTCAAGATTGTTAGACCGAATACGCACTTCGCTAGAACGTCAGCGATTGAGTATCCAACCTGAATTGCAACGAATGATGATGCTGAAGCATCACCAACGATGTTGAAGATGTACGCGATTGGGTAGACACCCCATGTTGCGATGAGGAGTAGACGCAAACGTCCTACTGTCTCTGCAACGCCAGCTGGCTGGCGATCGAGTGACTTGCCAAGCTCTACGAATAGTACGTAGAGGATGTAGATAAATGGGATTGTTGAAAGCACACCGAAAAGAACCTGTGAGTTCTGGTCAGATGAAATTTCACCTGGGTATCCAAGTGCGATCATCGCAGCTGATGCTGGGACGAGGCGTGTGATAAGTGACTTAGAAGCAGCTGCAGCAAGTGCAAGAACTGCAATTACCTCAACGAGAAGTAGTGGAACAGTTAGTAGCCAGTCAACATAGCGGTATGCCTCGTTGAATGCGCCCTGCTCGCCTGAAACATTTACAGCCATTCCTTCTGAAGCTTCAGTGAATGAGTTGAAAATGCGGTAGTAGTGGTAGGCAGCAATGAATGTAACCATTGATGACATAACAAGCGCATTGCGGTACTTAGGTAGAACTCGTGACTGTGATACGAGGGTATACACAGTGCATGCGAGCATTGAGATCAGAGCGAATGAAAAGACCGCGTAAACGGCGTTCCATTGGTTGCTGTCGAGTGTTACTGACATGTATTAAGCCTCCGTGAGTGCTTATCAATGCGGACCGGGCGGTCCGCAGGTTCGGTGCGGCCCTTGGAATCCTCGAGGAACTCCAGCGGCCGCCGACGGGAATATTGTGCGCCTAATTTGGGCAATCTGCACCCCTTTTGTGCAAGTGTTTTGCATTTTTTTAGGGTGAGATGCGGCTTTCGAGTGGGCAAAGTGGGCCAATTTACGGGCCTACTCTTTAGTAACTTACTTGGCGCATTGGCAACACCATAGCTTCGCTGACACCATAGGCTTACCGATATGAGCGACACAGATGTGAGCAATACAGATGTGAGCAATACAGATGTGAATAGGCCTCTGGGCGTTCACCCACCGAAATTGCGCGGGTGGTTCCATCTCGGCGCAACTCCTGTCGTCATCGTTGCTTCGCTCATTCTCTTTATTTTAAGTCGCGAATCATTGCGATTTGCCGTGGCGCTCTACTCCATAACCGCCATCATGCTCTTTAGTGTTTCTGCGATTTACCACCGCGTTCCGTGGGTGCCGAGTAAGAAAAAGATTTGGCGCAGGTGGGATCATGCAAATATCAACTTGCTTATCGCCGGTTCTTATACGCCTTTTGCGGTAGCGCTGCTCGATAGTCGCGACCGAAACATTCTGCTCTCGGTCATTTGGATTGGCGCACTCTTTGGAGTCGCCATCCGTGTCTTCTGGGTTGGCGCACCGCGTTGGCTCTACGTCGCTAATTATTTAGTACTGGGTTGGGTCGCGGTGATTTATACCCCCCAGCTTTATCGCGAGGGTGGTTTATGGGTGTTAATTCCCATCCTTATCGGAGGGCTGCTCTATTCAATTGGGGCGATTTTTTACGCCTTGAAATTGCCGGGCCGCAACGCGAAGTACTTTGGTTTCCACGAGCTTTTCCATATCTTTGTGCTCGCAGCATGGATTTCTCAGTACTTGGCGGTCTCTTTTGCCATTTACCGAAAGTAGCTAGATGCCCTAATCTTGGGTTCTCACAATGGGCCGCCTGCCCAAGTGGGTAGATCTATCCGATACCGCGAATGAGAGTCATCACCATGGCAGAGAAGAATTTCCGTAACTGGGTTGGTTTCCGTGACGAAGCTGACCGGGAACCGGTAGCAAACCCAGTTGATCGTATTCGCGATCTCGAATCGCAATTAGCAGATCTACGTTCACGACGTGACATCACCGGACTTTCTCGGGAAGAGTTTGAAATTCTCGCTACTGAAACTGCGATGTCGATGGTCAAATCTGCCCAAGCGCGCGAAGCAAAAGCGCTAGCTGTAGCAGACCGTGTTATTTCAGAATCTTCCCGCAGCGCAAAAGACACGTTGGAGGGCGCGGAAAACAAAGCACGCAGTATTTTGGCTGGGGCTGAAACTCGCGGGCGCAAATATATTTCTACAGCTGAAGCAGAAGCTGCCGAGCTCATTCGCGATGCAAGTCGGGAAGCCGCAACTGTGGCCGATGCCAAGGTGCGCGAAGCTGAGGCCATCGTCGATGGAAAGCGCCGAGAGGCGGCGGCTCTTGCCACCGCTGCACGTCGTGAGGCGGAGCGAGTTATCGGTGAAGCCTCTGAAAACGTCAATGAATATCGTGCTTGGCTGGCTGACATCATCACCGAATCTGAGCGCCTTTACCGCAGTCAGACGCAAGCGTTATCTGCGGCAGAAGCGGCAATCGCACAATCTCGCGAACGATTAGATTCCGCATTTGCTCGCTTGAGCAAAATGGGTCATCTTGTAGAAAGTGCAATGAATGCAGATGGCACAATTAAAAAATCTACCCCGATAGAAGTAGAGAGCAAGCGCACTCGAGCCGCTATCAGCGCGCCAACACGTTCCACAAAATCTGTCGCAAAGCGTCCAGTTAAGAAATCTGCTCCTAAGCGCAAGTAATTCCGATGGCTGCCAGACGCGGTATCCAATACATCCCTGCAATCGATGGGCTTCGCGCACTAGCAGTAATTGCGGTGATGCTTTATCACCTTGGCTTTACTTGGATTCCGGGCGGCTTTCTCGGAGTTGATCTCTTCTTCGTTATCTCTGGTTACGTAATCACACGCCTGCTACTTGATTCTATTGAACAAAGTGGTGGACTTGATCTTCGTGGTTTCTATCTCGCTCGTGCCCGACGATTGTTACCCGCACTTTTATTTACAGTAACAACTACCACCATTGCTATTGGAATCTGGGCGCCCGACACCATCAAACGTTTTCTGACCGACATTCCATTTGCACTGACTGGCACTATGAATTGGTGGCTCGTTGCACGCCAGCAGGATTACTTCGAAAGTATCGGCCGGGCGCCCCTTCTTCAGCACACCTGGTCACTTGCTGTGGAAGCCCAGTTCTACCTGCTCTGGCCACTCATTCTCTACTTTGTTCTCAAGCGCTTAGGCAAAAACCGAATTCCAATCGCCGCACTTATTATTGCTGGCGCCTCAGGTGTTGCTCTTCTTCTGGTCTCGCTATCACTAGATGCATCCAATACCTCCAAGGTAAGTCACGTTTACTTCGGAACAGATACTCACAGCATCGGCTTGTTTTTAGGTGCCGCCCTCGCAGTGAGTTGGATACCCCAGAATTTCACTACCAACGTCACCAAGAAGGCGCAAGACTTCATTGATGGAATAGGCGTCTTTGGATTCATTGGAATAATCGCAACTTTCTTGCTTATCGATGAAACCAAACCAACCTTATACAAGATCGCTTTCCCACTTGCCGCTCTCTTCGGTGCTTCAATAATTATGTCTGTTGTTCACCCAGCATCGCGCTTTGCACCGATTCTTCAAAATCCAGTTTTGGTCTGGATTGGCCAGCGTTCTTATGCAATTTATCTCTGGCACTGGATAATTTTCCAAGTTACTCGTCCTGCCGTCGATCTCGCCGGACAAATGTGGGCGCTCTATGCGCTACGAATTCTGATTGTTTTTGCACTTGCCGATATCTCCTTGCGATATGTAGAGCAACCAATTCGAAGAGGCGCTCTTAAGAATTGGACCACCGGGCTTAAATACCGAACTAAGAAAGAGCGAACGACACAAACTCGAACATTCGCACTCGCATTCATCGTCGTCTTTGCCCTTGCTGCCGTTGTGAGTGTGCGCGCTATCTCAATCGGTAATGAGCAGCGTGCGGCAATTGAAGAGAGCCTCGGTTCCACCGAAATCTCAATAGTGGCGCCGGTGGACGAGGGGCTCTGGGTGACTGGCGATTCTGTCATTTTAGGAATTCGAGCGACCCTAGGTGCCCAGGAGCCGATTGCGCTCATTAATGCACGTATCGGGCGGCAGGCCCCAGAGCTACTTGAGGTAATGCGAAGCGATAAAGCTGAAGTAGCTGACTCGCCGGTGATATTTAACTTAGGCAACAACGGGGTCTTGAATCGCAGTGACGTTGAGGCAATTTTCGAAGTTGTAAAATATCAATCTCAAATTATTGTGGTCAACGCAGCTGTTGATAGACCTTGGCGTGAAGCAAACAATGCACTTGTAGCTGAGATAGCAAAACAGTACCCCGCAGTCACATTGATAGATTGGAGCGCGATTTCCACCGGCCATCCCGAATATTTCGCGCCGGATGGAATTCACTTAGTGCCGACTGGCGTTGCCGTTTATGTGGAAGAAATTCTTAACGCTCTAAAATAAAAAACCCCGACCATTACTGGCCGGGGTTTCTTACTCAATTTTTATTCGAACTGACCTGCAAAACCAAATGGTGTTGCAACTCCCAGTGAACCATCTGCATAGACAGCTGAGACTCGGAATGAAGTTGATCCTTCAGTTGAAGTCTTAGCAAATTCTGCCGCATAGGTTGTGGCAGATACTTCAGAGACAACTTTCCAATCGCCAAGGTTTGCCCGGGTCTCTACTGAGTAACCTGTGACATCACCAGCTGGTGCTTTCCAAGTAATGACCATTACTGACTTAGAACTATCTTTCCAGTTACCAATGAAGCGAGTAGGTGCCTCACCTGTTGTATCGGCCGGAACTGTAGCAGCTGGAGTTTCTTCAACCATTGCTGGTTCTGAAGTTTCTGGTGCTGCTGACTCTGTTGCAACAGGCGCCGGAGTTGAAGCGTCATCACTTTCTTTACCTGAATTTGTCACGATAATCGCGCCAATTAAAAGGATTCCAAGGAGAACTGCAAAGAGCACCTTTGCTGAGGAACTGTTACCCGCGTTAGTCGCTGGCTTGGAAGATGGAGCAGCCTTTGCAGCCGCCGCTGAAGTGCGTGGCGCCGCAGGTGCTGGTGTTGTTGAAACGTTGACTCGCGCACCACCAATTGCTGGAACTGGCGGAATAACAATCTGCGATGCAGCTTTCTTACGGGCAGCAGAGTTCTTTACCGCCTTCTTCGCTGTTGACTTTTTGGCTGTTGACTTTTTGGTAACTTTCTTTGCTGCGCTCTTCTTTACAACTGCTTTCTTTGCAGTTTTTTTAGCTGCAACTTTCTTAGTCGTGCTCTTCTTAGCGGTCGCCTTCTTCACAACTTTCTTAGTCGCGCTCTTCTTGGCGGTTTTCTTCTTTGGCGCAGCTTTCTTAGCTGCTGACTTCTTCTTTACTGCCACAGTAATCTCCTAGATGTTTGGACTTCAAAGGTGGTGGGAATGGTCCAAGTTTAGCCCAGGCTTTTGAGCAAAGTGATCACATGCGGTGCGATGGCTCGAAGTGATTTCCCTCGATGACTTATTGCATCCTTGGCATCTGCGCTCATTTGCGCACTTGATTCGCTCAAGCCATGCGGTGAGAAAATGGGGTCATACCCGAATCCGTTATCACCCACTGGCGCAGGTAAAATCGAGCCAAAAAAGCGCGCTTCTTCGCAGTGGCTTCTGCCATCCGGAAGATAAAGCGCAGCAACGCAGGTGAAGTGTGCGCCTCGCGCATCATCAGGAACGCCACGTAATTGATCAAGTACTTTCTGGTTATTTGCCGCATCATCACCGTGCGCCCCGGCCCATCGTGCCGAGTAAATTCCTGGGTCGCCATTTAAGTAATCAATACAGAGTCCGCTGTCATCAGCAATTGCTGGCAATCCGGTTGCTATCGACATTTCGCGCGCTTTCTTGAGCGCATTCTCTTCAAAAGTTGCGCCGTCTTCTATCACATCATGTAAATCTGGGAACTGATCTAGTCCCACAAGATTTATCGCTCCCGGCGCAACCGATTCAAGAATTCTACGAAACTCTTCAATCTTGCCTTTGTTGCGAGTGGCAAGTAATAGCGTATGTGACATTTAGCGCGCGAGAGCTTGTTTCTGTAATGCAGTAAGTTCAGCGCATCCAGCAACTGCCAGATTAAGGAGTGAATCAAGGAGTGTGCGATCAAATGGCGCACCCTCAGCCGTTCCTTGCACTTCGATAAATCGTCCATCGCCTGCACACACCACATTCATATCTGTCTCTGCTCGCACGTCTTCTTCATAACATAGGTCGAGCATAGGAACACCATCAATAATTCCAACGCTTACAGCGGCCACTGAATCTGCGAGAGGTTTTGCACCTGCCTTTACATGGCCCTCTTTCTGAGCCCATGCAATCGCATCAGCTAGCGCGACATAAGCACCGGTAATTGCAGCAGTGCGCGTACCACCATCGGCTTGCAAAACATCGCAATCGATAACAATTGTATTTTCGCCAAGTTCTTTCATATCAACGATGCCACGTAGTGAACGACCGATGAGGCGGGAGATCTCTTGTGTGCGACCACCCAACTTACCTTTTACGCTCTCGCGATCTGAACGTGTGTGAGTTGCTCTTGGCAACATTGAATATTCAGATGTCACCCATCCATTTCCAGAATCCTTTAACCAGCGCGGCACGCCAGGAGTAAATGATGCGACGCAGAGGACGCGGGTCTTACCAAATTCAACAAGTACGGAACCTTCGGCGTGTTCTAACCAACCGCGCGTAATTTTGATATCGCGAAGTTGAGCTACTGTGCGTGCATCATTGCGTGCCATGACATTCCTCGTTCTCTATGTGGGGTGCTTGCTATAGGTCTTGGTGCTGAACTGATCCAACTTCTGGACCAAGGAAACGTCGTGCAAGTGATTCAAATGCGTGCGCATCCCCTGTTGCTAGGAACTTATGAGTGGGGGGTTGGTTAGCACTGGCTCGGAGCAACTCATTTTCTACCAAGACCCGATAAAGGTCTTTCGCTGTCTCTTCTGCACTCGAAACGAGTGATACGCCATTTCCCATAACGTAAGAGATGACGCCAGTGAGAAGTGGGTAGTGCGTGCAGCCTAAAACCAGGGTATCAATATCAGCATCAATCATCGGCTTTAGATACTCGCGGGCAACTTTTGTAATTGCCTCCCCTGACGTCTCTCCGCGTTCAACAAATTCAACAAAGAGCGGGCAGGCGATAGATTCAATACTCAATTGTGGAGCAGCAGCAAATGCATCGAGATACGCCCGCGATTCAATCGTTGCCCTGGTACCAATTACGCCAACCCGACCCGAACGTGTTGCTGCAACGGCGCGACGAACGGCAGGTTGAATAACTTCAATCACCGGAATGGAATATCGCTCTCTGGCATCGCGCAACATGGCCGCACTTGCGGTGTTGCATGCGATAACTAATGCTTTAACTCCTTGCTCAACTAAAAAATCTAAAGTTTCAAGTGAGAAGTCGCGAACTTCCGCTAGTGGTCTTGGGCCATATGGACCGCGCGCAGTATCACCGATGTATAGCGTTGATTCATTTGGCAGCTGATCAAGAATCGCTCGTGCCACCGTTAATCCGCCAACGCCGGAATCAAAGATACCGATTGGCGCAGAACTCATGAGCAGAGTCTAACCGCGAGTGCGGGTTAAGCCCAAAGAGTGCCGTCGAGTCCTTCAGTGGCGGCCTCAATCTCCGAGCCGTACACACCGGTAGATAAGTACTTCCAACCGGCATCACAGACAATAAATGCGATATCCGCATCGCGTTTTGCAGCGATTGCTTCTTTGCCCATTGCGATTGCAGCATGCAAAATTGCCCCGGTAGAAATACCAGCAAAAATGCCTTCAACTTCTAACAATTCACGAACACGCTTCACTGAATCTTCGGCGCCTACTGAAAAACGCCGCGTGAGAATTGATGCGTCATAAAGCTCGGGAACAAATCCTTCATCAATGTTACGTAATCCATACACCAATTCACCATAGCGAGGTTCGGCCGCGATGATCTGTACATCTGGATTTTGTTCGCGTAGATAGCGACCTGCCCCCATCAGCGTGCCAGTGGTTCCAAGTCCTGCCACAAAGTGCGTGATAGTTGGTAAATCTTTAAAGATTTCCGGCCCAGTACCGTTGTAATGTGCGGCAGTATTTGCTGGGTTTCCATATTGATAAAGGAAAACGTAATCAGGATTCTTTGCGGCAATCTCTTTCGCAACCCGAACCGCTTCGTTAGAACCACCAGCTGCAGGAGAAGAGATAATCTCCGCACCCCACATCTCAAGTAATTGCCGACGCTCTGGGCTGGTGTTCTCCGGCATTACGCAGATAAGTTTGTAACCGCGAACTTTCGCCGCCATCGCTAGCGAAATTCCGGTATTGCCACTCGTCGGTTCCATAATTGTGGCGCCAGGTTTTAACAGTCCATCGCGTTCAGCTGCGTCAATCATTGATAGCGCTGTGCGGTCTTTAATCGAACCAGTTGGATTTCGATCTTCCATCTTCGCCCATAGACGAACATTGGGTGCAGGAGATAGACGAGGTAGACCGATAAGAGGTGTGTTTCCTACCGATGATTCGAGTGAGTCATAACGTGCCAAATTTATCCACCAGCGACAGCAGGCAAAATTGTGATGGAGTCTCCATCTTTAATGGCAGCTTCTAATCCACCCAAGAAACGCACATCTTCATCGTTGATGTAAATATTGATGAAACGACGCAGCGCACCATCTTCGAGCAGACGCTCGCCCATTCCTGGGTATTGCGTATCAAGATGAGAAATAATTAGCGCCAAAGAAGCACCCTCTGCTTCAACCGTTTTCTGGTCTTTTGTGTAGGGGCGCAAAATCGTTGGGATGCGAACTTCAATGGACATGGTGCAATTATGTCGAAGAATCGACGCTATCTCTAATCGAGAATAGTGACGGGCTCTTCTGTGACGATCCCATCAATAATGCGATATGAGCGGAATTCTGGAGTTGTTGCAATCTCTTTGCGGGTAGAGACCAAGACGTAATGTGCGCCCGGCTCGCCGGCATAGGCGATATCTGTTCTCGATGGATAGGCCTCGGTCTCTGTATGTGAATGATAGATAACGACAATTTCCTCATCGTTATCATCAACTTCGCGGTACAGCTTAAGAAGATCTTTTGGATCAAATTCATAGAATGTTGGTGAGTGTGCTGCGTTGATCATGGGTTTATGTCGAAGTGCTTTGTCGGAACCTATTGGTCCGAGAATTACACCGCAGCACTCGTCCGGATATTCCGCCCTTGATTGCTCGAGAATCGCTTCCACCATCGCGCGCGAAATTTCCAGAGTCATGTATTAATCGTACAAGATTAAATCTTATGAATTACCTAGCTGAGATTCTTCGTCCTCATCGGCATCATCAATGAGCGCCGAAAGTAGGGTTTCTTGTAACCAACCTAGCCAGGTGTAGACCGCATACACACCACGAAGTGGGTCATCGGGTGAAAGAATTTCCAGGTGCTCATGTGAATTGTTCTCCACTTTAAGGCGGACGCCGAGAGCTAAGCGAATATCGTTAATCGCGCCCAGCCATGCATTTGCATTATCGTGATCTAAATCAACGGTGCCATCAGTCGATGCCTTTAAATGGATTCGCATGGCAATTGCATGTGCCTGCTTTTTTGAGCGAAGAGTTGATTCGGTATACCTGCGGAACTCTGATGCATCAACAGAATCAGCATAAGCATTTGGCAAGAGTCGATGCAGGACATCATCTTCTGGAGGCGAATCGTGAGAAGTGATACCAACCATTGCAGCTAGCGGATCATCATTTCCGTGATCAGTGCGTTCGGCTAAAAGTTCAATTATCTGCTGGCAGAGGTTAAGCAGCACTTCCTTCTCGCTATCGGCGAACTGTGCAACATAAGAATGATCTCCATGTCGTCGAAACCCCTCGGTGGAGCTCACAGTTGATCACCACGTTGAACGGTTGCCCACAGTCCATATTCATGAAGTCGGGCGACATCATGTTCCATCTCTTCCCGACTTCCAGTTGAGACTATTGCTTTTCCTTCAGTATGGACCTGCATCATCAGTTCCGTTGCACGAGCTTTTGAATATCCAAAAAGTTCCATAAAAACATAGACCACGTAACTTTGAAGATTTACAGGGTCATCCCAGACAATCGTTACCCACGGTGTATCACTAGCGAAGATTGCTCTAATCTCTTCTTCGATTTTATCTGCGGTTTTCACCATCACCGGATAATGATATTAAATGTCTGGCCCGTGAAGGCGCTCCAGGTGGTATCTGCGCTCACAACCGTTCGTAGTGTGAGCACACCACGAGTCTGTGCCGGAAGCGTGAATGTGAAGTTACCTTGAGCATCAGTCGTAACTGGCTCCACGATGGCGCTCCACTGTTTTCCAACTGGTTTTTCGAGTGAGACCGCAACGTCGGCTGTGCGCGGAATGAGATGACCAGATATCTGGAATTGCGTTGAAGACTTCACATTTGTAGGGGCTTTGATATTCAGCGCTCTGCTAATGGTGATTGGAAATTCAGGAGATACTCCTTCAGTCCTCTCCCACGAAGGGTCTGAATAGATTCGGATTGAGGTTGATTTACCAATAACAATCGTCTTCTCAATCTTTCCCTCTGAATTGGTAATTGCGCTAGCCAGCGTGCGCCAAGTACTCTCACCGGCAGATTTTCCTTCGATTCTTACCGGCATGTTCACAATTGGCGATTTATCTTTGATACTCAATTGTGCGCTAACTGTAAATGCAGATCCATATGTCATCTCAGTCTTATCAACCGACGCCACGACGCTTACCCGATCTGGAGCGATAGATTTCGCAACATTTCTGACTGATTCGATTGCCAGCGGTTCGCCCATGCCAAATGTCCACGCAGTAATTCCACCAATTCGATATTTAGTTACCAGCGCTGCGCGAAGCTCCCAACCACGAGCATCTTGATACCACGCAGTGCGGGAGGCGGTACATGATGTGGCAAGGCCACCGGCTGTCGTTCCGTTGTAAACCTTTTGGTAGGTGAAGGTCGATTCGCCAAACTGTTCGTTGTAAGTAGGGGTTGCGCCATAGGTGGCGGCAAGTGATTGCGCATTTCTCATTACAAATGTTGCAGCCTTCGCCCCGGTTTTTACTGATGCCGCGACATTTGCCGGGCAAACGCCAGTGACTGCAGTAACCCAATCTCTCCCATAACCCGGAACACCAACAAACACCTTCGATGCCGGCATAATTGAAATCGCGTACTGCACCGTGCGTTCGGTCCAAGATATTGGTCCAATTGGCCCAACCTTGGCAACGGAATAGTCGTAGGTCATTATTCGCAACTTATCGATAGATGGCGCGATTGCCTCCCATGCATAAACAAAGTAACCCTTCTGTTTATCTGCTGGGTTTAATACATATGGGGTTGATACCGAGAGCAACTTCTTTTCTGCACGCAGCGCAACACTGAGTTCCTTGATAAATGCAACCCATAACGGCGCGGTCGCTTTCCAGCTTGTATTTCCATCGACAAATGCAAAACCTTCGAAATCAATATCAATTCCGTCATAGTTATTTGTGCGCACTAAATCCATGATGACCGTAACAATCTGAGTGCGAGATGCTGGAGTTTTAAGTAACCCGGCGAGTACACCTTTGCTCGTTCCATCTGTAATTGTTGGAATAATCTGTAGGTTCGCATTACGTAGCGCCGTGAGTGGCTCAGAGATCGGAACACTTGGATTCGCTGGCGCATAAAGATCTGTGATCTCAGATTTTTTACTCTTCGCGTTGTATTTCAGTGTGTACCAAAATGGCATCACTTCCTTGATGAGATCAGCGTTACTAAGTACATCAGGCAGCGCGGTCTTCATCGAATAATATGGAATCCAACCGGTAAGAATTTTGCGCGGCGTATTTTCTTCAGCGCGGGCAGCAGGTACTTGTAAAGCGCTGACTAGCAAAGAGATGAGCAGGGTTGCACTTAGACCAACTCGTGCGATTTTCTTCATACTCTTTTTCCAAATATAGTTTTTAGGTGATCCATCAATCTGCCACCGAACTCGCGATCAATTGACCAAGTATTGGCAAGAATAGAAGCTAGCGAAATCATTTTAGGAAAGAGTGGGATAGGGCTGAGAATAAACAGCAGGGAGACCAGAATTCCCAGTACACCCACAAGAATGAGCAAGGCCCTACGGAAAATATTTGCAGCTGGGTTCGCTGTGAGTGAATGGGCAATCCGACTGGTGAGCAGTATCGATACTGGACCGCTAAATACGGTAATCAATAAGAGGATTGAGATAAAGAAGGCCAGTGATTCCATGCCTACCTCTCCCATGTTGTATCAGTTGCTGCAAAGAGTGCCATATCAATCTGCCCGCCATCCTCGCGAGTGACTTTCTTGCGCATGATTCCTTCTTTTTCATAGCCGGCGCTGAGTAATAGCTTCTGCGAATGGTGATTATCGACATCAACCAGCGCCTCAATACGTTTAAATCCAATTTCACCGAATCCGAGTTCGGTAATCATTTTCGTAGCTTGCGTGCCAATTCCCTTACCGCGCTGTGCTGGATCAATCCAATATCCAACTTCAGCGGTGTGGTTTCGGATGTTTACCGAGTGAAGGGAAATCTCGCCAGCGAACTTCTTATCGACGCCGTTTCCGTAATCAATCACAAATAAAATCTCACGTCGTTCAGCAAAGGCGAAGGGGGCGTTACGTACAAATTCAATTGCGTGGTCCAGTGTGTAGTTCGAGGGAACGGTAGTAAATGCTGGAATTAGTGGGTCCTGACATGCGTGAAGGACCGCATCGATATCGTCTTCAGTGCTGGGGCGAAGCGTGATCAGCCCATGCGAGAGAGTAGGTATCTGCGCCGGCCACCAAATCATTGCTCAATCTTATGGCAGAGCTAAGTCAACAACGGGAGGTGCAGTTGAAGTGTTAGCCAATCAATTCTGAGTCACGATGACGACTCTGGTCGTGGGTGCAACTTAAGTTGGATGGTAGCGCGGCGCAGTTATCGCAGAGCAAAATTAGCTGATGACAAGTGGCTGTGTGGCAATTGCGAAAATCTTTTGTTGGCGCCGCACACTTATCGCATTCACCTATGACCTTCGCCTTATCTGAGAAATCCATCGAGATGCGATCATCGAAAATATAGAGTGAACCTTCCCACGAGGCGTCATCACCAAAACGATTTCCGTACTTCACAATGCCACCATCTATTTGATAAACCTCGTTGAATCCTCGGTTCTTCATCACGACCGAGAGAATTTCGCAGCGAATACCGCCGGTGCAATATGTAACGACCGGCTTATCTTTTAAGTGATCGTACTTTCCGCTTTCAATTTCCTTGACGAAGTCACGGGAGGATTCAACATCAGGAACAACCGCGTTCTTAAATTTTCCAATTTTCGCCTCGTAGGCATTGCGGCCATCGAAGAAGACAACTTCATCGCCGCGCTCCTTAACTAGTTCTTCTACTTGTTCCGGGCGCAGGTGAATTCCACCACCGATAACACCATTTTCATCAACCTTAATTTCATCAGGGTTTCCAAATGCGACGAGCTCATCCTTGACGACCACTCGCAGCCGTGGAAATTCATTACCTGTGCCATCTGACCATTTGAAAGCAATATTCTTAAAGCCTTGGTAGCGACGAGTTTCTCTCACATATTTCTTCACATCGGCCATCTCACCGCCGACAGTTCCATTAATTCCATGGGGAGAAATCAGGATTCGCCCTTTGAGATTTAAAGATTCACAGAGTTGTTTCTGCCAAAGACGCATCGCCTCGGGATCTGCAACGGGGGTAAAGCCGTAATACAGAACCACTTTATTTAGCTTAGGTGCGTGCTTGTTCACGAAACTAGTCTAACTCGTGAGCACTTAGTAATAAAAACGGCGACCTCAAGTACCGCCAGTAACGCTCGAGAAAATACTTTTCCACAACCAACTTCCCGCGCGCTCAACTCCACCCCGCGTTGTCAGTGCATCACGCAAATATCTCGCTATGACAACAGCGCGGCTTATTGATGTAAAGGTGCTTTCAGCGGCCATCGCTGACTTACTCTTTGCCACTCCAAGTGCAAACACTTTAGCCAAGCTTTCAGCAATTGATCCATTCTCATTACCCGCGTCAGATCGTATTGATTATCTTTCGGCGTTAGAGCGACAAGATGGTTGGCTCTTTGCGCTAAAGCAACGCGCAATCACTGCAGTCGCGGGGGTGCAAGCTTCCGAAGGAGAGGGAGCAATCTTTGGCGTCGATGAAGCAGAGCGCGAAGATGTCTCGACCGCACTTCGACTTGCCCCAGCGACAGCACAAATGCGTATCGATATCGCGCGTACCTTGGTAAATAACTTACCTAATACTTGTTCTGCTCTTGCTATTGGAGAAATCTCCTCGGCACATGCAACAGTAATTGCGCGCGAAACTGCATCAGCGATTCGTGATGGAATGGCAGAATCTGCAATCTTCGAGATTGAAGAACGGGCCATCGCATTTGCTGAATTTCATACTCCTGGCCAAGTCGCAAACCATGTCCGCAATGCAGTTGCTAAATATGCTCCTGAAGAATTTGAAGATATAACGTTGCGGGCACAATCGATGCGCAGAGTTAGCTGTTTCAATGATCCTGATGGCATGTCCACTGTTGTTGCAATACTTCCCGCCGCAGATGCACAAATGGTGATGAATTCGATTGAAGCTTTCATTCTTCGCGAAAATCAGAGAATTGAGAATGAGGCAATAGAGACTGCTGGCAATACGTCAAGTGCTGACGCGTCGAAGAACGGCGGTGCCTCAAAGGGCGATGAGACCGAAGAGCGCAAGCGCACTAAAGATATGCGCAGAGCTGATGCATTCTCTTCGATCTGCGCTGCATACCTTTCCGATCTCACTGAAGTTGTTACACCACATCGTCGGCCAGTAACAGTAAACGTCACTATTGATTTACCAACTCTTTTAGGGCTTGCTGAAAATCCAGGCCAGCTTGCTGGTTACGGTCCAATTCCCGCATCAGTCGCCCGCGAACTTGCTTCAGATTCACAGTGGAAACGTTTTATTACCGAACCACAAAGTGGAAATCTGCTCGACTTCGGTCGCGAGAGTTATGAGCCTCCGCAACATCTCAAAGATTTTCTAATCGCCCGAGATCGCACCTGTCGATTCCCGGGTTGTCGAAGATCGGCGCTGCTTTCGGATCTCGATCATGCCCAGAGTTGGGAAACCGGTGGGCACACATCAATTGAAAATATCGGCGCACTCTGCCGGCGACACCACCGACTCAAAACCCATGATGGCTGGTCGCTGGAAAGTTTCCCCGATGGTTCCTGCACCTGGCGTTCCCCGCTGGGCAAAGAGTTCTTCACTCCTGCCCGCTCCATGAACGAGCCCGTCTGATTTTCCAGCCCGCTCCATGAACGAGCCCGGGCGCAGGTTGGGGTTGCAAGTAGTTGAAAGTTCAACTACATTAGCGTCATACCAAAGGAGCAAAAATGCCAGCAGTAACGGTCAGCGATATAACAATTCTTCCGCGCATCTCTGATGCGACTCATCTTCGTGCGCGTCGAGTTAAGAGCATTACTACTGCGCCACAAGGATTCGAAGGCGAAGGATTTCCAGTACGTCGCGCCTTTGCTGGCGTTGATCTTGCAGAACTAGATCCTTTTATTCATTTAGATCAAATGGGTGAAGTTGAATACGCACCTGGTGAACCAAAAGGAACTCCTTGGCATCCACACCGCGGCTTTGAAACTGTTACCTACATTATTGATGGCATCTTTGATCATAAAGATTCCAACGGTGGTGGCGGTTCGATTACAGATGGCGACACCCAGTGGATGACAGCTGGCGGCGGAATTCTTCACATCGAAACTCCCCCAGAGCATTTGGTAATGTCCGGTGGGTTATTCCACGGCTTCCAACTCTGGGTAAATCTTCCAGCGGTTAAGAAGTGGTCGCCACCTGCATATCAGGATGTACGAGCAAACGATGTAGCACTTCTAACATCTCCTGATGGTGGTTCACTTGTTCGCATTATTGCTGGCGAACTCGATGGACATGTCGGTCCCGGTTCAACCCAGACTCCAATTACTTTGATTCACGCAACTGTTGCACCTGGTGCTGAACTCAGACTTCCTTGGCGCAAGGATTACAACGCACTCGTGTACACAATGTCCGGTAATGGATTTGTCGGCGATGAGCAGCGTCCGGTTTCAATGGGACAACTCACTGTCTTTGCCGAAGGCGATTGCATTGTTATTCGTGCTTCAAATCAGCAAGAGACTCGTTCACCGAATCTTGAGCTATTCATTCTTGGCGGTCAGCCAATTAAAGAACCTGTCGCATGGATGGGTCCCTTTGTTATGAATACAAAGAGCGAAGTAATGCAAGCATTTGAAGATTTCCAGAAAGGTCTCTTGGGATCTATCCCTGCGATTTATAAGGATGATGCCAAGAAGCCGATTCATCGCACCGATAAGTTATCCGGAGATGTTAAGCCCGCGGAGATTCTCGACGTACACAACGCTCCCACTGACCTACAAGAGGGTTAAGCCTCAGCCTTAAAGAGCTTTAAGCGCTGAAACAACTTTGGTCAGAGATGCCTTGGCATCACCAAAGAGAAGCATTGTCTTTGGATCATAGAGAAGTTCGTTCTCGATGCCAGCAAATCCTGGACGCATTGAGCGCTTCAAGAAGATGATGTTGGCAGCGTTACTTACTTCCAAGATAGGCATTCCATAAATTGGGCAACCTGGAGTTGTCTGCGCAGCTGGGTTCACTACATCGTTTGCACCGATAACAATGGCAACATCTGTCTGGCTAAACGTTGGATTTACTTCATCCATTTCAGCCAGCTGATCATACGGAACATTTGCTTCGGCAAGAAGAACGTTCATATGTCCCGGCATGCGACCTGCTACTGGGTGAATTCCATAGGCAACATCAATTCCCTTTGAAATCATAAGATCGGCAAGTTCGCGCACTGTGTGTTGGGCTTGCGCAACAGCTAATCCGAAGCCAGGAACGATAACTACACGTCGCGCGTAGTTAAGAAGAATGGCAACGTCATCAGGAGAACCTGAGCGCACTGGTCGTTCTTCGGCGACACCAGTTGCTGCTTGTGGCTTTGCCGTAAATGCACCGAAGAGAGTTCCAAATAGTGAACGTCCCATAGCTTCTGCCATGAGGCGAGTCAAGATTGTTCCTGATGCACCAACGAGCGTTCCAGCAATGATAAGAAGTGTTGATGAAAGCACGTAACCACTCGCTGCAACGGTAAGACCGGTAAATGCATTTAGAAGTGAGATCACGATTGGTACATCTGCTCCACCAACTGGAAGCACAAAGAGCACACCGAAGAGCAATGAGAGAACTGCCAGAACTAGTAACGGTGTTGTGCCAAGGGCCACGACAACCCAGACGCTCACGCCGAGGACTGCAACGAGAGTTCCGGCGATAACGAATCGTCCACCAGGAAATACCACTGGACGAGTTGTCATGAGCTCTTGCAACTTCATAAATGTGATGATTGAACCGCTGAATGAAACACATCCAACAACAACGGTAAATACCGTAAAAATAACTTCTGCAGTAGTGGCGGTATCGCCAAGGTTTAGATACTCCACAATCGCAACGAGTGCGGCAGCGCCGCCGCCTACTCCATTAAAGAGCGCCACTAGTTGTGGCATCTGAGTCATCTCAACCTTACGAGCAGCCGGTACGCCGATAATCAATCCGAGTGCAATTGCACCCAAAATCCAACCTAAATTATGAATTGGTAGTGAATGTGCCTCTGCGCCATCTTTTCCGGGAGTGACGTAGAGAAATACTGAGAGCGTGGCAACGGTTGCACCAGCTGCGCCGATCAAGTTACCGCGACGTGCTGTCTTTGGGTGCGATAAACCTTTAAGCGCCAAGATAAATGCAACGCCCGATGCGAGGCCAATCAAGCTGTACCAGGTGCTACTCACTTCTGGCCTCCCTTAGCTGCTTCATCTTCTTTTTTCGCAGCTGCCGAAGCGTCTTTCTTCGGCTTAAACATTTCGAGCATTCGGTCAGTCACAACGAATCCGCCGACCATATTGATTGTCGCCAACACAATTGCAGCGAGCGAGAGCACAAGTTCTAGATTATTTTCGCTGTGATCGGCAACGATGATTGCGCCAACCAGAATGACACCGTGAATGGCGTTAGCGCCAGACATAAGCGGTGTGTGCAAAGTTGAAGAAACTTTGGAAACAACTTCGAATCCCACGAATACCGAGAGAACGAAGATTGAAGTGATTGCCATTGCATCCATTAGTTGCTGCCTACTTTCTCACTTGCACCGGGTGTGTGCTTGGCACCTGCATGAGTAAGCGCCGCTTTATCAATAATTTCATCTGTGAAATCGATGTTCAGTGAGACCTTTTCGCCATCTTTGGCAGCAGTTGTCATCAAGGTAAGTAGATTGACTACGTTACGTGAATACAGGCTGGAAGCGTGGAATGGCAGTTGGCTTGGCACATCTTTGCCGCCCCAGATCTGAACACCCTTTGCTGTGGTGACAATCTCGCCAGGCTTTGAGCCTTCGGCATTTCCACCAGTTTCAGCAGCGAGATCCACGATGATTGTTCCGGCTTCCATCGCATCAATCATTGCTGCTGTCATCAAGCGCGGTGCTGCTCTTCCAGGAACAGCTGCAGTAGTAATTACTACATGTGACTTTGCAATATATGGTGTGAGAAGTTCGCGCTGCTTGGCCGCACGCTCTTCTGTCATTTCACGCGCATAACCGCCAGCGCCCTCAAGTGCTTCAAGTTCGAGATTAATGAATGTTGCGCCCATTGATTTCACTTCATCAGCAGATGAAGGGCGAACATCGTAGGCAGAGACAACTGCGCCAAGTCGGCGAGCTGTTGCGATGGCCTGTAGACCCGCAACGCCAGCGCCAAGAACTAGGACCTGGGCGGGGGTAACGGTTCCGGCCGCTGTCATGAGCATTGGGAAAAATCGCGGTGAAAGTTCTGCGCCAACGAGCGCTGCGCGATAGCCGGCACAGAGCGCCTGCGAAGTAAGTGCGTCCATGGACTGTGCGCGTGAAATACGAGGAACAAGTTCGAGTGAAAATGCGGTAACGCCGGCACTTGTGGCCGCTTCAATTGAATCAACGCCAGTTACCGGAGATAAGAAGGAGATGGTGACTGCGCCCTTTTTCAAGGATGAGATCTGCGCTGGGGTAAGTGAGGTAACTGAAAGAACTACATCGGCATCACTGATGACGTTGCCGCTCTTAACTGTTGCACCGGCTGCGGTAAATAATTCATCGGTGGCCTGGGCGTGGACGCCGGCTCCAGATTCAATGACAACTTCATAACCAAGCTTGGTCAATTTGCTAATGATGTCTGGGACGAGCGCGACACGCTTCTCGCCATCTCTAATTTCTCTTGGGACTGCAACTCTCATGGGGCAAAAGATACCGGCAACTTAGAGCCTCGGCTACGCCAAATCGTGAAGAATTGGAGTTAATTACCTTTAATCTCGCCACGAGTTAGGTGATAAAGCAGAGCCTGAATGGTTGTGCGACGATGAAATGCTTCTCGCCAAATCACAGATTTCGAACCATCAATAACTGATGCCTCGACTTCTTCGCCTCGATGAGCTGGAAGACAATGCATAAAGATTGAATCTTTCGCTGTCAGCGACATTAATTTCTCTGTGATTGCAAATGGTGTCAGCGCTTTTATCTTCTCGGCACGTTCTGTTTCAGGATCACCCATCGACATCCACACATCGGTGTAGAGAACAGATGCGTCGCGCGCTGCAGATTCTGGATCATTGGTTAACTCAATAGTTGCGCCACTTTTTGCTGCAATCTCTTTTGCTTTCGCAACAACTGTTGCATCTGGTGCCCATTTGCCGTCGGGAGTTGCTGCCACCACGTGTGCACCCATGATTGCACCCATGATTAACCACGCGTGAGTCATATTATTTCCATCGCCCAGGTAGACAAATTTGCGACCCTTAATATCGGTGCCGAAGTTTTCACGGATGGTTACCCAGTCAGCGAGTAACTGTGTTGGATGATCATCATCGCTCAAACCGTTAATTACTGGAACGCTGGCATTGGCACCGAGTTCATCGATATCGGATTGCGCAAAGGTGCGGACAATTAAGGCATCGCAATATCCGCTAATAATTTTTGCCGTATCGGCGATAGTCTCCCCGCGACCAAGTTGCAACTCATCGCCGCGAATGAAAATTGGTGTTCCACCCAGATGCGCAACAGCTGTTTCAGATGCCAAGCGTGTTCGGGTCGAAGGCTTGGTCATATAGATAGCAACACTCTTATTGTTCAGCGCAGTCTGTGAACGAAGTGGATTCTGCGCAAAATCTGCCGCGGTATCGAGAAGTAACTCGACATCAGCACGCGATAGATGCTCGGTACGCAGTAAGTCTTTCATCGGGAAATTCTACCGGAAGGCAAGATGGCCAGCGGACTAGTTTTTATTGGATACTAGGCACATGCCTCTTTTTGGTCGCGGTACTCCTTCCCTTGAGAGCGATACAGACACCCTCACGCGCCCAGTTGAACAAGAAGATGATGGCGGGCATGATCGATTTGCACATTACATAAAGAAAGAAAAAATAGTTGAATCAGCAATGACCGGTAAAGCTGTGAGAGCGCTATGTGGAAAGAAGTGGGTTCCTTCTCGCGACCCACAGAAATATCCTGTCTGTCCTATCTGCAAAGAAATCTTTGAAGGTTTAAAACCTGGCGACGAGGACAGTGATAAGTAGTACTAGGGATTACGGGTCGTTGCTTATGCCACCGTTTAGCCATTAATTTTGCTTCACTCTATGACAGAATTGAAATCAATACCAGTAAGTAGATTCAGTTTCTCATTTTCCAGAGCATAAATTTCGGCCAGAAATTTCGCATC